>Ga0170475_106251070_pt1 | contig 15507 bp, 12 predicted proteins | sample Soicark_Litter_5_FD_111474 | JGI IMG/M metagenome (GOLD analysis project Ga0170475, IMG submission 111474) | Avena fatua rhizosphere microbial communities from Hopland, California, USA. Combined Assembly of 48 SPs | reverse complement strand
GGCGAGCGCGCGCGAGCCCGACGGCCCCATCACGTTGGGCAGTTGAGTGCATAGGAAGAACGCGGCGCCGACCAGCGAGCCCAGCACCTGCGCCGTCGTGCGCGCCCGGCGTGCGCCGAGCAGACGCACGAGGAGCAGAGTCACCGCAATGCCCAGCGCGGCTACCGCCATCGCCAGACCGGCCATCGTCGGATAGATCGCCAGCAGAGCGGCATGCCCCAGGAAGGGCCCGACGTTCGCGATCGGTGCGAGCAGACACAGGTACAGCACGCCAGCGTTGAAGGCGATACCCAGACCGCGCGCCATGAACACGCTGCGCGTGGGAATCGGCGACGACAGCAGCAGATCCAGGTCGCCGCGGTCGAACAGCGCCGTCACGGACTGCAGGATGCCTTGTGAGAGCATCAGACTGACGCAGATCCAGGCCGCGGCGCCAAGGATCAACGTGGCGATCGGCGGCAGCGGCCCTGGCGGCCAGCTGCGCACGAGGAACCACGCGCCGACGTGCGCAGCAATGACCAACACGGAAATCAGCGTGAGCAGGGCCGCGCTGCGACGGCTGCCGGTGCCGCGCCAGGCCAGGCGCACCTCGTGGCGGACCAGCCATGCCGTCGTGCCAGGCGCCGGTTGGAACATGCCGCTCATGCCAGCGTCGAGGGGGCGGTTGATGTCAGCTGCAGGAACACGTCCTCCAGCGTCGTGCCACCGCCTGCCGCCGCGCCCGCGCGCAGTTCGTCCAACGTGCCTTGCGCGACGATTCGGCCGGCCCGGATGATGCTGATGCGTTGGGCGATGCGCTCGGCGATCTCGAGGATGTGCGTCGTCAGGATGACGGTGTGGGCTGAGCCACGCGCGCGACCAGCAAATCCTTCACCTGGCGCGCGGCGCCGGCGTCGAGGCCCGTCAGCGGCTCGTCCAGGATCAGCACCTTGGGATCGTGGATCAGGGCTCCCGCCAGCGCCAGCTTCTGGCGCATGCCGCGCGAGAAGCCTTCGACCAGGTCGCCCTTGTGCGTCCACAGCTCCAGCCAGCGCAGCAGCTCGTCGGCACGCGGGGCGGCCACCGCCGGATCTACGCCCCACAGCCCCGCGACGAACTCCAGGTATTCCAGCGGCCGCAGCTTGCCGTAAAGCAACGGGTCGTCTGGCAGGAACGCGAGAACCTGCTTGGCGCGAGTGGGGTCGCGGCCGACGTCGTGGCCCAGCAGGCGTACGCTGCCCGCGTCGGGCCGCAGCAGGCCGGCCACCATGCGCAGCGTGGTCGTCTTGCCGGCGCCGTTGGGACCCAGCAGCGCATGGAATTCCCCTTGCGGTATGCGCAGGTCGAGGTGGTCGACGGCTGGCTTGCCGCCAAATTGCTTTGATAGACCGGCTATCTCAAGCGCGGGCGTGAAGGCGGCTAAGGTCATGTAGCGACGCGATGCTTTGAATGCTGTGGACGCCGGCAATGGCGATGGATCGCGACTATAGCGAGCAGCGCGGTCGGCGAATCCCGCTTCTGAGGGGTTCGGCATGGCGTTGTGCGCGAAATTTGAAGGTTGTCCCCAATGGGACATGGGCGCCGTGCTGTGCGAACTGGCATGGCCGCGGGCCGACTCTTCAGTCAGCCAGCTAGCCTACCCGTGAGCGATCGCTCGCGACCGGCAACTCCTGGCCGTATCCGGCCGTAGACCGCGCACGGCAAGACGGTGGCACATCGCTCATTGAGGTGGAATCCCGCGTCGGTCGCCAGGCGCCCGTGCCACGACGAGTCGCGTCACGCCGCCGAGTCGGTACATCCCATCTGCGTCGCGGTAGCGAGGCGCTTCCGCGATCATGTCATGCTGCCAGGCATCCCTCACCGACAAAGGATGACCAGCCAACATGCGTGCGAGGCCGAACGCGAGGCACCACTCAATCAGTTCGCTGGGTGTGGCCGCTTCCATGACTGGTGTCGAGAGGTACTCTTCATGCTCGAGGGAGAAACCGGCGGAAGCAAGGTCCTCACGCAGGCGCTCCGCTTGGGCGTAGTGGAATGTGCCGGAAGCCGTCGTGTCGACCGGCGGAACGGACGCATGCCGCGCGAGCACGTCTCGGGGCATCGACCAATAGGACACGCGTGCGGGTTCGGCCCACACGGCGGACACAAAGATGCCACCCGGTGTCAACCGCTGCCTCACGGAGGCCAGCGCGCGTCGCGGCTGGTCGAGGTACATAAGACCCCAGCGGCACAGCGCGACGTCGAAGGTGCTATCCGGCACCCCTTCGAGCGTCTCCGCGTTCGTGACTTTGAGGGTTAGGTTTGCAATGCCCGTTCCCGCCGCGCGTTCGCACGCGAAGGCGAGCATGTCGCTTGAGCGGTCCGTCCCGACGACGACCCCTTCAGGGGCGACTCTCGCTGCCGCGCGGAGCGCCGGCTCGCCGCGGCCTGTCGCGATATCCAGCACGCGCTGCCCGCGACACACGCCGGCGAGGTCGAGCATGACCTCGCTGACACGCGATGTCAGCCGCTGTTCGTCGTCGTCGTAGCGACGCCAGAGCGCCAACTCGGTCAACGGCGGCGGGGTATTGAGTTCTGGCAAGGTCGCGTCCAATCCCATCAGTTCCGCAAAGCTGCCGTCCGTGACCGACCGAAAGGGGCCGACATCAGCCGGTTGAATCCCTTTCCCTACAGTGCTTGGACGAGTGATTTCCTCCATCGCCCGGACCTGTTCTCGCAGGCCGACCGATCGCCAGCATCGCGGCGCTGGCAACACATCATGCACGCAGTCGGTTTCACAGCCATGTCACAAGCTGCTTCGATCATCGTGACCTTCTCACCCCACGATCAGAGCACACCATGCCGACGCCCCTGCGCCCTTGCGTCCATTCATCTCCGCGCGCTTCGCACCCCCATGGAGCGTTGTCATGAACGCGCCCGTCAAGGCACAGCCACGTGACCGGCTTCCTGCCGGCCTGCAAATCGAACGCGACCTGCTGCTGCAACTGAGCCGGCCGGCGCCGGTGCGCTTGCTTGTGCAGGCGTCCATCGAATGGGCGTGGATCGTCGGGACCATCGCGCTGGCACGTCATGTCGACATGGTCTGGATGACCATCGCCGCCATCGCGTTCATCGCAACGCGGCAGCACGCGTTGCTCATGTTGATGCACGAGTTTTCGCATCGTCAATTCAGCCGCACCCGGGCTGGCCTGAATGACGCACTGGGTGACTTTCTCACCGCGATCCCGCTTTTCATCACGATTCACGGCTTTCGCCGAGACCACCTGCAGCACCATCGTGTAACGTCCACGGCGCAGGATCCCAATTGGGCGACCGCCACGCTGAACGAGCGCTACCAATTTCCGAAATCGCGCCCGCGCATGGCATGGTTGCTCATGCAGCACTGCCTTGGTATCTTCGCGATCCGAGATGTCAAAGGCTACCTGTTCGATTCCGGCATGGCGGTGAACACGCCGCGTGCCACACAGCTTCGTCAGGCAGCCGTTGCCTTGCTGGTTGTCGGCGTGGCATCCATGTACCAGTTGTGGACGGTCCTCGCGCTCTACTGGCTCCTGCCCATGGTGACGGTGCTGTTGGCCCTGCTGTACCTGCGCGATGTGGGAGAACATTACGGCATGCCTGAGCCCGGCATCGAGGCGTCGCGCACCGTGCTGGTCGGACCGCTTGAAGGCTTCCTGATCGCCCCCCACGCAGTGGGATTCCATGCCGAGCATCACCTCTATCCATCGGTGCCTTTTTGCCGGTTGCATCGATTGCACGAAGCACTGCGTGATCGGCCGGAATACAAAGCCAAGGCCCTGGTGACGCGTGGCTACTTGCGAGGGCTGCTCGGCGAAACCGCAGGCGGCCAGCACCGTGCCGCCGAACACGACCCTGCTCTGGACGCCTCGCACGGGTCGCCCGCCATCCGTTGAACGTTGCGGGCTGAGCGCCCGGCGTGGAGCAGCCCCTTCGGCTACACGATCGGCGGCAAGAATCGCCGCAGGTCGCTTTCGCCGACGGGTTTGGTCAGCAAGTAGTCGATGCCGGCGCATTCGGCTTCGTCGCGGTCAGCAGGGGCCGAGCTGCCCGTGACGGCAATGATCACGAGCTGGGTGCCTACCCGCTCGCGCAGTTGGCGCGCCACCTCGCTGCCGCGGATGCCGGGCAGGCCGAGATCGAGCAGCACGCAATCAGGGGCGAAGTGGTCGAGCAGGCCGATGGCGGCCTCGCCGGTGCTGGCGCCTCGCACGAGGTAGCCATCGGACTCGAGCAGCATCGCCAATGTGTCGCGGACGTCAGCATCGTCTTCGACGATCAGTACGCGCACCTCTTCGCGGGAGCTGGACATGGACGTGGACCCCGGAAACCTTGTCGAGCGCACATCTTATGCTGTCCGAGGCCGTTTCCGGGCACGAAACCCGCCGCTTCGGTCAGTGGGACTGGCGTCCCCACACCCGCTGAAGCCATCGGCCCGGCCCGAACAGGGCAATCCACGGCAGCGCCGCGAACTCCAGCATCAGCACCAGCCCGAACACCCAGCCCAGCAAGTCGCTGCCGGTCAACTTCGCCAGCATGAGCATGCTCACCGGAAACCCGATCGCCAAGGCGGTCACGAGCACCGCGGTCCCGTCGTGGTGGTGCTCCAGGTGGTGGACGGCCCCGCCGCCCGCGGGAAATTCCAACAGGGCTGGCGCACGGAAACGGACGACCGGATCGGCCTGCCAACGAAGCGCATGGGGGCGCGCGTCCCGGGTGGGCGGGTTTGCGAACAGCGGTGACGCCGAAAACAGGCTGATGTACGGAATGCGCATCGGAAAAAGCCTCCGGACCAAAGGGGTGGACGCCACCATTCTTGAAGGCTTTTGCTTCATGCAGATTGCGCGGCTGGCCTGCCATGTTTCATTTATTTCTGTGTGCCTCCCACGGGGGCGCCACAGGTCGCCCGCGGATCCCGGGCTCGCGTGTGGCTTGCAGACTCCCTGACCAGCCCTGCCTGCCTGTCGCCGGCGCCGCGGGGCATTGATTCGTTTCGCTCGGGAGTCCACCGGTGCAGTGGGTCCCGACTTTCGTCGGGATAACATGCCATCGAGCGATGCGGAGCGAGCCGAGACGGGCCGACATGGCAGGGTAGCGAACGGTAACGGTGGCGCTGGAGACAGTGGTCGAGCGGGGGATTTGCCGCCCGGAGCGCCTGAGCAAAATAGCGGGCAAGCTGGTGTTCCAGCGCGTCTTTGGGTTACCTTTCTGGCGCGCAGAAAGGTGACTCGGCTGCCGGGTCGAAACCCGGCGCGGCCTCGCCAGAAAAAAGATCCACGCAAAGAAAAAGACAGACCGCGTGGCCACATCAGGGTTTTGAAAAGCGACCATGAGCGAACAGAAGATCGAGTTCTACAAGGGCCCCGCCGGCGGCTGGGGCGCACTCAAAAGCGTCGCGAAGCACCTGCTCCAGGAAGGCGCCCCCGCCAAGAGCGCCCGCACGATGCTCTCGGCCAACCAGCCCGACGGCTTCGATTGCCCGGGCTGTGCATGGCCCGACCGCAGCCACACGTCGACATTCGAATTCTGCGAGAACGGCGTCAAGGCCATCGCGGCTGAATCCACGTCCAGGCGCGCCACGCCCGAGGTGATCAGCGCACACACCGTCTCGTGGTGGGCCGAGCAATCCGACCACGCCCTCGAGCAGCAAGGCCGGCTCACCGAGCCGATGGTCTACGATCCCCACACCGACCGCTATCAACGCATCGCGTGGGACGGCGCCTTCGCACTCATCGCCCGCGAACTGAACGCGCTGCCCGACCCGAACCTCGCGAGCTTCTACACCTCGGGCCGCACGAGCAACGAGGCAGCGTTCCTGTATCAGTTGTTCGTGCGCCAGTACGGCACGAACAATTTCCCCGACTGCTCGAACATGTGCCACGAGCCGAGCGGCAGCGCGCTGTGGCCCACGATCGGCGTCGGCAAGGGCACGGTCACGCTGCAGGATTTCGAGCAGGCTGACCTGATTCTGGTCTTCGGACAGAACCCCGGCACCAACCATCCGCGCATGCTCGGCGAATTGCGGGACGCGGCGAAGCGTGGCGCGCGCATCGTCAGCGTCAACCCGTTGCGCGAGCGCGGCCTCGAGCGCTTCGCGGACCCGCAAAGCGTGGCGGAGATGGCCACGCTGGGTTCCACGCCCATCAGCTCGCACTATGTGCAAATCCGGATCGGCGGCGACCTGGCGTTCGCCAAGGGCCTTTGCAAATGCGTGCTGGAGGCCGATCAGGCCGCTACGCTCAACGGCCTTGAACCGATCGTCGACTCGGTTTTCATCGCCGAACACACGATCGGCGCTGACACATTCATCCGCGATGTGCTGGACGAGGACTGGGCGCTGATCGAATTGGAAAGCGGCCTGTCGAAGGCGCAGATCGATGCCGTGGCCCGCCAGTACATCGCCGCCGAACGGGTGATCGCATGCTGGGGCATGGGCATCACGCAGCACCAGCATTCGGTGGCCACGATCCAGATGATCCTGAACTTGCTGATGCTGCGCGGCAACCTCGGCCGTCCCGGCGCGGGCGTTTGCCCGGTGCGCGGCCACAGCAATGTGCAAGGCGATCGCACGATGGGGATCATCGAGAAGCCCACGCCGGCCTTCCTCGACCGCCTCGGCCGGGTGTTCCATTTTGACCCGCCGCGATCGCACGGCCTGGACACGGTGGGCACCATCGAGGCGATGCTCGGCGGCCGCTGCAAGGTTTTCTTTGCGATGGGCGGCAACTTTGCCGCCGCCACGCCCGACACCTCCGCCACCTGGCGTGCACTGCGGTCGTGCGACCTCACCGTGCACGTGGCCACCAAATTCAACCGCAGCCATGTGATCCACGGGCGCCAGGCACTGCTCCTGCCGTGCCTGGGCCGCACGGAGATCGACATGCAGGCCAGCGGCCCGCAAGGCGTGACGGTGGAGGATTCGATGAGCATGGTGCACTTGTCGGCCGGGCTCAATGCCCCGGCGTCCGAGCACTTGTTGTCCGAACCGATGATCGTCGCGCGCCTGGCGCAGGCCACGCTGCCGCACAGCAAGACGCCATGGCTGGACCTCGCGGCCGACTACCGCCTGATCCGCGACCGCATCGAGGCCGTGTTCGACGATTTCGCCGGGTACAACGACCGCATCGCCGTCCCGGGGGGGTTCCGATTGCGCAACACGGCGTCCGAGCGCCAGTGGATCACCGCGTCGGGCAAAGCCGAATTCCGGGCGCACCCGATCCCGCGCGACACCTTCACGCACCGTGCACGCGCGAACCCGGCCCACCGCGACACCGTGGTCCTCACGCTGGCGACCGTGCGCTCGCACGACCAGTACAACACCACCGTGTACGGCATGGACGACCGCTACCGCGGCGTGTATGGCCACCGCCGCATCGTGTTCATCAACCAGGAGGACCTGCGCCAGATCGGCATGAAGGACGGCGACTGGGTCGACATCACGAGCCTGTACGCCGATGGCGTGGAGCGCCGCGCCGACAAGTTCATGCTGGTGGCCTACGACATTCCACGGGGCAACATTGCCAGCTATTTCCCGGAGACCAACCCGCTGGTGCCATTGCAGAGCTTTGCCATCGGCGCGCGCACGCCCACGTCCAAGTCCATCCCGGTGAAGCTCACTTGCCACGATGCCGGCGCCGCAGCTTGATGGCCTGGAGGCCGCGGCATTGGCGCTGCTGACCGAACTCGACACCGGAGACGGCGTGCCCCTCACCCGCCTGGCCAAGCTGCTCGACCAGCGTGTCAGCGTGCTGATGCGCACGTTCACGCACTTGGGCGACGCCCGCCTCGGCGGCGTGGCCGGGCCCGGTTTCGTGCGCATGGCGGAAGCCGAAGGGCGGTGGCGTGCGTGGGTCACGCCCACCGGCCGCGCCTTCCAGGAGGCTGGCCCATGACAGCACCGGTTCGCACCGTCGACGTGTGGCGCAACGGTGGTCCTGCTGCCACCGACGAAGTGGCCGTCGAGACCCCGGTCGCGCTCGTGTTCAACGGCATTTCTCACGCCGTGATGATGGCCACCCCTGCGGACCTCGAGGCATTCGCGCTCGGCTTTGCGCTGTCCGAAGGCTTGCTGCGGACGCGGGCGGAGTGTTACGGCATCGATGTCACCGAAAGCGAAGCGGGCATCGAAGTGCGGCTCGACGTGGCCGCCATGGTGGAGGCGCGGCTGAAAGAACTGCGGCGCACGCTCGCCGGCCGCACCGGCTGCGGGCTGTGCGGCATCGACAGTCTGATGCGGCTGGATCTTGCACCTGAGGTGCTGGCACCAGCGCCGTGGGTGGCGGATCTGTCCGCCGACACCGTGCAACGGGCGCTCGCTGCGATGTCTGGCCGACAGCCGATCAACGCTGCCACCGGGGCGTGCCATGCGGCGGGTTGGGCCGATCCGGGAGGACAAATCCTCGACGTGGCCGAGGACGTGGGACGCCACAACGCGCTCGACAAGCTGCTGGGCCGGCGTGCCGCGGCAGGCCTTGCGAATGGCGAGGGGTTTGTCGTGATGTCGAGCCGGGCCAGCTACGAGCTGGTGCGCAAGTGTGCACGGCTCGGGGTGCCGGCGCTCGCCACCATCTCCGCACCCACATCGCTCGCGATCGACATTGCACGGCAGGCCGGACTCGTGCTGTACGGCTTCGTGCGGCCTGGGCAGGCCGTGCGGTATGCGGTCGGGATCGAAAAGGCGACGGACACGATGTGAAGCCAGTCAGTTCGCGATGTCTTGGCAGCCACGTCGACCGCCATGCGCGGCCCGGTGATTCGATCCGCGCGGGAGACGACCGCCCGGCCCCTCTGCCCAACGCCACCATCAGCGCTGGCAGCGGTCCGTTCTGAGTCGATCCCGCGAATTCATCGCTCCGCGAGAGGATGCCCCGGAGCCGTAAACCGGCGAAGCTTGGGGCATCCGATCTCGAGGGTTTCCGCGTGGCACGTATTGCACTGATGACCCTGCACGGGCAGGGCCTCATCCTGAAAGACTACGCCGACGATCTGCGCCGCCAGCTGGCGCAGCGGCTGGGTACGGCGTGGGAAGACGTGGCCTTCGAACCGGTGTATTGCCAGGGTATTCTTCAACCGAGCATGCGTGCGGTGTGGCAGCGCACGCTGTCGGGCAGCCAGGTCCGGCAGCAGGAATGGCGCACCTTCATTCTGTTCGGCCTGGCCGACATGGTGGGTCTCGAAGCACGCAAGGAATTGCCGGGCTCCACATACGAGCAGACGCAGCTGGAGATCGCACGCAAGCTGTTGGCCGCGCGCGACCAACTCGGCGGCAACGGGCCGGTCGTGTTCCTCACGCACTCGCTCGGCTGCCAGATGCTGTCCAACTACCTGTACGACGCCCAATGCGCCCCAGGCCAGGCGAGTGCGGGCATCTGGCGCAACATCGATGCCCATGCACTGGAGATCGCAGGGCACCCGCTGAGCGACGACGAGCGGGCGTTCCTGCGCGGCGACACGATCGCATGCTGGGTCACCACCGGCTGCAACATTCCGGTGTTCGTGGCGGCCGACAAACACATGCGCATCCGCCCCATCCAGGCGCCGAACGGGCACTTTCATTGGCTCAACCTGTACGACCCGGATGATCCGTTCAGTTGGCCGCTACAGCCGCTGGGCGCAGGCTATGACACGCTGGTGCAGGACATGCGGATCAAGTCCACCGGGTGCGGGCCCGCACTGACACGCCGCGCGGAGCCGATGCGGCCATCGGACTACTGGACAGACGACGATGTGTTGCGCGTGGTCTCGGGCGCGCTGGACGAGCTGCTGGCCGAGTCGGCGCTGGAGGTCACGGCACGGCCTGGATGGGCCGCCAGTGCTGCTTCCAGCATGCGTGCGAGCGCGTCCTCGGTCGACACCGCGCCCTCCGACAACCATACCTGAACCTGCTCCGCGCCGAATGCGACGTTCACCAGGCGCACCGCCTCGTCGCGAGCCCTCTGGCGGACACCATCGCGTGCGGTTTCGCCGTTCTGGTGGAATGCGTCCGCGGCACCGGTCAGTTGCGCGGCCACCTGCGGTCGGCCGACGCAGGCCACCAGCCACGCGTACACATCGCAGTGGGCCAGGAAGATGCCGCAACGGCGCAGCAGTGGCAGGTTCTGCAGGCCCACCGCGACGGCTTCATCGAAATCTTGCCGGGCCGTCAGTGCGGCGGTCAAGCCTGCCAAGGCCTGCGACAGGGTGAGGCCCTGGGCGCGACGAGAACGCGCCCGCTCGGCCAGCAGGCGGAACTGATCGCCGGCCCGTTCGGCATGCCCGAGCTGCAGGTGGATGCGGGCCATGTCGGCCAGCAGGATCAGGATATAGCGCTCGATGCCTGCGGCTTCCGCCATGTCGTAGGCGCGCTGCGACATCGCAAGCGACGCCTCGTGATCGCCCTCGGCCGCATGCAGCAGGCCCTGTACCCGCAAGCGGCGCATGCGGTCTGCCAGGGGCCATCCTGCGCGTTCCATGGACTCGGCCTGCGCGAGCGCAGCCTTGGCGCCGGACAAGACTTTGCTCGCCAGCAGCGCCTCGGCCCGCATGCGCAGGCAGGCATGCACCGGGCGCTCCAGGCGCAATGACATGAACAGGCCCTGCGCCCGCTCCAGCGCCTCGACACAGCGCGACGTGGGCAGGCGCCCGTCGATGCCGCCGCGTCCGAGCCACTGCCAGAACCGCGCAGCCAGCAGCGGCGGGGTGGCAGCTGTCACCAGCGACTCGACATCGAGCAACCGTTGCATGCCTTCGCTGACCATGCCTCCGACGGCCAGCACCATCGACGACGACGTGGCCAGTGCCACGGCAATCTCGTCGTCGCCGCCCGGGCCGGTGGCCCAGGTGAACGCGGCGCGCACATTGTTCATCTCGGCAAACAGCCAGTCGAGGTCGCGCTTCTTGACGGCCCGCTCGACCAGCCTGCGCGTGGCCTCGGCATGCCGGCGCAGCCAGTGGTCCATTCGGCCCGTTTCGGCCAGCCGTTCGAATGCGTAGGCACGCGTTGTCTCGAGCAGGCGGTAGCGCGGTCGCGCGCCGCTGTCGACGAGCACGAGAGATTTGTCGACGAGAGCACTGAGCAGATCGAGCACGGCCCATTCATCGACGTCGTCGTCCGCCGCGAGCGCCTGCGCGCCTTCAACCACAAAGCCATCGGAAAACAACGCCAGCCGGCCGAACACCATTTGCTCCTTGTCGCTCAGCAGCTGATAGCTCCAGTCGAGTGCGGCGCGGAGCGTCTGATGCCGGCGCAGTGAGACGCGGGCGCCCCCGGTCAGCACCCGGAACCGCTCGCCAAGCCGGTCATGGATGCCGTATACGCCCAGCAGCGGCACACGCGCTGCTGCCAGTTCGATCGCCAGCGGCAGCCCGTCGAGCCGGGCGCAAATGTCGACCACGGCATCGATGTTGCGCTCGTCGAGTTCGAAAGTACGCTCCAGCGCCCTGGCCCGCTCGGTGAACAGCTGCACCGCACCGAAGTGGCGCGCCCGGTCGAGATCACGCTCGACCGGCACGGCGAGCGGCGAGACTTTGTACACGCGCTCCTCGGCCACCCGCAGCAGCTCCTGGCTGGTGCCGAGCAAGCGTACCGATGGCGCGCTGCCGAGCAGGCGCAGCACGAACGCGCCGACCGCATCGACGATGTGCTCGCAGTTGTCCAGCACCAGCAGCAGTTGCTGCTGGTGCAGCGCGTCGGCCAGCTCGTCGATGGGCCGCCGCGCGCCGGAAAGCGGAATGCCGAGTGTCTGGGCCACGAGGGGCACCACCAGCTCGGGGTCGGTGACCGCGGCCAGCTCCACCATCCAGACGCCTTGGGCGTGCTGCCCGCGCAAAGCATGGGCAACGGCTTGCGCGAGCCGCGTCTTGCCGATACCACCGGCGCCGGTGATGGTGACGAGCCGCTGCGATTCGAGCATCGACATCAACGTGGCCAGGTCTTCGGCGCGACCGATCAGCTCGGGCACATGGGCAGGCAGGTTGCCGTCGGCCGCATGGGTTCCCACGTCGCCCTTCAAGGACGCGCCGACACAGGGAACCGCAGGCTGGTGCGGTGCGCCCAAGGGTTCGGCCGTGAAACGGTAGCCTCGCCCCGGCACAGTGGTGATTGCGGAGGGTCCCAGCAGCTTGCGCAGCGCATGGATATGCACTTGCAAGTTGTTTTCCTCGACCACCAGTTTGGGCCAGACCAAGTCGAGCAGTTCGTGCTTGGACACCACCCGGTCGCTGCGTTCCACCAAGGCCACGAGCAGATCGAAGGCCCTTGCACCGATCTGCACCGCCTTGCCACCCACGATGAGCCGGCGCTCGCCGGGCCGGACGTCGATGTCTTGGAAAAGCCAGGGCGGGTTCATGGGGGGGCAGATCACGTTCTCAATGGCAGGCTTTCAAATCCTCTGAAGTATGGATCGGATTCGCGCTCCGGGGCTCGTGTCCCGAGCTTGAGCGTGGGCAGCGTCTCCACGATGCGGTCCATGATGACCGGCATGATGTCGGCCACCATGGAAGCGCCGATGCACCGATGGATGCCATGGCCGAACATGCGGTTTTGATCGGGCTGGGGGGCACGGTGGATGTCGAAACGCTCAGCCGAGGTACCGAACACTGTCTCGTCGTGGTTGGCCGATCCGTAGACAAGCGAAACCCGGGAGCCGGCCGGAATGTCGCAACCGCCGAGGTGCGCGTCCTTGGCCGCGATGCGATCGGCCAGTTGGAACGGCGCCTCATGGCGTTTCATCTCTTCGATGGCTTGCGGGCGGATGCCCGGATCGGTGAGGTAGGCCTGGTAGGCACCGGGGGTGGTCAACAGATTGTGCAAGCCGGTGGTGATGAGGAACTGGGTGGAGAGGTAACCGCCCAGCGCGAAATGCAGCGACGTCTGCGTGATCTCGTGGTGCGTCAAGCCGGCCTTGCCGCCTTCGCGCACGATGCGGCCGAGCAGGCCTTTCGGTTTCGCATTGGCATGCAGGGGGCACCCCCTGGCCAGCGTCGCGAAGTAGGCCATCAGCAGACCGGCGGCCAGAAACGCCGGCACCCGGCAGGGCCACCTGAGCATGTTGTCGTAGTGCCCGAGCATCATGCCGATCAACCGATCCACGAGCCGCCAGTGCTTGACGGGCACGCCGTACGTGGCCATGAATACATTGCGCATCACCCGGTTGGCAAGGGCCCGCGTGCCATCGAATTCGCGCCCCCCCGCCAGTGCATCACGCAGCGCCTCGACGGTCATGCGGTCGGCCAGGTCGGCGGCGTCGGCCGTGGCCTTGGCGAACAAGGGGTCGAGGATGCGGCGTGCCTCATCGTGGCGCGGCGGGTCCATCTCGAAAATTCCGCATTCCCCTGTCTGCGACGCCGGCCGCTTGCGGAACGTGGCGGTGTCCGCGTTGACTTGGTCGACGAGCGCATGGGTGAACACCCAGTAGCTCGTGTACGGCCCGTGACGCACCAAAGATACCGGGGCGTGGCGGCGAAACTGCGCGTAGTACGGATACGGGTTTTCGCGGAATCCCGGGTCCTTCGGGTTGAAGGTTCCAGGATCGAATGTCGCTGGCGCCCTGGACCAGGGCGCGTTGGTGAATCCTGCTGCTGGCGGCCAAGACGCGCTCATCAGAATCCCCCTTCGAGCGATGCCAGGTACCGGAGCCCACCATGGCCCGGCATCAGCAGGTAGAGACTGCCTCGGGTGGTCATGAGGCGCGGCACCGACATGGTGACCGTACCGCCGGCCTCCACGGGGAAGCGGAACTGGCCGGTCAGGTTCTGTGCGCCGATCAGGGGGTCCTGCGTGCCTCGGACGTTGCTGGCGGCGATGTCGCCATTGGCCCATGACTGCATCAGGAAATCGAACTGGCGGGCAATGTCGGCGCAGATGAACAGGCCGAACAGGCCGCGTCGTGCCGGCGGATCTTCGCCTTCCCGCCACTCGGGTCCGTAAGCCATGCCGCGCCGGATGATGCGCCGGCTGTGCGGGCGGCCGGCCACCACCGCGCTGCGCGGGTTCATCCGACGCACGTGCGAGCCGATGGGACAACGCAGGCCTTCGTGGTCGTCGAAGATCTCGGGGTTGGCATGCGTGGGCGCGTAGTCGAAATCGTTGACACCGTCCTCCGTCCGGTTGAGCGGGCGGCCGTCTCGCCATCGGCCCATCATCTTCGCGGCGAGCAGCTCCGGGTCCATCCCGAGCCGGGAACTTTCGTCTTTCAGGAGCTGCTCGAACCGGCCAGCGTCCTGTTCAATGATGCGAACAACGGAGAACGTGCCGTTCTGGCAGAGTTTCGCCGGCATGCCGTCGAGCGACGGGCCACCGTACACGCTCGGATAGTCCGCACCCAGCAGCACTTCGCCCGCGCTGCACCGCGGTTGCAGGTCGATCTTGCCGTTGTCGGGCACACCGGCGATGCGCGGGTTGGTCAGGCCGTCGCGGTAACCGAAATGAACGCGGCCATCAGGCAGCGCCTCGGCGCGGAACGGATCCCCCACGAGCCTCAGGCCTGGGCGCGTCCAGAACGCGGCCATCTGGGCCAGGCGCTGCTCGAACTCGGCCACACTGTCGCGACGACCGAAGAGCGACACGAGCAGGTGCACCGGCTGGCCGGGGCGGCCCCAGACCCAGTGCGCAGGTGCGCTCGCGTCCACGTCGCCGTTGGCCAGCGCACGCTTGGGGTTCCCGGGCCCTTCGAGGAAGGCCACCGGCAGCGTGTTCAACTCCTCGGGAGGCACCCCGAGTGCCCGCAACCCGGCCGCCGTGATGCCCAGGTTCAGCAGGTATGGGGGCGGTACGCCCTTTTCCCAGCGCTCGGCGTGGCTGAGCGAGGGGCACTCCGTCCCATTGCGATCAAGCATCGCGAGAAACAGCGCTCTCGCCGCCGAAGCGCTCTCGATCTGAACCGCGTGGTGCACCGCCATGTCGGCGCGGTATCCGGCCAAGACATTGCCTTGTACATCGCCGAATGCAATGGGCACCGCCTTCGGTTCCACGACCGGTGGCGGCAGCCCGATGCGGCGCGCGCCCACGATGTCGATCACGGTGCGTTTCGGGTAGGCGCTGTAGATCGGGAAGTTGTCCCATTCCGCGAGGTGCGGCAGCACCACGACGCGGCTGTTGCATTCGATGAAATTCAGGAACGCGCGAGGGTGGTGCTGCACAGGCAGGGGCGGCGCATCCTTCACGAAACCGAGGATGAAGGAGAAGACATCGCCGATGGACACGACGAAGTCCATCACGTAGGGCTGCAGCGGGCCGTCGAACTCGGTGATGACCAACAGTGCCTTGTTGCCACGCGCCGGCAGGAACCGCGCGAAGTGCACGAAGTGCAGTTCGTTCAGTGCTTGCTGAACCTTGTCGACACGGCGCTTCAGGCCCAGCAGCAGCGCCGGCATGGCCATCGGGCATTTCAGCTCTAGCGTCAGATTCAGGCCACTGCTGACGTTGGTCCGTCCCTCGATGGCCAGGCGGCCACCCACGTTCCCTGGATGAAGCGACATCTCCAGTCCCTCCCGCTTGAATGTTTTGGTGCGGACGGGGCTCTTTGGCACCCT
>Ga0170475_124256470_pt1 | contig 15511 bp, 13 predicted proteins | sample Soicark_Litter_5_FD_111474 | JGI IMG/M metagenome (GOLD analysis project Ga0170475, IMG submission 111474) | Avena fatua rhizosphere microbial communities from Hopland, California, USA. Combined Assembly of 48 SPs | reverse complement strand
TTTGCTTGAAACACGATCTGTTGCAGTCCGTTGGCCCAACCGACCCTGGGTCGCTCCGTCTGGGCTGCTAAGCTAGCGGCATGTGACTGGAAGCGGCCAATTGCCAACTGTGGCCAGGCGATCGTGTCGATTCGCATCTGCCCGCCTCCGTCACAAGGTGGGGCTCGGCGCACAGCATCAACTTCTTCATCTTTTTCATCATCATCTGGAACTTCTACGCAGCGCCGAGGTTTACGCTCTACAGGAACGGGAGAGACCCCTGTATGGCCAAGACCTTTCTACTGACGGGAGGCGCCGGCTTTATCGGCCGGCATCTGTGTCAGGACCTGCTGGCCCGTGGCCATCGGCTGCGGGTAATCGACAACCTTCTGGACCAGGTCCACGACACGACTGCCTCCCCGCTGCCGCGCGATGTCGAAGTGGTCGAGGCCGATATCCGGAACGCGGATGCCGTGGCCATAGCGCTGCAAGGCGTTGACGGGGTCTTCCACCTCGCCGCCGAGGTCGGTGTCGGCCAGAGCATGTATGAGATCGCGCGGTATGTCGGGGTGAACGACCTCGGGACCGCGGTCCTTCTGGAACAACTCCGGCGCCACCCGGTGCAGCGGCTGGTCATCGCCTCCTCCATGAGCGTCTACGGCGAGGGCCGCTATCAGACCGAGGATGGTCAGTCCGTCCGCTCGGTTCGGCGCTCCATCGGCCGGACCGCGGCCGGTTGGGATCCCGTCCTGCCGGACGGCAGGCGCCTGACCCCGGTGCCGACCGATGAGGCGAAGGAACCCGATCTGGCATCGATCTATGCGCTGACCAAGTTCACTCAGGAGCGCAGCGGCCTGATCATTGCCTCGGCCTATGGGTTCGAGGCCGTCGCCCTGCGCCTGTTCAACGTCTTTGGCCCCGGCCAGGCGCTGTCGAACCCCTACACCGGCGTGCTGGCGAATTTCGGCTCCCGTCTGTTGCACGGGCAACGACCCATGGTCTTCGAGGACGGCCAGCAGCGGCGGGACTTCGTGCACGTGCGCGACGTTGCGACAGCCTTTCGCCTGGCCATGGACGCCCCGGACGCGGCCGGCGAGGTCTACAACATCGGCAGCGGCCAAGTGTACACCATTGAAAACGTCGCGCTGATGCTCGCCGACGCCATGGGGCGGCCGGATCTGGCGCCTGAGATCATGGACAAGGCGCGCACCGGCGACGTGCGGCATTGCGTCGCGGATATCGGCAAGGCCCGTCATCACCTTGGCTACGAGCCTTCGCTCCGGCTTGAGGATTCGCTCGACGAACTCGCAGGCTGGATCGGCACGTCCACTGCCCGGGACCGCGGCGAGGATGCGCGCCGCGAACTGGAAGCGCATGGGCTGGTCGTATGAGCGGGCGCCGCGATTTTGGCTTCGTCGAATGGTTTCGCCCCGGCGAGCACGACAGGGTGCTGCGGGCGGTGGACGGCATGGTGGACCTCGGCGCCCGTTTCATCCGTACCCACCTATCCTGGGCCACCTACCATACGCCGGACGGCGCGGCGTGGTATGACTGGCTGATACCGACGCTGAGCAAGAAGCTCACGTTGCTGCCGTGCATCCACTACACCCCGCCGTCGCTGTCGCGGACCAACCGGTCCTCGGGCCCGCCACGCCGGCTGGGCGACTTCGCCGACTTTGTCGACCACATCCTGACACGCTACGGCACGCATTTCGAACATATCGAACTGTGGAATGAACCGAACAACCTGCTGGATTGGGACTGGCGGGAGGACCAGGAGTGGTGGCTATTCAGCGAAATGGTCGGTGCCGCCACGTGGTGGGCGCGCAAGCGTGGCTGGAAGCCAGTTCTGGGCGGCCCCTGCCCTTTTGATCCGCATTGGCTCTCCCTGATGGGTGAGCGCGGCGTGCTGCAGACGGTGGACGCCGTCGGCTTTCACGCCTTCCCCCGCACCTGGGACAGCGAAGCCGGCGGCTGGCTCGGCTACGACGCCCATCTGCAGACGATGCGGTCGGTTCTGGATCGCTACAATCCCGCCGCGCAGATCTGGATCACCGAAGCCGGCTACTCGACTTGGCGCAACGACGAGATCGAACAGGTCGGCCGGTTCCGCGAGGCACTGTCTGCCCCGGCGGACCGGATGTACTGGTACGGCTGGCAAGACATCCCCACGGATGTTCCGGTCCAGGAAGGCGCCTATTTCGATCCCCGGCATTATCACCTGGGCGTCACCGACACCGCCGGCCGGCCTAAGCTGCTGCACCGCGTGCTGCGGTCAGGCGGCCTCGACACCTGGGGCAAGCAGCGGCCGGCTGCCGGCCCGCGGATCGTCCGGCCGAAGGCGCCGGTCGCCATTTTCGGCGGCGCTGGTTTTGTCGGCGCCAACCTCGCCGACAGCCTGATGCGCGACGGCAACGATGTGATCGTCTTCGACAACCTCAGCCGGCCGGGCGTCGAGCGCAATCTCAGGTGGCTTGCCTCGGCGCATGGCGGCCGCCTGCTGTTTACGCCGGGCGACATCCGCGACCCGCAGGCGGTGTCCGCTGTTGTCCGCGAGGCCAGCGGCATCTTTCACCTGGCGGCACAGGTTGCCGTGACGTCCAGCCTGACGGACCCGCAGGACGACTTCGGCATCAATGCACAGGGCACGCTGACCATCCTGGAGGCCATGCGCCGCAGCGCACCGGAGACGCCCCTGGTCTTTGCCAGCACGAACAAGGTCTACGGCAGCCTGACCGACCTCGATGTCATCGAACGGCGGGATCGTTACGAATTGCCGGCAGGCCACAGGCTGGAACAGGGAATCAACGAACATCAGCCGCTCGCCTTCTGCACACCGTATGGCTGCTCCAAGGGGGTCGCGGATCAGTACGTGCTCGATTTCGCCCATTCGTTCGGCTTACGGACGGCCGTGCTGCGCAAGAGCTGCATTTACGGGCCGCGGCAGTTCGGAACCGAGGACCAGGGCTGGCTGGCCCACTTCGTCATTCGCGCGCTGCGGAACGAAACGATCTGCATTTACGGCGATGGCAAGCAGGTCCGCGATGTTCTGCATGTCTCGGATGCCGTCGCGGCCTACCGCCAGGCGCTGGAGCAGATCGACACAGTGCGCGGCGAGGCCTTCAACCTCGGCGGCGGCATGTCCAACGCCATCAGCCTGCGCCAGGCGCTGGCAGAAATCGCCAGGATCGGCGGCCAGCCGCCAGCCGTAACCTACGCACCGGCACGCACCGGCGACCAGTTGCTGTTTGTCTCCGACACCGGAAAGCTGCGCGCGGCGACCGGGTGGGAGCCGAATATTGGCTGGCGCGACGGGCTACGCAAACTGGCCGACTGGCTGACGCAGGACCTGGCGCTTCCGGTTCGGCAGTCGCGGCCGACAAGGCGCAGTGTCCCAGCATGAGGGTCGCACTGGTCAACCCGCAGTGGGACTATGCCGGCAGCATCTATTTCGGCTGCCGCGAGCCTCACCTGCCGCTGGAACTCGGCTATGCCGCGGCCCTGTTGCGGCAGGCGGGGCACGAGACGCTGATGCTGGATTGCCACCTCCTCGGCCTGTCGGCAGAGCAGGCATCCGACCAGATCGACGGGTTCGGCGCTGCCATGACAGTCGTGACGACCGCGCCGAGTTACCTGTTCTGGCGTTGCACACCACCGGAACTGCGCATTCCCGCAGTGTTCCTGCGGATCCTGGGACGGCGCGGCGGCCTCACAATTGCCATCGGCCCGCACGGCTCCGTCACGCCCGGGGCAACCCTGCGCAAGCTTGGCGTTGACGCGGTGGTGCGCGGCGAACCGGACCACGTCATCCCGGCGCTCGCCGACGCGGATGACTGGTCCCGGGTGCCGTCCGTTGCTGTGCAGCATGGCGGCGCCATGGTGATCAATGGTGGTCCGGCGGCGAGTGGGTTCGTGGACCTGCCGGCCCTGGAGTGGCCGGCAGACTGGATCGCCCGGCACGCCCACCACCACCATCGTTTCGGCTCCGACGGCCCCGGCTATGGCGCGGAGGTGGAGGCGTCCCGCGGCTGCCCGTATGCGTGCAGCTTCTGCGCCAAGATCGACTTCCGCGACCGCTACCGCCGCCGCCACTTGCCGACGCTGCTGCAAGAGATCGACCGGCTGCGCGTGCAGGGCGTCGGCTACCTTTACTTCATTGACGAGATCTTCCTGCCGCAGCGCCCGTTGCTGGAGGCGCTGGCGCAACGGAACATCCAGTTCGGCGTGCAGACCCGCATTGACCTGTGGAAGCCGGACATGCTGCGGCTCCTCGGTGAGGCCGGCTGCGTTTCGGTGGAAGCCGGCGTTGAAAGCCTGACCCGTGAAGGCCGAGCGGCACTCGACAAAAACTGTCGCCTGGACACTGACGATTTGGCGGCACTGCTGGTCGAGGCGCGCCGGCACATTCCGTTTGTGCAGGCCAACCTGATCGGCATGGAGCAGGATGAGCGCCCCCTGGTTGACCAGTGGCGTGAACACCTGATGGCGCGTGGGGTCTGGGCCAACGAACCCGTGCCGCTCTATCCCTATCCAAGTTCACCGGGTTACCGGGCGCTGTGGGGCGAGCCGGACGATCTGGCCTGGGAACGCGCGCATGAGCACTACCTGCACGCATTCAACGCCTTCAGCGACATCCAGGAAGAGCAACCGCAGCCGCTGCCGGTTCTGGAGGCCGCATGCTGCGTGTGCTGATGACGGTCGACGCCGTCGGCGGCGTCTGGCGCTACGCCCTCGACCTCACCCGCTCGCTCGCAGCCTTCGAGGTGACAGTCCTGCTGGTCGGTTTTGGCCCGCCGCCGGACCCGCGTCAGCTTGCTGAGTGTGATACTCTGCTTAATGTCGAGCTCACGTGGATCGACGAGCCGCTCGACTGGACGGTCGCCTGTACATCGGTGCTGGCGGCTGGAACCGACCGGCTAGCGGCGCTGGCGCAGCAGTGGCGCGCCGACCTTCTGCACCTGAATGCGCCGTCGCAGGCCGCAGGGCTGGACTGTGCCCAGCCGGTTGTTGCCGTGTCGCACTCCTGCGTGCCGACCTGGTGGCACGCGGTTCGCAGCGCGCCGCTAGCGGATGACTGGGCATGGCACCTCGAACGCAACCGCCAGGGGTTGGATCGCGCCGACATCGTTGTTGTGCCGAGTGAGAGCCACCGGCAGGCCGTGGCGCGAATTTATGGCAGCGACCGGCCCTTCCGCGTTGCCTATAACGCCGTGCCGCCGGTGTCCGCCGCAGCGGCCAGGCAACCGCTGATCGTTTCGGTCGGGCGATGGTGGGACGACGGCAAAAATGGTGGCGTGCTGGACGCAGCGGCGCCCGCATCGCCCTGGCCGATCGTCCTCGCCGGTCCACTCACCGGTCCACACGGCCAGGCTGTTCATTTCGCGCATGTCGAGGCGACCGAAAGCGTCCCGCATCACGAGGTTCAGGCGCTGCTTAGTCGCTCGGCGGTGTTTGCCGCACCTTCGCTGTACGAGCCCTTCGGTCTTGCAGTAGCCGAAGCCGCCTCCCTCGGCGCGGCGCTGGTGCTGTCCGACATCCCCACCTTCCGGGAGCTTTGGACCGACGCCGCGCTGTTCGTGCCGCCGAGGGAAGCGGCGCGCTGGGCTGAGGCGTTCCAGCGCCTGGCCGTCGAGGACACACTGCGTCGCGACCTGGGCCTAGCGGCGCAGAGCCGCGCGGCGTTGTTCACGCCTGAACGCCAGGCGGAGCGGATGTGGTCCATCTATCAGGACGCAACGACGGCGGCGGCCCGATGAAGCTGGTGCTCTACGCGCATTCCGTCGTGTCCGACTGGAACAACGGGCACGCCCACTTCATGCGGGGGGTTCTGACCGACCTGCAGGCCCGCGGTCACGAGACGCTGGTGCTGGAGCCCGCGGATGGCTGGAGCCGCGCCAACCTGCTGTCTGACCAGGGCCGCGCGCCGCTGGCCCGCTTCGCACAAGCCTTTCCCACATTGCGTGTGCAGATTTACGACAACGATTTTCACCACGCGGCCGCCGTGGCGGATGCCGACGCCGTCATCGTCCACGAATGGAACCCGCCGGACCTGGTCGCACGGCTCGGCCGCCTGCGCGCAAGCGGCCATTTCACCCTGCTGTTTCATGACTTCCATCACCGCGGGGTGTCCGATCAGGACGCCATCGAGGCCATGAAGCTGGAACATTACGACGGCATCCTGGCGTTCGGGGAGACGCTTCGCGCCCGATACGAACGCCAAGGCTGGGGTCGGCGGGCCTTTACCTGGCATGAAGCGGCAGACACGCGGATTTTTCGGCCGCTTCAATACGACGGTCCCCGCGACGACGTCGTTTGGATCGGCAACTGGGGCGACGGCGAGCGCACGCAGGAGTTGCTCGACTTCCTCATCGAGCCGGTGCGCCGCCTGGAATTCACCGGAACGATCCACGGGGTCCGTTACCCGGATGACGCGTTGCGGCATCTGCGGGAGACCCGCCTGAGCTACCGCGGCTGGATTGCCAATGCCGACGTGCCGGCAGCGTTCGCCCGGCACCGCATGACCGTGCACATCCCGCGCCGCCCATATGTCGACGCCCTGCCCGGAATTCCCACCATCCGCGTCTTCGAAGCCCTGGCCTGCGGTATTCCGTTGGTCTGCGCGCCGTGGAACGATGCCGAGAACCTGTTCCGTCCCGGCGTGGACTATCTGGTTGCACACGATCCGGTCGAGATGCGCCGCCACCTGAATCTGCTCCGAAACGATGCGACCCTGGCTGGCGCAATTGTCCAAAACGGGCTGGACCGCATCCGAGAACGTCATACCTGTGCCCACCGAGTCGACGAACTACTGGCAATCCTGCACGCGCTGGGAGGCCGAACATGAAAATCGCGATTTACGGGTCGAGCCTGCTCTCCTCCTACTGGAACGGCGCAGCAACGTATTATCGCGGCGTTCTCCAGGCGCTGTCCGCCTATGGCCACGCCATCACGTTTTACGAGCCGGATGCCTATGACCGGCAGAGCCATCGCGACATTGCGCCGCCGCCGTGGTGCCGCGTCGTCGTGTATCCCGCGACCGCCGCCGGGCTGGCTGGCGTGCTGGCGCAAGCGGCCAATGCCGACGTGGTGATCAAGGCCAGCGGGGTCGGCGTCTTCGACGACGAACTGATCGACGGGATCATGACGTTCAGCCGGCCCGCCGCTGTGCGGCTGTTCTGGGATGTGGACGCGCCCGCGACGCTCGCGGAGATCAGTCCAAACGCGGCACATCCGATCCGGCGGGCTCTGCCGCGGGTCGATGCGGTGCTGACCTATGGCGGCGGCGAGCCGGTTGTCTCCGCGTACGAAGCGCTGGGCTGCGTGCGCTGTGTCCCGATCTACAATGCGCTGGACCCCGCGACGCATCATCCGGTGCCGACGTCAGACCGGTATCGCGCGGATCTGACCTTCCTCGGCAACCGGTTGCCTGACCGCGAACAGCGCGTCGACGACTTCTTCCTCGCCCCGGCGCGGCAACTCCCCGGCCGGCGCCTGCAGCTGGGCGGCGCCGGATGGGACGACAAGCGCTGCCCCCCCAACGTGGTCAAGCTCGGCCACGTTCCCACCCAGGATCATAACGCCCTCAACGTCAGCGCACAGGCGGTCCTGAACATCAGCCGCGACAGCATGGCAGCCAATGGATTCTCGCCGGCCACGCGCGTGTTTGAAGCGGCGGGCGCCGGCGCCTGCCTGCTGACCGACGCCTGGCGCGGAATCGAGGCTTTTCTGACGCCCGGCGAGGAAGTGCTGGTCGTTCGGGACGGCCACGATGTCGTTGAGGCAGTGCAGTCCCTGACGCCGGAACGCGCCGCCGCCATCGGCGAGGCGGCGCTGCGCCGGGTGCTGGCGGAGCACACTTACGACCGCCGCGCCGCCTTGTTCGATGCCCTGCTGACGGAACTGACGGCGCCGCGGGCGGCAGCATGAGCGAGCTTATCTTCATCGGCTTGTCGCTGAGCTCGTCCTGGGGCAACGGGCACGCAACCACCTATCGCGCCCTGCTGCGCGGGCTGGGCACGCTGGGCCATCGGGCGCTGTTCCTGGAGCGCGATGTCCCGTGGTATGCCGCCAATCGCGACCTGCCGTCTCCAGACTTCTGCGAGCTGGCGTTTTACGACTCCCCTGAGTCGCTGGCCGACCGTTTCGCCCTGCGCATCAGCGCCGCCAGGGCCGTCGTCGTCGGCTCCTACGTGCCCGATGGTTGTCGCGTGCTCGAGACGGTCTTTTCCCACGCCTGCGGCCGGGTTGCCTTCTACGACATCGACACGCCGATAACCGTTTCGGCGCTGGAGGCCGGCACGGAAACCTATATCGCGCCGGCGCAGATTCCGGCGTTGGACCTGTATTTCTCCTTCACCGGCGGTCCGATTCTCGATCGCCTGCGGGATCGCTTCGGCGCCCGGCGGCCGCATGCGCTATACTGTGCCGTCGATCAGGCCTATGCGCAGCGGAGCGACGTCGCGCCGCGCTGGGACCTCGGCTATCTCGGCACCTACAGCCCCGACCGGCAGCCGGTCCTGGAACGCCTGCTGCTCGAGCCGGCCCGTCGCCTGCCGGACCACCGCTTTATCGTTGCTGGGCCGCAATACCCTGCCGACATCGCCTGGCCCGCTAATGTCGAGCGGATTGAACATCTTGCGCCCGCCGATCATCCGGCGTTCTACGTCGCACAGCGCTACACGTTGAATGTGACACGTGCCGCCATGGTGGAGGCAGGCTGGTCGCCAAGCGTCCGCTTGTTTGAAGCGTCCGCCTGCGGCACACCGATCATCAGCGATCCCTGGCCCGGCCTGACCGAGATCTTTCCGGACGCAGTTCTTGTTGCCGATGGGACCGAGGCAGTCGTGCACGCGCTGACGGTGACGCAGGAAGCGGAGCGGCGCCGGATCAGCCAGGCCGCGCGGGCGATCGTGCTCGCTCGCCACACCGGCACCGCCCGTGCGCACGACTTCCTAGGCGCGCTCGAAAGCCTCACAGAACAGTGACGCCTGTGCATGCAAGCCGCTTTTGCTGACAGGCAACACTCTGGGCGGTAACGCGTAGTAGTGACATCAACCCCGGCCATTGGCCTGGAGAAAATGTCATGAACGTCAGCGAATTTGTCTGGCATCGCCTGCATGAATGGGGGCTGAGCCGGGTCTATGGTTACCCTGGCGACGGCGTCGGCGGCCTGGATGTTGCGCTGGAAGGCGCCAAGGACTGGATGCACTACGTCCAGGTGCGGCATGAGGAAATGGCCGCCTTCATGGCCTCCGCACATGCGAAGTTCACAGGCCAGGTCGGGCTTTGCTACGCCACCTCCGGTCCGGGCGCGATTCATCTACTGAATGGCCTGTACGACGCGAAGATGGACCACGTGCCGGTGGTCGCGCTGTGCGGCCAGCAGGCTCGCACCGCGCTCGGCGCGCACTATCAGCAGGAAGTGGACCTGCAGGCCCTGTTCAAGGACGTCGCTTCCGATTTCTGCATGACGGCGATATTGCCATCCCAGGTCCGCCACCTGATCGACCGTGCCGTGCGGATCGCGCAATCGCGGCGCACGGTGACCGCCGTGATCCTGCCGAACGACCTGCAGGAAATGACTTATGAAGACCCGCCGATGGCGCATGGCGCCACACACACTGGTGTCGGCTTCCCAGCGGAGGCTTTGGTGCCGGAGCAATCTGGCCTGCAGCGTGCCGCGGATGTGCTGAATGCCGGCAGGAAGGTGGCCCTCCTCATTGGCGCCGGCGCGCTACACGCGACCGACGAGGTGATCGAGGTTGCAGAAAAACTCCAGGCTGGCGTTGCCAAAGCCCTGCTCGGCAAGGCGGCCCTGCCCGACGATCTTCCGTTCGTGACCGGCTCGATCGGCCTTCTTGGCACCAAGCCAAGCTGGGATCTGATGAAGAACTGCGACACGTTCTTCGTCGTCGGCTCCGCCTTCCCCTACAGCGAGTTCCTGCCCAAGCCCGGCAGCGCGCGGGGCGTGCAGGTCGACATCGACGGCACGAGACTCAGCCTGCGCTACCCGATGGAGGTAAACCTCGTCGGCGACAGCGCCGCTACGTTGCGCGCCCTGCTGCCGATGCTGGAGCGCAAGCCAGCTAGCGACTGGCGCGCGGACATCGAGAAGAACGTCGCCGACTGGTGGAAGACGCTGGAGGCGCGAGCCATGCAGCCGGCCGACCCGATCAATCCGCAGCGGATCTTCTGGGAACTGTCGCCAAAGCTGCCCGACAACTGCATCATGACCGGCGACAGCGGATCGGTCGCCAACTGGTACGCGCGCGACATCAAGATCCGCCGCGGCATGAAAGGTTCGTTGTCCGGCGGCTTGGCATCGCTCGGTGCCGCGACACCATACGCGCTCTCCGCGAAAATGGCTTATCCGGAGAGGACCGTCATCGGCTTCATCGGGGACGGCGCCATGCAGATGAACGGCCTCAACGTGATGATCACCGTCTCGAAATACTGGAAGGCGTGGTCCAATCCGCACTTCATCATCATGGTCCTGAACAACCAGGATCTGAACCAGGTCACCTGGGAGGAGCGGATTCAGCTGGGCACCGGCAAAACCGAATCGACGCAGAGCATCCCCGATATGCCCTATCACCGCTACGCGGAATTGCTCGGCCTGAAAGGCATCGAGGTGCGTAATCCCGAGCAGATCGGCGCTGCATGGGACGACGCGCTGTCCTCGGACCGGCCGGTTGTGATGAATGTCTACGCTGACCCGAATGTGCCACCGCTGCCGCCGCATATCACGCTGAAGGACGCCAAGAACTTCATGTCGATGATTCCCAGTGAGCCCGAACTGGGCAGCGTGCTGAAGAATACGGCGCGCGAGGTTCTCGCGACTGTGCTGCCTGGGAAGGAATGACCCATGCGTGCCGACACGCCCATCGAGTCGGTTTCGGCGCGCGCCTACAAAATCCCGACCGACGCGCCGGAGGCCGACGGCACATTCGCATGGACCGAAACAACGTTGATTACGGTCCACGCGCAGGCCGGCGGCCAGACCGGTTTTGGCTACACCTACGGCCATGCCTGCCAGACATCATTAATCGAAACGATGTTGATGAAAGCCATCAAGGGCCGCGACGCGATGGATGTCGAGGGCGCGTGGTCGTCGATGCAGCGGGCAGTGCGCAACATTGGCCGTGATGGGATCGCTGCCATGTGCATCGCCGCGATCGACATCGCCTTGTGGGACCTGAAGGCGCACCTGCTCGACCTGCCGTTGGTGACCCTGCTGGGCGCCACGCGGGACGAAGTGCCGATCTATGGCAGTGGTGGTTTCACCAGTTACAATGACGATCAGCTCACGGAGCAGCTTCGTGGTTGGGTGGAACGGGATGGCTGCCGCTTTGTGAAGATGAAAGTTGGCAGCGAACCGGAACGCGACCCACATCGCGTCGCCGTGGCGAAGCAGGCAATCGGCGATCGCGATCTGTTTGTCGACGCCAACGGCGCCTATTCAATCCGGCAGGCCCTGACGTTCAGCCATGCCTTCGTTTCCGAGGCCGGCGTCACCTGGTTCGAGGAACCGGTTTCCTCTGACGATCTCGACGGCCTTCTTTTCGTACGGGAACACGCGCCCAATCCGATGGAGGTGGCCGCGGGCGAATACGGCTACGACCTCGACTACTTCCGGCGGATGTTGACGCATGAGGCGGTGGACGTGCAGCAGGCGAATATCACGCGCTGCGCCGGCATCACCGGCTTCTTGCGTGTGGCCGCTGTCTGCGACGCGCACCATACTGGCCTGTCGGCGCATTGCGCGCCGTCGGCACACCTGCACGCGGCATGCGCGGTACCAGGGCTGCGCCATCTGGAGTGGTTCCACGATCACGTCCGCATCGAGCACATGCTGTTCGACGGTGCGCCAGTGCCCCGCGATGGCGCCGTTCGACCCGACCTGTTCAGGCCGGGCCTGGGGCTCGTGTTCAAGGCACAGAACGCAGAGCGCTTCGCGGAAAAGGGCTAGGAATCATGGCTGGACACGGCAGATCAGTGGCAGTCCGAGCGGGCAGAGCGCTGCTGCCGCCGACACCGGCGCCGCCGCCTGCCACCGCCGTAAAGGCGGCCAAGCGCCTGAACCGCGCGGCCGGTGTGCTGGCAACAGCGGTGCTCGCGGATAGCGCGATCGAACACTACCGCGGCGCGTTCCATAACCCGGCAATGGTGCTGCCGCTGATCAGCTCCGCCTTGTCGCTGGGCGTCAGTGCGCATGGCCTGACCGACCCGAAGCATGAATCGCACAAGGTCCGTGACGGTATCTACGCATTGGCCGCCGTGACCGGCATCATCGGTACCGGTTTTCACCTCTACAACGTGTTCAAACGACCCGGCGGTTTTACCTGGGAAAACCTGTTCTATTCAGCGCCGCTGGGCGCGCCGATGGCGCTGCTGCTATCTGGCTCGACCGGTTTCCTGGCGGAGCGTGTGCGGGCAAACCAGCCTGGCGATTTGCCCACCATTGGCGGCTTGCCCGCAGGCCGTATTGTGGCTGCCGCGACCGGCGCCGGCCTTCTGGGCACCGTCGCGGAAGCCGGCTTGCTGCATTTCCGTGGCGCCTACCACAACCCGTTCATGTATGCGCCGGTCTCTATCCCGCCGGTTACAGCGGCGCTGCTGGGGAACGTGGCGTTTGGAAGGGCGCGCCAGCCGCGCCCGAAGACGCGCTGGTGGCTGCGCCTGACCACGCTGCTGGGCTTTGCCGGTGCCGGCTTCCACATCTACGGCGTGTCGCGGAACATGGGCGGCTGGCGCAACTGGACGCAGAACCTGTTGAACGGGCCACCCATTCCCGCCCCGCCAAGCTTCACCGGCCTCGCATTGGCCGGCCTCGCCGCGCTCGGGCTGCTGGAGGATCATCCGGATGACTGACGACCCCAATGACCGGTTCCCCGGCTATGACGTGCTGTCCAAGCGCCACACGCCCTCATGGAACGAAATCACGCGTCAGGTCATCAACCGCCGCCTCGCGGTGCCGCGGGAGCCTCGCTACTTCACGTGGGACGAGTTCGTTACGCTGGAGGCGATCTGCGATCGTATCCTGCCGCAGCCGCCGCATCGGCCGAGGGTTCCTCTCGCCGCCTATGTCGATGCGCGCCTGATTGACGGTCCGGGTGATGGCTATCGGTTCGCGGAGCTGCCGGAAGCCGCCGATGCCTGGCGCCGCGGGCTGACCCTCTTGATGCGGAGTCGCAACAGGAGCATGGCGTGCGCTTCCACCTCCTTTCGCCACACGCCCAGGACCACCTGCTGGCACAGGCGCAGAAGGGAGACCTGAAGAACCCGGCGTGGGGCGAGATGCCGGTGAAGATGTTCTTCGCGCACAGGCTGCTGCCGGACATCGTGCATTCCTACTACGCTCACCCGACGGCCTGGAGCGAGATCGGCTTCGGCGGGCCGGCGAGCCCGCGCGGCTACGTGCGCATGAAGCTCGACCGGCGCGATCCCTGGGAGGCCGCCGAGGCCTACCCGGGCAAGGAAGAGCGCGCCCGTTGGCAGAACCGCCATGTCTGACAATCCGTTCGCCGAACCGCGCGCAAAAAATGGCAGGGCCCCCGACGCTCGCCGCGCCGGTGGCTGGATGCCGATGCGCGAATACGCCGAGAGCGAGGCAGTGGATTTCGTTATCGTCGGCACCGGCGCCGGTGGGGGCACGCTGACCGGGCGGCTGGCGGAGCTTGGTTTTTCGGTCGTTGCGCTCGACGCAGGTCCCTGGTTCCGCCCGCTGGAAGAGTTCGCGTCGGATGAGGCGGAGCAGGACAAGCTCTACTGGAACGACCGCCGCGTTACCGGCGGCGAGAACCCCATCATCATGGGCGGCAACAACAGCGGCAAGGCAGTGGGCGGCAGCACCGTGCACTATGCCATGGTCTCGTTGCGGTTCCGGCCGGAGTGGTTCAAGTCCCGCTCCCAGCTCGGCTACGCCGTGGACTGGCCGCTCGATTGGCGAGAGATGTGGGACTACTACGCCAAGGCGGAGCAGTCGTTGAAGATCGCCGGCCCGGTCAGCTACCCCTGGGGGCCGAAGCGTCCGCGTTATCCTTATCGGGCGCATGAACTGAACGGCGCCGCCGAGCTGTTGGCGAAGGCCGCGGTCGCGCTGGGCTACAAATGGTCGCCGACGCCGCTTGCAACAGTGTCGGCGCCGAGCGGCGAGTCGCCGCCCTGTGTCTATCGCGGCTTCTGCCGCTTCGGCTGCTCGACCAACGCCAAGCAGAGCCAGTTGGTGACGTTCATTCCCCGCGCTATCGGAGCGGGCGCCGAGATCCGTGACCTCGCAATGGTCGGTCGGATCGAGACCGGGCAAGACGGCCTGGTCACCGGCGTGCACTATTACCGCGAGGGGCGATGGCGCTTTCAAGCGGCGCGCAACGTCATCGTGGCCGGCTATGCGATCGAGACGCCGCGCCTGCTGCTGCTGTCGGCCAATGACCGCTATCCGAATGGGCTGGCGAACAGCTCCGGCCTGGTGGGCCGGAACCTGATGACGCAGTCGAACCAGGCGGTGTGGGGCCGGATGGAGCAGGAGGTGCGCTGGAACAAGGGCCCGCCCTCGCTGTCGCTGACGGAGCATTGGAACTATCAGGACCGCAAGGATTTTCCCGGCTTCTACTGCTGGATGTCACAGGGCCCCCTGCCGGTCGAATGGGCCAACACGATCATCGGCGCGCGCGGCTTCTGGGGCGAGAAGCTGCGGCAGCAGATGGCGTTGTACAATCACCAGGTCGGCCTGAAGATGGTCGGTGAGATGCTGCCGGACGAAGCCAACCGGGTGGAACTGGCCCAGGAGACCGACCAGTACGGCCTGCCCGTCGCCCGCATCACCTACCGCTGGGGTGAAGACGACAAGCGGCTCATCAATCACGCCCTGGACCAGATGCAGATGAGCCTGGAGGCCATCGACGCGAAGGACATCTTCCGCCAGGACAACGATACCAACCACCTTGCCGGCACCGCGCGCATGGGCTTTGATGCGCAGACCAGCGTGGTCAACGCCGACTGCCGGAGCTGGGACATCCCGAACCTGTGGATCTGCGATGGCTCCGTCTTTCCCACCACCGGCGGCGTCAACCCGTCCCTGACGATCACGGCCATCGCGCTTCGGACCGCAGACCGGATCGCTGCCCTGGCGGCACGCGGCGAGCTCACGGCGCCCGCGCCGCCAACGGCCGCGCTGCACGCCGTAGGGCGCACGCTGGAGACGCTGCGCCCGGCCTAGCCAGCCGGCAGAACACGAGGGCGGTGCGGCCGCCTACCGCATCCCCCTCGTTCAGCACGCGCGCCCACACTTCCCCGACCCTGATCGCGCGTGCTACCCGCCGCGGCAATGAAGTCGCTGATGCGTTCCGCGCCCGTGCAGTTCCTGCTGGCCAAGGCCCTGAGCCTGTACCTGTGGCTGGCCCTGCGTACTCAGCGCTGGTCGATCGAAGGCCAGGATCATTTCATTCCCCACGCCGCCGGCCAGCCCGCCATCTTCGCCTTCTGGCACGAGTTCCTGCCGCTGGCGCCGCAGCTTCCGGCCCTGGGACGGCGG
>Ga0170475_112320536_pt1 | contig 15522 bp, 12 predicted proteins | sample Soicark_Litter_5_FD_111474 | JGI IMG/M metagenome (GOLD analysis project Ga0170475, IMG submission 111474) | Avena fatua rhizosphere microbial communities from Hopland, California, USA. Combined Assembly of 48 SPs | reverse complement strand
GGGATCCGGATCGTCCGGGCCTGGTCGGCAATCGCGCGGGTAATCGCCTGGCGGATCCACCACGTCGCGTACGTCGAGAACTTGTAGCCTCGCCGGTACTCGAACTTGTCGACGGCCTTCATGAGGCCGATGTTGCCTTCCTGAATCAGATCGAGGAATTGCAGGCCGCGATTGGTGTATTTCTTGGCGATGGAGACCACGAGGCGCAGGTTTGCCTCGACCAGTTCCTTTTTCGCCTGCTCGGCCTGATACTCGCCGCGCAGGATGGTATCCAGCGTCTGCTTGAGCTGCGCCGGCTCCTGCTCGAGGGCGTCCGTCATCCCCTTGAGCCTGAGCTTCTGCTCCTTGCTCATGCGCAGCAGGTTCTTCCGGTCCTCTTCGCGCAGCCGCTGTTTTTTGTTCTTCGGATTCAGCTGGCGATCGATCGCCTCGATCTCCCGCTGGACGTTGCGGACCGATTCGACGGCGTCCTTCATCTCGTCGATGAGGCGCCGCTTTACCGACTCGGTGAATTCGATCTCGCGGATACGCTGCGACAGTTCCACGCGCGCCCGCATCGCCGCCCAGTTCACGCGTCGATACTTCCGCTTGTCGCGCGTCGTTGCGCCCTTCGGCGTGTCGTCGAGCTTCTCCTCGAATTTTTCCGAGTTTGCCCGCGCCTTGCGGACCGCGTCGATCTGCTTCTGGACCTGGCGCGACCGCTCCTGGATGCGCTCGTCGGTGATCTCTTCGTCGTTGAAGATCACGAGCTCGCGGATCGTCCGCTCGCCGACGTGCAGCTGATCCCCGAGCGTGATCACCTTCTTGGCCACGAGCGGCGTGCGCGAGATCGACTTGATGACGGCCAGCTTGCCGCGCTCGATGCGCCGGGCGTTTTCGACCTCGCCTTCGCGGGTGAGCAGCGGGACCGTGCCCATCTCGCGCAGATACATGCGAACGGGGTCGTTGGTCTTGTCCAATGCGCCCGGTGTCAGGTCGAGCTCGAGTTCTTCGGATCCTTCACCGGTCCGGTCGATGGGCTTGTCGTCGCGCAGGTACTTCTGGTCGGAGTCGATGACCACGATTCCCTGGCTTCCGAACGTATTGAAAAGATCGTCCAGCTCTTCCGAGGACGTGATTTCGGCCGGCAGAAGCTCGTTCACTTCGTCATAGAGGAGGTATCCCTTCTCCTTGCCGATGTTGATGAGCTGTCGTACTTCGTCGTATTTTTCTTCGATCGACAAGAGATCTCTCCTCTGGCTACGTCAGTTCTTCGATCCGCTGCGCAAGCGTGCGCTTCTGATTCAGGAGCAGGTTGATTTCCTCACCGTGTGTGCCCAGCCCCAGACCCTGGAGCCGGTCGATTTCGCGCTGCAGCGCGGCACGTTCCCGTTCGCAGCGCAGCCGTTTGAGGATGCGAGCGCATTCTGTCAGATCTCCGGGACCCGTCACGGGGGCGGCGTTCTCGCCTGCGATGCCCGTGACAAGCTGGGCGCTCATTGTACTTAGACGCCGCAACAGCTCGGAAGGTAGAAGATCCACCGGCTGGTCGTGCAGGGACCGGGCCAGCTCGAATACTTCCCGCCCGGCGAGCTGATCCAAGTCGTCCGACTCGAGTGCGGCAAGGGCCGCCCGCGCCTCCCTCGTCTTGTGAAAGAGCCCCCAAATCAGGCCTCTTTCGGCTGGTTTCAACTGGCCTCCGCCCGGCAACTCCCTCGCCGTGACGGTCGTCCGGCGATTGACGGCCGCCTTTCGGATCTCGGCCCGCACGACGTCTTCTGTAATCCGTGCCTTATGCGCGATGCGATCGGCAAATTGATCCCTTGCCGCGGCGTCCGGAATCCGGGCCGCAACCGTCAGCATCCTGCCGAGGAACTGACGCCGATTCTCGTCGTGCGCGAAGTCGAGGCATCCCGCCGCCTGATCGATCAAATACTCCAGGTAAGGGCGCGAGCTTCGCAGGCGTTCACGATATTGCGCGGCTCCCTTATGCCGGATAAACGTGTCCGGGTCCTCGCCCTTGTCGAGCGTCACGACGTTGACGTCGAAGCCCTCCGCAACGAGCAACTCGCAGGAGCGGACGGCCGCACCCTGCCCCGCGGCATCGGGATCGAAACTGAGCACGACCTTGGTAGTGAAGCGGCGCAGCAGCTGAGCTTGTTGAGGGGTCAGCGCCGTGCCGCACGACGCGACCGCCGGCGCCGCATCAGTGCGGAAGACCTGGGCGAAATCGAAATACCCTTCCACCAGGACGGCGTATCCCTGCTTTCGGATCGCGCTCTTCGAGAGGTGCAGGCCGTAGAGCGTCCGTCCCTTCGAATAAATCGCGGTCTCGGGAGAGTTCAGGTACTTCGGCACCTGGCCCGCGTCCATCGCGCGGCCGCCGAACGCGATGACCGATCCGGTGTCGCGGCAGATCGGGACCATGAGGCGATTGCGGAAGCGGTCGACGACTTCTCCGTTGTCCCGCTGGACGATCAAGCCGCTCTGCAGCAGAAGGCCCTGGGAGAAACCCTGGGCCAGCAGCCGGCTCTTGAGCCCTTCGCGCGATTGCGGCGCAAACCCGAGGGCGAGTTCATCGATCGTGGCCTGGGGGACCTGGCGCTCGGCAAGCTGCTGTCGTGCGCGCGCGCCTCCTGGGCTTCCCAGCTGCTCCCTGAAGTATGCGGCTGCCACTTCGTGAGCCTTCAGGAGCGCTTCCCGCAACCCGGCGTCACGCCGGCTTGCATCGTCAGCGCCGCCCTCGCTGTGCTCCGGCAGGGCAAGGCCCACCTTCTGGGCGAGCATACGGACCGCGTCCTGAAAGCCGAGCTTTTCGTGAAGCTCGAGAAACTTGAAGACGTCGCCGCCAAGGCTGCACCCGAAACAGTGGAAAAAGCCCTTTTCCGGATCGACATGGAAGGAAGGGGTCTTCTCAGAGTGGAACGGACACAGTCCCTTGTACGTCCGTCCCACCTTCTTCAGCGGCACGTACTCCTGCACAACCTGCAGAATGTTCGCCTGCAGTCGGAGGTCGTCGATGAAGCTCTGTGGAAACAGCGCCATCTAAATTCTAATCAGTCCTTCAGCTCCACCACCGTGACACCCCCGCCGCCCTGCTCGGGTGGCGCGGCGGCGAATCGACTAACGAGCGGATGCTGTTGCAGAAACCCGGCCAGCGCGCGCTTGAGCTGGCCCGTCCCGTACCCGTGGATCAGACGAACCGTGCGCTGATCCGACAGCAGCGACTCGTCGAGAAACCGTTCCGCCCGCGTGATGGCCTCATCCACCGTACAGCCGACCACGTTCAGATCCACCGGCACGCCATCGCGCGGCTGGAGCGCGACGTGAACGGTCACGCTCGACCGGGGAGCTCCGACCGCGCCGCCGACGACCCGCAGATCGCGAACGGCCGCCCGCATGCGTTTGCCACGCACGTCGAGGTCCGCCGTCCCGTCGTGAACCGCCGTGACGACTGCTTCCAGCCCGAGACCGCCAACAACCACGCGGTCTCCAATCACAGGCACCTCGGTGTGTTCAACCCTCGAAGGCTGGCTGACGGGTTCCGCGAATTTTCTGACGATGGACTCGACTGCCTGGCGCGCGTCGGCGCGGAGTGCTCCGGTGTCGCCCGTGGTGAGCGCCGGTTTCGAGGCTTCCTGTGCCGCAAGGTCGCTCTTCGCTTTGAGGTCGGCGATTACGCCGTCGATCGCGCGCCGCGCTTCCCTGATCTCGGCCTCGAGCTGCTCATTGAGCCGCCGGCGATACGTCTCCTCGCGCTGGCGCAGGACCTCGTCCCGCTCGCGCATCCTCACCTCGGCAGCCGCCAGCGTTTCGCGCTCGCGCGCCGCAAGGCGTTGTTCGTGTTCGAGCGCCCGCATGTCCTTGTCGATTTTGGCGAGATGCTCGGCCAGCTGTGCTTCTCGCGCGCTCAGGTTCTGCCGCGCCGCCGCGATGATCGATTCGTTGAGACCAATCCGTGCGGCGATCTCGAGCGCCAGGCTGCGGCCCGGAGTTCCATATTGCAGCTGGTAGGTCGGTGCGAAGGTTTCCGCATCGAAGCCAAACGCCGCGCTCGTGACCCCGTCCGTCGTCGACGCGTACGTCTTCAGCGCGTCGTAGTGGCTCGTGGCGATGAGCGTCGCGCCGCGCCTTCGCAAGTGATCGACGATGGCCACCCCGAGCGCACCGCCTTCGATCGGATCGGTGCCCGAACCTATTTCATCGAGCAGCACGAGGGCCGGCGTCTGGAGTTCGCGATCCATCCCGGCCATGTTCGTGATGTGTGCGGAGAACGTGCTCAGGCTCGCATCGATCGATTGTTCGTCGCCGATATCGGCGAATACCGTCCGGAACACCGGGAGCCGCGATCCATGCGCCGCGGGAATCTGCAGGCCGGACTGCGCCATCAACGTGAGCAGCCCGGCGGTCTTGAGCGCGACCGTCTTGCCGCCCGTATTCGGCCCGGTGATCAGCAGGCAGCTGGCGGGCGGAATGATCTTGATTGTGACGGGCACTGCGCCCTTGACCAGCGGATGCCGGGCCGCCTGGAGCTCGAACGCGCCGTCGGAGAGGTCAGGTTCGATGCCATCGATCGAATCCGAAAATCGTGCGCGCCCCTGCAGCACGTCGAGCTCCGTGGCGGCGTCGATGGTGCGCGCCAGTTCGGACGTGCGCGCGCGAAACGCCTCGCTCAGCGCGAGCAGAATCCGATGGACCTGTTCGGCTTCCTGATCCAGGAGCCCCACGATGTCGTTGTTGATTTCGACCGTGCTGAGAGGCTCGAGGAAGAGGCTCGCGCCGCTCGTCGACGCACCGTGAACGATGCCAGGGATGGACGAGCGATGCTCGGCTTTCACGACGAGTACGTAGCGACGGTTCCGCTCGGTGACGACCAGATCCTGCAGGTACTTGGCGGTGTCCTTGCCGCGGAGATAGGACTCCAGCGTCCCTCGCAGGCGTGAGCGTTGTTTTCTCAGGCGCTCCCGCACATGTTTGAGCTCGGGGCTCGCGTCGTCGACTACGTCGCCGGACGGATCGATCTTGTCGCGGACCTGGGCGGTTTCAGAACCGAACGACGCAGCGGCGCCGGTTGCTGCCTCGAGATGTGGAAAAGCGCCGGGAGCGCGCCGGATTGCCTGCTTCGATTCGTCTACCGAATCCAGGAACGTGGCCAATGAGAGCAGCCGTGAGGCTTCGAGGGCGCGACCTTCCACTGCCAGCGCCGCCAGGGTTTGTGGCAACTCTGCCGACGCGCGCAGCGGAAACAGGTTGTTCGCGGCGAGGTATCGTGTGGTTTCGGTCGTGGCTGCAAGCAACCGGGCCACCTGCTGAGGGTCGCTCGACGGGGCGAGGCGCGCGAGCCGCTCGTCGCCCATCGGCGTCATCGCGAAGCCGCGGACCATCTCGACGATGCGATCGAACTCGAGGGCCCGCAGAACAGCAGATTGCATAAGGAGGGGAACCCTTAATGCTAGCGTACATCGTCGAGCTGGCGATCAGGTGATTTGGCGGCTCAACCCATCAATCAGTCCGTGACGATCGCACTCGACTGGGATTATCGGCCCTTATAAGTGGTTGATCAGGCTGGCGATATTGGCGGCGCCGAACCCGTTATCGATATTCACCACCGACACGCCGGAAGCACAGCTGTTCAGCATGCCCAGCAACGCGGCGATGCCGCCGAAACTGGCGCCGTAACCTATGCTTGTCGGCACGGCGATGACAGGTACCGAGACGAGACCCGCCACGACGCTTGGCAGCGCGCCTTCCATGCCGGCGACGACGATGATGACGCGGGCCGCGGCGAGGCGTTGGCGCTCGCCCAGCAACCGGTGGAGTCCGGCTACCCCGACGTCGTAGAGGCGCTCCACAACGTTGCCCATCAACTCGGCGGTCAGCGCCGCCTCTTCGGCGACGGGCTGGTCGGAGGTGCCCGCCGACGCGACGAGAATGGTTCCCTTTCCGGCAATCACGTCACTCTGCCGGAAGGTGATGAGGGAGGCCTGCGCGTGATACGCCGCCTGCGGCACCACGGCACGCACCGCGTCGAAGGCGGAGGCGCTGGCGCGCGTGACGAGAAGCGTCGAACCGCGGCTGACGATTTCGGCGGCGATCCCCGCGATCTGATCGGGCGTCTTGCCGATGCCGAGAATGACTTCAGGAAATCCCTGGCGGATACTGCGATGATGGTCGACGCGTGCGAATCCGAGATCTTCGAATGGACGAGCTGCGAGCGCCTCGGACACGCGGTCGCGCGCGGCGTCCGCGGGAACCTCGCCGCTTGCGACCTGCACCAGCAAATCTTCGAGCCATTTGTTTGACGTCATCCGGACCCAACAGTAATATAAATGATTGCAGCGTTAGAACATGAGCATCAACGAAACCGTCACGCTCGCGACATATTTTTTCGTTCTGGTGATCCTCGCGATCTACGGGTGGCATCGCTATTACCTCGTGTATCTCTACATGAGAAACAAGGATCGCCAGCCGAAGCCCGGTTCGATGCCGAATCCGCTGCCCGTGGTCACGATTCAGCTGCCGCTGTACAACGAGATGTACGTCGCGGACCGGTTGATCGAGGCGGTATGCCGGATCGAGTACCCGCGCGATCGGGTTGAGATCCAGGTGCTGGACGATTCCACCGACGAGACGGGCAGCATCGCCGATCTCGCCGCGCGTCGTTTTGCCGCGCAGGGTTTCGACATCAAGTATTTTCACCGCACGAATCGCGTCGGCTACAAGGCCGGCGCCCTCGAGGCCGGCCTCAAGGTGGCCCGCGGTGAGTTCGTCGCGATCTTCGACGCGGACTTCATACCGCCGACCGATTTCCTGATCCGGATGATGCCGTATTTCACCGGCGATCGCATCGGCATGGTGCAGGCGCGCTGGGGCCATATCAACCAGGATTACTCGCTGCTGACGAAGATTCAGTCGATCCTGCTCGACGGTCACTTCGTGCTCGAACACGGCGGCCGCAACCGCGCGGGACGCTTCTTCAACTTCAACGGCACGGCTGGCATCTGGCGCCGCGCGGCGATCGACGACGCAGGCGGCTGGCAGCACGACACCCTGACCGAAGACCTGGACCTGAGCTATCGCGCCCAGCTGCGGGGCTGGCAATTCGTGTTCGTTCCCGACTTGATCGCTCCGGCCGAAGTGCCCGTGGAAATGAACGCGTTCAAGTCGCAGCAGCACCGGTGGGCGAAGGGCTCGATCCAGACGTGCCGCAAGCTGCTGCCGGAAATCCTGCGCGCGAAGGTGCCGCTGGCGGTCAAGGCCGAGGCGTTCTTTCACCTGACGGCCAATTTCAACTATCCGCTGATGGTCGTCCTGTCGGTGCTGATGTTCCCGTCCATGGTGATCCGCTACAACATGGGCTGGTACGAGATGATGCTGATCGACGTGCCGCTGTTCTTCGCGGCGACGTTCTCCGTCTGCAACTTCTACATGGTGTGCCAGCGCGAGCTGCACGACGACTGGCTCGCCCGTGTCCGGTATCTGCCGTTCCTCATGTCGATTGGCATCGGCCTGTGCATCAACAACACACGCGCGGTGTTCGAAGCGCTGTTCAACAAGCAGTCCGAGTTCGCGCGCACGCCGAAGTACCGGATCGAGGGCGCCGCGGACGAGTGGATCAGCAAGAAGTATCACCAGTCGGTCGCCGTGCAGCCGCTGATCGAGCTGGCGCTTGGCCTGTATTTCACCGCGACGGTGTTCTACGCGCTGGCCAATCAGATTTACGGGACGGTGCCGTTCCTCGTCCTGTTTCAGGTCGGCTTCCTCTACACGGGCCTGCTCTCGATCGTCCAGCAGTACGCGGGCGACTCCGATTCGGTTGCCGCCGAACTGGAGCCCGGCCGTCAGGGGTCATGAAATCGACGGTCGCTGTTCTTCGCGTCACTCCCGATACGATCTTCCAAGACATCGACCGGCTCATGGAACTGGCGGGTGTGTCCCGCGCGCTCGCCCCTGGCCGCACGACCATCCTCAAAGACAATATCTCGTGGCATTTTCCTTTTCCCGCTGCGAACACGACGCCGTGGCAGCTCGAGGGCACAATCCAGGCGCTCTCGCGCCACGGGTTCTCGGACCAGGTGTGCGTGCAGAACAAGACCGTCGTGACGAACGCGTTCAAGGGCGAGGATCTGAATCATTACGTCCCGATTTTCAAGCAGTACCAGGTGCCGGTGCTCTATAACTTCCGGGACGCCGACATGACGTGGATCCCCCACGCGCCGAAAGCCCGGATGCGCGTGCTCGACCGCATCTTTCCGGAAGGCATCCTCATCCCGGACTTTTTTTTTCGGAAAGAACATCGTCCACCTGCCCACGACCAAGTGCCACATCTACACCACCACGACGGGCGCGATGAAGAACGCGTTCGGAGGGCTGCTGAACACGCGGCGGCACTATACGCATTCGTGGATTCACCAGACGCTGGTCGATCTGCTCGCGATCCAGAAGGAAATCCACTCGGGTCTGTTCGCGATCATGGACGGCACGACGGCTGGCAACGGTCCCGGACCGCGCACGATGTACCCGGTCGTGAAAAACGTGATGCTGGCGTCCGCCGATCAGGTGGCCATCGATGCGGTCTCGGCGAAGATGATGGGTTTCGACCCTATGTCGCTCGAATACATCCGGCTGGCGCACGACGACCGGCTCGGCGTCGGCGATCCGCGCGAGATCGAGATCGTCGGCGACGTCGATGCGGCGGCCGAAAACTGGCATTTTCATGTCGGCAAGAACCTCGTGCGCCTTGGCGGCGGCGATCTGATCTGGTTCGGACCGCTCAAGCGCTTCCAGAAGCTTTTCTTCCACACCCCGCTCGTGAACGGTTTCATCCTCGCCAGCGACGTCTATCACGACTTCTACCGCTGGCCGCTGGTCGATCGGCGCGTTTTCGAGCGGTGGTGCGAAACCACCGAGTGGGGACAGTTGTTCCTCCGCTATGCGCAGACAGGACCCCAGGGGCGGCCGGCCGCAGAGCGCGCGGACCTGGCGTCCGCCGTGTCGATTTCCTCTCGCGTTCACTGAGCAACCGGGCGTATAGTCGGCGGCAATCCCGCTCATCTCTAGAGGAGTACGCCATGAACTACGCCCGTCTCGGGCTTGCCGCCGTCGCGGCCACCATCGGCGACGGGGTCTATGGATACGTGGTGTACGGCCACATCATCGGCAGCGAGTTCGCGAAGTATCCGTCGATCTATCGCTCGGGTGAATCTCAGCCCGCGTTCCTGCCGCTGATGTTTGTCGGCCTGCTCTTCGCGATGCTCATCGCCAGCTATCTGTACGCAAAAGGGTATGAAGGCGGGAACGGCATGCAGGAGGGCATGCGGTTCGGCGTGCTGATCGGCCTGCTGATGGTCGGGTACGCGGCGAACGTCAATTACGCCCAGATGAACATCGGAAAACGGATGGCCGCGTACTACGCCCTCGCGTCGCTGGTCGAATGGGTGGTCGTCGGCATCGTGATCGGCTCGATTTACCGGCCGGCGTCCCGGCCCGTGACAAGAGTGCGCCTGCCCGGAGCCGGGGTATGATTGTCGTGTATGACCACCGCCGCGACTCCTAAAGCGGGGCTCGAAGACACCGTCGCCACCTCGTCTGCGATTTGCTATCTCGACGGCGATCGCGGCGTACTCGCCTACTGCGGGTTCGATATTCACGACCTGGCCGAGCATGCGACCTTCGAAGAAGTCTGCTTCCTGTTGTGGCATCGACGGCTGCCGACGCGGGGCGAACTCGGCGATCTGCAGTCGCAGCTGGCTGCCGGGCGCGCGCTGCCGGACGGCGTCCTCCGGCTCATGCGGTCGCTGCCGCCCGGCAACGGCATGGACCTGCTCCGGACGCTCACCTCGGCCCTGAGCCACTACGACGCCGACGCCGCGGACAACTCACCGGCCGCCAATTATCGGAAGGCCATCCGTCTGACCGCGCAGATCGGATCGCTCGTGGCGACGATCGGCCGCATGACGGCAGGCGGAGGACCGATCGAACCCGATCCGGTGCTCGGCCACGCGGCGAATTTTCTATACATGCTCACGGGCCAGCGGCCCGGCGGCCTTGAAACGCGGGCGTTTGACGTCGCGCTCGTGCTGCATGCCGATCACGAGCTGAACGCGTCCACGTTTGCCGCGCGCGTCGCCGCGGCGACGCTCACGGATATCCACTCCACGATCGTCGGCGCCATCGGCGCGCTCAAGGGACCGCTGCACGGCGGGGCGAACGCGGACGTGATGCGGATGCTGCTCGACATCGGGCCCGAAGCCGGTCCCGACAAGGCGGCCGAGGTCGTGCGCGCCAAGCTCGCACGCAAGGAAAAGATCCCGGGCTTCGGCCACCGCGTCTATCACACGGAAGATCCGCGCGCGACGCACCTCCGCCAGATGTCCCGCGATTTGGGCCAGCGGACGGGCCAGCCGATCTGGTTCGAAATGTCACAACGGATCGAGGCGCTCGTCAAGGCCGAGAAGAAGTTGAACGCGAACGTCGACTTCTATTCGGCATCGACGTATCACTCGCTCGGCATCGACACCGATTTGTTTACGCCAATTTTTGCCGTGAGCCGCGTCGCTGGCTGGACGGCGCATGTCCTGGAGCAGTACGCGAACAATCGGCTCATTCGTCCGCGAGCCGACTACATCGGCCCCCAGTACCCGCAGCGCTACGTCCCGGTCGACGCGCGATAGACCTTGGATCCGCAGAAGATTCGCAATTTTTCCGTGATCGCTCACATCGATCACGGGAAGTCGACGCTTGCCGATCGCTTCCTCGAGCTGACCGGCGCACTGCAGGCCCGCGAGATGGAAGCGCAGGTGCTCGACGCCATGGACCTGGAGCGCGAGCGCGGCATCACCATCAAGGCGCATCCGGTCTGCCTGCACTACACGGCCGCCGACGGCCAGAAGTACGTCCTCAATCTCATCGATACGCCAGGCCACGTCGATTTCTCGTACGAAGTCACGCGGTCGCTCGCCGCCTGCGAAGGTGCGCTGCTGCTCGTGGATGCCTCGCAGGGTGTGGAAGCCCAGACGCTCGCGAATGCCTACCTGGCCGTCGAGAACAACCTGGAAATCATTCCCGTCATCAACAAGATCGATCTGCCTGGCGCGCAGCCCGAGGAATCGCGCCGGCAGATCACCGAGATCATCGGCCTCGACGGCGACCACGCGCTGCTGGCGAGCGCCAAGATGGGCACGGGCGTCCCCGAGATTCTGGAGGCGATCGTCCATCGCCTGCCGCCGCCGGCCGGCGATCCGGCCGCCCCGCTCAAGGCCCTGATCTTCGACTCCTGGTACGACCCGTATCGCGGCGTGGTGATCGTCATCCGCGTCATCGACGGGATGATTCGGCCTGGCATGAAGATCACGCTGATGGCCGAAGGGCAGGACTACGAATCGCTGCAGGTCGGCATCTTCACGCCGAAAGCCGTGGAAGTGGGGGAGCTTGGCGTCGGCGAGGTCGGATTCCTGGTCGCTAATATCAAGAAAATCAGCGACGCGAAGATCGGCGACACGATCACCGAGACCGCCCGGCCCACGGCCGAACCGTTCCCCGGCTTCAAGGCCCTGAAGCCGATGGTGTTCGCCGGTTTCTACCCGGTGGAAGGGCACAAGTACGGCGAGCTGCGCGACGCGCTCGAGAAGCTCCGGCTGAACGACGCCTCGTTCTTTTACGAGCCGGAAACCTCGGTGGCGCTCGGGTTTGGTTTCCGCTGCGGGTTCCTCGGCCTGCTCCACATGGAAATCGTCCAGGAGCGGCTCGAACGCGAATTCGACATGGATCTCGTGACCACCGCGCCGGGCGTGCTGTATCGCGTGAAGACGACAGACGGCGTGGTCCAGGAGATCGACAGCCCCGCCAAGCTGCCGGACGCGGGCCGCATCGACACGATCGAAGAGCCGGTGATCACGGCCATGGTCTTGACGCCCGCCGAGCACGTCGGCGGGATCCTGCAGCTCTGCCAGGACAAGCGCGGCGTGCAGAAATCGCTGGAATATCTCGCGTCCGATCGTGTCCTGATCACGTACGAGCTGCCGTTCAACGAGGTCGTCCTCGACTTCTACGACAAGCTGAAGACCATCTCGCGGGGGTACGCGTCGCTCGACTATCACGTCACTGGATACTGGCCGTCGCCGCTGGTGAAACTCGACATCCTGGTGAACGGCGATCCCGTGGACGCGCTGTCGATCATCGTGCATCGGGACATGGCGTACGATCGCGGACGGGCGCTCGCGTCGAAGATGCGCGAGCTGATCCCGCGGCAGATGTTCGAAGTGGCGATTCAGGCGGCCATCGGCGGCCGCATCATCGCCCGCGAGTCGGTCAAGGCGATGCGGAAGAACGTGCTCGCGAAGTGCTACGGCGGCGACATCTCGCGCAAGCGCAAGCTGCTCGAGAAGCAGAAGGAAGGCAAGAAGCGCATGAAGCGCGTGGGCAAGGTGGACATCCCGCAGGAAGCCTTTCTCGCCGTGCTCAAGATGGGGACCGACACCGAATGACCGAGTTCAAGAAATCGACGCTGCGCGAATACTTCGAGTCGATTGTGATCGCCGTGATCCTCGCGCTGTTCGTCCGGACCTTCGTCGTCCAGGCATTCAAGATTCCGACGGGCTCGATGGAGAACAATCTCCTCATCGGCGATCACCTGCTGGTCAACAAGTTCGTCTTCGGCCCCTCGGAATCCGGTGTCGAGCGCGCGCTGCTGCCGATGACATCGGTCAAGCGCCTCGACATCGTGGTCTTCAAGTACCCCGAGGAACCCGAACGCGACTTCATCAAACGCGTGATCGGGCTGCCTGGCGACACCGTCGAGCTGCGCTCGAAGAAGGTCTATATCAACGGCCGGCCGCTCGATGAGCCGTACGTGCACTTCCTGGAAGGACCGAGCCACAGCGCCGAGGGGGCGGAAGTCACCTCGTTCGATGTGCGCGAACGGTACGGGCCGGTCACCGTCCCGCCCGATCAGTACTTCGTGATGGGAGACAACCGCGACAACTCCCAGGACAGCCGGTACTGGGGCTTCCTCCGCCGCGACTACATCAAGGGCAAGGCGCTCGTGATCTACTGGTCGTACGAATCCGGCCGCGAGGATTACGAAGACGATTCCGCCGGCGCCACCGTGAAGGGCCTGGTGTCGGTCGTCGCGCATTTCTTCACGCGAACGCGATGGAGCCGGATGTTACGCGTGATTCACTGACGTGAAGACATTGACGTGAAGACGCTGATCAAGTTGATCGTGGTCGCGCTCCTCGCCAACGCGCTCTGGCGCACCGCCGCCGCGTACGCCACGTTCTACAAGTTCAAGGATTCCGTCTACGAAGCCGCCATGCAGGGGAACAGCGAGACAGACCTGAGACAGAAGGTCGTCGAGCTCGCGCGCACGTACGATTTACCGCTGGCTGCCGAAGATCTGACCGTCACTCGCGAGGCCCAGCACGTCTCCGTGCAGGGGGCGTACACGAGGCCGGTGGCCGTTCTTCCCGGCTACGAGTACCAGTGGCCGTTCACGGTCGACGTCGACGCCTACGTAATCGCCGCTCCCGTCAGACGATGAACGTGGGTCGCTGCCAGGTCGTTATTCGTTGACGGCCTGCGCGCCCGAGGCCGGCTCCGCGTAGCGCGGACGATGGAGGAGGATTTTTTCCTCGCGTTCCCGGATTTCCTGTTCCCTGACGTAATCGAGGGAGTTGCGCAGCGTCTGGATCGTGCTTTCCAGCGAGGTCTCGACGTCGCGGCGTTTCAGCTTGAGGCCGTCGATCTCGCGCTGCACGTCTTCCAGCCTCGACTCGGCCTTCTCGATCAGCAGCTGCGAGCGCAAGCCTGCTTCCCTGATGACGCGGTCCGCTTCACGTTCGGCGCCCGCCTTGATGTCGTCGGCCAGCCGCTGGGCCGTCAGCAGCGTCGTGCGCAGGCTCTTTTCGTGCTCGCGGTGCTCGCTCAACACCGATTCCATGTTCGTCAGGTCCTGCCGGAGACGATCCGCTTCGCGCAGGGCCTGCTCGTAGTCCTCTGCGACCGCCGCCAGGAACGAGGTGACCTCGATCTTGTCGAACCCGCGCAGAACCGTGTGAAATCGCTGTTGCCGGAGGTCGAGAGGGCTCACATTCATGAGGCAAGTTGCTCCCAACGGCTTATCGGCGGATCCGGCGTGCGCCGACAGGGTCAGCGCACCGTGCGGTTCCCGAAAATGGCCGTGCCGACACGAACGATTGTCGAACCCTCCTCGACGGCGATTTCGTAATCGTGGCTCATACCCATCGACAGTTCGGTTAAACGGCTGGGCTCGATTCCCCCTGACTGGAGCCGGTCGCGGACACGGATGAGCTCGCGGAACCAGGGCCGCGACGCCTCGGGATCGGCCGATGCCGGCGGCAGCGTCATCAGGCCGGAAATCCGAACTGACTGACAGCTGCCCGCCGCGTCGAAGATCGCAGGCAGTTCCGGCTCCCGCGCCCCGTGCTTGGTCGCCTCGCCGGCGAGATCCACCTGCACGAGCAACTCCAGCGTCCGGCCCGCCGCGGCCGCTGCGCTGTCGATTTTCCTCACGAGCGAGGCGTCATCGATCGAGTGAATCACGTCGAAGAGGGCCGCCGCTTTCACGGCTTTGTTCGATTGCAGGTGGCCAACGAGATGCCACCGGAGGGGAAGGCTGGCGGTCAGCGCCTGCTTGTGCGCGGCTTCCTGAACCTTGTTCTCACCGAAATCGATTTGCCCGGCCTCGGCCGCGGCGCGTACGTGGGAGGCGTCGAAGGTCTTCGAAACGGCGACGAGGCGGATGCTGGAGAGATGGCGTCCAGCCCGGGCGGCGGCGCGCGCGATACGTTCGCGAACGTCCGCCAGCCGGGCGGGAACGGATTCCACTATTTCGGCAGCTGTGCGACCAGCGCCTTGGCCGTCGCCGCGTTCGGGCCGTCGGGCGCGAGCTTCAGGTACGAATTGAACTCGGTTGCCGCTTCGGCCAGCTTGCCTTCATTCACGAGCGCCATGGCCAGCTGATAGTGGGATTCGGCGTGGTTGGGATTCGCCGCGATGGCCTGTTCGAAGAGTTTCTTGGCATCCGGGATCTTGCCGGAGTTCCACAGGATGACGCCCTGGTTATAGAGCGAGTCAGCGTTGCCGCCGGCGAGACCGCCGGGCTGCCCGGCCGTCAGCTCGTTGGCTTTTGCGCTGGCCGCGGCGGCCTCGTCGAACTTCCGCTGCGCGTTGTAGACGTTGGCGAGCCCGTTGTATGCCTCGGCGTAATCGGGCTTGACCAGAATCGCCTTCTTGTAGTTTTCCTCCGCCTTGTCGAGCTCTTTCTTCTGAGCGTAGGCGTAGCCGATGTTGTACAGGCAGTCCTGGCAATTCGGATTCACGGCCAGCGCCTTGTTGAACGATTCGATCGACTCGTCGTACTTGCCCGCCCGGCTCAGGGCGACGCCTTCGTCGAACGACTTCCGCAGTTCCGCGGTCTTCGCCGCGAGGGCGGGATCGTTGCCTGCGCCGCCGCCGATGACCAGACGCACGCTCGCGGGTCCCCGCTGGCTCACGCGGGTGTTGGCGGTGGCCGTGCCGAGC
>Ga0170475_118067470_pt1 | contig 15526 bp, 19 predicted proteins | sample Soicark_Litter_5_FD_111474 | JGI IMG/M metagenome (GOLD analysis project Ga0170475, IMG submission 111474) | Avena fatua rhizosphere microbial communities from Hopland, California, USA. Combined Assembly of 48 SPs | reverse complement strand
GCTACCCGCTGTTCCGTCGCGAGGTGCGGCAACTGAGCCTGACGGCACAGGGCGAGGCGCTGCTGCCCTTCGTGAGCCGGGCCTTCGCCACCTTGCACAAGGGCCTGGACAAATCGCGCCTCGCCGTCAACCGCCTGCGCCTGAAGGCGCCCAGTTGTGCATCGCGCTGGCTGCTGCGGCAGTTGGAAGCGTTTCGCCAGGCGCACCCGGAAATCGAGGTGGAACTGACCAGCTCGCATGACCATCAAGTGGATTTCGCCAAGGAACCGTTCGATCTGGCGATCTGCTATGGTCCGTTGGATGGCGGCACCGTGCGGCCCCTGTTTGCGGAGCGCCTCACGCCGGTATGCTCACCCGGCTTGCTGCGCCGCCATGGCAAACCCTTGGACAGTGCCGCCGACCTGGCCCATTTCACCCTGCTCCACCCCACCCGTGACCGCCAGGACTGACCGCTGGCTGAAACTGCCCAGTGCAAAAGGGGCAAGCGCGGATTCCGGCCAGCTTTTCGATACGCTGGACCAAGCCATGAATGCCGCCCTGCAAGGCTTCGGCGTATCGCTGGGTGATCTGGTGTTGCTGGAAGACGAGCTGGCGAGCGGTGCCTTGCAAACGCCTTTGCCGTCGATCTTGATTACCGGCAAAGGCTATGCCGTCACCCTTCCCGCCCAGGGGCAGATAGTTGAATCGGCAAGCACATTGGCGGACTGGCTGACGCGCCAGGCGCAGGAGAAATATTTGCAGCGCTGAATGTCATCGCCTTCGGTTGCATACGTTCACTTGCCTGGGTGAGCCCTTGCTGTATATTTGAAACTACGGACAGGTGATGATCACGGGCCGGCAATAGCCACAAGCCGCTAGCGAGAATGCAGTTAGCGAGGAGAGCGATGCAATGCAAACAGAGTCGCCATGTATAGTTGCAGGCTCGGCCGGCTGCCGCACGAGAGCACTGCTTTGCAGCGCTTTCGCCGGCACGATGTCCCTGATCTGCGCCCAGGCGGCGCCAGTGCCCGCATCCGTACTGTCGCTTGCCGATATGAATATCGAAGACCTGGCCAATATCGAAATCACCTCGGTATCCAAGCATGCCGAGAAGCTATCCGAGGCGGCAGCCTCGCTCTATGTCATCACCCACGAAGACCTTCAGCGTTCAAGCGCCACCAGCTTGCCGGAGGCTTTGCGTCTCGCGCCCAATCTGCAGGTGGCGCGTATCGATGCCCGCAACTATGCCGTCACCGCCCGTGGTTTCAACGACGCCTTCGCCAACAAGCTGCTGGTGCTGATCGATGGCCGTACCGTCTATTCCCCCTTGTTTTCCGGTGTATTTTGGGATGCGCAGGATGTCGTGCTGGAAGACGTGGACAGGATAGAAGTCATCAGCGGCCCCGGCGCGACATTGTGGGGCGCCAATGCGGTCAATGGCGTGATCAATATCATTACCCGCTCGGCGCAGGACAGCCAAGGCGGCCTGCTGAGCGCAAGCGCCAGTCGCCGGCAAAATGCCTGGGCAGGCCGCTACGGCGGGAAATTGTCGGACGATGGCGCTTACCGCATCTACGGCAAGCATGCGGAACAGGACAATACCTTCAAAGCCAACGCCGGCGAGTTGCAGGACGGCATGCGCCGTGACCAATTTGGTTTTCGTGCGGACTGGAACAGCGCTGGCGACAAGCTCAAGCTGCAAGGCGACACCTATCGCGGCAGCCTGAAGCAAAACCTGACGCCGGATATCAGCACCAGCGGCGCCAATCTGTTGGGACGCTGGGACAAGCAACTTTCCGCGACCGCCAGCCTTTATCTGCAAATGTACTATGACCGCACCACGCGCGATCAGGCCAATGCCTATAAAGACACACTGGACACGCTGGACGTGGAACTGCAGCACAGCAGCCAGGCAGCGGAACAGCATAAGCTGACCTGGGGCCTGGGCTACCGCTTTGAACGCGACAGGAATAGCCCGACCACCAAGGGCTTTGCCTTTCTGCCGGGCAATCTGGACACGCGCCTCAGCAACTTGTTCCTGCAAGATGAGATCACGCTGGCACAGGCACTACGCCTGACGCTAGGCGCCAAGATCGAACACAACGACTACACCGGACGGGAGACGCTGCCCAGCGCACGCCTGGCGTGGACACCCTCTGCGGGACATCTGCTATGGGGAGAATTATCACGCGCCGTGCGTGCGCCCTCACGCATAGACAGCGATTTCTACGTTCCCGCCACCGCCCCTTACATCATAGGCGGCGGCCCCCATTTCGTTTCGGAAGTCACCGATGTATTCGAGCTGGGCTACAAGGGCCGCCTGCTGAGCAGCGCCTCGTATTCGATCACGGCATTCTATAACCGCTATCACAGCCTGCGCAGTGGAGAACCCAACCCCGCCCAGCCGGGCAGCTTCGCCATCGCCAACAAAATAGCCGGAAATAGCCGTGGCATTGAAATGTGGGGCAACTGGCAGATACTGTCGAGCTGGCGCCTGAGCGGCGGCCTGGTCGGTCAGACCCGTCATCTACAAAGTGAAGGAAGTGTCGATAAAACCACGTTGACCACCGATAAAGACCCAGGCAGCTACTGGTCGCTGCGCTCGCAATTTGATTTGTCCGATGCCCGGACCTTGGATTTGAGCGTGCGCCGTGTTGGCGCACTGGAGAATCCGGCAGTACCGGCCTACTATGCAGTCGATGCACATTTCGGCTGGAAATTACGCCCCAACCTGAGCCTATCCCTTATCGGACTGAACCTGTTTGACGGTGGACACCCGGAGTTCGGCGCCGCGCCAGCGCGCAGCGAACAGGCACGGGAGGTACTCCTCAAGATGGTGTACCAGTTTTAAGGTGATTTCCGAAAATGAACTTGCCTTTGGTACCTCGTCTCAGTGAATTTGCAAGGTTGGAAGCCGCGTCTTTGTCCGCCTGGCCGCGTTACTCGTCGTTGCATAGCGCGGCTATGCTGCCTCCTCGCGCCTTGCCTGTCGAACAAATCCTGCGTCTTCGAACCCTTCAAATTCACTGAGACGAGGTACTAGCGTGGTGCAGACGGGATGCGGTGCAAGGCGAGACGAGCGCCGTGTGGCGGGCCACACCAGCGAGGAACAACGCGGCAGCGCGCCCGTATGCGCCGCGAGAAGGGTATGTTCATCTTCGGAAGTCGCCTAAGACTTGCCAAAACCCATCAGCTTCTGCACGGCCGCATCAAGCGTCTCTTCGCGCTTGGCAAAGCAAAAGCGCACCAGGTGCTGGTTACGCCCATCCGCATAAAATGCCGACACAGGAATGCTGGCCACACCATGGCTGAGCGTCAGCCATTCTGCAAAAGCCAGCTCCGTCAGGTCTGGCCGGATCTCTGAATAGTCCGCCAACTGGAAATAGGTCGCTGCGCTATCTTGCAGCCTGAAGCCGGCGGCACGCAAGCCGGTCGCCAGACGGTCGCGCTTGGCCTGATAAAACGCGGCGAGATCCTGCCAATGCACGGCCTGCTGCAAATGCCGGGCCAGTGCATGCTGCATGGGCGTGGAGACGGAAAATACCAGGAACTGGTGCAGCTTGCGAAACTCCGCCATCAAAGCCGGCGGTGCCACGCAATAGCCGACCTTCCAGCCGGTGGCGTGGTAGGTCTTGCCAAAGGAATAGACGACAAAGCTGCGCTGCCGCAAGGCAGGATGAGTCAATACGCTCTGATGTTGCTGCCCGTCATAGACCAGATGTTCATATACTTCGTCGCTGAGCAGCAGCAGATCATGGCGTTCGACGATGGCGGCCAATGCCTGCAGATCGGCGGCAGACAGGATGCTGGTCGCCGGATTGTTGGGGTTATTGATGATGATGAGACGTGTCGCCGGCGTCAGTGCCGCTTCCAGGGCCAGCCAGTCCACGGCAAAATCCGGCGCCGACAAGGCGTGGCGGATGGGCCGCGCGCCCTGGGCGAGAATGGCCGGCGCATAGCTGTCGTATGCCGGCTCCAGGATCAGCGCCTCGTCGCCGGCATGCAGTACGGTGGCGATAGCGGTGTAGATGGCCTGGGTGGCGCCTGCGGTAACGGTGATCTCGGTGACGGGATCGACCTGCACTGCCAGCGCCTGCAGCAGCTTGCCCGCTATCGCCTCGCGTAAAGCAGGCAGGCCAGGCATCGGCGCATATTGGTTGTGCCCGGCATGCATGGCCTCGGCAACGGCGCTGAGCAGCGCCGGGTCGCAGGGAAAATCCGGAAAGCCCTGTGACAGGTTGATGGCGCCATGCTGCGCAGCCAATTGGCTCATATGGCTGAAGATGGTCAGGCCGACATCGGGCAGTTTGGAGCGCAGCAGTGCAGGAACGGGGGTATCAGGCATGGACATTAGCCAGGAGGAGACAAGGGGAGTGTGCCGCAAGCGCAGACTGCATGGCTAAGAATTTTTGCGTACCCACCATATGCTGCAGGCAACCGTGCTCAGCGCCGGCGCAACCAGAACAGGTATTTGCCGCCCTCCGTGGCCTGATGCGCCAGCGCATGGCCGGTCTGCTCGCAAAAGGCTTCAAAATCCGTCGGCGTTCCCGGATCGGTGCAGATCAGGTGCAAAACCGTGCCGCTGGGCAGGTCAGCCAGCGCTTTCTTGGCACGCAGGATGGGCAGCGGGCAATTGAGGCCAGAAAGATCGACGGTCAGATCGGCATGCGGTGCGGTGGTTTGTGTCATGGTCGGTATCCGAGGTAATCGCCGCCATTATAGGCCTGAGCAGGCGGTTTGCAGGAGGCGGTTAACGATGCCGAGCGCAGATGTTCCACACAATAGCGGGGCAAACGGTCTGGTTTGCAGTATGCTATTTGCCATGAACGCTCATCACGATCATCACAACCACCACCATCATCACAGTGCCAGCAGGAGCCAGCGTCGTTTGCTGCTGGCCTTGCTGCTTACCGCCCTTTACGCCGTCGTCGAAGCCGTCGGCGGCATCTGGTCCGGCTCGCTTGCCCTGGTTTCCGACGCCGGCCATATGGTGACGGATGTCGCCGCCCTGGGACTGGCATTGTTTGCACAATATGTGGCGCAGCGCCCCGCCTCTTCCCGCAATACTTATGGCTATGCCCGCGCCGAAGTGCTGGGTGCGCTGATCAACAGCCTGTTGATGCTGGCCATGGTCGGCTGGATCGCCATGGAAGCCATCGTGCGCCTCATGAATCCCAAGCCTGTCGATGGCATCGGCGTCATGGGCATCGCCTTCATCGGCCTGCTGGTGAATATCGTCTCCGCCTGGCTATTGGCGGGCGACAGCCACAACATGAATTCACGGGCGGCGCTGATGCATGTGCTGGGCGACCTGCTGGGCTCGGTCGCTGCCATTCTCGCCGGCCTGATCATCTGGGCGACGGGCTGGCTGCCGATAGACCCGCTGCTGTCGCTGCTGGTGGTATGCCTGATCATCCGCTCTGCCTGGGCGTTGGTCTTGCAATCCTCGCATATGTTGATGGAGGGCGTGCCTGCCCACATCGACCCGGCACAAATCGGCAATGCACTGGCCAAACAAGCGGGAGTGAAGTCCGTACATGACCTGCATATCTGGCACCTCGGGCCGGCACGTATCGCCCTGTCGGCGATGTCATCATCGACGAGCCGACCACTTGGCCCAAGCTGTTGGCAACCAGCCAGGCGCTGCTGTCCAAGGAGTTCGGCATTACGCATGTCACCTTGCAGCCGGTATGGGCGACAGTAACGCGGCGTGGAAGAGTAATACCGCTGGTGGCGGCGCCTCAGGCGGCACATGGGCAGGCCAAGGATGAGCATGCCGCACATACCCATCAGGCTCACAAGCATCCGCCGCACGAGCATCATGACCACGATCACGAGCATGATGCGCATGGCGGGAATAGCTGAGCCAAGGCAGTTAAGCGAGACTATGCCGGCAGCCCTTGCTGAGGAGCGACTGGGGAGAGGGTGATGGCCTGCGTACCACCCTCCACAACACGGTGGTTCCGCTGAGAATTAGCTTTTCGGCTTTTTGACGCGCGGTGCCGCCTTCTTGGCCTGACTGCGCAATGCCACGCCCAACGCAGCCCGCGCCCATTTCAGCAGCTCCAGCCTATCCTCCAGCGCTTCACCGGGCAGCCGGTAATAGGCCATGCTGCGCGGCACGCCATCCTTGCCTTCATAGGTAAACGGCCCCAAGCCCAGCGCCGTGAACTCGGGTATGGTTTCCGCATCCGCCTTGAAATAAGGCTCCTCGTCCACAACGATGGCGAAGATCAAGCCATCGCAATACAAGCTCCAGCCCCCAAACATGGCACGTGCGCTCAAGCTGCCCATCGGGGCAAGCTGTTCGCACAGGTAATCGACGAACTCATTGCGTTTAGCCATTGCCGGCTCCTGCTGCTGTGCAGCCTTGATAACCATCATATTGAAAAACAAAAAGCGGCAAAAGCCGCTTTTTATCTGTAGACCCGTCTGACTATCAGCCGTCCGTATTGATCTTGATCACCAGCTCCTTGAGCACCGTATCGCAGATATGGTTGTCCACCTGGCAGGTGCCGGCCGCTTCGTGGCCGCCGCCGCCATATTTCAGCATCAATTCGCCGACATTGGTCTTGGAGCTGCGGTCCAGGATCGACTTGCCGGTCGCGAACACCGTGTTGAGCTTGTCGCGGCCCCACATCAGATGGATGGAGATATTGGTTTCCGGGAACAGCGCATAGATCATGAAGCGGTTGGTCGCGTAGATGGTTTCCTCGTTGCGCAGATCCAGGATCGCCAGGTTGCCGTAGACGCGCGTGCAGCGGCGGATCTGGTCCTTGGCCTTGGGCTCATGGTCAAAATATAGCTCGACGCGTTCACGCACATCCGCCAGGTTGAGGATGTCTTCAATGCCATGACCACGGCAATAGTCGATCAGGTCCATCATCAACTGGTAGTTGCTGACGCGGAACTCGCGGAAGCGCCCGAGGCCGGTACGCGCATCCATCAGGTAGTTCATCAGCACCCAGCCTTCCGGGCTGAGTATTTCATCGGCGGTGAAGTCGGCGGAGTCGGCCTTGTCGACCGCTTCCATCATGTCGTCGCTGATGGTCGGGAAGACCTTCTTGCCGCCGTAGTAGTCATACACCACGCGCGCCGCAGACGGGGCGGTCGGGATGATGATGTGATTGTCGCGCTTCTCGTTGCGCAGGGTTTCCGAGAAGTGGTGATCGAAAGCGAGATGGATGCCCGGCACATAGGGCAGGTTGGTGCTGATATCCGTATCCAGCACGCTGATCTTGCCATCCTGCATGTCTTTCGGGTGGACGAACATGATCTCGCCGATCAGGTCGAGTTCGCGCAACAGCACGGCGCAAACGAGGCCGTCGAAGTCGCTACGGGTAATCAGGCGGTGCTTATTTGAAGACATTGGCTTCACTCCAGAAACGGTAAGAATTTTTTACAGGGTTCGCCTGCTTTTTGCAATGCATCACACCCTTGCACAAGCCATTGACCTCTGATTGCCACACACCGCATCAAACGGTATCCAGCGGCTTTTGCTGCTGTTGCTTCACGACCGTCATGGCCGTGGCCACCAGGCCGGCAACATCGGTGACGTTGGCGGACAATATCTTCGTGTTGCCCTTCTTGGCAATGTTACCGAAAGCTTCGATATATTTCTCGGCGACTTTCAGGTTGACGGCTTCCGTGCCGCCGGGCTGGCGCACGGTCTGCGCCACCATGTGTATTGCTTCAGCCGTGGCGCGCGCCACCAGGCGCAATGATTCCGACTCGCCCTCGGCACGGTTGATCGCCGCCTGCTTGTCGCCCTGCGACTGATTGATCTGCGCCTGCATCTGCCCTTCGGAGCGCTGGATGGAGGCTTCGCGCTCGCCGGCGGCGATGTTGATCTGCTCCTGCTTGCGGCCTTCTGATGCCGCAATCAGGGCGCGCTTTTCCCGCTCGGCGGTAATCTGCGCCTGCATGGCATGCAGGATTTCCTTGGGCGGCGTCAGATCCTTGATCTCGTAGCGCAGCACCTTCACCCCCCAGTTGGAGGCCGCCTCATCGAGCGCCGCCACTACCGTGCGGTTGATGTCGTCGCGCTCCTCGAAGGTCTTGTCCAGCTCCATACGACCGATCACGGAGCGCAAGGTGGTTTGCGCAAGTTGCGTAATCGCCAGCACGAAATTGCTGGAGCCATAGGAGGCACGGTGCGCATCCGTCACCTGGAAGTAGAGGATGCCGTCCACACCCAACTGCGTATTATCCTTGGTAATACATACTTGGCTAGGCACATCGAGCGGGATCTCCCGCAAGTCGTGCCGATAGGCGACACGATCCACGAACGGCACCACGATATTCAGGCCCGGCTCCAGCGTGCGGTGATAACGCCCCAGGCGCTCGATCACCACCGCTGTCTGCTGCGGCACGACTTTTAGGGTTTTCGCAACAAAAATCAATGCGACGACGAATAATACAATGACGACTGGCATGAAATCCCCCCGCAGGTAAATCGTTATCAAGGCTGCTGCCCGACAAGGGCAGCGTCCTTACTTGGGCGTGGCTGCCAGCAGCAAGGTATTGCCGCGCTGGCCGACGATATAGAGCTGCCGGGAAGGCTCAGCCAATGGCGCCGCCAGCTCCGCATCCCAATCACAGCCCCGGTAGCGCACGCGCGCCGTGGTAGGCGTCTTCCAGGCCTCCACCTCGACGGTCTGGCCGACTTCCAAAGAGTTGCCCGACTTGCTGTGCCGACTGAAACCATGCCGGCGCAACCACACGGTACCACCCACGGCAATCAGCGTGGCGATCAGGTAGGGAGCCGCCGGCGGCAACCCGACCCAGGCGGCCAGACCGCCTGCCGCACAAGCCACGCCGAACAGTAACAGGTAAAATGTGCCGACCATCATCTCGGCGCCTGCCAGCACCAAAGCCAGGATCAGCCAGATATAGTGCGCATCCATTGCTCAAGCCCTCAGCATCTCATAATAGTAGTTATAGCGCTTTGCACTGCGCTGCACCAGCCCATAGCGCAACGATAGGCTGTCGGCAAAAGTCGATTTGCAGTAGAATGCCCTCCCTTTGCCCATATTTTTCAGGCACTTGCCATGCGCTACCCAGATAAATTCGATGTAATCGTGATAGGCGGCGGCCACGCCGGCACCGAGGCGGCGCTGGCGGCAGCCCGCATGGGCGTGAAAACCCTGCTGCTCAGCCACAACATCGAGACGCTGGGCCAGATGTCCTGCAACCCGTCCATAGGCGGCATCGGCAAGGGCCACCTCGTCAAGGAAGTGGATGCGCTGGGCGGTGCCATGGCGCTGGCTACGGACATCGGCGGCATCCAGTTCCGCATCCTGAATGCCAGCAAAGGCCCGGCCGTGCGCGCCACGCGGGCGCAGGCAGACCGCGTGTTCTACAAGGCGGCGATACGGGAAATGCTGGAGAACCAGGACAATCTGACCCTGTTCCAGCAAGCAGTGGACGACCTGGTGCTGGAGGGCGAGCGCGTGGTCGGCGTGGTAACGCAGATCGGCATCCGCTTCGATGCGCGTGCCGTGGTGCTGACGGCCGGCACCTTCCTCGCCGGCAAAATCCATGTCGGCCTGGAAAACCATACCGGCGGCCGCGCCGGAGACGCTGCCGCAGTCACGCTAAGCCAGCGCCTGCGCGAGCTGAAGCTGCCGGTGGGCCGCCTGAAAACCGGTACGCCGCCCCGCATCGACGGCCGCAGCATCGATTTTTCGCGCATGCAGGAACAGCCGGGCGACGACCCGGTGCCGGTATTTTCCCCCGCGGCACGCGCAGCCTGCATCCCCGGCAATTGCCGTGCTGGATCACGCATACCAATCTGCGCACCCATGACATCATCCGCAGCGGCTTTGACCGCTCGCCGATGTTCACGGGCGTGATCGAAGGCGTCGGCCCCCGCTATTGCCCGAGCATAGAAGACAAGATCAACCGCTTTGCCGATAAGGACAGCCACCAGATCTTCCTGGAACCGGAAGGTTTGGCGACGCACGAGTATTATCCGAACGGCATCAGCACCAGCTTGCCCTTCGACATTCAACTTGCTGCCGTGCGCTCCATCGCCGGCCTGGAAAACGCCCACATCCTGCGCCCCGGCTATGCCATCGAGTACGATTATTTCGACCCGCGCGCACTGAAGGCGTCGTTCGAGACGAAATCCATCAGCGGCCTGTTCTTTGCCGGCCAGATCAACGGCACCACCGGCTATGAAGAAGCAGCCGCACAGGGTTTGCATGCCGGCATGAACGCGGCACTGCAGGTGCAGGGCCGCGAAGCCTGGTGCCCGCGCCGTGATCAGGCCTATCTGGGCGTGCTGGTCGACGACCTGATCACGCGCGGCGTCGCCGAGCCCTACCGCATGTTCACCAGCCGCGCCGAGTTCCGCCTGCAGTTGCGCGAAGACAACGCCGACCTGCGCCTCACCGAAAAGGGCCGCGAGCTGGGCCTGGTGGGCGACGCGCAATGGGACGCCTTCTGCCGCAAGCGCGACGCGATAGACGCAGAGCTGGCGCGCCTGCAAGCCACCTGGGTCAACCCGCGCCTGATCACAGCGGAAGATGCAGAGCGCGTCTTCGGCCAAGCAGTGGAGCGGGAATACACGCTGGAGCAGTTGCTGCGCCGCCCGAATGTTGATTACGCGCTGCTGGCCACCCTGCCCGTGTTCGGCACCGCCGTCGAAGACCCGCAGGTCGCCGAGCAGATCGAAATCCAGGTCAAGTACGCCGGCTACGTGGAGCGCCAGAAAGATGAAGTGGCACGCCGCAGCGAAATCGAAGACGTGAAGCTACCCGCCGATATCGACTACAGCCGCGTACCGGGTCTTTCCAAGGAAGTGCAGCAGCGCCTCGGCCAATACCGCCCGGAAACGCTGGGCCAGGCCTCGCGCATCCAGGGCTTGACGCCAGCGGCAGTCAGCCTGCTGCTGGTGCATATCAAGCGCGGCTTCAAGGATGCGCGCGGTGATGCGGCAGACACGCCGAGGAAAAGCGCCTGATGCCCGCGCCGGAACAACAACTACGCAGCGGCCTGACGGCGCTGGGCCTCAACTTGCCTGAGCCCGCCCAACACAAGTTGCACGCCTACCTGGGCCTGCTCGCCAAGTGGAACAAGGTTTATAGCCTGACCGCGATCAGTGACGCCGGCAAGATGGTGTCGCACCACCTGCTGGACAGCCTGGCAGCGCTGCCCACCGTCGCCAACCTTCAGCCTGCACGCCTGCTGGACGTGGGCAGCGGCGGCGGCCAGCCGGGTATCCCCTTTGCCATCGCCCGCCCGGACTGGCGCATCGTGCTGCTGGACAGCAACCAGAAGAAAACCACCTTTTTAAGGCAGGCGGTACTTGAGCTGGGCCTGGAGAATGTCGAAGTGGTTTGTGAACGAGTGGAAGCCTATACGCCGACGCCAGCATTTGATGTCATCACCTCGCGCGCCTTTGCCAGCCTCGCCGATTTTGTAAGCCTGACCCGGCACCTGCTGGCGCCCGGCGGGCAATGGGCCGCCCTGAAAGGCGTCACGCCCAGCGATGAAATCACCGCCCTGCCGGCCGGCTGCAGCGTAAGACAAGTGGCAACGCTGCAAGTACCGGAGTTGGCGGCGGAGCGCTGCGTCGTACTGATCACGCCGACGGCGACCGAGGTCATGCCATGAGCCGCATCTTTGCCATCACCAATCAGAAGGGCGGCGTCGGCAAGACCACCACCGCCGTCAACCTCGCCGCCGGCCTCGCGCAACTGGGCAGCCGCATCCTGCTTATCGATCTTGACCCGCAGGGCAATGCCACCATGGGTTCCGGCGTGGAAAAGCGCGGCCTGGGCCGGCATGCCTACCACCTGCTGCTGGGCCATGCCGCCTTTGACGACGTGGTGGTGCATACCGAATTCGGCTACGACGTGCTGCCCACCAACCGCGAGCTGGGCGGCGCCGAAGTGGAGCTGATCGAGGTCGAGCACCGCGAGCTACGCCTGCGCGCCGAGCTGCTGGAGGCGCGCCAGGCCTACGATTACGTGCTGATCGACTGCCCGCCCGCCCTCAATCTGCTCACCCTGAACGGGCTATGCGCCGCCGACGGCGTCATCATCCCCATGCAATGCGAATACTACGCGCTGGAAGGGGTGACTGATCTCGTCAGCACCCTGCGCAAGATACGCCAGACCCTCAACCCGAAAATCGAAATCGACGGCCTGCTGCGCACCCTCTACGACCCGCGCTCGACGCTGGCGCAGCAGGGGGTCGCTCAACTGGGCCAGCACTTCGGCGACAAGGTATTCAGCACGGTCATCCCGCGCAATATCCGTCTTGCCGAAGCGCCCAGCCACAGCCGCCCGATTTTCGCCTACGACAAATCCTCGCGCGGTGCCCAGGCCTACCTGGAGCTGGCAGAGGAAGTCCTGGCACGCTTCACAAGGAAATAATAAGCAATGGCCAAGTTAAAAGGACTGGGGCGCGGCCTGGATGCCCTGCTCGGCAGCGCCGAGCCCAGCGAAGAACGCCTGCAGATACTGCCCCTGCACCATCTGCAGCCCGGCAAATACCAGCCGCGCACGCGCATGGACGAACACGCGCTGGCCGACCTCGCGGAAAGCATACGCACGCAAGGCGTGATCCAGCCCATCCTGGTGCGCGAACTGGGCGTGGACCGCTACGAAATCATCGCCGGCGAACGGCGCTGGCGGGCTGCCGCCAAGGCTGGCCTGACCGATGTACCGGCTGTCATCCGCAAGGTGGCCGACGAAGTGGCGCTGGCCATGGCGCTGATCGAAAATATCCAGCGCGAAAATCTCAACCCGCTGGAAGAGGCTACTGGCCTGCAACGCCTGATCGAAGAATTCGGCATGACCCACGAATCCTGCGCGCGCGCCGTCGGCAAATCGCGCAGCGCCGTCACCAATCTGTTGCGTTTATTGAATCTGGCCGAGCCGGTGCGCGAGCAACTGATGAACGGCGAACTGGACATGGGCCACGCCCGCGCCCTGCTCACCCTGCCCGTCATTCAGCAGATCGAAACCGCGAAAACGGTGGCGGAACGGGAATTGTCGGTACGGGAAACGGAAAAGATGGTGCAGGCGCTGCAGGCGGGTGAAAGTGTGCCGGAAGCCCGCCCTGTAAAGAAAGTGGACCCGGATCTTGCGCGCCTGCAGGAAGATATTTCCGACCGGCTGGGTGCCAAAGTGCTGATCAACGCCGGTAGCAAGGGCCGTGGCAAGGTCACCATCGAGTACGGCTCGCTCGACCAACTGGACAGCCTGATTGCGCTGCTTAAGAAGCAATAGGGGCAAAAAGAGTAAACCATGCTCGTTACGCCTGACCAGGAAATTGGCGGTTTCCCTAGGAAACTGCGTCGGGCGCGCAACGAAAACCGTATGAAAACAAAGTATATTCCGCCAGAAATCGGCATGCCTGACTTGACCAATGCACCCAGAAAACGCTAATATCCGGCCGATTGTTAGAGCCGTGCCGCCAGGCCAAAGGCTGCAACAACAGATACGTACCGTGCTGCTCCTGATGATCGCCCTTACCGGGGTAGTCGCAGTGACAGCCGTTTTTTTTGCCGATGCCAAAGCAATGCTCGCCGCCTTAGCAGGAGGCTTGAGCCAGATTGTGGCGGTTGCGACTTACAGTCGCATTGCTCGCGCAGACAGAATTCCTGCCCCCAAGGCGATGCTATACCAGCACCTCCTTGCAGAAACTGCAAAGATAGTCGTAGCCCTCGTGCTCCTGTTTGCAGGTGTTATTGGTTTCGGGGCGAATGCAGCGTGGTTTATTGCTGCATTTTTGGTCACATTAATGGCCTATTGGCTCGTACTGGTCCTCAATTAAGCGACGCAAATAAAACTATGGCTTCTGAACATCAACCTGCTAACCCTACCGAATACATCCAGCATCACCTGCTCAATCTGCGCACGCCGCACGAGCACGGCGGCTTCTGGACCTTTCACCTCGACACCTTCTGGGTTGCCCTGTCACTTGGCCTCCTGTTCGTGTTCATCTTCGCCAGCGTCGCCCGCCGCGCCAGCGTAGACAAACCCTCGCGCTTCCAATTGTTCGTCGAGCTGATCATCGAACTGGTCGACAGCCAGGTAAAGGAAATCTTCCACGGCAAGAGCAAGATCGTTGCCCCGCTGGCCCTCACCGTGTTCGTCTGGGTCTTCCTGATGAACGCGATCGACTTCCTGCCGGTTGACCTGCTGCCCAAGATCGCCGGCTGGTTCGGCCTGGAACACTTCCGTGCCGTGCCGACTGCCGACATCAACCAGACGCTGGCCATGTCGCTGTCCGTGATCTCGCTGGCCATCCTGCTCGGCATCAAGACCAAGGGCCCGGTCGGCTTCTTCAAGGAATTCTTCACCACGCCGTTCCACGCCGAATCGCCGATGATGATCATCATCCTCATCCCCATCAACGGTGCGATGCAGTTGGTGGAATACGGCTCCCGCGGCCTGTCGCTGGCACTGCGTTTGGTCGGCAACATGTTCGCCGGCGAGCTGGTGTTCATGCTGATCGCGCTGCTGCCGTGGTGGGCACAGATCATCCCTGGCGCCGCCTGGGCGATCTTCCACATCCTGATCGTGCTGCTGCAAGCCTACATCTTCATGATGCTGACCATTGTTTACTGCAGCCTGGCTGTAGAAGAGCACTGATCCCGCACCAGCAAAGTTTTCTGCAACACCCTTTGTTTCATCTTCATTATCTTTAAATTAGGAGTTAGTAAATGGATCACTCAGCTTTGATCGCAGGCATTCAAAGTTCTACCGTTATCGCTGTTGGCTTGATGATTGCCTTGTCCGGTCTGGGCGCTGCGATTGGCGTGGCCTTGGTTGGTGCAAAGTTCCTGGAAGGCGCTGCTCGCCAACCTGAATCGGTTGCCGCACTGCAACCTAAGCTGTTCGTTATCGCCGGTCTGGTTGACGCCATTTTCATTATCTCGGTTGCCGTCGGCCTGTTCTTCGCTACCGCGAACCCGATGCTTGCTGCTATTGCCAAGTAATCATTCCTGGGCACTATCATCAATGAATCTGGGGTAAACCATGGACATTAATGCTTCCCTCATAGGGCAGGCGATGGTTTTTGCCATCCTCGTACTCTTTGTGATGAAGTTCGTTTGGCCGCCGTTGATTGCGACGCTGGATGAACGTGCAAGCCGCATTGCCGCTGGCTTGACCGCTGCGGATACTGCCAAGCAGGATGCAGAACTCGCCAAAAAGCGCGCTGCAGACGAAATCCGTATCGGTAAGCAGCAAGCGGCCGAAATCGTTGCGCAAGCTGAAAAGCGTGCCAGCCAGATCGTGGAAGAAGCCAAGGACGCAGCCCGTGCAGAAGGTGATCGCTTGATCGCCGGCGCCCGCGCCGAAGTGGAGAATGAATTCCACCAAGCCAAGGAAGCGCTGCGCTCACGCGTATCCGAACTGGCAATCGCTGGTGCAGAGAAGATCCTGCGCCACGAAGTGGATGCCAATCGTCATTCCGACTTGCTGGCTACACTTAAAGCGGAACTGTAAAAGCTCATGGCCGAACTCACAACCGTCGCAAGACCCTACGCTGAAGCGGTTTTTCGTCTGGCAAAAGAAGCTCGCACCGT
>Ga0170475_113423573_pt1 | contig 15526 bp, 18 predicted proteins | sample Soicark_Litter_5_FD_111474 | JGI IMG/M metagenome (GOLD analysis project Ga0170475, IMG submission 111474) | Avena fatua rhizosphere microbial communities from Hopland, California, USA. Combined Assembly of 48 SPs | reverse complement strand
TCTTGTAGCTTTCATCGAGGTACGGGTCGTTGATCAGACCCTTCCAACCGACGGTGGTGCGCGGCTTCTCGAAGTACACGCGCATCACGACCTCGAGCGTCCCTTCGTACTTCTTGCGCTCGGTGAGCAGGCGGCGGGCATACTCAATGGCCGCCGCCGGATCATGGATCGAGCAGGGGCCCATGATGACCAGCAGCCGGTCGTCGCGACCCTGAATGATGTTCTTGATGTTCTGCCGTGTGTCGGCGATCAGGGTCTCAGCGCGTGTGCCGCGGATCGGGAAGAAACGCACCAGGTGCTCAGGCGGCGGCAGGGGGGTCACGTTCACGATGCGTTCGTCATCGGTCTGGCCGGTACGGTCGGCGGGGGCAGTCCATCCTTCGGCGGCACTGGTGGCATTGGCATTCATCGGAAAAGGCTCCTTGGGGGAAATACGTCGAATGGCGTCAGGATGTCGGGCGAAAAAAAACCGCCGTGGATCCGGCGGTTTTTTTGAGTCAGGTGCGTTTGTTGGGGCTACGCGCTTCTCTCTCCGCCGGATGAGGGCAAGATCCAAAAGTAAAAGCCGAAGTGGGACGCAACAAGACGCATGGGGGCTAATGTAGCACGAGGCATGGTACGGTCGTCAAGCCGTGCCGCCGACGGTCAGCCGATCAATGCGCAGAGTGGGCTGGCCCACGCCAACCGGTACGCTTTGGCCTTCCTTGCCGCACACGCCTACGCCTGTATCGAGCTTCATGTCATTGCCGATCATGCTCACACGTGTTAGCGCGTCCGGGCCATTGCCGATGATGGTAGCCCCCTTGACCGGATACTGGATCTTGCCGTTCTCGACCCAGAAGGCCTCCGATGCCGAGAACACGAACTTGCCACTCGTGATATCGACCTGCCCCCCGCCGAAGTTGGTGGCGTACAGGCCGCGCTTGAGGCCGGCGATGATCTCTTCCTTCGTTTTGTCACCACCGAGCATGTAGGTGTTCGTCATGCGCGGCATGGGCACCGCCGCATAGCTTTCGCGCCGGCCGTTGCCGGTGGGAGCCACGCCCATGAGCCGGGCGTTCATCGCGTCCTGGATGTAGCCCTTCAATATGCCGTCCTCGATCAGCACATTGCGCTGGCTTGCATTGCCTTCATCGTCCACATTCAACGAACCGCGGCGGTCGGGCAGGGTGCCATCATCGAGCAGGTGACCCCCTTGGCAGCCACGCGCTGGCCGATGCGGCCGCTGAATGCGCTCGAGCCCTTGCGGTTGAAGTCACCTTCGAGGCCATGACCGATGGCCTCGTGCAGCAAGAAGCCGGGCCAGCCCGGGCCGAGCACGACGCTCATCTCACCGGCCTTGGCTGGGCGCGCTTCCAGGTTGGTCAAAGCGGCGTTCACCGCGTCGTTGACGTACTGCTCGATGATGTCCTGCTGGAAATAGCCGAGCCCGAAACGGCCGCCTCCACCACCCGAACCGATTTCGCGACGAACATCGCCGCCGATGGTCTGCTCGGCGATGACGGTCACCGACAGCCGCACGAGCGGGCGCACATCGGCCGCGAGCGTGCCATCGGCGCGGGCAATCAGCACCACGTCGTACTCTGCAGCGACGCCGGCCATCACCTGCTTGACCCGCGGATCCTTTGCACGCGCGAGTTTTTCGACCCGTTCCAGCAGGGCCACTTTCTGCGAGCTGTCGAGCGTGGCGATGGGGTCGGTGGCAGCGTACAGGACGCGGGTGCCGGCCACCTTGGGGGACGATGGCACCTTGACGGACAAACTTTGCCCCGCCGCGGCGATGGTGCGCACCGTGCGGGCCGCGTCGAGCAGAGCGGCCTCGGAAATGTCGTCGGAATAAGCGAACGCGGTTTTTTCGCCGGCCACGGCGCGCACGCCCACGCCTTGGTCAATTCCGAAATTGCCGGACTTGACGATGCCTTCTTCGAGACTCCAGCCCTCGCTGCGGGTGTACTGGAAGTACAAATCCGCATCGTCGATGCGGTGGGCCGCAATGGTCTTCAGCGCCATGGCCACGGTCGCGTCGGTGAGGCCGAACGGATCGAGCAGCAGGGACCTGGCGACCGCCAGACGTTCGAGGGTGGGTTCGCGGGAGATCATGACGACGATTGTAGGAGCGCACCCCAGCTTTGTGGGGCCCATGGTGCCGCGCGCGTCACAGTTCTTTACCGAGGCGATGTCGCCGGATTGCGGGTAGCCGCCGTTGTACACACGTGCCGCACACCCTGTTTTTTCAACTCACCCGGAAGGAACTCTGATGAACCGCTTCAAACGCCTTGTCGTCAGCACCACTGTGGCCATCGCCGCCTTCGCCGGTGTTGCCGGCCATGCCATGGCCCAGGACCGCGGCTACGACACAGGGGGAGACCACCGCGGCGACCGAATCGACGAGCGCCAGCATCGCCAGATGCGTGCCATCCGCCATGGCGCGGCATCCGGCCAGCTGACGCCGCGCGAAACCCGCCGACTGATGCGCCAACAGGAGCACATCCGCCAGGCCGAAGCCCAAGCACGAGCTGACGGCCATGTGAGCTATCGCGAACGCGAGCGCATTGACGCGATGCAGGACCACGCCCGGCGCAGCATCGCCCGCCAGTCGGACGATCACCAGAGCTGGTGACCGTCACCGGGCCGTCGCCAGCGCGGCCTGTATTGCCAACACCACGGCATCAGGCCGCTCGAGCGCGATCCAATGGCCGCTGTCGACCCACAGTCCATTCACTTGGGCAGGGGAACGCCGAATCGGATGATCGTCCATGGTGGTCAGTCCGTCATGGCTTGCTTCAGCAACAGCGCGCGCGCGTAAAGCGTATTGCGCGGCGCTCCGGTCAATTCGGCCGCCAGCCCGACGGCTTGCTTTAGCGGCACGGCGGCCATCAGCGTGCGCAGCACTTTGTCGTGTGCGCTGTCGGCGCCCTCGGCTACCTCTGGCGCCACCGCATGCGCCACCACCACGAACTCGCCGCGCGAGCGGTTTGGATCGGCCGCCAACCACGCGGGCGCATCGGCCGCGGCCATGGTCGAGATGCATTCGAACTGCTTGGTCAGCTCGCGACAGATCGTGATGGTCCGGTGCGGCGCCACATCGGCCAAGCCTTGCAGCAGCGTGTCGATGCGGTGCGGGGCCTCGAACAGCACCTGGGCATCGTCCCGCGCGGCCAGGGCTTTCAGTGCGGCGGCCCGCTCGTTGCCTTTCGGGGGCAGGAAACCCGTGAACGCGAAACCGCGGGCCACGATGTCACCGGCCACACAGAGCGCGGCCAGCGCGCTGCTGGCGCCGGGCACCGGTATCGTGCGGTAGCCGGCCGCCTGGCAGGCGGCTACCAGTGCGGCGCCGGGGTCACTGACGGCTGGCGTGCCGGCGTCGCTGACATAGGCCACGCGCTCGCCAGCCGCCAGCCGAGCCAGTACCGCGGACGAGGCCTCGCGCTCGTTGTGCTCATGCAGCGCAAGCAAGGGTTTGTCGAGTCCGAGGTGGCGCAGCAGCGGACTCGTATGTCGGGTGTCTTCGCAAGCCACAGCGTCCGCCTTCCACAAAACGTGGATGGCCCTCAGGCTCAGATCGGCGAGATTCCCGATGGGTGTGGCGACGACATACAAGGCCGACGCCGGATACTGCTGCGTTCCGGCCGCCGCATCGGCAGCTTGCAACAACAAGGTCGGACGGATTGAACTATCCATGGCAGGAACCAGCAAACGGTTGGGAGATGAAGGCGAGCAGCGAGCCCTGGAGCATCTGGTCCACCAGGGGCTCCGGCTGGTTGTGCGGAACTATCGGGTGGCCAACGGTCCGCGGGCATTCGGCGGCGAGGTAGACCTCATTGTGCGCGACCGCGACGGCACGCTGGTATTCGTCGAAGTGCGGCGGCGCCATCGAGTGCGCCACGGCGGTGCCGCCGCCAGCATCACGGCCGCGAAACAGCGGCGCGTACGATATGCCGCTGCCCACTACTTGCGGACCTTGGCCTCGCCCCCACCTTGCCGCTTCGACGTTGTCGTGATCGACGGCCATGAGCTTGAGTGGCTCCGCGCCGCGTTCAACGACGAATAACCCGCCCCGCCCGGCGCGAAACCTGGAACGACAGGTCGTGTCTTAAAATCCAGCCCCATGCTTGAACAACGCATCCAGCAACAATTCTTCGACAGCGCCGACTTGAAGTACGCCGCTGCCGAAATCCTGTCGCGCCCCATCGCGGACGCCGTCAGCGCCGTGGTGGGCTGCATCACCGGCGGAGGTAAGGTCCTGGCCTGCGGCAACGGCGGCTCTGCCAGCGACGCCCAGCACTTCGCCGCCGAGTTCGTCGGGCGCTTCGAGCGCGAACGCCCTGGCCTGGCGGCCCTCGCGCTGACGGTCGACAGCTCCATTCTGACGGCCGTCGGCAACGACTACGATTTCAACCAGATCTTCTCGAAGCAGGTGCAGGCCCTCGGTCAGCCCGGCGACGTGCTGCTTGCCATCACCACCAGCGGCAATTCGGCCAACGTGCTGGCCGCGGTCGAGGCAGCGCATTCCAAGGAGATGACCGTCATTGCCCTTACGGGGCGTGGTGGCGGCAAGATGAATCAGCAGCTGAGCGAAACGGACGTGCACATTTGCGTGCCGCACGAGCGCACAGCCCGCATCCAGGAAGTCCACATCCTCGCGATCCACTGCCTGTGCGACGCGGTGGACCTGCAATTGCTCGGAGAACAGGAAAATACATGACGGGATTCAAGTTCCGGCTTGCGGTAATCGCCTCGGCGCTCGCCGCTTCCACCACGCTGACAGGCTGTGCAGCACTCCTCGTCGGAGGGGCCGTGGTGGGCGGCACGCTGATGGCCACCGACCGACGCAGCTCCGGCACGCAGATCGAGGACCAGACCATCGAGATGAAATCGGGCCAACGCATCCGTGAGGTCATTGGCGACCGCGGCCACATCAACGTCACGAGCTACAACCGCGTGGCGCTGATCACCGGCGAGGTGCCGAACGAGGCCGACAAGGCCGCCGTCGAGCAGGCGGTCGCGCGCGTGGACAACGTGCGATCCGCCGTCAACGAACTTGCCATCGGGTTCTCGAGTTCCCTCACCAACCGGTCGAGCGACGCACTGGTGTCCACGAAGGTGAAGGCCACACTGGTGGACGCCGGGGACATTACAGCCACCGCCTTCAAGGTGGTGACCGAACGCGGCATCGTGTACCTGATGGGTCGCGTCACCGAGACCGAGGGTCAGCGTGCCGTCGACCTCGTGCGCACCATCCGCGGCGTGGAAAAAGTGGTGCGGGTGTTCGAGGTCGTCTCTGACATCGAGTTGGCCGCGTTGCAACCGCTGGGCCCGCCGACGAACAATGCCAAACCGGTAACAAACAAGCCCTGAACCGACAGTGAACAAGGGGCAAGCGAGCAAAGCGAAGCAACGCCCCGAACCGCAGGCGACAGGCAGGCAAGCGCAGAAGCCGCAGATCAAGCCACCCGGGACGACCGGCTCTGCCGGCCGGCCCGGGGTCGCCCCTCGGAGGCAGGAGGCACCAGCCGACTGAGGGGCCCTATCACTTCAACCTGCGCACCAGGCTTGACGTGTCGTCGCGCCCTCCGCCGACGGCCTGCACGTCGGCGTAGAACTGGTCCACCAACGCCGTGACCGGCAAGCGGGCCCCGTTGCGCTTCGCTTCGGCGAGCACGAGGCCGAGGTCCTTGCGCATCCAGTCCACGGCGAAACCGAAGTCGAACTTGCCGTCGACCATCGTGGGGCCGCGGTTGTCCATCTGCCAACTCTGGGCCGCGCCTTTTCCGATCACGTTCAGAACGGCCTTCATGTCGAGGCCGGCTTTTTCACCGAACGCGATGGCTTCGGACAAGCCTTGCAGAAGCCCGGCGATGCAGATTTGGTTGACCATCTTCGCCAACTGGCCGGCACCGCTGTCGCCGAGGCGCGTGATGGCCTTTGCAAAAGCCAGCACGATGGGCCGAACGGTGTCGAATGCCGTGGCGTCGCCTCCGCACATCACGGTCAATGCGCCCTGAATGGCGCCAAGGTTGCCGCCCGAGACGGGGGCATCGATGAATTGCAGGCCACGTTCGCGCGCATGGGCTGAGAGTTGGCGCGCCACCTCGGCCGACGCAGTGGTGTGATCCACGAAAATGGCACCGACTGCCATGGCCTCGAAGGCGCCCTCCGCACCGAGGGTGATCTGACGCAGGTCATCGTCGTTGCCGACGCATGCCAGCACGATTTCCGCGCCCGCCACGGCCGCCTTCGGCGTGGCGGCATGCCGACCACCATGCTCGGCCACCCATTGCGCGGCCTTTGCGGTCGTGCGGTTGTAGACGGTGACTTGGTGGCCTGCGCTGGCGAGGTGCCCCGCCATGGGGTACCCCATCACGCCGAGGCCGAGGAATGCGACGCGACGCGACAAAATGGGTTCGTAGGTGCGTGTGGACATCAGACGATCGTGAGGTGTTCCGTGCCGGCGGAAAGGTCCATGGTGCGGGCGCGGTTGCTGTTGAGCTTGATCTGCAGTCGCAGGTCGTTGACCGAGTCGGCGTTGCGCAGCGCGTCTTCGTACGTGACGAGCTGGTTCTCATAAAGATCGAAGAGCGCCTGGTCGAAGGTTTGCATGCCCAGTTCGCGCGACTTTTTCATGATCTCCTTGATTTCGCTGACCTCGCCCCTGAAGATCAGGTCGGAGATCAGCGGCGTATTCAGCAGGACCTCGACGGCAGCAATGCGACCCTTGCCCTCCTGGCGCGGCAGGAGGCGTTGCGACACGAGGGACTTCAGGTTCAACGAGAGGTCCATCAGCAACTGGGCGCGGCGCTCCTCGGGAAAAAAGTTGATGATGCGGTCGAGCGCCTGGTTGGCGCTGTTCGCGTGCAGCGTGGCCATGCACAGGTGGCCGGTTTCGGCGAACGCCACGGCATGCTCCATGGTTTCGCGGTCGCGGATTTCGCCCATGAGAATCACGTCTGGCGCCTGCCGCAGGGTGTTCTTCAGGGCTTGCTCCCATCCTTCGGTGTCGAGGCCCACCTCACGCTGCGTCACGATGCAGTTTTTATGCGGGTGCACGAATTCCACCGGGTCTTCGATGGTGATGATGTGGCCCTGCGAATTTTCGTTCCGATAGTCCACCATCGCGGCAAGCGACGTGCTCTTGCCGGAGCCAGTGGCCCCCACGAAAATCACCAGGCCGCGCTTGGTCATGGTGACGTCCTTGAGCACTTGCGGGAGGTTCAATCCGTCGATGGTGGGGAGCGTCTGCGGAATGGTCCGCATCACCAGCCCGATGTTGCCTTGCTGCACGAACGCATTTACCCGGAAGCGGCCGATGCCTTGCGGCGAGATCGCGAAGTTGCATTCCTTCGTGCGCTCGAATTCGGCGGCCTGCTTGTCGTTCATCACCGAGCGCGCAAGGGCGATGGTGTGTTGACCGGTCAACGGTTGCGGAGAAACCTTCGTCACCTTGCCATCCACCTTGATGGCCGGCGGAAAGTCGGCCGTCAGGAAGAGGTCGGACCCGTTGCGCGACGACATCAGTCGCAGCAGGTCGTTGACGAATTTCGATGCCTGGTCTCTTTCCATGGTCGTATCCCTGAAATGCTCTGGTCAATTGCTGGACAACAAGGCACTCAGGCGTGCACTGACCTGGCGCAGCCGGAGTGACAGCCGCCGCGACAGCGAGGCCAGCAAGGCCAGGCCGAGGCGCGGTTCGTTCGCGATCATCTCATCCAAATGCCGGGCGTCCACCACAGCCAGGGTACAGGGCGTGAGGGTCGTGCACGCGGAAAACCGTGCGCCGGCATCCAGCAGCGACATCTCGCCCAGCATGTCGCCTGCCCGTGCCTCGGCCAACCGCACGCGGCCCCCCCACGGTTGCACGCGATCCACCGCCAGCGTGCCGTCGAGCACGATCAGCATATAGTCGCCTTGTTCGTCCTGTCCGATGACCTCGCGGTCGGCCGGCACGGTGACAAAGTGGAGATAGCGGCTCAGCTTCAGGATGTCGCCTGCCGCCAGGGCCGTCACGCAGCGATCGCTCTCCCAGACGCGCGCGAAGAGCGGTTCGGCGACCGCGCGGTCGAGCGGCAGAGCGCCGACTTCCGATGCCCTCGCCGACCAACAGGCGACCATCTGGCTGTCCCCGGAGCGGTCGAGGAACTGGGTCGAAAAAAAGCACGAGTCAGACGCCGCACCGTCGTGCGCCGGGGCGGCCGCAGCGGGCGCGGAACGCCGCTTGAGTCGGCCCAATAAATTCTTCAACGCCATCGCGCCAGTCCCATCACCTCGTCGAACGCGCGGCCCCTGAGGGCGTTCCGGCTGAACGTTCAGCCGGGGAAGTTTTCGGGAGTCTTGGCCTTGCCGCGCGCCTCGGCCGGCGAGATGACATTGCGGCGCACCAGATCGGCCAGGTTCTGATCGAGCGTCTGCATGCCCATGCTGTTACCCGTCTGGATGGAGGAGTACATCTGGGCAATCTTGTTCTCGCGGATCAGGTTCCGGATCGCGGGCGAGCCGAGCATGATCTCGTGGGCCGCGGCGCGGCCAGAGCCATCCTTGAGCTTGCACAAGGTCTGCGAAATCACGGCCACGATCGACTCGGACAGCATCGCACGCACCATGTCCTTTTCGGCAGCAGGGAACACGTCGACGATCCGGTCGACCGTTTTGGCGGCGCTCGACGTGTGCAGCGTGCCGAACACCAGGTGGCCCGTCTCGGCAGCGGTCAGCGCGAGCCGGATGGTCTCGAGATCGCGCATTTCGCCCACGAGGATGGCGTCGGGGTCTTCGCGCAGCGCCGAGCGCAGTGCGTTCGCAAAGCTCAGCGTGTGCGGCCCCACCTCCCGCTGGTTCACAAGGCACTTCTTCGATTCGTGCACGAATTCGATCGGGTCTTCCACCGTCAGCACGTGGCCGTATTCGTTTTCGTTCAAGTGGTTGACCATGGCCGCAAGGGTGGTGGACTTGCCCGAGCCGGTGGGACCGGTCACCAGCACGAGGCCACGGGGCTTGAGTGCCAGGTCCGCGAAAATCTTCGGCGTGTTGAGCAGCTCGAGGGTCAGGATCTTCGACGGAATGGTACGGAACACGGCGCCGGCGCCGCGGTTCTGGTTGAACGCATTCACGCGGAAGCGGGCGAGGCCCTGGATCTCGAACGAGAAGTCAACTTCGAGCGTTTCGTCGTAGGCCTTGCGCTGCGAGTCGTTCATGATGTCGTAAACCATCTCGTGCACTTGCTTGTGCTCGAGCGGGTCGACGTTGATGCGGCGCACATCGCCGTGCACGCGAATCATGGGCGGCAGCCCCGCGGAGAGGTGCAGGTCGGACGCCTTGTTCTTGACCGAGAACGCCAGCAGTTGAGTGATGTCCATGTGTCTTCGGGAACTGCAATGGTTGCAGCGGGCTGCAGAGATGGGGCCGCCCGTCCCGATGAGATAGGCTCGCGGGATTATGACGACGATTGCAGCGAAAATACAACAAGTGCGCGCCCGGATGGCCCGGGCTTGCGCGCTCGCGCATAGGCCCGTGCAAAGCGTCACGTTGCTAACCGTAAGCAAAACCTACAGCGCCGATGCGGTGCGCGAGGCGGTGGCAGCGGGCGAGAGGCGATTCGGCGAGAACTATGTGCAGGAAGGGGTCGACAAGATCGACGCGCTGATCGACTTGCGCGGGGATCTCGAATGGCACCTGATCGGGCCATTGCAGAGCAACAAGACACGCGTCGTCGCCTCTCGGTTCGACTGGGTGCACACGGTGGACAGGATCAAGATCGCCGAGCGCCTGTCCGCGCAGCGTCCGCCGGAACTGCGCCCGCTCCAGGTTTGCTTGCAGGTCAACACAAGTGGCGAGGCCAACAAGAGCGGCGTCGACCCGGCTGACCTCACTCCGCTGGCCCGGGCCGTGGCCGCGTTGCCAGGCCTGCGGCTGCGTGGGCTGATGGCCATTCCGGAGCCCACCGACGATCCGGCCGTGCAGCGCAGTGCCCACCGGGCGCTGCGCGAGTCGTTTGACCGCCTGCGCGCGGAGGGCCTCGACCTCGACACGCTGTCGATGGGCATGACGGCCGACATGGAGGCGGCCATTCTCGAGGGCGCCACGCTCGTACGGGTGGGCACGGCCATTTTCGGCGCCAGGACTCAGCCGGGGCGCTGATACCGACGCTCCTGGTCAGCCCGCCGTAGCCGTATGCGGCAGCGCAAACATCGGCCACTTCCACGTACGAGTGGTCGGCCACGCCATTGAGTAATGGCTGCCATCGTCTGGTGCACCGCCCCGCCAGATACGCTCGGCCTTCGTGTTTGTCTTGTCGGTGATGGCCACGAGCCAGTGGTAGCTGCGCGTCCCCGAGAGGCTGGGGCGTCGGCTGCCTGGATGAGGCAGCCATACCCGCAGACCTCGTATGCTTGTCGCGCACCGATGGCCGTCATTGGCCTTCCCCCGGTAAACTGGCCTTTTACCTATATCACCACCCACGCCTTCAAGCCACCGCCACCGCGCTACGCTCCTGGGCCAAGTGACAGGCCGGCAAAGCAAAGAGCGAAATCAGGCAAAGCCGCAGCCGTGTCTTTGGCCGACCCGTGGCACCACTGCGCAGGCGGACGAAGCAACCGGGGGTCGACAACACATGACTACGATTGCGTTTGTGGGCGGCGGCAACATGGCCAGCGCCGTCATAGGCGGCCTGCTCAAGAGCGGCAAGCCCGCCGCCGACATCCTCGTGCTCGAACCCAGCGCCAACCAGCGTTCGGTGTTGCAGCGCGACCTGGGCGTCATCACGCTCGAGGCCCCCGGGTCGGTGCTGCAACGCGCCGACATGGTGGTCTGGGCGGTGAAGCCTCAGACCTTCAAGGAAGCTGCCGCGGCAGCAGGCACCCACATCGGCAAGGCGCTGCAGTTCAGCATAATGGCGGGCATCCGCAGCGACGCCATCGCCGCCGCACTCGGCACCGAGCGGGTGGTCCGTTCGATGCCCAACACGCCCGCCTTGATCGGCCAGGGCATCGCCGGTCTCTATGCGCGTCCGGCGGTCACTGCGACGGAACGCCGCGATGCCGAGCGGCTCCTGGCCACCACCGGCCGCACGCTGTGGGTGGACCAGGAAGCCGATCTCGACGCGGTCACCGCGCTGTCGGGCTCGGGTCCGGCCTACGTCTTCTACTTCGTGGAGGCCATGGTGCAGGCGGCCGAGGACATGGGCCTGTCGACCGAGCAAGGCAAGCAATTGGCTCTGGCCACGTTCTCCGGCGCATCGGCATTGGCGCAGGCGTCGAACGACGCCCCCTCGGTACTGCGCGAACGCGTGACGTCCAAGGGCGGCACCACCCACGCCGCGCTGACCTCGCTGGAATCGAGCCAGGTCAAGCAGGCCTTCGTGAAGGCCATCAAGGCAGCTCAGCGGCGCGCGACCGAACTCGGTGACGAGTTCGGCTGAATCGCAGGCGACTTGGGGCTTGCTGGCAGGGTGCACCAGGGGGGCCCCGGCTCATGCCGGAATGACGATCGCAGGTGTGTTGCTGCTGAAATGTCGCTCCAGGCTCCTGTCGGCCAATCCACCTTATCGCATCGAGAGGTCGCCCAGGACGCCGACGAACACCGCAAAGCCCAGCCAGTGGTTGCAGCTGAAGGCCCGAAAACAGCCGTCGCGACCGCGGAGGCGGATCAGCGTCCAGTGCCACACCACCTGTGCGGCCGCCGCCGCGATTCCCAGCAGCGCGACGAGACCGAGGCCCAATTGCCAACCGACCATGGTCCAGATCGACAGGGCTGCGGCATAGAAGAGCATCACGGCGGCCACGTCGAGCCTGCCGAGCGTGATGGCCGAGGTCTTGATGCCGATCCTCAGGTCATCGTCGCGGTCGACCATGGCGTATTCGGTGTCGTAGGCCAGCACCCAGAACAGGTTGCCGAGCAGGAGCCACCATGCGGTGGCCGGCACGCGGCCGAGCACTGCGGCGTAGGCCATCGGGATGCCGAAGCTGAAGGCCACGCCAAGCACGGCTTGCGGCATCGACAAAAACCGCTTCGTGAACGGATAGAAGATGCTCACGGCCAGCGCACCGAAGCTCATCGCGATGGTCGTGCCGTTCGTCGTCAGCACGAGCGCGAATGCAAGGAGCGCCAGCCCGGCGCCCAAGCCAAGCGCCTCGCCAACGCCGAGGTTTCCTCTGGTCACGGGCCGCTGGGCCGTGCGCTTGACGTGTTTGTCGAACTCGCGGTCCGCCACGTCGTTGACGGCGCAGCCGGCGCTGCGCATCAACAATGTGCCGAGCGCGAAAACCGCGAGCAGATGCCAGCCGGGGAATCCGCCGGCCGCCAGCCAGAGCGCGGAGAGCGTCGGCCACAACAGCAAGCAGGTGCCGGCCGGACGATCCCAGCGGACCAGGTTCAGGTAAAGCGACAGGCGGGACCGGGCAGGGGCGGTGGTGCTCATCGCGTCCCCGTCAACCTTCGAGCCGACGCTGGAACACCAGGCCCGCGTGTTCGCGCAGTGCGTGGAACTTGATCTTGGGCCAGTTCTGCTCGATGGCGCGCAACTCGGGCGCGTATTCGACCAGCACCGTGGGCGCATCCACCGCATCGTAGGCGACGCGGTGGGCGTTGGCGTCAATGAACCGCTTGAGCTCCTTGTCGCCACCGTCGGCTTCATCGCAGGTGACCCAGCGGGCGACCTGGAAGCGACTCGCCATGATGCGCGCCTTGACGCCGTACTCATGCTCCAGGCGATGCGCCACCACTTCGAATTGCAGCTGGCCCACGGCGCCAAGCAACAGCATCGCGCTGGCCACGGGACGGAAGACCTGAATCGCCCCTTCTTCGCCCAGCTGAGTGAGGCCGGCGCGCAGTTGCTTGCTGCGCAGCGGATCGGCCACTTCGACGGTGCGGAACATTTCGGGCGCGAAGAAAGGCAGGCCTGTGAACTGGAGCGACTCGCCTTCGGTGAGCGTATCGCCGAGCTGCAGCACGCCGTGGTTCGGAATGCCGATGATGTCGCCGGCGAATGCCTCGTCGAGCAGTTCGCGGCGTTGACTGAGGAAGCTCACCACGGTGTTCGGGCGCAGCTCCTTGCCGGAACGCACGACTTTCAGCCGCATGCCCCTCTCGAAGTGGCCGCTGGCGACGCGCACGAACGCAATGCGGTCTCGGTGGGCAGGGTCCATGTTCGCCTGGATCTTGAAGACGACACCGGTGAATTTCTTCTCGTCGGGGGCGACTTCGCGTTGCAGCGATGCACGTGCACCGGGGGCAGGGGCCAGGTTCACCAGCGCGTCGAGCACCTCGCGAACGCCGAAGTTGTTGACCGCCGAGCCGAAGAACATGGGCGTCTGGCGACCCGCGATGAACGCGTCACGGTCGAAGGCTGGTGCGGCGTCCGTCAGCAGCGCAATTTCGCCTTGAGCCTGCTCGTACGGCATCCCGAAACGCTCGGCGTAGACAGGGTTGTCGAGGCCGTCAAGGATTTCATCATCGTTGTGATTGCGGTCTTCGCCGGGCCTGAACACGCGCATGCGTTCTTCGCGCAGATCCATCACACCGTGGAATGACTTGCCCATGCCGACCGGCCATGTGAACGGCACCACCTCCATGCCGAGCTCGCGTTCGATCTCGTCCATCAGGGCCAGCGGTTCCTGCACCTCTCGGTCCATCTTGTTGACGAACGTGAGGATGGGGGTGTTCCGCGCTCGGCAGACCTGCAGCAGCCGACGCGTCTGCGGTTCCACACCGTTGGCCGCGTCGATCACCATCAGCGCGGCGTCGACCGCCGTGAGGACGCGGTAGGTGTCTTCGGAGAAATCCTGGTGGCCCGGCGTGTCGAGCAGGTTGATGACGCAGTCGCGGTATTCCATCTGCATCACGCTTGATGCCACCGAGATGCCACGCTGCTTCTCGATCTCCATCCAGTCGGACGTGGCGTGGCGCGACGCTTTGCGTGCCTTCACGCTGCCTGCGATCTGGATGGCACCCGAGAACAGCAGCAACTTTTCCGTGAGCGTGGTCTTGCCTGCGTCGGGGTGGGAAATGATGGCAAACGTGCGTCTGCGCCGGACTTGGTCGTGAATGGAGTTGGGCAGCATGGCAATGAAATCTCGAATGTGTACGCAGTGATGTACGCACGCCGGTCGGGCACGTGGCGCGTTTGCGAACGGAAAACCTCGTATTGTCGTCGATCGCAGTTGCGGAGGGCGGAGTAGCTTCGCCCCTTCGCCATCCCTTAAGGGATGGTTATCGCCACTTAGATGCTCTTAAGAGCATATTTTTGTTGATTCGCGACCTCCGGGCGTGCTACCTTGATTGCGAAGGTGACCGAATGACTGCCCGAAACAAGCTTCTGACCACGCCCCCTTATGCGATTGAGCAAGCGCTCAAGCGGCTGGGCGCCGACTTGCACTGCGCGGCTGCGCCGCAATCTGACGATTGAAACTGTCGCCAGCAAGATCGGCACGGGCCCAAGAGCGGTTGCCGACGCGGAGAAGGGCAAGCCCTCGACAACGGTCGCGGTCTACACCGCCATGCTCTGGGCCGTGGACCTGCTCTCGCAACTTGATGAAGTCGCCCGTCCGGAGAACGATGCAGAGGGTCAAGCCCTCTCGCTCGCCAAGCAGCGCGGCCGGGCCCGCACAAGGACGCCGCTGCGCAACGACTTCTGAAATGAGCCCGGATTTTTGGGGCCGTGCTCTTCGGCTGATCGAGCTTGCCAGCATGCGCGGTCATGAAACGAGCGGCATTGTTCCAGGGATGGCGTGAACCACCCTGTCGTGCGTCGGCCTATAGTGCTGCCCGTGATCGTTCGCACTCCCTCCTTTTTCCATGCCTGAAGCGTTTGCGGTGTACGCCGAAGTCTTGCGGCTTGTCGGCGCTGCCCATCCGCTGCTGGTGGGCACATGCGGCGCCGCGACGCTGTTGTGGGCGTTGTACCGGTGGGCCGACGAGGCCTGCGCCCGCGTCGCACGGCGCGCGGGCGGACTGGCGGTGCTGCTGCTGGGCGTCGGGCTGCTGTTGCGAATGGGCCTGGCCCTGAACGCTCCTCCGCCGATGCTGGCGACGTGGCAATGGCTGACGGGGCTCGTCGTGCTGCCGTTCCTCGTGCGCAGCGCCGGGTTCGGCGGAGTGGCGGCCATGTTGTTCTTCCTGTGCCTGGCCGTCGCGCTTGCCACCGTCGTGGGCTGGTTGGCCGACGTGCATACCGTGCTCGGGGTGATGTACCTGGCGGGCCTGCTGGCGCTGTTTGCTGCAGTGGCGCTGGCCAGGTTGGTGTCGCGGCCAACGCCCGAACCTGTGGCGCCCGCCGAGTTGCACGCACGGCTCGATACGCCCGAAGCCAATGAAGCCGCCGACAAGTACACCCGAGAATGAGCGTCGTGACGGACCAGCAGTTGTTTTCCCCGCGGCGGTTTCCCGTGCTGGGCCCGGCAGGCCGCGCGATCATGCGCGAGCTCGTGGATCACCCGAACGCGCCGCTGTACCGCGATTTCAGCGGCCACCGATTGACACGCCTTGGCATCTGGCGGGCGCGCCTGCGCCGGTGGCATGTGATGCATGCAGAAATCCCGTG
>Ga0170475_110182388_pt1 | contig 15546 bp, 19 predicted proteins | sample Soicark_Litter_5_FD_111474 | JGI IMG/M metagenome (GOLD analysis project Ga0170475, IMG submission 111474) | Avena fatua rhizosphere microbial communities from Hopland, California, USA. Combined Assembly of 48 SPs | reverse complement strand
GCGGTTGGGATGAGCCGATCGAACGGCAGCGCCGTCGGGCTGCGCAATGTCATGGCGATGGCGCAGCGGTGCTTCGGCCCCCGCGATGAAGGCGTCGCGCAAGGTTGGGATGAGCCGATCGAACGGCAGCGCCGCCGCGGTCTGCGCGGCATCGAGGATCTTCACGCGTTACGCCGCGCGAGCGCACGCACCTGTGCCTCGATCGCGGCTAGATCGTTGGGCAGCACAGCAAAGCGCTCAGGTTGATCGATCAAACCGGCAAGCCGCGGCGGCAAGCGAGGCCGTTCGCCGGTAACCCGCTCAATTGCGTCGGGGAACTTGGCCGGGTGCGCCGTCGCCATCGCCACGGTCATCACGCCCCGCGCCGGGGGAAGCGCTTCCGCCGCTGCTATGCCCACTGCGGTGTGCGGATCGGCTAGATAGCCCGTGGTTTCGCGCACCTGGGCGATCGTCGCCTCGATGCCAGCATCATCGAGACGGAAGCCATGGAACAACGTCCGACAGCGATGCCAGACCGCGTCGGCGACGCGCATCCGGCCTGCGCGGCGGAACTCACTCATGATCGCCGCCGTCGCCACCGCCTCGCGATCCAGAAGTTCGAACAGCAGGCGCTCGAAGTTGGAACTGACCTGAATATCCATGCTGGGTGACAGGCTCGGCTCAACCGTCGTGATCGACATGTCGTTCGACTGCAGAAAGCGCGAAAGAATATCGTTGCGATTGGAACCAACAATCAGCCGCGCTATCGGCAGGCCCATGCGACGCGCCACCCAGGCAGCGAACACATTGCCGAAATTGCCCGTTGGCACGCTGAACGCGACCTCGCGCTCCGGTGCCCCGAATGCCAGCGCCGCAGCAGCGTAATACGGCACCTGCGCCGCGATTCGCGCCCAGTTGATCGAGTTCATCGCTGACAGCTGCACCTCTTGCCGAAACGGTGCGTCGCCGAACATCGCCTTCACCAGGTCCTGGCAGTCGTCGAAGTTACCCTCGATCGCAATGTTGGCAACGTTCGGCGCAGCGACCGTGGTCATCTGCCGACGCTGCACTTGGCTGATCCGATTGTGTGGATGCAGGAACGCGATGTCGATCCGTTCGCGTCCGGCGCACGCCTCGATCGCGGCAGAGCCGGTATCGCCCGAAGTTGCGCCGACGACGGTCACACGTGCATCGTGGGCGGCCAGCACGTGGTCGAACAGCCGACCAAGCAACTGCAGTGCCACGTCCTTGAATGACAGCGTGGGACCGTGGAACAGCTCCTGCACGCAGAGTCCGGTGTCGAGCTGGACCAGCGGCACGACCGCTGGGTGGCCGAAGCCGGAGTAGGCGTCATGGCACAGTGCGGCCAGCTTGGCAGATGGTATCGCGTCGCCGACGAAGGGATGGATCAGGCGGGCGGCGAGCGCGTGATATGGCAGTCCGCGCATCGCACGCCAATCGGCGGCAGAAAATTGCGGCCAGCTCTCGGGCACATAAAGCCCGCCATCTTCCGCCAGACCGGCGAGCAGCACGCCTGCGAAGTCGCGGATCGGCGCGTGGCCGCGCGTGGAAATGTAGCGCATCGCGGCAAGCTACTACGGCCGCTTGGCCACCGTGAAATGCAGTCCGCAATTGCCGTTGGTGACATCGCCTTCGATTTTCGGTCCCGACTGCCGCCCGACCAGCGTGATGCTCTCGGCGCCACCGGTGATGGTGCCATCGGGTGCAATGGTGGCATCGACAAAAGTGTCTCGGTCCCATCTGTACTGGAATGCGTTGCCGGCCACCTCCAGCGTCACCAATCCGGGGTGGGGGCATGCGCGGCTCTTCGCCTGAAACCTGGTGCTGGTGTCGCGGTATTCGCCGTCGATGCTCTCGGGCGGCTTGGGCGGCGGTTGCGGCGGGGGTGACGGAGGTGTCAGAGGCTTCGCCGCACAGCCGGAGAGCACGGCACAGAACGCCGCGAGCGCGGCGGCACGAATCATCAGCATGGCTTCTCCTGCTGCCTCCGGCGTCACTTGGCAAGCGCCTGAGATGGCGGCCAGCGCGGGGGGTGCGAATTCAGCTCAGATAGCGGGCAGCCAAGTGCGCCTGGAAGTCGGAAGGATCCAGCGACTTGCCCGTGGCCTGCGACAGCAGCTCGTTGAAATCCAACAGGCTGCCATTGCCATGAACATTGACGCGCAACCAACCGAGCAGCGGTTTAAGCTCCCCGCGTGCCAACGCGGCGTCGAGCTCGGGTACGCTGCGTCGTGCCGCGGCCATCAATTGTGCGGCGGCCATCGCTCCCAGCGTGTAACTCGGGAAGTAGCCGAACGCGCCGTCGTACCAATGGATGTCCTGCAGGCAACCGCGCCTGTCGTCCGGCACCGTTATCCCGAGCAGCGAATGAACTCCGTCGTTCCATGCGCCGGGCAGATCAGCCACCGCCAGCGATCCTGCCACCAGCGCCTGCTCCAATCGGAAGCGCAGGATCACATGCGCCGGATAGGTCATTTCATCGGCATCCACGCGGATAAGACTGCGCTCGACCCGCCGCCACATCCGGGCGAGGTTGGCCGACCGGTAAGGTGCAGCGTCGCCGCCGAATGCGCCGTGCAACTCGGGACCAAGCCAGGCAAGAAATGCATCGGATCGGCAAGCCTGCATCTCGACGATCAGCGACTGGCTTTCGTGGACGGCCATGCCGGCCGCCTCGCCGACCGGCTGACGTGCCCAGGCGACCGGCAGCCCGCGCTCGTACAGCGCGTGCCCGGTCTCGTGCACGACCGCCAACACCGCCTGGGTGAAGTCGGTCTCGTCGTAGCGCGATGTGATACGCACATCGGTTTGCGTACCGCCGGAAAACGGATGTGCAGAACGGTCCAGCCGCGCGTGTGCAAAGTCCAGGCCCAGACCTTCGGCAACGCGACGGCACAGCGCTTCCTGCACGGCGATCGGAAACGGCCCCGCCGGGCGCTGCGGCTCGGGATTGCGTGCCTGTCGCTCCTCGGCACGAGGGAGTGCCTCGCGCAGAAAAGCCTCGTAATCGCTGAACACCCGGCTGACATCGGCAGTGCGCATCCCACGCTGATAGCCATCCATCAGAGCGTCGTACGGGTGGAGATCCAGCGCCGATGCCAGTGCTGCGGCAGCTTCTTGGGCGAGATGCACCACTTCCTGTAGGTGCGGTCTCACCATCGCGAAGTCCGACAGGCGGCGCGCTTCGCGCCAAACCTTCTCACAGGCGGAGTTCGCCCTTGCCTCCGCCTCGACAAGATCCGCCGGCAGCGCAGAGGCGCGGGTGTAGGCGTGCCGCATCAGGCGGAGATTGGCGGCGCGCCATGCATCCGTCTCGTCTGCAGCCTCCGCTTCGGCCAAGTCCTCGTCCACGCCAGGTGCCAAGAGCAGCGAGTGCTGCATGCCCGCCAGCACAGCGAGCTGATCGCCGCGTGCAGCCCCTCCGCCCGAGGGCATCATCGTCGCCGCGTCCCAGCTCAGTACAGACGACGCCTCGCCGAGCGTCGCCATACGGGCAAAGCGGGCCGCGAGCCGGTCATAGGCTGTCATTTGTAATCCCGGGCGTCAGCCCGGCCCCCCATGGCCTGCCACCGGGCTTGACCCGGCGGTCAGCACCTCTCTTGTCCACAGACCGAAGATCAGTAGCAGGGCCGCCGCCAGCCCGTACCACGTGATCGCATACGACAGGTGATTGTTCGGCGGCCGCGGCAGGTGTCGCGCTGGATCCGGATAGCCCTGCGTCGGTGCCTGTCCCATCGCCACCAGGACGAATGGGGCGACATCGTGCAGGCCAAGGGCCGCGCCTATGGAAGAAGTGTCGAGCGTGAAAAACTGCCGCGACGCGCGATCGTCGGAAACACTGAAAAGGCCAGGCTTCTCGCTTGGGCGGATGTAGCCCTGCAGCGTCACATCCCCTTCTGCCAAGCCAAGCGGCTGCACGCGCTTGTTCGGCACCCAGCCCAGGTCGACCAGGATCGTGCCATCCTCCGCGCGCTGCAACGGTACGATGAGCTGCGTGCCGAGTTGCGCTCCGGCCAGCGTATCGCGCACCTGGGAGCCGTAGAATGCGGCAAGACCTTCGCGCAACTCGCCGGTCACCAGCACCTTGGTGAACGACTGCGGATCAGCCGGCAGAGGGATCGCCGGCGCAGCCTCGGAGCGCGCGATCTGCGCCAGGAGCTGTCGCTTCCAGTGGAGGCGCTCAACCTGCCAGCTACCGAGCGCCAGCAGCACTGCCAGCATGGCCGACGCCATAATGCCCGGCCACAGCAGCCGCCGCAGCTTCGTCATACCATCACAGCCCCATTTCGGTCGCCCGGTGCCGGAACTGCAGCGCCACAAGAGCGGCCTTGGCCGGCCGCATCAGCAGCACCGCAAGCGGCACGGTCACGACCGGCCACAACACAGCATGTACCCAGAACGGCGGCGCGAAACGGAACTCAACCCAGAACGCCAACACCACGACGATGGCGCCGAGTAGCAGGATCACCCCGACCACCGCACCATCTCCGGCGTCATGCTCGCGCAGGTCCAGTCCGCAGACCTCGCAGCGGTCCCGCACGTCGAGCAACCCCCGAAACAGCCGGCCCCGCCCACAGCGAGGGCAGCGGCCAGCCAGTGCGACACGCGGCAGAGAAGGTGCCGGTTGCGGCACCGACCGCTAGGGGGTGACGTTGGCGGTGACCGCGCTCGCACCCCACCAGTAGATGCAGGTGAAGAGAAACAGCCACACCACGTCGACGAAATGCCAGTACCAGGCGGCTGCCTCGAAGCCGAAATGCCGTTCCGGCGTGAAGTGCCCGGCGCGGGCCCGGAACCAGCAGACGATCAGGAAGCAGGTCCCTACGATGACATGGAAGCCATGGAAGCCGGTGGCCAGGAAGAAGGTGGACGGATAGACCCCGCCACCGACGAACTTGAACGGTGCGTCCGAATATTCGATCGCCTGGCAGAGGGTGAAGCTGAGCCCCAGCAGGACGGTCAGGCCCAGGCCGAGCACAAGGGTCTTCTTATCGCGCTCCAGCAGCCCGTGATGCGCCCAGGTGATCGTGGTCCCCGACAACAGCAGGATCATCGTATTCAGAAAGGGCACATGGAACGGATCGAAGGTGTGGATGTCCGAGGGCGGCCAAACCGTCTGCCCGTTGCCCTGTGTCTCGGGGAAGATCGCGAAGTTGAAGAAGGCCCAGAAGAACGCGACGAAGAACATCACCTCCGATGAGATGAAGAACAGCATCCCATAGCGCAGTCCCAGCCGCACGACGGGTGTGTGCAAGCCGGGGGTACGACTCTCGCGTATCACGTCGCGCCACCAGAAGAACATGGTGACGAACACCACGAGCGCGCCAATGACCAGCGTGATGTAGCTGCCGAAATGCGCGGCAAGGATGATGCCGAATACCAGCAGGAACCCGCCGAGCGCGCCCATGATCGGCCAGGGGCTGGGGTCGACCAGATGGTATGGCTGATGCAGTCCCGAGTTCTCGATCGTCAGATCGCCGTGTGAGTCGCTCATGCCAAACCGGTCCCAGGAAGCTGCGCGCGCATCATCGCGAAATCATCGGGGTGTTCAAGGGGTCTGGCGTGTCAGCGGCCCCACATGCGGGCCGGCCTGCGCCAGCGAGCCGGACTTCTCCGCGTCGTCCAGCGAGCGGAAGAACGTATAGGACAGCGTGATCGTCCGGACGTCCGCTGTGTTGGGATCTCTGGCGATCTCCGGATCAACCCAGAAGCTAACCGGGAAGTCTGCCTTCTGCCCTGCCGCCAGCGTCTGCTGATTGAAGCAGAAGCAGGCCGTCTTGTGGAAATACTTGCCGACCTTGTCAGGTGTCACATTGTACAGCGCGACGCCGGTCACCGGCGCATCGGCCCGGTTGCGCGCCGTATAATAGGCGAGCTGCTGGTCTCCCAGCGGCAGGCGTATCTCCTCCTGCTCCGGACGGAAGTCCCAAGGCAGATTGGCATTTGTGTTGGCATCGAAGCGCACGGTGATCAGTCCGCGCGTGGCACCCGGCGCCGCTTCCTTGCCGATCTGCGGCGTGCCGCCATAGCCGGTAACGGCACAAAACACGCGGTAGAGTGGCACCGACGCAAACGCCAGCCCCGCCATTCCCACGATGATGCCGGCAAGCGCGATGCCGATGGTGCGATTGCTGGAGCGCATGGCGCTAGGACTTGGTCATTTTAACGATGGTGATGGCATAGAAAAGCACGCACAGAACCAGGAGCACCACGAGCATCGCCCAGTTGCGCGCACGGCGGCGGCGCGAGTCGTCTGGATCGAGTGCCATACCAAGTTACCCAGCAAATCGATCAACGGCGATCGCGGCAAACAGTCCGAACAGGTAAAGGATCGAGTATTTAAAGGCCGCCCTTGCCGGCGCGTCCTTGGTCAGGCTGATACCCGAGGCATCCTGCCGGTCGGCCGCCACCCGCCAGACTGAGGCAATGAAACCACCACCCAGCATCAGTGCCGCGAGGCCATATACCAAGCCGGAGAACCCGATCATCCAGGGAACCAAAGACAACGGCACGAGCAACAGCGTATAGATGACGATCTGCCGTCTGGTTTCCCTGGCACCAGCGACCACGGGCAGCATCGGGACGCCAGCGCGCTGGTAGTCGGCGTTGGCGAACAGCGCCAAAGACCAGAAGTGCGGCGGCGTCCAGAAGAACACGATGGCAAACAGCACCAGCGGCAACAGGTCGATTGATCCGGTCACGGCTGCCCAGCCGATCACCGGGGGAAATGCGCCCGCGGCGCCGCCGATCACGATGTTCTGCGGGGTCCGCCGCTTCAGCCAGATCGTATAGACGAAAACATAGAACGCGATCGACAGCGCCAGGACCGATGCGGCGGCCAGGTTCACCGCCAACCCCATCATGATCACTGAACCCACGGCGAGGGTGACGCCAAATCCCAGTGCGGCACCCGGCTCGATGCGTCCTGCCGGAATGGGCCGGTTGCGCGTCCGGCGCATCACGGCGTCGATGTCCCGGTCGTACCACATGTTGATCGCACCACAGGCGCCCGCGGCCACCGCGATGCACAGCACCGCGGTGATTGCCAACACGGGGTTCAGGTGGCCCGGCGCGATCAGCAGGCCGATGACGCCGGTGAACACCACCAACGTCATCACTCGCGGCTTCAGCAACGCGATCCAGTCGCTGAGTTCGGCCGTCTGGGTGGTGACCGCCTCGCTCATCGATCAGCGGAAGCGCGGCAGTTCCGCGAACGTGTGGTACGGCGGCGGCGATGGCAGCGTCCATTCCAGGGTGGTCGCGCCCTCACCCCAGTAGTTGGCCGGCACCGGCTCCTTCGATGTGAACGTGCGATAGAGCACGTAGAAGAACACCAGAAACGCGACGCCGCCGATATACGCCCCGATCGAGGAGACGAAGTTCCAGCCGGCGAAGGCATCCGGGTAATCCGGATAGCGGCGCGGCATGCCGGACAGACCCAGGAAGTGCTGCGGGAAAAAGGTCAAGTTGACGCCGATGAAGGTCAGCCAGAAGTGCACCTTGCCCAAAAACTCCGGATACTGATGGCCCGACATCTTGCCGATCCAGTAGTAGAAGCCGGCAAAGATCGAGAACACCGCGCCGAGTGACAGCACGTAGTGGAAGTGCGCCACCACATAATAGGTGTTGTGCACGATCTCATCGATGCCGGCATTCGCCAGCACCACGCCGGTGACGCCGCCGACGGTGAAGACGAACAGGAAGCCGATCGCCCACAGCATCGGCGTCTTCAGCTCCACCGATCCGCCCCACATCGTGGCAATCCAGGAGAAGATCTTGATGCCGGTGGGCACGGCGATAACCATCGTCGCTGCCATAAAGTAGGCCCGCGTGTCGACGTCGATGCCTGATATGAACATGTGGTGGGCCCACACCACGAAGCCGATCACCCCGATCGCCACCATCGCGTATGCCATGCCGAGATAGCCGAAGATCGGTTTGCGGCTGAAGGTGGAGATCACGTGGCTGATGATGCCGAAACCGGGCACGATCATGATGTAGACTTCGGGGTGACCGAAGAACCAGAACAGGTGCTGAAACAGCACCGGGTCGCCACCGCCGGTCGGATCGAAGAACGCCGTCCCGAAATTGCGGTCGCAGATCAGCATGGTGATCGCACCAGCGAGCACCGGGATCGACAGCAGCAGCAGGAACGCCGTGACCAGCATCGCCCAGATGAACAGCGGCATCTTGTGCAGCGTCATGCCAGGCGCGCGCATGTTGAAGATCGTGGTGATGAAGTTGATCGCGCCCAGCAGTGAACTCGCCCCGGCAAGGTGCAGCGCGAACAGCGTGCAGTCCATCCCCATGCCGGTCTCGTAGGTTTGGTTCGAGAGCGGCGGGTACAGCGTCCAGCCGGAGCCGGACTCACCCATGAACAGGCCGATGATGATCAGGATGAAGGCCGGCGGCAGCAGCCAGAAGCTGATGTTGTTCAGCCGCGGAAACGCCATGTCCGGCGAGCCGATCATCAGCGGAATGAACCAGTTGCCGAAGCCACCGATCAGCGCCGGCATGACCGAGAAGAAGATCATCAGCAGCCCATGGGACGTGATGATCGTGTTCCACTGCTGCCCGTCGGTGACGATGTGGCTTCCCGGGAAGTTCAGCTGGGCCCGCATGATCTCGGACAGGATCCCGCCCACCAGGCCGCCGACGACGGCAAAGCTCAGGTACAGCGTACCGATGTCCTTGTGATTCGTGCTGCACAGCCAACGCACCAGAAAGGCGGGCTTGTGATCGTGGTGATCGTGAGCGTGGTCGTGGGTGGTTGCCGACATCGTTCAGTCTCTCCTTCACGCACCGACCGCAGTCAGTGCTGAACCTCTGCCGCTGCGATCTCGCGACGCTCCGGCTGCGCCGCATCCGAGAACTTGGTCTTCGCTTCCGCGAGCCAGGCGGTGAACTCCTTCTCCGGCACCGCGCGCACCACGATCGGCATACGGCTGTGATTGGTACCGCAGATCTGGTTGCACTGGCCATAGAACGTGCCGGCCTGATCGACCTTGAACCAGGTCTCGATCGTCCGGCCGGGGATGGCATAGCGCTGTACGCCGATTGCCGGGATGAACCAACTGTGGATCACGTCACCACTGGTCTGCAGCACGCGAATGTTCTTGCCCACCGGCACCACCAGCTGATTGTCGACCTCCAGCAGCCGGCGCTGACCAGGCTTCAATTGGTCGTCCGGAATAATGTAGCTGCTGAAATCGATGTTCCCATTGTCAGGATACGTATATTCCCAATACCACTGATGCCCCGTCACCTTGATCGTCAGGTCGGCGTCACGCGTCCGGTCCTGGAAATACACCAGGCGGAACGAAGGAATAGCTATGCCGACCAGGATCAGCACCGGGATGACCGTCCAAAGCACTTCGATCACTGTGTTATGTGACGTACGGGTCGGCACTGGATTGCGCCGGGCGTTGTAACGCCACATCACCCACACCAGCAGCCCTGCAACGAACAGCGTGATCAGCGTAATGATCACCAGAACGACGTCGTGCAGCCAGATCTCTTCATCCTTCAATGGCCCGTAGCCGCGCTGCATACCTATTTCCCAGGGCAGCGGTGCTCCGACAACCTGTGCCATTGCAGCGCCACCCGGCGCGGCCGCCAGCATCATCGCGGCTATCAGCCGCCGATACACTGATTTCGCCCGATCCATCCCGCTTCGGTCCCCTAACCCCGGTCCCGCCCCGGGCCGGCTCTCGCGTCCGTGGAGTACCGGAGCGCGTGCATGAGATCAAGGGAGACCACAGGCCAGTACTTTGATTCGGTCCTAAACTTCCAGGCGTAGCAGTTGGAAGATTCCCAGCGGAGGAACGCTGTTCGCTCGAACATGGGCCAGGTCCTCGGGCTCGAACAGCATGTCGGCGCGGAAGTCGGGATGCCAGCCGATGGCGTGTGCCGCCGGAGCAAGGCCGCGTTCGAGCCACCAGCGAGGCCCCTTCTCGGCGGCGAAGTGGCTGATGAACAGCAGGTTGCCGCCGGGACGCACCAAGCGTCGCATCTCCGCAAGCAACTGACGGGGGTTGGGCACGACCGAGGCGACAAACATCGCCACCGCCGTGTCGAACGAGTTGTCGGCAAAGTCCGTAGCCTCTGCATCCATCTCGCGGAGCGCAACCACGTTGTTGAGATGACGGCTGGCGACCCGCTTGCGTGCCTGGGCGAGCATCTCGGCGGAGAGGTCGATCCCGGTAATCCGCCGCTTCGTGTCGTAGTGCGGCAGCGCCAGGCCGGTACCGACGCCGACCTCCAGCACATCACGCCCGGGAAGGCGGTTCACCAGAGCAACCGCCCGGCGGCGCGCCGTGAGGAAGATGCCCCCGAACACCGCATCGTAGACGCCGGCCCAACGGCGATAGGCGGCGCGCACCGCCTCCGCATCCAACGTGGGCGCGGCCTGGGGGCCGTGATGTCGGCGCTGAGTAAGGTCACTCATGCGTGTCTGGCTTCCTCCCGTAGCCTTGCCGATGGGCCGCAGGGCGCTCGATTCTCTCGATACCAGTCGTACTAGCCGAAATAGGGCGTCGGCCCAAGCCGGCTTAGCCCTCTGCTCGACGGATAGTTAACCCTTCGCCCGGCAGATATACGCGAAAGCAGGTGGCACGTTCCCCCAGACGGGTGATGTCCGCCTGACGTGAGCAAACTCGCCCAGCAGTCGGCGGCGCAGCGCCTGGGCGCCCGGAAGCACCAGACTCTGCAAATATCCGAAGGTGACAAATAGCCCCTGCGGGCGAAGCGCCGTGCGCATGGCACAGAACACGGTTTCCTGAAGCGAGACAGGCAGCGTCGCCCAGGGCAGGCCGCAGACGATGGCATCTACCGTGCCGATCCGGTGCTTGCCGAGGATTTCGTCCAGATCGGTAACATTTCCATGGACGAACGCGAGCCGGGGAAATTCGCGCATCAGTCCTTGGACGAAGCGGCGGTTCAGATCGATCCCGAGATAACGGCAGCCTGGGAAAAGTCGCGGGACGATCTCCCGCGTGAAAGCGCCCGTCCCGGGCCCAAGCTCAACGATTGCCCTCGCCGACGGGAAGTCGATCGGCGCCAGCATCACTCGCGCGAGCGCGGGAGAGCTGGGCATGAACGCGCCGATGCTCCGGGGCGAGCGCAGGAACTGCCGAAAGAAGATCGTCCCCGTCATCGCGCAGACACGCGCTTAAGCGCCAGGACGCCCTTGCGGCGCGCGCCCTGGACCGCGCCGGTTTTCGTCGGTTCCGGCGAGCGCCTCAGTCGTACTGCGACAGATTCACCGCGGCGGTTCGGCCGTTCTGCTGCTGTTCGACCTCGAAGCCGACCTTCTGGCCTTCGCTGAGACTTCGCATGCCGGCCTTCTGCACGGCGCTGATATGGACGAAGATATCCTTCCCACCGGTGTCTGGCGCAATGAAGCCGTAGCCTTTGGTTGGATTGAACCACTTTACGGTGCCCTTGGGCATCGACGCGCTGCCTTTCTGCCTGTGGGCTTACCGCCACCAATCCGGCCAGCGGACGCCCAATTGTACAGAAGCGCGACAGATAACCTCCGCGACGCTCCTGCCCCTGTGGCAAGGCTCCCATCATTGTTGGTTACCGAGATGACGGTGTTGCCCAGCCAAGGCAACGATACGCGGCCATTTGTCACGTCGCAATCAGTCCTTCATACCTACTGTCGGGAAAGCGCTTGCATCCGCCGTCGCACCGCGCCATGTCGTGAGCGGCGAGGCGCCGGCAAAGGGTGAGCGCCCGCTCCTCGGAGGACTTATGGGTAGCTTCAGCATCTGGCACTGGATGGTGGTGCTGCTGGTCGTGCTGCTGCTGTTTGGCGGCGGCAAGGTCAGCAGCCTGATGGGCGACTTCGCCAAAGGCATCAAGTCATTCAAGAAGAATATGGCAGAAGCCGAGGACGACGTCTCGATGGAGGCGAATGGCGATAAGCCGACCGGCACGATCGCCGGGCCCGCGGCACAGGCGAACGCGGCGAAGCGAGAGCACACCGCGGCGCACTAAAAAACAGGGGGTCCTACTAGGCGTTGTTGTCGCCGAACAGGTTTTCCACAAGTTTTTGTGGCTCCCCCGCATTGTTCTGTTGACGCAGGCCTCAACCCGTATACCGTATCTTGTGGTTGCACCATCGGGGAGCCACGAGATGGAGTGGGCCGAGGAAACGATTATTCGCTTGCGAACGCTGTGGGACGAGGGGCTGTCCACCGCTGAGATCGGCCGGCGTCTGGGCGTGTCAAAAAATGCTGTGGTCGGCAAGGCGCATCGCCTGGACCTGCCGGCACGGCCTTCACCTATTCGCCGGGATGGCCCGGGCAGCGGGGCGCCCCGACGTACTGCCCCTCGCCGCGTTGCCGGTCCGACATTGCCACCACTTTCCAGCACAGGGCCGCTGAGCAGTCTGTCCTCGTCGGCGCCTGGACCTGCGGTGGTTCCACATCTTGCGGTCATGTCGCTCAAGCCAGCGCCCGCGCCGCCACCGGCTCGTGTGGCACCCGCCCCTCGGCCATACGGCCGCGTCGTCACGTGCTGCTGGCCGCTGGGCGAGCCTGGCACCCGCAGCTTCCGGTTCTGCGATGAACCGTCAGAGCCAGGCAAGCCATACTGCCAGGACCACGTGAGGCTTGCCTATGTGAAGGTGCGCGACCGACGCGAGGACGCTGCCTGACCAACTACTCGTTGGACGCCAACCGGATCGCGTGCGGCGTCGCCGCGATCAGCTGATCATGCGTCGCTGGCCGTTCGGGCCGGATGAAGCCGAAGGCGGGATACGCGGTGTTGCCCATCTCGCCGCTCGGTGGCCACCAAATCTTCACCAGCGACCAATCGTTCGCCGAAGAAATGTCGACGACCGGCTGGTCCTGGCTGACCCTGTGGTGCACCCAGTTGGCCTGGGTGACCAGGATCTGCCGCTGACCGATGACCTGCGACACCACGGCCACATGCCCGCTGGGAAGCCGGCCGGAGCGGCGCAGGACCAGCACACTGCCGATGGCGGGCGAAGAGCTCCTGGCATAGCGCTCGTTCGCCCGCGGCCACCAGTCAGCCGCATCGCCCGATAGCCGGACACCGCTCAGGGCGCGGGCGAATGGCGCACACTCCACGGCGACGGAGCCGCCAACGTAGTCGCCGCCGCCGCGAGAGCGCGATGCGCAGGCGGACAGGGCAAGAACCAGACACAGCAAGACACGAGACATGCGCCACGGCTAAACAGCCACTTAGCGGCAACTTATCGTTCAGGAGGCTAGAAGCACGCAATAAATATCTGATGCGAAGCACGCGGCGCCGAGCCCGCAGCCGCCGTTCGCTTTATGACATCAGAAAGGCGTGTCCCCGCACACCGTGATCCGCCGCATGATCCGGGTTTCCGCCGGGTAGTCGTTCACCGCGAAGTGCTGGGTGCAGCGATTGTCCCAGAATGCGACCGAGCCGCTCTCCCAGCGGAACCGGCAGGTGAACTCGGGCCGGATCGAATGGCGCTTTAGAAAATCGATCAGCGGCTCGCTCTCTTCGTCGGTCATGCCGTCGAAGCGCTGCACGTGACCGCCGATATAAAGCACCTTGCGCCCAGTCTCGGGATGCGTGCGCACCAGCGGGTGCACCGAGGTAGTCTGCACGTTGCCGGGGTCCTTGACCTTCATGTGCTTCATTTCACGGTCGTAGCGCGGAGAGCGTGAAACGCCGCCATGCTGCTTGAAATTGTCGCCGACGCAGACCGTGTGGAGCTGGCTGCACAGCGCCTTCATGCCGTCGGACAGGCTCTCGTAGGCGAGATACTGGTTGGTGAACATCGTGTCGCCACCGGCTGACGGCACCTCGACCGCGTAAAGGATCGTGCCCATCGCCGGCTGGGGCGAGAACATCTGGTCGGTGTGCCACGAACCGCCAAAATTCTTCTTGTCCTCCGGCGTCTTGATGATCTCGAGGACCTCCGGATAGTCCGCCATCCCCTGCATGAACGGATGCAGGTGGATGTCGCCCCAGCGGCGGGCGAAGCGAAGCTGCTGTTTCGGCGTCAGCTGCTGATTGCGGAAGAAGATCACGCAGTTCTCGAGCAGTGCGGCGCGAACCTCCGCCATGACATCGTCCGGCAGATCCTTGGACAGATCGACACCATCCACGATCGCGCCGCCGGAACCGGCGATGCGGTGCGTCTGGAGATGACGATACTGGACATGGCTTGGAGCATTCATCGGCGGCCCTCCTTGCAGCTATGTTGCCGCGCCCCGCCGATGCTGCAAACCTGACGGCCGCTGCCGCCCAGGCCTCAGCTTGTCAGTACATGTGCTGACCGCCATTGATCGATAGAGTCGATCCGGTGATGAACTCCGCCTCGTCCGCGGTCAGGAACGCCACCCCGCGGGCGATGTCCGACGCGTGGCCCAATCGGCCGACTGGGATGCGGGCGACGATCTTCTCAAGCACATCGTGCGGCACCGGGCGCACCATGTCGGTATCGACATAGCCAGGGGCGATGGCGTTCACCGTGATGCCGAACCGCGCGCCTTCCTGCGCCAGCGCCTTGGTAAAGCCGTGAATGCCCGACTTGGCGGCAGCGTAGTTCACCTGTCCGTACTGCCCGGCCTGACCGTTGATGCTGCCGACATTGACGATGCGGCCGAACTTGCGCTCGCGCATGCCGGGGAATGTCAGTTTGCACAGGTTGAAGCAGGCGCCGAGGTTGGTGTCGATCACCGCCTCCCACATGTCGCGCGACATGCGCTGCAGCGTGCCGTCGCGGGTGATGCCTGCGTTGTTCACCAGCACCTCGATCGGTCCCATCTCTTCGGTGATGCGCTGCACCGCGCGCTCGCATTCCTGAAAGATCCCAACGTCGAACCGTTCGACGCGGATGCCGGTCTCCTCATGGAAGGCGGCGGCGGCCTTTTCGTTGCCGGCGAAGTTGGCGACCACTGTACGGTCCTGCTTTTTCAGCGCCACGCAGATGGCAGCGCCGATCCCGCGCGTCCCGCCTGTCACCAGTGCCACACGTGCCATCGGTTCCTCCCTGAGTGGTAGTAGAGCGGCACAATCCTAACACCGCCGGGAGAAACCGGTAGCACGGGGCTCCTGTTCTTTTCGCGTGACCCAGACCTCCGACGGAACCGCGCCTGTCATCACGCTCCGGGCGCGATCAGGATTTCTTGCCGCACCAGGCTTCGATTCGATACCCGTCCGGATCAACCACGAACGCGGCGTAGTAGTTGGGACCATATTCGGCACGCAGCCCCGGCTTGCCGTTGTCCTTACCGCCCGCCTTCATCGCCGCCTCGTGGAACGCGTCGACTGCGTTGCGATCCAGCGCGGTGAAGCAGGCGTGCAGGCCCGAGCGGTCATCCGCCGGCACGGGATGATCCGTCCGGTTGATCCAGTATTCAGCCGCCTTCGCTCCGTAGCCCAGGGAGCTCTCATCGGAACTCAGACAGGTGTAGCCGAGTGGTTTCAGCGCCGCATCGTAGAAGCGGCGTGCGCGGGCGATGTCCCGGGCGCCGATGGACAAATGAGCAATCATGGCTTCCTTCTCTAACCATATTGGCGGTTAGAATTGCTTCG
>Ga0170475_109515932_pt1 | contig 15555 bp, 12 predicted proteins | sample Soicark_Litter_5_FD_111474 | JGI IMG/M metagenome (GOLD analysis project Ga0170475, IMG submission 111474) | Avena fatua rhizosphere microbial communities from Hopland, California, USA. Combined Assembly of 48 SPs | reverse complement strand
GGTAACATCAACGATTGCGACGTCACCGCTCTGAAGGGTGTTTCGTACTACGTTGGTTACGGCGTTGGCTCCAGCATCTTCGGTAACGCACAGACTTGGAATGCAATGCTGGCTAACGGCACATTCAGCAACACTGCAGTGTTCCTGACCAACTAATCATTGGTTCGTAACTTGAGTTGTTAGTCTGGCAGTAACAAAAACCGCACAGAGCGATCTGTGCGGTTTTTGCTTTGTGCGGAAGCTGAAAGGTCTATATGACCTAGTGCTATACTTCGGGTGGTGGCAATATGGGCTGTTTATGCGAGTTTATAAAACTAGGCAGTTTGACCGGTGGGCCTGCAAGGAGGGCTTGACGGACCAGGCGCTAACCTCGGCGGTAGCCGAAATGGAAAACGGCTTGCTTGATGCCGATTTGGGCGGGCATATCGTGAAGAAGCGCGTTGCGGTGGCCGGGCGAGGTAAGCTTGGTGGGGCTCGAACTTTGCTGGCTTACCAATTGGGCGATTGCGCCTTTTTCTTATTTGGATTTTGCCAAGAACGAGAAAGACAACATCGACAGCAGAGAGCTGGCCGCGCTAAAGCAATTGGGCGCTGTCTTGTTAAGTTTGAGCCCCGTGTAGCTAAGCTATGCGCTCGCTGAGGGGAAATTGATTGAGGTGCATGGGAATGACTAGCCGGCTTCTGCAAACATTGCATGATACAGCACGGGACTTTACCGATATTGGGTTGATAGGCCCGCAGACTATGCGCGAGTTCGACGCCATGTGCTTGCCGCCGGTGAAGGACTTAACCGCTGCGGAGATCAAGTCGTTGCGCTTGCGCTGCCAGGCCAGTCAGGCCGTATTCGCCGCTTATCTGAATACCAGCCCATCGACCGTACAAAAGTGGGAGCGTGGCGACAAGCATCCTAACGGCCCGTCGTTGAAGCTGTTGAACTTGGTAGAGCGCAAAGGGTTAGAAGTGCTGGCATGACGACAGGCTCTTACTAAACATAGCGAGAGTCAGAGCAACACATCCCTTCAACTCACGATCCATGCGCGCCTGTTGGCTGTTGCGTGATTTGGTTAGCTTGGCGGTGTTCGAACCCAGCTAGCCTACCAGTTAAGCGATTGCGACAAAGTGCTGATCCAATGTAGGGCGCAATAAACGCAGTGCATTGCGCCGTATGGCATGCGTTCAGGCTTGTCGATCTTCCTCCAGGCCACCTTCTTCATACGGCGCAATGCCCGTTGGTTATTGCGCCCTACGGTGCTGAGTGAGGTTTTTTACCGACGGCGATGCAATGCATTGAGTGTGCCGAGCTAATGTCTCTTTAGCTCGGCAACGTGTATCTGGCGGGGTGTCTCGCCTACTAATGTTGTGACTGTTCAGCGCATTGCTGGCAGGCGGTAAGGCGATGTGCCGCGAGAAGCTTGCTGCCCTGTTTGCGCAGGGAGTCAAGATACGGTCGGATGATAGCAAAGCTTCCACCCTGGCGATGGTACGGAAACAGCAGGTATGAGAATGCATTTGGCATAAAAAGGCGGGAGCAGCGAAGCCGGGTGCCTCGGCTCTCTGCACTCGCCCTTCGACAGGCTCAGGACGAACGGAGCTATGGGGGACGTATCCTGTTCCTTACCAACGCCTTTCGGCTGCTTTTTAGCCGAATACATCGCTCGGGGCGTAGGTGGCTTATGTGGACACGCCTCAGCGTACGCAATGCGCATAATTTATTATGGCTACAAGTAAATTCTTTTGGCAGCTGGCGGCACCGTAAGTCGCAGCGGGGGAATTTGCCGCTGCGTCCGCCAATTAGGCGGCATAAGTTGCCGCTGCATTGGTGGTGAGATAAGGCCTTAGATGCCACCATTTCCACCAAACCCACAAACCACATTCAGCTTCAGCCCGAAAGCCGGTAGAATCGAGTGCAACCGAACACCCATGAAGACGTGTACATGAGCACTGTTGCACCCCTTACCGCCCGCCAAGGCGTTCTCAGCTTTCAGGACGTGATTCTTACGCTGCAAAACTACTGGGGCCGGCATGGTTGTGCCCTGCTGCAGCCCTACGATATGGAAATGGGCGCCGGCACGTTTCACACGGCCACCTTTTTGCGCGCACTAGGCCCGGAGCCGTGGCGTGCTGCCTATGTGCAGCCGTCGCGCCGCCCCAAGGATGGGCGCTATGGGCAGAATCCGAATCGTCTGCAGCATTATTATCAGTTCCAGGTGGCCCTGAAGCCTAATCCAGACAACATCCAGGAGCTGTACTTGGGTAGCCTGCGCGAGTTGGGGATCGATCCTACCGTGCACGATATCCGCTTTGTCGAGGATGACTGGGAATCGCCGACCCTGGGTGCCTGGGGCCTGGGTTGGGAAGTGTGGCTGAACGGCATGGAAGTGACGCAGTTCACCTATTTCCAGCAGGTGGGTGGCCTGGATTGCAAGCCGGTGCTGGGCGAGATCACCTATGGCCTGGAGCGGCTGGCCATGTATCTGCAGGGCGTGGAAAACGTCTATGACCTGACCTGGGTGATGACGCCGGACGGCCGCAAGGTCAGCTATGGCGATGTCTACCACCAGAACGAGGTCGAGCAATCTACCTACAATTTCGAGCACAGCAATGTTGAGCTGCTGCTGCGCCTGTTCGGCGATTTCGAAGCGGAAGCCAAGCGCCTGATGGATCTGGGGCTGGCCTTGCCTGGCTACGAGATGGTGCTGAAATGCTCGCATACCTTTAATCTGCTGGATGCGCGCGGCGCCATTTCCGTGACGGAGCGCGCTGCCTATATCGGGCGCGTGCGCACGTTGGCGCGGCAGGTGGCGCAAGCCTATTACGACGCGCGCGAGGCCTTGGGCTTCCCGATGCTGAAAGCCTGATCATGAGCCGTCTGGCGCTTGCCCTACTCTCGGTAGCTTTGCTTGGTGCGTGCGGCAAGTATGACGACAAGCTGGAGGGCCCGGAGCCGATACCGGGCAAAAATGCCGACTGGCTGGAGGGAGGCTTCAAGAACGGCGCCGGCAGCGACGACAAAGACGACTTCCATGTCATGGTCAGCGGCCAGTCCATCGGCCACGAGGACGTGTCCGGCAATAGCGAGTATGTGTATGTATGGGTACTGCGCAAGTTCTCCAAAGACCAGCAGCCGGAAGACAAGAACGAGGATAAGTTCAACCGCGAGTACGTGCGTTTCGCATTGAATTGTGGGGAATCGACACTGGCCGGCATTGCCGTGGAGCGGCATTACCGCAAGAAGCAGGACTACACGAAAGTCGAAAACGAGGACGACACGGACGACGAACCGACCTCGCGTAAAGACACGGCCGGCTTCCAGTGGGAGTTCAAGCCGGCTATCCCCGGTACTTACCAGTTTGCCTTCATGCGCCAGGTATGCGATCTGGCCGCTAAAAAGGCGAGCGAAGAAAAGCCCCCAAAGAAGAAAAAGACTTAGAAGAAAAAGACCTGGCGTGCAGGCTTACCAAATACAAAACCTCTCCGATTTCGCAACACCCGTAATGCGACCAAAGACACCATGACTAGCCAAACCCTGTTGATCGAACTGTTTACCGAAGAACTGCCCCCGAAAGCCCTACCGAAACTTGCCGCCAGTTTTGCCGGCGCGATAGGCGACGAATTGAAGAAGCTCGGTTTCGCCGCTGCCGATGCCGTGGTAACGGAATATGCCAGCCCGCGGCGCTTGGCCGTCAGTATCGCCAACGTGCTGGCGCTGCAGCCGGACCGCATGGTGGAAAAGAAAGGCCCGGCCGTCGCGGCAGCCTATAAAGAGGGCGTGCCGACACCGGCGCTGCTGGGCTTTGCACGCTCGGTGGGTTTGGGTGCCGATCAGCTCGGGCAATTGGTGGAAGGATCGGACGGTAAGCAGGCGGTTTATCTCTATCGCGCCGAAAAGAAAGGCGAGCCGCTGCAGGCCCATCTGTCGAATATCGTCAACGATGCCATCAAGAAATTGCCGGCACCCAAGCTGATGCGCTGGGGTGATCGCGATGGCCTGTTCATCCGGCCGGTGCATGGCCTGATGATGTTGTGGGGCAGCGAAGTGATCCCTGGCGAAGTGCTGGGCTTTGCCTCTGGCCGCACGACCGGCGGGCACCGCTTCATGAGCCAGGGCCCGCTGCAGATTGCTGGCGCCGACGCTTATGCGGCCACGCTGAAGGAGCAGGGCAAGGTCATTGCCAGCTTCAGCGAGCGCCGTGCGCAGATCGTCGCCCGCCTCAACGCCATGGCGGCGGATCGCAACGCCACCATCGCCGGCGATGACGCGCTGATCAGCGAAGTCACGGCCCTGGTCGAATGGCCAGTGGTGCTGGAAGGCAGCTTTGAGGAAGACTTCCTGAAAGTGCCGCAGGAATGCCTGATCCTGACCATGCAGCAAAACCAGAAATACTTCCCGTTGCTGGCGGCGGATGGTCGGCTTACCAACCGCTACCTGATCGTCTCCAATCTGGAAACGCCCGATCCCAGCTTCATCATCAATGGCAATGGCCGCGTGCTGCGCGCGCGCTTGTCCGATGCGCGCTTCTTCTATGAGCAGGATCAGAAAGCTCGCCTGGATAGCCGCGTGGCGCGTCTCGCCCATGTGGTCTATCACAACAAGATCGGCAGCCAGTTGGCGCGTGTTGCGCGTCTGGAAACCATCGCCGGCGATATCGCCGGCCGCCTGGGCGTCGATGTCGCGCTGGCGCAACGTGCCGCGCACCTGGCCAAGGCGGATCTGCTGACGGACATGGTGGGCGAATTCCCCGAGCTGCAAGGCATCATGGGCACCTATTACGCACGCCTGGATGGTGAGCCTGCCGAAGTGGCAGCCGCGCTGGAAGGCCACTATCACCCGCGTTTTGCCGGCGATACGCTGCCGCAAGGGGCGATCGCCATGGCGGTGTCGCTGGCCGACAAGCTGGAAACACTGGTCGGCGTGTGGGGCATCGGTTTGATCCCGACCGGCGACAAAGATCCGTTTGCGCTGCGCCGTGCGGCGCTGGGCGTGCTGCGCATGCTGGTGGAAGCCCGCTTGCCGCTGGATCTGAACGAAGTGCTGCAGCGCGTGGCGGCGACTTTCCCGGAAGGCATCATCGCTACCGGCACCGTTGCCGGTGTGCATGGCTTTATGCTGGATCGCCTGAAGAATCTGCTGGCCGGCGAGCATCCCGCCAGCCATATCGAAGCCGTGCTGGCACTGGCGCCGGCGCGCTTCGACGATCTGGCGGCACGCCTCGCCGCCGTTGCCGAGTTCAAGGCTTTGCCGGAAGCGGCGCCGCTGGCGGCTGCCAACAAGCGCATCCGCAATATCCTGAAAAAGAATGAAGCTGCCTTGCTGGCGCTGAACCCGGCGCTGTTTGAAGGAGCGGCAGAGTCGGCACTGCATGCCGCCTTGCTGGCGGTGCAAACACCTGTTGAGGCTGCCCTGGCTGCGCAGGACTATACCAAGGCGCTGCAGCAGCTTGCCGGCCTCAAGGCGCCGGTCGATGCATTTTTTGATGGTGTGATGGTGATGGCCGACGATCTGGCGGTGCGCGGCAATCGCCTGGCACTGCTGGCGGCGCTGGCGGACTTGATGAATCGGGTGGCGGAAATCTCGCTATTGGCAGAGTAAGGGCAGGTGGGCGCCAGGTGGCATGGTGCTCACACAGGCTGGATGGAACCATGAAACTCGTCATTCTTGATCGCGACGGCGTCATCAATAAAGACCGTGATGACTACGTGAAATCGGCTGCGGAATGGATACCCATACCCGGCAGCCTGGAGGCGATCGCCAAGCTCAATCACGCCGGCTGGCGCGTGGTAGTCGCCACCAACCAATCCGGCCTCGCGCGCGGCCTGTTCGGCATGGCGGAATTGAACGCCATGCATGATAAGCTGCATCGCTCGCTGGCGCAGGTGGGTGGGCGCGTGGATGCCATCTTCTTTTGCCCACACACGGCGGACGCCAAATGCCTGTGCCGCAAGCCCAAGCCGGGCATGGTCTGGGATATCGCGCAGCGTTTCGATGTGCGCCTGGAAGACACGCCCTTGATCGGCGATAGCGTGCGCGATCTGCAGGCAGCGGCGGCGGCAGGCGCGCAGCCGATATTGGTGCGCACCGGCAAGGGGGAGAAGTCGCTGACATCCGATGACCTGCCGGAGCATCTGCTGGTGTTTGCCGATCTGGCGGAAGCGGCGGAGTATCTGATAGACCGGGATGAATCCGAGTAGCCATATCGTAGGTGGGAATTCGTAGGCTGGGATGCAATCCCAGCTTCATGGTGGCGAGGATTGCTGGGATTTCATTCCAGCCTAGCGTGTTCAAGATTTATTAACAGCAGTTAAGCAAAGCGATATCAATGGCTTGGGTCAGATCCGCAGTATTTTTCATTATCATGATCTTCGTGACGATGTTTTGTGCCACCGCCTGTTTGCTGGGCCTCTTGGCATCCTACGAGTTCCGCTATCGTGTCACCTATTTCTGGTGCTGGTGCTGCCTGGGCCTGCTGCGTTTGATCTGCGGTTTGTCCGGGCGTATCCTGGGCGCAGAGAACCTGCCGAAAACGGCAGCGGTGGTCATGTGTAAGCATCAGTCGGCCTGGGAAACCATCGCCCTGCAAAAGCTGTTGCCCTACCAATCCTGGGTGGTGAAGCGCGAGCTGCTGTGGATACCGTTTTTCGGCTGGGGCTTATGGAGCCTGCGCCCCATCGCGTTGAACCGTAGCAAGCGTGTCGAGGCCAGCCGCCAGTTGCTGGAAAAGGGCGCCGCCCGTATCCGCGAAGGCGCCTGGGTGCTGATGTTTCCCGAGGGCACGCGTGTTCAGCCGGGCGAGAAGGGGGTTTACAAGCCGGTTGGCGCACGCCTCGCCTGCTCCGTGGAAGTGCCGGTGGTGCCTATCGCGGTGAATTCCGGCGAATTCTGGCCCCGCAATGCTTTTTGCAAAGAGCCGGGCGAGATTACCCTGTCCATCGGCCCGCCGATTTCGACGGTGGGCAAGACACCGCAGCAAGTTACCCGTGAAGTGGAAGCCTGGATAGAAGCGGAAATGGAAAAAATCAGCGGCGTCGGTCCCTACTGGCCGAAAGCGCGCATGCCCCTGGGCAGTACGGGCCATGCCAGCTAAGACAGGCACCCTGCAAACCCGGCGCACGCTGGTGGCCGGGCGTGAGCTTTCCTACCAGATCACACGTAGTGCCCGGCGTAGCGTCGGCCTCAAGATCGATGCCAATGGCCTGACCCTGCAATTGCCTGGTCGCTTCCCCCTGCGCGATCTGGATGCCATCCTCCTGCAAAAATCCGACTGGATATTCGAGCGCCTTGCCGCCATGCAGGCGCGCAAGCCCGTGCCGGTGGTGGCAGGCAGCCAATTGGACTGGCTGGGCGAGCCACGGCGGCTGGTGCTGGGCGCCAAGCGCAGCGATATCGGTGCGGACCATCTGCAATTGGCTGCCACTACGGATGAGCAAATACCACTGGCGCTCGCCAAACTCATGCAGCGCGAGGCGCGGCGCTTTCTGGGCGAACGCCTGCAACAATGGGCCGAGCGTCTGCATCTACAGCCCAGCCGCATGCAACTCTCCGGTGCCAAGAGCCGCTGGGGTTCCTGTACCTCGGCAGGTGCCATCCGTCTCAACTGGCGGCTGATGCAGGCGCCGATCCCGGTCATCGACTATGTCATCATCCATGAGCTGTGCCATTTACGGGAAATGAACCACTCGTCGCGCTTCTGGGCGCTGGTCGAGGTGGCCTGCCCGGACTGGAAGGTAAAACGCGCCTGGCTGAAAGAGCATGGCGCCCGCTACTTCACCTGGTGAGGGCTTGTAATCGCTGAGAGGTTGTGAAGAATTCGTAGCGAGCGCCCCGAGGTCGCGGGGAGAAGCGCAGCCGTACAAGGGTACGGCGAGCATCGCAGCGGCGAGATCGGGGTGCGCAGCAGATTTACTCATAACCTCTGAGGGAGTCCAGCATGAACGAGCCGACCAGCAATCTGATCATCGAAACCCGCGAGCAACTGCTGGGCCTGCTCGCGGAAGCGATGGAGATAGAGCACTGCCTGATGTGCTGCTATATGTACGCCATGTTTTCCCTGAAAACGGGCGACGATGAAGGCCTGTCTGCGGAAGAGCTGGCGGCAACGCGCCGCTGGCGGCGCGTGCTGCTGGATGTGGCACTGGAAGAAATGGCGCATATGACGCTGGTGGGCAATCTCACCGTCGGCCTCGGCGGCGGCCCGCACCTGGTGCGCCAGAATTTCCCCGTTACGCCCGGCTATTTTCCCTCGGGCGTGGTGGCGACGCTGGCGCCCTTCGATATGGATACCATCGAGCACTTCGTCTACCTGGAACGCCCGGCTGACGCCGATGTGCAGGATTCGCCCGCCTTTCCGCAAACCCGGATCGAGCGCCCGGCCTTGCGCGGCCGCCTCAGCCCGCTGGCCCAGCACTACACGACGGTGGGCGAGCTGTATCTCGGCATACAGCGCGGTATCGAGCACTTTGTGGCAAGCATGGGCCACGAGCAGGTATTTGTTGGCCGCGAAGCCACGCAGATCGGCCCCACCGATATGGCGCTGCCTGGCATCTCCACCGTGCGCTGTCTGAAGACGGCGCTGCAAGCCATCGAGACCATCGTTACCCAGGGCGAGGGTTCCAGCATCACCAACATGGACTCGCACTACTGTCGCTTCAGCCGGGTGCGCGATGAGTACAAGGCGCTGCTCGCCCGGAATCCCGATTTCAAACCAGGGCGGCCGGTGGCGCGCAATCCGGTGATGCGCAAGCCGCCGATAGCGGAAGGGCGCATCTGGATCACCCACCCGGAATCGGTGCAGGTCATCGACTTCGCCAATGCCCTGTATGGCCTGATGCTGCGTTTGCTGGCGCAATCCTTCGGCCGGCCGAAAGGCCAGGATGCCGCCAAGAAACTGGCGCTGGATAGCGCCATCAACGTCATGCATGTGCTGACGCCGGTGGCCGAGCTGCTGACCCGGTTGCCGGCCAACGAGTCCTTGCCGGGCGTAACGGCCGGCATCAGTTTCGCTACCTTGCGCAGCATCAGCCCCATGCCGCTGGGACGCTCGGAATGGCTGATGCTGGCCGAGCGCGTCCAGGAGCTATGCCGCGCCGCCGAGCAGTACGCTGTCACCCAGCCCGTGTTTGTGCGAACGGTGGCACAGCTACAGCCGCTTGCCGAGCGCCTGCAAAATGCCGCGACCGATCCGCGCTATCTCTATAGCGGCACGCCAGCCGCCGTTGCCGCGCCGGTTATGCCGGTTGCCAAGCTGGCCAGCGATTTTGCCGGCGATGAGGCCAGGGGGCGTGACTTGACGGTGCGCTTTGAAACGAAGCGCTGCATCCACGCCCGGCATTGCGTGCTGGGCGCTCCCCAAGTGTTTCTCGCCAATACGCCAGGGGAGTGGATCGTGCCGGATGCCATGCCCACCGAGGCGCTGGTGGGCGTGGCACACAACTGCCCATCCGGCGCGATCACCTACGACCGGCATGACGGTGGCGCGCTCGAATCGCCGCCGCCAGTCAACACCTTGAACGTCCGGGAAAATGGCCCGCTGGCATTGCGTGCGCCCCTGCTGCTGGATGGCGAGGCGATAGGCTACCGGGCGACCTTGTGCCGCTGCGGCGCATCGCAAAACAAGCCGTTTTGCGATGGCAGCCATAACACGATACGCTTTGCGGCCAGTGGTGAACCCGCAGGCAACGAGTTTGAAGCGCTCGCCGTGCGCGATGGCCCATTGGCGCTGACGCCCTTGCAAAATGGGCCGCTGCAGGTGAGTGGCAACCTGGAGCTATGCAGCGGCACCGGCCGCACCTTCATGAAACTGACGGACAGCCGTTTGTGCCGCTGCGGCGGCTCGGCCAACAAGCCATTCTGCGATGGCACGCATGCCCGGAATGGCTTTGAGGCCAGCGGGCAAGCGCTTCCTTAGCCGAGCTTGATGCGCTTCTTGGTATCGCAAACAACCGAATTCTTGCCCTGGGTCATTACGAATTTGATCTGGTAAACGTCTGCCAGCAAAGGTGCGGCGTTGGCCAGCACATTTACGCCGGCTTCTTCAAACATGGGATTGTTCAACGACTGTGCTACATCCGGGCGCTTAAAGCGGCTGGAGATGGGGGCAAACCAGGCGCTCTTGGTGGTATTGCCGACCAGCAGCAGATAGCTTTGCGGCGGGAATTTACCGTCGATCTCGGCGGCAGCCCAGCCGGACAGGGCCAAGGGTGCCTCGCGGTCGGTCAGCACGCTTTCCTCGATAGCCGGTTGGCCGTTGAAACCATCCAGCGAGCAGAACCCGCCCTCGGGGATATCTTTGACCGCTGCATGCCCAGTGGGTATTTGCGACGACATGACGGCGGCGGCCGTCTCAACAGGGGCTTCTGCCGGGGCTGCGCCCGTGGGCTTTGCCGCAGAAGGCGGCGGTGGCGGCGCTTCCGGTGCTTTCTGGCAGGCGCTAAGCGTGGCGATGGCAATGAGGCTGCCGGCAAGTATCAATTTTTTCATGGTTTGTATCCTGTGCTATGTGAGGGAATGGATAAGGTAGGTGAGTGGGAAAATAGTTTGGGCGCAGCCTGCTGATAGGCATATTCACGGTTGCGCCGCAGTGGGGGCCGATTATCGCAGTTTATTCAGGGGTTTGGCTAATTGGCTGGCTGGCGGCTTGCCGGCAAACGTGCCTGAACGCGACTGCGGCGGCAATGAAAATGGCCGCAACGATACGGGATCGTTGCGGCCATTGGTCCAATATTGCCGGTGCTCAGCGGCAGGCTGCTAGCTCGTTTTGCCCTTGGTTACGGCTTCTCGCACGATCTTCCAGCCTTCCTTGCCCAACTCCAGCGACAGGACCTTTTCTACCACGTCGTGGTAATCGGTAGAGTCGTAGTGCTGCACGAAGGAGACTTGCGCCGTCTTGCCATCGCATTGCGGTGTCTGCAGGTTCTTGAGCGTTACCTGCATTGCGCCTGGCTTGCTGACGCGTGTTTTACGCATGTCCGACCAGGCGCTACGCGTCACGCCTTGCGGCGGGACAAAGCTGTCGCCGTAGAAGGCCGACATCGCCGTCCAGTCTTTCTGGTTCCAGGCACCCAGCCATTGGTTGACTGTTTCCTGCGCCTTCAGGCAATCGGCGCTGGGGGTGGCCTTGGCGGGCGTTTTTTGATCGGGAATGGGCGGTAATGTCACGTCCTTCATCGAGAACGCGGGCTTGGGCAGGCTGTCTTTGTCCAGGGTCAGGACCGGCGGCAATTCCGTGCTGCAGCGTAGCAGGCTGTCGTCTTCCGCAATATCGCCACCCTGCGTGGGCGCTTCGCTTTGCAGGGGGCTGAGCTTCAATGCGCTCAATAGGCGCGAGGCGGAGGAGAGCACACGCACCTTGGCCAGTTGCAGATCATATTCGCCGTTGGTCAGCGAACGGCGCGCTTCAAACAGCTCATTTTCCGTATCCAACAAATCCAGCAGCGAGCGTTGGCCGATATCGAATTGCTGGCGATAGGCATCGCGCGCTTTCGAGGTGGATAGCTCATGCTGGCTCAGGAAGCCCAGTTGCGTGGTGAGGCGGCTGACGTCGTTATAGGCGATCTGCGCGGTTTGCCGGATATCGCGGCAGGCCTTGTCGCGCAGCTCGTAAGCGGCATTCACCTGAGATTCCTGCTGGCGTATGCGCGCCGTATCGGCACCGCCACGGAACAGGTTGTAGTTGAGCACTACCTGTACGGCGCTGTCGCGGAAGGTGCCGCTGGTGCCGAGCTGATTGCGCTCGACGCTGTCGCTGGCGCGGAATTCCAGCGTCGGGTAATTGTTGGCGCGGCGCACGTCGGCATCGGCGCGATTGGCGCGTATCGTGGAAATTGCCCCCAGGAAGGCCGGGTTTTCCTTGATCGCTTCCAGCATGAATTTTTCGCGGGCCGGCAGGAGTTGCTTGAGCTCAGGTATGGCGCCGAGGCTGGCCGCAGGGATATCGCCGACCAGGCGCTGGTAGCGCGCGGAGACATCATGCAGATTGCTGGCTTCCGTCAGCCAGTTGGATTCGGCGAGCGCCAGGCGCCCGGCGGACTGCTCCAGGTCCACGCGCCGGCCTACGCCGGAATTCACGCGGCTGGTCAGTTGCGCATGCAACTCAGCATGCGCAGCGTAATTTACCTTGGCGAGTTCGACCAGGTCACGGTAGCGCAGCACGTCGATATAAGCGCGGCCCGCCTCCAGTGCGATCTGGTTGGTGGCATCACGCAATTCATAGTAAGCCGCTTGCTGACGGTGGCCAAGGCGGCGGATTTCCGACGAGGTGGCAAAGCCATCGAATATTAGCTGGCGTATCTGCAATGAGGCGCTGGGGTGAGAGAAGGTCAGCGCCTGGCCGGTGGTCGGGCTATCGTAGCGTTCTTTCCCGCCGGATGCCTGCAGGTCTACCCTGGGCAGCCAACCGCCCTCGGCGGCGGGTTGCTCTGATTTGGAGGCTTCCAGCGATTGAAACCTGAGCCTTACCTCAGGGTTTTGCAATATGGCTTGTTCGATCGACGCATTGAACGTGGCTGGCACCTGCGCCATAACGGGCAGGCTTAAACCGGCAACGGCTAGCGTGATGTAGCGAATCTTGTTTTTCAACAATTTATAGTTCCTTGGTAAGGTTCCGGTGCGATATGCTAGTCATCAGTGAAGGGTCATCGGCAGATTCGTTGGCACTCTCAATGTGAAAAATACCATTGTCCGGGGCATTATAGACAAGGAAAAAGCAAAATATCCATATATATCAAAGAGTTTAATTTAATCACCTGCTAATATAGCTTGTGGGTAACTCTCTATAAGACCAAACGGACCCCAGCAGCCCGATGATGCGGCAAATTCAGCACTTTGATTGCAAAACAAAGATTTACGCACGAATTGTAAGCAAGATTCTTGCTGTAACTGCTGCCTGCCTCTTTATGTCTGTGGCATACACGGCCCCGGATTTCGACCAGTTGCTAAAAACCCTGACTGCGCGTTGGGGACCCTCTGCCGTGCCCAGGTTCAGCAGTTGGCGCGAGCTGATCAGCGGACTGGCCGCCAGCTCCGAGCCTGACCGTCTCAAGCGCGTCAATGAATTCTTCAATCGCCAGATACGTTTCGGCACCGATCCAGAAATCTGGAAAGAGGTGGATTATTGGGCGACGCCCCTGGAAACCCTGGGCATGGGGGCGGGCGATTGCGAAGATTTCGTCATTGCCAAGTATTTCACCCTGCAACTGGTCGGCGTGGCGCCCGACAAGCTGCGCCTTACCTACGTCAAGGCCAAGATAGGTGGGGGCGACAGCACGGTGAGCCAGGCGCACATGGTGCTGGCCTACTACACCCAGCCGGACGCCGAGCCGCTGGTTCTCGACAACCTGCTCAGCGATATCCGGCCCGCCTCGCGCCGCCCGGATCTTGCGCCCGTGTTCAGTTTCAATAGTGATGGGATCTGGGTGCCAGGCGGTGCGCAGCCTAAATCGTCGGTAGATAAATTGTCGCGCTGGAAAGATCTCGTCGTACGCATGCATGCCGAAGGGTTTGATCTTTAATATCTGCCAGTAACATCTGCCAGTCGGCTTGGCTAAGGGAAATGAGGGAGTAAGTTTTATGTCTTTATTAAGACAACTGTGGATGGTGGTGATTGCGTCAACCTTGCTGGCGTTCCTGGGGGGCTTTGTCGTCAACCTGACGACGGCGCGCCAGTATCTTGAGCAGCAATTGCTCGCGCAAAGCACCGACGCCGCATCGTCACTGGCGCTATCCATGTCCCAGCAAAGCAAGGACGAGGCGACGGTCGAGCTGCTGCTGACGGCATTGTTCGATTCCGGCCACTTCCGCATGATCCGTTTCGTCGATGTGCATGGCAAGACGGTGGTGGAACGGCGCAACGATGCGGATACGGACGATGTGCCGGCCTGGTTCATCAAGATGATGCCGCTGAAGGTGGAGCCGGGCGCCGGCATGGTGTCCGATGGCTGGTCGCAGGCGGGCAAGGTAACGGTGCTGGCCCATGAGCGCTTCGCCTACAAGGCGCTGTGGCATGGCGCGCTGACCTTTCTGCTGGTGATGGCGTTTACCGGCATATTGTCCGCCCTGGCCGTATTCGCCCTGGTGCGCTGGGTGCGGCGGCCGCTGAGCGATCTGATGCGCCAGGCCGAGGCCATCGGCGAGCGTAACTTCATCACTATCGACGAGCCGAACGTCACGGAGCTGCGGCGCGTGGTGCGCACCATGAATCTGATGGTGGACCGCGTGAAGGCCATGTTCGCGGAACAGGCTGCGCGTATCGAAGAACTGCGCGGCGCCGCGAATCGGGATGCCTTGTCTGGCTTGCCGAATCGCGACTTTTTCATGGGGCGTCTGCGCCAGGCCCTGGCGGATGAGGATGTGCCACCGCGCGGCACCCTGCTGTTGATACGCCTGCACGATCTGGTCGGCGTCAATCGTAGCCTGGGCCGTGCGCAGGCCGATGCCTATATCAAGCGTATCGCCGATAATCTGCAGGCCACCTTGCCGACCGGCGCCGACTGGCTGCTGGCGCGCCTGAATGGTGCCGATTTCGCGGTGCTGGGCCAGGGTTGTGAGCCGGTCGATGCGGAAGTGCTGGCGACGGCCTGCCTCAGGGCGTTGGAAAGCGTTTCGATGGAAAGCTTTGCCGAGATGCGCAATATCGCGCACATCGGCGTGTCGTTTTACCAGCACGGCATGGCGGAAGGTTTGCTGCTGTCCGGCGCTGACCAAGCCCTGGTGCGCGCCGAAGCGCTGGGCTCGAATCGCTATGCGCTGGGCGAGGTGGGCGGCGAGCGCGGCATCAGCGTCGCCGAGTGGCGTGCCATCCTCGACAGCGCCATTGCCGCGCGCAGCTTCGAGATGGCCAGCTTCCCGGTGCTGGATCTGGATGGCAAGTTGATCCACCACGAAGTGCTGCTGCGCCTGAAGCGCGAAGACGGTACGCTGGTTACTGCCGGTCAATTCCTGCCCATGGCTGGCCGCTTCGGCTATATCGGCCAACTGGATCTGGTGGCCGTCGAGTTGGCCTGCGAGCGCCTGCGCAGCAATCCGGACGGGCTGGCGGTGAATATCTCTTCTGCATCCATCAACGAGAAATCTTTCCTGAGTGCACTGCAGGGTCTGCTGAAACGTTATCAGGATGTGGCCGATCGCCTGTGGTTCGAGGTGAACGAGTATGGACTGGAAGGCGATTACGACAGGCTGGTCAGCTTCTCTTCCATTGGCCGCGAGTTCGGCAGCAAGATCGGTATCGAACACTTCGGGCGCCAGTTCGGCCGCATCCCGGCGCTATACGATCTGCGCCTGGATTACCTGAAGATAGACGGCAGCTTTGTGCGCGAGCTGGACCAGCAGCCGGGCAACCAGCAACTGATCAAGGCCATTGTCGGCATTTCCGGCGGCGCGGGCTTGCTGGTGCTGGCGGAGCAGGTGCATACCGAGCAGGAATGGGAGGCATTGCGCGAGCTGGGCGTGCATGGCGCAACCGGACCGCAGGCGACGAAGCGCAGTAAAGGTTAGTAGTCAGTCACGCCGAATTGAATGAATGCTGTCGGGCGCTCAAGGCCGATAGCTGCGTTGGCAAAGTTCGG
>Ga0170475_101845723_pt1 | contig 15559 bp, 2 predicted proteins | sample Soicark_Litter_5_FD_111474 | JGI IMG/M metagenome (GOLD analysis project Ga0170475, IMG submission 111474) | Avena fatua rhizosphere microbial communities from Hopland, California, USA. Combined Assembly of 48 SPs | reverse complement strand
GTCCGCTGCGCTTTGATCCGAAATGTAGCGGTCGCAGATTCGCCGGGGAGAATAGTGCCGAGTTCGACCGTTTCGTCACTTTGCAGGACGCCGCCGCTCAAGGCTGTAGCCGGCAAAGTAACCTGCACCAGATTGGCTGGTGAACTCGACGAATTCAGAACGGTGACGCTCGCTTCGTAAGGTTCTTCTGTGCGGATTGTTCGAGGGTGCGTAAACGCGAGCGAGAATTTCGGATTGCGCACCAGCACTGAACCGGCCGCTTTCCCTTTAATCTTAACAATGCCGGCGGCCAGTCCTTCAAGGTCGGCCGTAAGATCGAGATTCATCACGTGCAGACCTTCCTGCAATCCTTCCACCAAAAATTCACCCTGGCCGGACTCGCCCGGCTGCAAACGAAGGATGTCATCAGAGGTCCCCGTCTTCCCATCCGGTCCTGGTCGCACCACAGCCTGCGTTGGCTCGATGATCTTGTTCGCGCCGACCCGCGCAAAGCGCAGCGGGTCGTCGCCGGGATTATCAAAACTGCTCGCTGGAATCTGGTCCGGCCCGACAGGCAGAAGCAGCGTCGCCTTTACATTGTTAACACTCAGTCCTGAACCCGACGGTGCCGCATTCTCCGTAAAAATTTGGACCGAGAAAAATTGATTCAAGAACCCAATGTTTCCCGGAATAATCATCAAGGCCGGAATCGGCGGGATCTGCAACTCCAAATCCTGATCGTCGGCTTCCGCTCGCTGAAAATTAATTCCCTGGATTTGAATGTTGAGCTTCGATTGCTCCAGTTCCTTCGGCAACTCTACCGTCCCCGCGATCTGCTGATTCAAAATCGTCGCCTCAGCTAGCTTCTTCTCCAGTTCCGCTGCCGGAATAATTTCCGTCGATTGCTGAAACGAAGGCGCAATTACCGGGAACTTCACCGGAATCTGTTTGCCATCCAAAACAAATCCCACTTCAAATTCCACCGCCCGAAAATTCGCCTCATCAATGAAAATCCCGCGGTCCTTAATTTCATCCAGCGTCAACGGCCGCGAAGTCACCCGTGACACCAGCACCTCATCAAATACATGCACCGGCACTCGATTCGGCGCCGCCTCCAACCGCGTTTCTCCCGTCACCGCATCCACCAGCTTGATATCATTCAACTCATAATCCCCCACCAACGGAATGGGCGGCAGCACCAGGGGCGCATTTACCTGCGCAATGATTTTTCGCGCGGGAAAGGCGGGGCCCCGCAAAGTAGCTTCAATAAATGCACCATCGCCTGCGTTGCCTCCGCCCTTCAACTGGACTGAGATTGAACCAGCGATTCCTTTGGGCACCGAAAGAGCGGCAGGTGAAACTTCCAGGCGCGTGCCGAGAATTTTATAATCCAGTGAAGTCAGTTCGCCTGCGTGAACTAATCCCAAAAAGATGAAAACTCGCGCCAAAGCTAGCGACCGAAGGATAGTTTGCGTGATGCGGCTGGTCATGGATGGCCTGGGAAGAATCCAACTTGTGTTAAGCGATAGGTTCCATCAGGGAGCCGGTCTGCGTGATAGACCCAGGCGCGTCGAAACTTGATTTGATCGAAAAAGGTGACTTCGTTTCCTTCACCAAAAGATCCTCCGTCGCCGAGGTTAAAAGGTCCGTGCCCCGCTCCCCGGTCGACTTCAAACTCGATCATCAAAGGAATTTCATTCGCCGTTGGGCTCGTTGCGTGCGGTCCCAATCCCGCAAAGTGTATAGGGCCATCGTCGGCGAAAGGATTGAGACCGGTTGAAATCCCGATCGCTTCATCGCCGGAACCCTCGATGTGCCAGAGCGCCAGCAATTCTTCATCACTGTGCGCTATCGACATTTCCTCCGCGGAAAAGTTCCCTAGCCCGTGACCCTGTGCCATTCGCTGCGCTATGGCGGCCAATTGCTCCTCCCGGACCACGGCAGCGGGCCGGACCGGCATACCACGACGGCGATTAAACTCATTTGGGGAGAGAAAGGCGCCTTCCTCAAGCTGGCCGGCCACTGAGCCCGCCCCCTCGGCAGTCACTTTCATTCCGCGCCAGACCCTGTCGGTCGGACCGACAGGAAAGTTCGGCGGTCCACCGCCGCCGGGTGGCCCCTGAGGAGGCATGGAAATAGTGTCCAGATCGCCATCGGCAATTGTGTCCACATGCGTCGAAAGATCCTCAATCGGCGGACGATCCACTTGGGTCGCGTCCGCATCGACTGCCGAATGCCGGAGCGACTGTGCTTTCCCGGCACGGGACGCGGCGCGTACCGCTTTCCTACCAATCTTTGTCGGATGAATCTTGCCTCTCCCCGCATAACTTCGAGGCTTCAACGAGCTCGGTCCTTTTCCAGCCCCGGATGGATCGCGAAAAGAAGTCGGATTGTTTCCAAAGCCCGCATAAAGATTAACGCTGTCGACGTACCCAATCGGATCCTGCTGCAGGAACGTGCCCGTGAAGGGATCGTAGAACCGCGCGCGCAAATAGACCAAACCTGCGTCGTAATCAAAGTACTGGCCGTGGAATAAAAATGGCGAGTCGACGCTGCTCCTGGCAATTCTTTGCGGTGCCGTGCTCCCGCTCGCCAAAGGTCCCTGGAAGAGCGTTGCATTGCCACCGCTCAAACTAAAGCTGATCTGTTCGGCCGGATTTCCATTCCCCCACTCATCGAACAGTGCGCCACCTGTAATGTTCAGCACCAAATTCGCCGGGATGCTGCCTTGCGGACGTAACCGAATGACCGCGCCAAATGGGAAGCCTACCGGGAGGTCCTCTTCGTAAGTCGGATTTCCGAGCGACACCGGGCCATTTGGGCTTGAAAGCTGAAAAAGTCCGTTCAGAGAAGCTGTGTTCGCGACAATAGCTGTTCCAGGCCCGGCGTTGACCAACGCTGGTATCACTGGCTCTGTGAACATGACCAGGAGTTCGGAGTTTACCGAGGCAATGATCGCTGCAACTCTGGGCGGAGCTGTGTCGCGCGCCTCTATCACTGGCTGGCCCCACGCATCATAATGAACCCTTTCGCGAACGTTTCCTTGATCATCCGTGACCGCCATGACTGAACCCTGAGCATCGCGCAGGTAATAAAATCGCTTGAAGCCTCCAGAGCCGTCTGAAATGTCCGCGGCAAAGGGAGAGTCCTCATCCGCATAATAGTAAATCGCGTGTGCCGTGGGTTGTCCCCCCGAGGATTCGAATTCCCCAATGAGGCGCCCGCCGTCATAAACAAGATTTCTCTCCGAGACAACATTGCCCCCGCTGGTGACTTTGCGATAATTAACTAATCCGCTCGGCTGTGTTCCATAATTAATATCCACCTGGACTCCACTATTCTGATAGCCCACATGAACGAGATGAGACTCGCCGTTGTAGGTCATGTCCGCGGTCACGGGAGTGGGTTCGGATTTACCAGGCTCCCGGATTTGCAGCACTGTGCCTTTGGTATTGCCAAGCGGATCAGGCGCGGATCGCGACACACTGTTAAGCTTCTCCTGGAAAAGCATATTATCGGGAGAACCCATCGACGCCATGAAAGACGGTAATGGCGGAAGAACGATCGAATCAGGATTTATCTCGGTTGTGCCCTGGAGCAAATCAAAGTTCGAATCATACGTGTAGGTCCGCGCAAAAAAACCTTTTTCCAATCCATTGGTCGTTTGCAATCCGCTTGCGTTATGCCGGATGGCGCCGGGGATTGTCGGGCGCAATCCATAATCAGCCCGGCTTAACCGATTCTCCCCATCATAGCCAAAGAAATCCGCGCGGCCCTGGCGGTGGACTTCCTGCCGCAAGGTGCGATTGTTTGCGCCATCATAGGTGTATCGGACATCCGCCAGCACTGCGTTATCTGACATCCTCTCGTAACGACGAGCGAGAATTCGCCTCCGGCTGTCATAGGAGGTCGTCGCCTTAATAAGATTTGGCCCCAGGATAACTTCACTCGGTTGATCGGCGCCGGCATATTTGTTGATTTTATAGAGTTGTCCGCCTCCCTGGGCGCTAATCGAAAGCAAACGCCCCGCGTCCTCACGATTCTCCCTAAGCTGAGCCAGGTTCGAGGGATAATTAACCGTGGCGCGTGAGCCATCCAGATTAATGGTAGAGCTGATCGTGAAAGAGCCAAGTTCTTCCGTATACGTCGCCGAAGTAATCGGACCCAGTTCGTCGTAATCAAAACTCGCGCTGTTCTGTCCGTTCTCTCCGTAACTCATTGAGTGAATTCGCCCCAGCGCATCGGGCGTGAAACTGGATTTGTAGCCCTTGCCCTGATTATAGGTGACATCCTGCTTCGTTAAACGGCGCCGGTTATCGAAACCGAGTGTCATGCTTCCTCCAGGAATTGTTACATTCTCCGAAACGTCCAGAAAATTCGGCGTGCCATAATCAAAGGAGGCGCCGGATCGAAGCTCTCGGTGAAGTATGCGGAATGTGTTGGTTGCAAATTCCGAGAGATTCCCCTTAAGCGTACTATCGCCTGTAAGCGTCGGTTGCCGATTACCGTTATACTGATAGTCGAACTCCACGCCACTGGCGCGAGTCCTCTTTGTAAGTTCGGCCAGGGCAGTGAATTCCTGATTGATGGTCCGGTGCTCTCCGTCTTCTATCGTCTCAACCGCGCCATCCAATCGCGGCGTATAAGTGTAAATATTCCCGATATCATCATCAAACGAAGTGCGATGGTCCAGGGTATCGTAGCTAAAGGAGTTATTGTAAGTTACTTGCGTGCCTACCCCTTCCAGGGACGAAGTGTTCAGGACATTGCCATTCCCATCCGGGGTAATCGTGATATCCGCAAGTTTGTCTTTGCGGCCTGTAATTCTTCGGGCAGCATCATACGTAGTCGTAAACGTGTCCACTGGCCCTGTCACCGTTATGTTGCCCCCAGCCCCTGGATTGGAATTATAATCAATTTGCCGGTGGGCATCACCGCTCGAACCTTTGGTGGTGCTCCTTGTTGGGCGGCCCAGCCCATCAAATTGATCGATTGTTGATTCATACACTGTGTTAAATTTGGGATCGTCAATTTTTACTCCGGCAATTTCTCCGCCGTCAAAATAACTGATCTTAGTGGTTTCATCCCCTGTGCCCATATGATATACAATATTTGTCATACGATCGTAGCCGTCGTAATGATATTCGCGGGTCTGGGTGCTACCCTGGGTCAACGAGGTTATGTTGCCATGCAAGTCCCGGCCATAGGTTTCGGAATAGCTGCCCATCGTCATGGTCAGGATGTTGCCAAGATGATCGTAGGCAAAATCTTTCTTTTGACCGCCTGCATAAACAATCTCTTTGACTCGCCACGCGTCCTGAGGCGAAGATGTAAAGGTCGTGACAAGGTCCTTCGAACTTCCATCGACTTCGATATTCTTAATTTTTATTTCCTCCAGAAAGCCCACCCGATTGTAGGTACGGTCTTCTATCCGCTTGGTGCCGCCGCTGGCGACCGTAAGTTCAATGTGTTTGGGGTTTCCGTTTCGATCATAACCTCGTTTTTCCTCGAAGCCTCCACGTACCAGATCCGTCAAGAGGAGGCGATCATCGTATGTTGCTGTTATAGGATCTCCCGTGGGTAGAGTGATCATGGTTGCCACGCCCAATTTGCCGGCGGTGGTGCTTTGATCGTATGTAAAACTATAGCTCACCGGCCCTCGGGTTTCTGAGTCTTTGAAACCCGTGTCTGTATTGTAAGTAGGATCCATCACGAGTCCGTCCGGGCTGCTCTGTTTGTCGATTTGACCATATTCGTTATAATCATAGTCCAACGGCGTGGTAACCCCGTCATAAGTCACCGTATCAACATCGAGACCATCTGAAGTGAGTGCGATCGTGATGTTCTTCTTGTTAAAGTCTGTTTGCTGGCCAGTGGGCAGGTTGTACCGCAACTCGTACGTGGGTATTGTGCGCGTCAACTTCGGGCCTCCGCGCGTGCCTGCATTCCACTCCTCGTTGGTCATATTTGCGCGGGAACGAAGGTTTACGTTATTCGTGTCATAGGTGTACGTAACGGAGTTGCCCATCGGATAGGTCACTTTTTCCAACAAGCCAAGGGCATTAAACTGGGTCTGAGTCGTCGCCTTTCCGTTCCCGGTTCCGCTATGTTCAATCTCAGTTGGAAAGCCGTTCTTATCAAAAGTGAATTTGCTTTTCGCGCCGTCTGGGCCCTGAGCGGAAGTTGTGCTGCCTGCGGCGGTCGCGGCGGTGTTATTCGCCGGCGGCGTAATCGATACCTGCCCTCCGGGCCCGTTTCCGTTGCCACTAACCTTTCCAGTGTCGTCCACAGGGGCAGAAAAAAGCGGCGAGGTTGTTTGTGATGAATCTCCGGCCCCGGTAATCCCATTGGGAGGTCCACTGCAATCATCATCATTGAGATAGACAACTTCTGGCCGGCCTCCTGTCCCCTGGTTCGCGCTGCTCCCCTCCACTCCAACTCGTTTCTTCAACAGGCCATCCTGGGTATATTCGAAATCTATCACACGGCCCGCATAATCCTTAAGCCGGGCAATCTTCCCGGCGATAAACACGAAATTCGTTTTAACATCGATTCCATTGCGCACAAAGGGGTCATTGTTCAAACGAAAATACCCGATATCGACGAAGCGCTTATTGTCGGAGATAGAATCATCAATAATCTTTGTAAGCTCGCCCCGTTCATTATAAACGAGCTTGTGCTCGTTTTTCACATACCGGTCATATACTCGTTCCAATTTTCCTGCTCGATCGTACCAGTACTGCATCCCATTCGGAGTGAGTCGCGCGAATTCGCCATTCTGGAATTCAAAAATCGGATCAAACACCCCGCTTTCTTGTTTGGCCGGCAGATAATACGTTCGCGTTCGGTCCTTCCAGTTAAGTTGAGTGACCAACGGATCCTGATTAATGTCCGCTGGGGCGGTGTCACCTTTATTTTTATAAAGCACCACATGGCCTTGGCCGTTGTGCCAAAGCAGATCGCCCGATTGGGCTTCAACTGTGTCGTTTGTCAGCGCGCGGATGATCAGACCCATTCTATGATCTTTCTCAAAGAATTCAGGGCGAAGCGGAACAAGCCTTTGGTTATAAGTAAAATCCCACCCGCGGCCAAAAGGGCCTTCGTACAAATCCTGTCCTCCAATATAGCGCTCAAGCACGATTGGCATGCGGCGTCCAGGCAACTCGAGGTCAAGCGTCTCCTCGCGAAATTCACCGTTGTTCGCGCCCACCAGGCCGAATGTACCGGGGACTTTCGCGGCGCCTCCAATTGGCGGGGGGTTAGGACCCATGATATAAGTGGCAGGGAATGTTTCCGCGACTGCCACAGCTTTCGGCTGCAGGATCAGATCTGATCCGTTGCTATCAGTAACAGCAGCGGCAAAGGCGCCGATCACCTGATTTCCATCCATTGAGGGATCGATAAACGCTTCGAGATAGAAATCGCTCCAGATAATCTCGCGATCAGGTGATTGTCTCAGGTTTTTTATTGTATCGTTTGGAATCCGTTCATAGGTCAATGCGAACGGTTTTGATAAATAGAGATTATACTCCGGCTCTTTGACATCATCCGAAAGCCGCCACGCCGTGAGCGGTCCGAAATCGGCATCGCAGTCGGCGCGAGCGGCCTGTTTTAATTTAGTGGCTGTATTCGGATCGATAGCGTGGACCGGCGCGAATTGACGCCCTTTGTTCTTCAGTGGATAGCCCGAGCGATTCAGTGATTGCAGGCCAAGGGTGATTGCGGTTCCCGCGCCTCCCGGCGCCTGCACCAAAACATAATAATGATTGGTGGGATTGGCCGGATCAAGTGTCGAAGTGGCTGTCCCAGTCGCGGCGAAACGAGCCGGGCCTAGAGAAAGGCTTTCCCGCATTCCATCGAGGACCTGCTTCCGCAGCGTCTTATTACCTGAAAGATTAGCGGGAACAGTCATTGTCGACAGCGGTATATTGACAAATCTAATAACGGGCGGGGTCTGGACCAATTGATTCCTCCCTCCAAGCGCCACGGCATTGACGCCAGCCTCATTAACACCCAAACTCGTGTTTCCGCTGCCAGCAGAAGGAATTCTCATGATCAGCGCCGGGTGCGACTGGCCCGCTGGCGGTGCAGGCAAAAGCAATTTGTGCGGATCCAGAATCATCAGATCAGTCGTCATCGCCAGGGCCACTAATCCATCCGGTCTTATTTCAACTCCCTGTGGAAACCCAGCATCCACGGGCAATTCAATAAGGATTGGCGGTGCGGGCGCCGACGGAGTGGAAATATCTATTACTGCCAGCTTGGCTTTCCCGTCGTCGTCCGGCGCAAGCGATACCAGTGCTATATGCCGCAAATCCGGCGTCTTATTCGTGCTTATATCAACTCCGAATAACGTAAACACTCGCTTCGGATAAGCCTTTTCTTTAAATTCTACCGTTGCTGATGGCGCATCAATCTTCCCTCCGAGCGCTAGAGTGCGATATCCAGGCTTGAGAAACTTCCCAGTCGGATCACCATCAATGTCGAGCTCGGGCCCGCCCTTGAAAACCACCCCGCAATAATCATGGCGCGCATCAAAGTGAAAATCGAGCATGACACGCCCGCCATTGCTCGCGTCGAGGACAAACGATTCCTTTTTTCCAAAAAATTCATCGGGGATTTCGGGCGGAAGTGGAACGCGCTCGTTCGCGTCTACATAATCCCCATCGGGAGGATTATCCTGGCCGGTTCCATCTATTCCTTCTCTGCCGTCATGAAATGTCGCCAGGTCCGCGGATGTCGCATTGAAACCAATAAACATTTCCTGCAGATCAATAATTCCCACCTGCTGGATGTCCGCCCCGAGCTCCATATAAGCAAGGTAAGGCGGGTCCCATCGGATTTTTGTAACAGCGGCTGGCCGCAAGCTGATCCGTGGCGACAGCACTCGCGAAGGAGCGGCTGGATTGCTTACATCAAATACTCTGAGGTATTGGCCCTGAAACTCTACGTTATTGTCGCTCGCGTTGTCGCTGGCTTTCGAACCCAGATTTCCTCCGACAACTGCCACGAAATCATTCGTTTGCGGGGCCGTATTTAATTTCCGGAGATGCGGCCATGCTGGAATGATTGTTAAATCGCGCGGAAACCCCGGTAAAGACGGCGGGTTCGGCTTTACCGTCGGTTGCGCGGGATTGTCAATTTGGTAAACAAGCAGCTTCTCGGCACCCTGCGTCCTATCCAGGACATAGGCGAAGTTCCCTCTGATCACGACTCCCCCTCCAGCCCCGATGCCCGTTATATCATGAGTGGCAAATGGAATGGTGCGGAGCTTCATATGAAAACCGGTGCCGCCGGTAGGATCATCCGGCAAAAGCAGCTTATTCCCACTAACATCCTTTATATCCCCGCTATAGCTCAGCTCATAAGCCTTGTCCGGTTTAAGATTTTGGAAAATAACTTCAAGCCTCGTCTGATCGTCGCTTAAATGCAGTTGAGCAATCCCGGCATTAATATCATCCATCGTAAACTGTGAGGCATGGTTTAACACATCCGCATCGATCGGCTCGTTAAATTGCAGCACGATCGGTTTGCCAAGCTGCAGCAGCCCATTATTGATCGGTTGGGTTCTTTCTATCTGCGGGCCAACATGATCGTTGTCATCGGCTGCTGTCGCGGTGTTTGGAATCGTCGCCGGCACCAGGCCAAATGGAATCCGATGAAAGCCCACCCGGCTGCCTCCCAGGGTATCGCCAGTGCCGGACACGCTCGCCTCAATCTTGAGATTTACAATCAGTTTGTTTGTGCAAATCACTCCGACAATCCTGCGCGTACGATTTGCCGCAGGGTTGGTGGTGATTATGTTTGTAAGCGTCACATCGTTCACCTTTGCAAATGCCGGATCCGACATCGCCTGCACCGTAATATTAAGAGTCGGCGGCGCCGTCGGGTGGCCGGAATCGACAATCAATTGTGTCATCTGATTGGTCGCGGGGAAAAGAGGTAGATGCGAAACATCAATTGTAGGTTCGGTATCAATCGTAATCGGCTTCTCGAAAGTAAAATTCTTCTTCACTGCCCCCGCGCCGAGCCGGTAATCAGTCAGCGGGATAACATGATCGGCAACCACTTCGTCAAAGCGTGGATGGCTGGCCTTGATCACGTATCCGGCATTCGCGAATGGCGCTACTAATGCATATAGCCCTTTGCGGTTCGACGTTGCATACGCGAGCCCTGGCTGAAGCCGCCCCGTCAGCGCGCTGGCTTGATGAGGTTGGGATAAAGAAATGAATGCTCCCGGCAATGCCTTTCGCGTATGGGACTGCAAATCCGTGGCTACGTCCTGCAACGGAAGGGGCGCAAACGAATCAAACCCTAATAGAAAAGGATCAAGCAACTCATCCACGCAACCACCGTTGGCATTCGCCGGGCAAACTCCCACCCGTCCCGTAACGGTAATTGGGCGCGTTCCCAGAACCAGAATTGTTACTGTCAGATCAAGGATCGTTCCAATCGGGTTGAGCGCAGCGCCAAGGGCCCCCATGGGATTGTTTTTTGCCCCTTGCACAAAATCCTGCGCTGCCGCATCCGCAATGCTGTTGAAAGGAGTCGCGCTAATAGGAGGCTGGTCACTGCCGCTTCCACCTCCAGGGTTGCTAAAAGCAGACAAGTGCCCAGTGGGTTTAAGCGACCTTAAGCCCCCGCTTTGACTTGTTATCGGGCTCGAATTAGTTGCGTTTTGCTGGCCCCCTTCCGATTGTAACCGGCCGCTTTTGAAAACTAATTTCTCTGTGATCTCATAGGCCACCCCCCCATCGACCTCGCGCGCGATTGCGGCCGCATACGCCCCTTCTTCCGGAGGAGTTCCATCCTCAAAAGCCAGCCGGGCCGGATCCACCGGAATGGCGATTCCGGAAGGGCCCTCAGGAAGGTCCCCTCGCATTGCCAAATGAAACCCTGCAACGATTTTCGCCTCTTCTGGCAGTGTTGCGAGGGCATTTGTCAGCACATTTAATGGAACAGGATCAAGTTTAAAGACCGTTTTTGTTTTTACGGTTCCGCTTGGAAGAAACATTTGGAAGTTGCCGTCCTCGCCTCCTGCTTCAACTGCACCTCCCCCATTATACAGGCCAACACTGCCATCATGAAAGATCTGTTTGGTGGCCGAAATCGTGAGCCGCGTCCCATTCTCGTTCAGCAGAACGGCGCTGATTAGATCATCTACGTCTGCGGGGATGTTGTTTGAAAAACTTCCATCAGTTCGGGAAAGCACCGTCGCGGTGAAACCTGTCGTGTCGTTTACGAGGATGACGGGACTTTCCGGATCAGCACTTCCCGGTCCTCCGGTCACTCCTGCATTCCCGTTTGTCGGTTCATAAATGGTCAGTCCCTGGTTTGGACGATTCAGCAAATCACTTTCTGTCGTAAAACTGAATGTGCTCCCACCCACTAACTTTCGCCCTGTGGAATCCGAAATATCCGGCGAAACTTTAACTATGAATAGAGTCTTCGCCGCCAACTGCTGAGTTGGGAGCAAAGTCGCAACCGTATTTTTCAGATTGATCGTCACGATACCTGCAACCGTCTGCCCACTGTTATCCGTGAGTTGAACTCCGGTTCCCAATAGAGTCGCTGGGTTCACTGGTTTGCTGAACGTTAGGGTGATTGGAGCGACGCGTGAGACTCGGACGGCATTATTCGTCGGATCGACCGCGATCACCTGCGGCCCGATTGAAAGAGTATTAATGTCCGCTAGAAACGCACTCGCGGGATTCGTGATCCGGATGTTCGTGCTTCCCTGATCCGTGGTGTTCAGATCAGTCGCAATCACTTTCGCGGGTCCGGCTGGCGCGATGAGCCGATATGAACCGCGCCTGGTGAAAGTGAGCCACGGTTGCCCATCGACTCGCACAGGCAGACCATCTACGGCTTGCCCAGCCGAGTTTTTTGCCGTGCCGATTATGATCCCCTGCTCGCCTTTGACTTGCACCAGCACGTATTGCCCCGGCCCTGTAATTCCTTGCAGGCTCTCACCAATGGCCGGCTCACCGCTCCTCAGCCCGCCGGACGAATCACTCGCCAGTCGTTCCACGGGTTCCAGGCCATAAAGCCCTTGATCGTAAACCACGCGCGCCAGCACGAAATTCCCATTCGTGGGCGCGGCGAGCTCCACCCGTAAATGTCTGTCCTGAGACACGCCGCTGATGCTCAGTTCAAAAGCGGCCAGTATTATGTTTGTGCCAGCGAGATCCGCGAAATTTGTTGGGTTCAGCCGCCGCAACTGCGCAGCTTGTTGTCCTGCGATGTCCCCTGCCCCGGCCACGATTTGGACACCATCAATCGCCAAAATCCCGCCGCCAGAATCCAGAATCCCACCCGCGAATGGGCTCGGCGTCAGCACATTCGCAGTCACTTTGCCTTCCTGCAGTTCCTCCGATCCGAAAAGAAGCAACGGTCGAAGTGGAAACCTCGCGTGCAATGTCCCAAGCTGATTGTCGCCCGGCCGCTGATAAGCGAAAATGTCCGCTTCAAACTGTGGCGGATGCCTGCTCGTTCCATCCTGCAACTGGTACGCATCCGAAATCTCGGTTCTAAGCAGAAGCCCGCTTGGCAATTCACCGCTCGTATTTTTGACAATCACATCAGCCTGAGCCGTCACTAATTCAGGAACTCTGCTCGCTGCGCTGGTTGCAGGAGTGACGCTGCCACTTGCAGTTAAATTGCTCAGGTCCGGCAAACCCGCTGTCGCTGCATTCAGCGGCTGCCCAACTCCCGCAACCGGCGGTGCTCCCGGCCCGGAATCTGCCACGACCAGGGCATAAGCTCCGCTCAACGCAATGGACCCGCTCACAGGATTCGTGCCATTGCCGGCGAGCAATTGCGTCACCTCCCATCGCAAAGTCGATTCATTGAAACGCACCAGCGCCGCCCTCTCCGTCGAATTGATCGCGCCGGCAGGTCGCATCACCAGATTCACCGCACTGACCGGCTCACTCGAATGCTCCAGCCAAAAAGCTTGAAGCGGACTCCAACCCAGCGGCAACGGCCCCGGTAAATTCTGTCCGCTGACCGCGGTAACAGTAATCGTCACGTTCTGCGCCAGCGCACCCGGGGAATAAGTAATCTGGATTGCTCCGTCTGCGCTTGCCGTCGTCCCACCGATCGGCGTCGCCGTAAAAACATTTGTGCTCCGTCGCGTTAATCTGGGATTTGCCAAAACCGTAACCGCCTCTGCACCCAGGCTTTGCTGCCGCCAGACCGGCAGATAACCCCCCTTTGAAAATTTCCAGGCGTGTGTGCCGCTCCCGTGGCCGAGCGTCGCAATTCCAAAACTCGAATCACTGTTTACGACATTTGTCCCACTCGGCCCAATCTCCTCGATCGTCACATCTCCCAACGGTTGACCTGCATCATTTAACGTCCGCGCCAGAGCCAACGCCACGCCCGCTGTTTGCCGCGCGGCGAAAACTTTCGTGACCAACTTCGGCGAACCGGTCGCGACACCCAGCCGCAGTGTCCGTGATAGCGACTTCACCCCAGGCCCGAGAGTCCCGGCTGGAATCGTTCCAGTCATATCGAGAAAACCCTTCGCCGGAATGCCTCCATCCGATCCGTCTGCCTGCAGCAAGCCTGTGGTTCCGCTAAAACTCTCGACCGAAACCACGAAAGGCCCATTGACCGCCTGCGTTCCCTTATTCACCAGATTGGCTTCGACATTCCAAACGTTCAGCGCTCGATTCAGGCGCATCGACTGGAATTGCACTTGCACATCCGGGGAAGCGTCTTGGAGCACAAAGCTCGTTCCATTCAGGATGAACGTCTTTTCCGCTGGAGCCGCGCTCACCGCCGCGACTGGCAACAAAGCGACCGCCGCCATGATCCACAGTTCGGATATCTTACGGATTAAATTCATATTCCATAACGATCTGATCTCCGCTTAAAACCGGAGCCTTCAAACGCGTCTTGACCTCTGACGCGACGCGAAAAAATCGGCTTCCTGCCTCTTTGCTGAACGTGAACTTACGGCTCGCTTCATCCAGGGATGCTCCAGCCATTTCAGCAAACGTTCCGTCGATTTGATTCGAGCTCTCCACCTTTAGTTGAACACGTTCGTATCTGATCACGATATTGTTTGCCGCCGGCTTAATATCGATAATTCGAAGGGTCCGATCTGCGACAATCCGAAAGAATCGAATTCCGGTTGGCGCATTCAGCGTGAATGTATCTTGCACTTCATCGAGGAGGGTTGAGCTTTCATCGGAAAACGGACCTGCCGATAGAGTCGCGGACTGCAAACGAATGCCGCTCGGAAGCCGGACGTTTTTGACATAGGCCAGCGAATTGGTGCCATTCAAATTATCAAAAAAATCGAAGAAAACTTTGATTGGCCTGCCCAACAGGACCGCCGGAAGAACAAACGAGACCGAATATGCCACCTGCAACGCCAGCTTTGGGTCCACACTTTCACCGGTGACCACCTGCCGGTTCACCTCGGTAGGGTCCACCTGGATTCCGCCTCCGTTCGCAGGCGCCCACGCCACTCCCGTCCGATCCGCGGTCAGCAATAGAGCGCTTTGCGCGGCATCATCTCCCTGGACCGTGACCGAAAACGAATCAAAAAACGTCTCCGGCACATCACCCTCATCAGTGGCAAAGCCAAATTCGAACTGGAGCAGCGGCGCCACATTCGTCGGCGGAGCAGCCAAAGGCATCATCAGCGACAAAAACGGATCGCTGCCTCCCGTTCGGAAAACCGTCAGATCACCTTCTGTAGTGACCCCACCTTGAGCCAGCGCCCCAAATCTTCCGAAAAAGAGCACCAGACTCACCCACAAAGGCACAATCGAAAGCCTAAAGCAAAATGGCAGGCGCGCGTTTTCAGAGCAGGGCATAACTCGTCTGCCCTATTCTCAGGAGATCGCCGCCGAAAGTTTCAGACTTTTTGCCGCGGACTCGATTTATTTCCAGGCCAGCCCAAGTTCGCCCAGTTGGCGGCGCAAATTCGCGAGATCCCATTCCCAAATCTGACTCGTTTGCAGCATGATGAATATCCGCTGGCTGTCCCGGCTGAAAATCCAATCGGCCGGCCGCAACCGTTGTGGCGGCCTTAAAGTCACCACCTCAGTTCCTTCCGGAATTCGGCGGAGCACCAGCCTGCCATCCGGCGTCCCGCAAGCCAGCATTCGACTGTCCGGAGAAGCAATCATCGTCGCCGAAGCAGCTTCTTCAGGCGCCAACCAGCGCGAAACCTTTCGCCAGGTGTCGACCTCCCAAACCGCAAATTCCTCATGAGCCCTTGTGATCAACCATCGTCCGTCTGCAGTCGGCTCGCTCGAAACGACCTTGGGAATCCCCAAATTGCGGATCCGCTCCCTCGTTTTGAAATCCCAGATCCACAAGTCTGGCTCCATCAAATCCGTTGTCACGCCCCATTTCCCTCCCGGAATGGCGCGATAGCCAATCATTGGAACGCCCTCGGCGAGCGTTCGCGCCGCGGACACGTTGCCTTCCGGCCAAAGCCAGATCTTCAGGGGCATTGTCCAGTGTCCAAGCCGTCTATCTGTTTCGCCCGCGATTACGGAACGGCCATCGCTGGCATAACCGATGGCCATGAACCCCGTCCCTATCAACTGCTCATCCT
>Ga0170475_102308591_pt1 | contig 15564 bp, 13 predicted proteins | sample Soicark_Litter_5_FD_111474 | JGI IMG/M metagenome (GOLD analysis project Ga0170475, IMG submission 111474) | Avena fatua rhizosphere microbial communities from Hopland, California, USA. Combined Assembly of 48 SPs | reverse complement strand
GCATTTTTGAGAGTCAATGTGCCGAGATCAAAATAAATCGAAAGTCTTTCATGATTACGAGCGCCCCAGTAAAGTAGTGTCGGCGTCGCAACCCCTAAGTTCAATTGGCTGCCGCCATCAAAGAGACCCCAGGCTGCGCCCCACTGAAACCCACCAAGTTTTTTTGTTAAATCATTGGCGGCTGAAGACGTGTTTCCGTCGGCAGCAAAGACTGCTACCGAAAGGAAAAATGAAAAAATGAAGATAAAAATAGGCCGCAGAAAAAGCCTCTCAACTACCAGCGGTAGTGAGCAAAAGCTTTATTGGCTTCAGCCATGCGGTGAACATCTTCACGCTTTTTGATCGCGTTGCCGCGATTGTTGTAAGCGTCCATGATTTCGCCAGCAAGACGAAGTGAAAGATTTTTCTCTCCACGCTCACGGCAATATTCAACAAGCCATCTCATCGCCAAAGCTGTACGGCGAAGAGGGCGAACATCGACAGGAACTTGGTAAGTTGCACCACCAACACGTCGTGAGCGAACTTCAAGAGAAGGCTTCACGTTTTCGAGAGCTTTCTTGAAAACAACGAGTGGTTCTTCATTGGGCATTTTTTCTTTAAGTTCATCAAGAGCACTGTAGAGAAGGCCTTGAGCAACGCTCTTTTTGCCATCGTACATGAGGATGTTGACGAACTTTGTCACCAATACATCTTTGTAAATTGGATCTGGGATAATTTCTCTTTTGCTTGCACTTTTTCTACGAGACATTGATTAAACCTTTAAGATTTAGGACGTTTAGCGCCGTATTTCGAACGACTTTGAAGACGATTGGCTACACCCTGAGTATCAAGAACTCCGCGAATAATATGATAACGAACTCCAGGAAGATCTTTTACCCGGCCGCCTCTGATCAAGACCACGCTGTGCTCCTGAAGATTGTGACCGATTCCGGGAATATAGGAAGTGACTTCGAAACCGTTAGAAAGACGAACACGAGCAACTTTGCGAAGAGCTGAGTTCGGTTTCTTTGGAGTTGTCGTGTAAACACGAGTACAAACTCCGCGACGTTGCGGACAAGCCGTCAAAGCCGGCGATTTCGTTTTATTTTTTTGAACCTTCCGCTGACTGCGAATCAGCTGGTTGATCGTTGGCATCAAAACCTCCGGGGATATGACCCCCTGCTTTTCAAGAGAGCAGTAAAACTAAACTTTGTTGCTCACAGGGTCAAGGGTTTCTCACCCAAGACCCCGTTTTCCTTAATATTACCCTAGGCCACCTTAAGAATGCTGGTGGACTGGAGCCTCAGCCACTGTCCCGAGGGGCAGAGCTGCGGGTTTTTCCTTTTCCGTTTCGCCGATTTGGACTTTCCATCGCTTATAACAAGGAAGACCCGTACCGGCGGGAATCAGACGACCCATGATAATATTTTCCTTAAGACCACGCAGGTAGTCGGTTCTGGAACTAATTGCTGCTTCCGTAAGAACCTTGGTGGTCTCTTGGAACGAAGCGGCCGAAATCCAGCTATCTGTACTGAGCGAAGCCTTCGTAATACCGAGAAGTAGAGGCTCATCCGTTGCCGGCTGGCCGCCCTCGGCTCTCACTTTTTCATTCTCGGTGTCATACTCGAACCGTTCGACCTGTTCTCCAGCAAGGAACGTCGTATCACCCGGGTCGATGACTTTTACTCGACGGAGCATCTGACGCACGATCGTTTCGATGTGCTTGTCGTTAATGCTCACACCTTGCAGGCGGTAAACCTCCTGAATCTCGTTTACGAGATAAGAGGCCAGGTTTTTCTCTCCGAGAACTTTCAAAATATCATGCGGGTTGGTTGATCCGTCCATCAAACGCTCACCGGCTTTAATGAATTCGCCTTCGCGAACAGCCACGTGTTTGCCCTTGGGGATCATGTATTCTTTTTGCTTTCCAACTTCTGGAGTCACGATCACGCGTTGTTTACCTTTAACGTCTTTTCCGTACACGACGTAACCGTCGATTTCAGAAATGATCGCAGCCTCTTTGGGTTTACGAGCTTCAAAGAGTTCGGCCACTCGAGGTAAGCCCCCGGTGATGTCGCGCGTTTTTGTAGTCTCACGGTGAATTTTTGCAATCACATCACCAGCGTGAATTTCTTGTTGATCGCTCACAAGTAACTGAGCGCCGACAGGAATAACATAACGTGCAACTGCATCACGACCCGGAAGTTTAATCGGCTGACCGCTTTTATCATTCAATACAATGGTCGGCTTTTGATCGGCCTCTTTTGGCTCGATGATCACTTTCGTCGAGAAACCTGTAACGGCGTCGACCTGTTCGGTCATCGTGATACCTTCTTCGATGTCTTGGAAAGAAACCGTTGCTGAAACTTCAGACACAATCGGATTCGAATAAGGATCCCATTCAGCAAGAGACTGACCCTTTTTGACCTTGTCGCCTTCTTTAATATTCAAGGTCGAGCCATATACGAGTTTGAATCTCTCGCGCTCACGGCCAGTGTCGTCGACGGTAATCAGTTCACCATTTCGATTCATCGTCGTGAGTTTGCCTTGACGGTTCGTGACGGCGACAACGCCATTGAATTTCACTGTTCCATCGTGACGAGCTTCGTGAGTGGATTGCTCCACCGCGCGAGTCGCAGTTCCACCCAAGTGGAAGGTACGCATCGTAAGCTGTGTTCCAGGCTCACCAATTGATTGTGCCGCAATAATTCCGACAGTCTCACCAAGGTTCACCATGCTACCGCGAGCTAAATCACGACCGTAGCACTTGGCACACACACCACGCTTCATCTTACACGTCAAAGCCGAACGGATATCGACACTCTCAATGCCGAGGTCGTCCAATCTCATGACGTCTTCTTCAGTGATCTCTTCGCCAGCAGCAACAACAACTTCGCTCGGATTATAAGGGTCGGTGACATCTTTCAAGACCACGCGACCGAGAATACGATCACCGAGAGGTTGAATAACCTCGCCACCTTCCATCAGCGCGCTGACTGTCATACCATCGTCTGCACCGCAATCGAGGCCGAGGACGATACAATCTTGAGCAACGTCGACGAGACGACGCGTGAGATATCCAGAGTTCGCTGTTTTCAGAGCGGTATCTGCGAGACCTTTTCGTGCACCGTGAGTTGAAATAAAGTATTGAAGAACCGTTAAGCCCTCGCGAAAGTTTGCCGTAATCGGCGCTTCGATAATTTCGCCTGAAGGTTTCGCCATCAAACCACGCATTCCCGCAAGCTGTCTAATTTGAGCTGCAGAACCTCGTGCGCCCGAATCGGCCATAATAAAGATCGAGTTGAAACTTGGCCCAACTGTCTTTTTACCGCCAACATCAAACTCTTGAGTTTCAATCTGACCCATCATCTCTTTAGCGACGCGGTCACCGGTTTGAGCCCAGAGATCCACAACTTTATTATAGCGTTCGCCGTCGGTGATCAAACCTTCGTCGTACTGTTGTTTAATCTCTTTAATCTGATTTTCGGTTTGATGAATGAGAGTTTCTTTCGATTTCGGAATAATCATGTCATCCAAGCAAATCGAAATACCGGCTCTCGTCGAGAAACGGAAACCCAATTGCATGATTTTATCTGCAAGAATCACCGTTGCCTTACCACCCGCTTTACGGAAGGATTGGTCAATCAGTGCCGCTAATTGTTTTTTCGTCATAACCTGGTTGGCCACTTCGAAAGGAACTTCAGCTGGAACGATGTCGCTCAAAATTGCGCGACCAACGCTGGTTTCTTGGAGCTTGCCGTTGATTCGAACTTTAATTGCCGCTTGCAGATCGATGTTTCCAGTATCGTAAGCGTATATGACCTCATCAATATCAGAGAAAATCTTGCCCGTGCCCTTTGCACCCGGACGAACGCGAGTCATCCAGTAGATGCCGAGAACGATATCTTGAGTCGGGTTGATGATTGGACGGCCGTTGGCGGGACTCAAGATGTTATTTGTCGACATCATGAGAACACGCGCTTCAACCTGAGCTTCAATCGAAAGTGGAACGTGAACAGCCATTTGGTCACCGTCGAAGTCAGCGTTGAAAGCTGTACAAACGAGTGGGTGAAGTTGAATGGCTTTTCCTTCAAGCAATGTGGGCTCGAAAGCTTGGATACCTAGTCTGTGCAGTGTCGGAGCGCGATTCAATAGAACCGGATGCTCTTTCACAACATCTGAAAGAATATCCCAGACCTCGATGGTCTCAGTTTCGACAAGTTTTTTTGCTTGTTTAATTGTAGACGCAAAACCTTTTTCTTCGAGTTTGTTATAAACAAACGGCTTGAAGAGCTCGAGTGCCATCTTTTTTGGAAGACCGCACTGATGGAGCTTCAATGTTGGACCGACCACGATCACTGAACGACCAGAGTAGTCAACGCGCTTTCCGAGAAGGTTTTGGCGAAAACGTCCCTGCTTACCTTTAAGCATGTCGCTCAATGAACGAAGCGGACGTTTGTTTGGTCCTGTGAATGTTTTGCCGCGACGACCGTTATCAAAAAGAGCGTCAACTGCTTCTTGAAGCATGCGCTTTTCGTTTCGGATAATGATTTCGGGAGCATTCAACTCTTGAAGACGCTTCAAACGATTGTTCCTGTTAATCACTCGACGGTACAAGTCGTTCAAATCGGAAGTCGCAAAACGACCACCATCAAGGGGAACGAGCGGACGAAGATCCGGTGGAATAACTGGAATCACTTCGAGCATCATCCACTCAGGTTTGTTGTTAGAACCTTTGAAGGCCTCAACAACTTTCAAACGCTTCGTCAGTTTCTTGATTTGCGCTTCGGAGTTGGTCTCTTTAATCTCTTTACGTAGTTTTTTAGATAAATATTCTGGATCAATTTTGCGGAGGAGCTCACGAATTGCTTCGCCACCCATGCCGGATTTGAAGGTAGGGCCATACTCATTCAAAGCAGCGTCATAAGCTTCTTGGTTAAGGACAGTGCCTTCTTCAAGTGCCGTTTCCATCGGGTCTATGACTACGTAGGCCTCGCAATAAAGTATTCGCTCGACATCCTTGAGAGTCAGATCAAGCAAGTTGCCAATCCGGCTCGGCAGAGATCGCAAGAACCAAATGTGCGCAACGGGGTCGCCAACTCAATATGGCCGAGGCGCTCGCGTCGAACTTTGGACTGAATAACTTCAACGCCGCATTTTTCGCAGATGACTCCACGATGTTTCATGCGTTTATATTTACCGCAAAGACATTCGTAGTCCTTAACGGGTCCGAAGATCTTCGCACAGAAGAGTCCGTCTCGCTCAGGTTTGAATGTTCTGTAATTGATCGTCTCGGGCTTTTTTACTTCTCCAAATGACCAAGAACGAATCATCTCAGGCGATGCCAGAGAGATACGCACGCCGTTAAAAGCGAGTGGATCCTTTGGTTTGTCAAAAAAGTTCAGTAGATCTTTCAAAGTTCTCTCCTGTCATTTAGGATTCGTTGCCAAATCCTTCATTAATTAGGGTTCGCGACGACCGCGAACCCTCCTAATTACTGCTCAATCTCCGGTTTGTCCGTAAGCACGTTGCTCTCGATCAGCTCCACATTCAGAGCCAAGCTCTGAAGTTCTTTGACGAGAACGTTGAAGGACTCCGGCAATCCCGGCTCAAGAATATTTTCGCCCTTCACGATACTTTCGTACATACGGGTTCTTCCAGCCACATCGTCTGACTTAACAGTGAGGAACTCTTGGAGAGAGTACGCCGCACCATAAGCCTCAATCGCCCAGACCTCCATCTCTCCCAAACGCTGACCACCGAACTGAGCTTTACCGCCCAGAGGTTGTTGCGAAACAAGAGAGTAAGGACCAATCGATCGCGCGTGGATTTTCTCTTCGACAAGGTGATGGAGCTTAAGCATGTACATCACTCCGACCGTAACGGGATTCTCAAATGGTTCACCCGAACGACCATCAAACAGAATGGTTTGTCCACGCTCTGGCAATCCAGCCTTCTTCAAAAGACCGCGAATTTCAGTTTCTTTTGCACCGTCAAAAACAGGTGTTGAAATATGAATACCGTCTCTAATTGAAGGAAGAATTTGCTGAACAGATTCATCTGCCGCATTGTCGATGACTTTTACGATATCTGCATTTTCATAGATATCTTTCAAAGCCTTTTTCGCCTCTGCTGCATTGAAGTTTTCAATATGCTTTTCAATTTGCTTACCTAAATGGTGAGCTGCCCAACCCAAATGAACTTCGAGAATTTGTCCGATGTTCATACGTGAGGGAACGCCCAAGGGGTTGAGAACCATATCGACCGGCGTACCGTCGGGGAGATAAGGCATGTCTTCAACGGCCATGATCTTAGAGATCACACCCTTGTTACCATGGCGTCCAGCCATCTTGTCGCCGACTTGAAGCTTACGCTTAATGGCCACATAGACCTTCACCATTTTGATAACGCCCGGAGGAAGCTCGTCGCCTTTTTTGAGACGCTCTAGCTTCTCATTAAAGATTAGCTTCACAGCATCGAGTTGGTTTCGCGCTCCATCAATGATCTTGGTCACTTGGAATTCCAAGTCACCCTCAACCGGAATATAGCTTAAGAGTTCAAAAGGAATCGTCTCGAGGTTTTCAGCCGTTACAGCCTCATTTTTCTCGAGGAGTTTTTGAGATCCATCTTCGTTCAAGAGAACACCAGTGGTCTTTTTACCGACTAGAATTGATTTGAGCTTATCGAGAGCATTGTTTTTAATAACGTTCTGCTCGACAGCTAAATCCTTCTCGAGTTTGGTTCTCTTCTCTTCCAAAATGACTTGGAGACGTTCATCGCGCTCAGCACCTTCACGGCTATAAACTTGAGCATCAATGACCGTACCAAATACACCTGATGGGACTCGTAGCGACGTATCACGTACATCGCCAGCCTTTTCACCGAAGATCGCGCGGAGGAGTTTCTCTTCTGGAGAAAGCTGAACTTCACCCTTTGGAGTAACTTTGCCAACAAGAATATCGCCCGGCTTCACTTCAGCACCGATACGAATGATACCGCTGGTGTCGAGGTCCTTAAGGGCTTCTTCGCCGACGTTGGCGATATCACGAGTGATCTCTTCTTTTCCAAGCTTAGTATCACGAGCCACACACTCGAATTCTTCGATGTGCACAGATGTGAACACGTCGTCGGTGATCAATCGCTCTGAAATGAGAATTGAATCTTCGAAGTTGTAACCCATCCAAGGTGTGAACGCGATCAACACATTCTGACCTAAGGCCAATTCACCCATTTCGGTCGCAGGACCGTCAGCGATAATGTCACCGCGCTTAACGTTGTCGCCAACCTTCACGATTGGCTTTTGGTTAAAGCAGGTGTTTTGGTTTGTACGCTGATACTTGATCAAATTGTAAATGTCGACGTTAGCACCCAAGCCTCCGGCCTTTGCCAGACGGCGAACAACGATACGAGACGCATCGACTTCTTCAACCACGCCATCGTTGCTCGCAACGATACATGTTCCAGAGTCGCGAGCCACAAGACGCTCGACGCCTGTACCAATCAAAGGAGCTTTCGAACGAATGAGCGGAACAGCTTGACGTTGCATGTTCGAACCCATGAGCGCGCGGTTAGCGTCATCATGTTCGAGAAACGGAATCAAAGACGCCGCGATCGAAACAAGCTGACTTGGACTGACGTCCATCAAACTCACTTTGTCACCGTCAACGACGACGTACTCACCGTCTTTACGGACGTTGATGGATGATTTCGAATCCATCTTTCCGTCGCGCTCAGCGGGAGCGATATAGTGACCTTGCTCTTCGAGAGCTGAAAGATAGCGAATATCCTTTGAGAGCTGGCCATCTTTCACTTCGCGATAAGGTGTTTCGATAAATCCGTAATCGTTGATTCGTGCATAAGTTGCTAGAGACGCAATCAAACCGATGTTCGGATCCTCTGGAGTCTCAATCGGGCAAATACGTCCATAATGCGTTGGATGCACGTCGCGCACTTCGAAACCAGCGCGATCACGCGTCAAACCGCCGGGCCCAAGGGCTGACAGACGGCGTTTATGTGTAATTTCAGAGAGTGGATTCGTTTGATCCATAAATTGCGAAAGCTGACTTGAGCCGAAGAATTCTTTAACGACGGCATTGACCGGCTTCGCGTTTACAAGATCGTGCGGCATCATAGTTTCAATATCTTGAAGACTCATGCGCTCACGAATTGCTCTTTCCATTCGAACCAAGCCTAATCGGTATTGGTTTTCAAGAAGCTCGCCCACAGAACGAACACGGCGGTTACCCAAGTGATCGATGTCATCGACTTGGCCACGACCGTTTTTAAGATCGATCAGTGTACGAACGACGTTGAGAATGTCTTTTTCGCTCAAAGTCGTAAATGTGACGGGGAATTCCTCAAGAGTAAAACCGAATGAATGGTTGATCTTCAAACGACCAACTTCACTTAAATCGTAGGTTTCAGGATCAAAGAATAATCTCTGGAAGAAATTGGTCGCGGCTTCCTCGGTTGGAGGTTCACCAGGGCGCAATCTCTTATAGATTTCCATCAGCGCCTCTTCTTTAGAGCCGATTTTGTCGACCAAAAGAGTATTACGCAGATAAGGACCCACCACGAGGCCGTCAAAGAAGATCACGTGGATCTTTTTAACGCCAGCTTCTCGAGCGCGGATCATGATCTCGGGGGTAATCTCGGTATTGACGTCGGCAATAATTTCGCCCGTTGATTCGTCAACAATAGGTTTAGCAACAACTTTACCTTCAAGATCAACCGCCGAAATCTCGATTTCTTTGAGATTCAATTTTTGGATTTTCTTAACAGCGGCGCGGGTAATACGACGACCCTTTTTGACAATCGCCTCACCACCCTCGGGGTCAGCAATGTCAACGAGTGCCCGTTGGCCAGCCATTTTTTCAATGTTCAAACTTCGAAAGTATTTGCCATCTTTTGAAATACTAACAACGTCGAGATCATAAAAATATTCGAGTAGTTTCTCGGTATCGAGGCCGAGAGCTTTCAAAAGTGCAGTGACCGGCATCTTACGACGGCGATCAATGCGGACATAGATCAAATCTTTTTGGTCAAATTCGAAGTCGAGCCAAGAGCCGCGATACGGAATTACACGCGCGGAGTAAATGAGCTTACCGCTGACGTGGTTTTTTCCGCCATCATGGTCAAAGAACACACCGGGAGACCGGTGGAGCTGACTTACAACGACGCGCTCTGTACCGTTGATGATAAAAGAACCATTTGCAGTCATCAGCGGAATTTCACCGAGATAGACCTCTTGCTCTTTCACATCGCGGATACTGCGAGATTCTTTTTCTTCGTCGACGTCGAACACGATCAAACGCAATGTCACCCGGATGGGGGCTGCATAAGTCATCCCGCGCTGACGACATTCTTCAACGTCGTACTTTGGGGGTTCTAACGTATAACCGACAAATTCAAGGCTCGCCGTATTGTTAAAATCTGTGATGGGAAATACTGACTTAAATACTCCGTTCAGGCCCGTCAAAGATCTTTTGTCTGGGTCGACGTCCTTTTGAAGAAACTCTTCATAGGACTGCTTCTGCAACTCAATCAGATTTGGGATTTCAATAACCTGAGGGTTTTTTGCAAAGCTTCGACGAAGACGAAGATTTGAAGCCGTGATGGGTGTAGCCATTCGCTCTCCTTCTAACTAACTCAAGACCATTTCAAACCTAGGGCTCCGATTTTACGGAACCCCTATTACTGGGGTTTCACCAAAGTGAAACCCCTACGAACAATTACTTCAGCTCGACTTTTGCGCCAGCGGCTTCGAGAACCTTCTTCATTTTCTCAGCGTCGTCTTTGCTCACTCCTTCTTTTACAGTCTTAGGAGCGCCTTCGACAAGATCCTTAGCTTCTTTCAAGCCTAGGCCTGTCAGAGTGCGAACTTCTTTGATCACGTTGATCTTGTTGGTGCCTGAGTCCTTCAAGACAACAGTAAATTCAGTTTTCGCCTCAACAGGAGCAGCGGCAGCAGCGCCACCAGCGGCAGCAACAGCTACAGGTGCCGCGGCAGATACGCCCCACTTCTCTTCGAGAGTTTTGATGAGCTCAGCCAATTCGATCACCGGCATACCAGACAAAAAGTCGACTACTTGTTCACGATTTAAAGACATTGAATACCTCCAAATTAACGGGCTTCATTACAGTGAAACCCTAATATTAGTTTCTTTATAGTTTATGCAGCTGATCTTACGAACCAGCAGCTTCTAGCTTTTGTTTTTGCGCGTTCAACAAACGGGCGAATCCGCCCGGTACCGCAGCCAATGTGCCCACAAACTTCGCCATAGGTTGTTGCAGTAATCCAAGCAATTGAGCTCGGAGTACGTCTTTGCTAGGCAGTGTGGCCAATCGTTTGATGGCCTCTTCGCTCAACGGAGAATTCTCCATTAAGCCGGCTTTCAACTGCAGCTGTTCAACCTCTTTGGCAAAATCCGCCAGGATTTTGGCTGAAACACTAGCGTCTTCGTACGAGAAAACGATGGCATTCGTTCCTCGCAGGTGCTCTTTCAAGGCCGGTTCTTTCTCCGGGTGCCTTGCAATAGCAAGTCTCGCTAATGTATTGCGAACAACCTTCATTTCTGAATTTGCGGCTCGCAATTTCTTTCTCAGCCGTGTCACATCTTCAACAGTGATACCTTTGAAATCGACCAAGAATGCGGCTTTCGCCCGCGCAAAGTGATCAGCAATAGTATCAACAGCTTGTTGTTTTTGTGCTCGTTCCAACGGCTTACCTCCTTTCATTTTTAATCACCAATTTCCGTTCTGGAAATCAGCTCTGTTAACGCGTTCAGGAGGCCAACACTCTTTGTGCGCCTGTCTCGATAGGCTCCTGGGAGTTGGGGTTTCGTTTGAACGAAACCCTTCTTACGACTCCAGGGGCTTAAATCGGTGACCCGATACCTATTTTCTCTGACCGCGACGTTACCTTTACTAGTTATCTTAATCAGTTATCTTAAATTTCAAGAATCCTTTCGGATTCGCTTTCGTATCTAAACCTTAACTTCAAGTGACTAGAGCCTGCGCTTTGGTCACATCAATCTTTACTCCAGGACCCATCGTCGAAGAAAGGGTCATACTCTTAAGATAAATCCCTTTGCTCGTCTGAGGCTTTGCTTTCATAACTGCACTTACAAGAGACGTAAGATTGTCCGTCAACTTTTCTGCACCCATCGATTTACGTCCGACGGCAGCGTGAATGATTCCGTTTTTATCAACGCGGAAATCTAATTTTCCTTTTTTCTCAGCAGAAACCGTTTTGCCAATATCAAATGTAACCGTACCCACCTTCGGGTTAGGCATCAGGCCTCGAGGACCCAAAACCTTAGCTACCTTGGAAACGGTGCCCATCATGTCAGGCGTCGCTACAACTTTATCGAAGTCGAGCCAGCCGCCCTGGATCTTGGCTACCAAATCATCGGCTCCCACGAAATCAGCTCCGGCATTTTTAGCTTCGTTTTCTTTTTCGCCTTTAGCAAAAACGAGAACACGAACGCTTTTACCGAGACCATGGGGTAGAGCCACAGCTCCGCGCACCTGTTGGTCAGATTGTTTCGCATCAATACCAAGATTGATGGCGATATCGACAGCCTCGTCAAATTTAGCGGTCGCTGTTTCGATCACCAAAGCTACAGCCTCTGGCAATGCATATTTTTTTTCAGCATTTACTTTTTCTTTTGCAGCATTAAATCTTTTGTTCGCCATGGCTTACTCCAATTCCAAGCCCATGCTTTTCGCCGTTCCTTCAACTTGGCGAATAGCAGCTTCAACAGTGTGGCAGTTGAGGTCGGGCATTTTTGTCTCGGCAATTTTCTTAACGATCGCCTTTGAAACTTTTCCGACTTTGTCCTTCTGAGGCATCTTTGAACCGCTCTGCAGTTTCAAAGCTGCTTTCAAAAGCACCGACACGGGCGGGGTTTTCGTAATAAATGTAAATGAGCGATCTTGATAAACCGTGATAATCACGGGAATAATCATGTCGCCTTCTTTTTGTGTGCGGGCGTTGAACTGCTTACAGAACTCCATAATGTTCACGCCGTGCTGACCGAGAGCAGGCCCGACCGGGGGAGCGGGATTCGCTTTTCCGGCTGGAATCTGCAACTTGATCATTCCAGTCACTTTTTTTGCCATAACTACTTCTCCTATTCAGTGAGGTCCGCGAGTTGATTTAAAACCAGCCTCTCCCTCATCCTTTGTTAACTAGAGTTCCGCTAAGTCGAAACTCGTTTAATTCTTTTCGACCTGTACAAAATCCAATTCAACGGGAGTGGGCCGGCCAAAAATGCTTACGAGCACTTTTACTTTGCCCTTCTCTGCGTTGATCTCTTCAACAGTTCCGTTGAAATTGCTAAATGGTCCATCAATCACACGAACACTTTCGCCTTCGGTGAATTTAATTTTCGGCTTTGGCTTTTCTGCACCTAGAGCCACTTGTTTTGTAATTCGCTCGACTTCTTCTGGCGGAACAGGAGACGGTTTTTGACCGCCAACAAAACCACTGATTTTTGAAGTGCTTTTCACAACGTGCCAGGTGATTTCAGTGAGCGACATATTCACAAAAATATATCCAGGAAATATTTTGCGGGACGTGGTCTTTTTTTCACCTTTGACCAACTCAACAACGTTTTCAGCTGGAATCAAAATCTCACCAAACATGTGTTCCATTTTTTGGGTTTTGATTCTCTCTTCCAAGGCAAGCTTGGCCTTAGCTTCTTGGCCCGTTGGCGTGTTCACGATGTACCATTTTTTGTCCACTGGCTTTTCCACTTCATCCCCTCTTAATTACTACTGCAATATCCCGTTCACGACCTGCGGGAGCGACGTCACGACATAAACTGATAATCCATCAAAAACCGAAAAAATGACTCCGCAAGTGACCACCATAACAATCACGACAATAGTCATCGCAATGACATCTTTTTGCGAGGGCCAGACAATTTTTTTCAGCTCCACAACGACCTCATCGAAAAACTGAACCCAATCTTTTTTGAACTGAAGAAGAAAAAAGGTCACTGCGGCCAATCCCACTTGGATCCCGGCACGAACGAGTTCGTTAGAAACGAGGCGGGCGAATCCGCCAAACATTCCCGACAGTGTGTCCATGATCATTCCGCTTACAAAAAAGACAAGAACAGCAGCTGTTAAAAAGCTCATTGTCAGAATTTTTCTGTTGTCATTTTCCATTAGCGAAACCTTTCTTTAAAACTGGCAGGGCGGGAGGGATTCGAACCCACGACCTACGGATTTGGAGTCCGCCGCTCTACCGCTGGAGCTACCACCCTGCACTGACCTATTACTTCGTTTCTTTATGGACAGTGTGGCCGTTGCAACGTCGACAGTATTTGGTCTTAGCCAAGCGATCCGGCGTTTTTGTTTTATTTTTCTTGGTGGTGTAATTACGTTCCTTACACTTCTCGCAAGCTAAAGTGATAATTAAACGCATTGTCTTGCCCTTCCTAATATTTGGATTTCACAAAAAAATTGAAACCCCTACTAACACTAAAGGGCTACGTGCGTACGTAACCCTATTTAATCTCTTAAATCCAAATCCTCAGTTATCAAGAGTTCCGCTATTCTCAGGGTTTCGCTTTGGTGAAACCCTATATCGGCGGAACTCCTTTTAACTACTCAACGACTTCGATCACAACGCCGGCGCCGACAGTTCGGCCGCCTTCGCGGATTGCGAAGCGAAGTTCTTTTTCCATAGCAACCGGAGCGATGAGTTCAATTTGAAGCTCGGCGCGGTCACCAGGCATAACCATCTCAGTTCCTGACTTCAGCGTTACAACGCCAGTGACGTCGGTTGTGCGGAAGTAGAATTGAGGACGGTATCCGTTGAAAAACGGGGTATGACGTCCACCCTCTTCTTTTGTGAGGATGTACGCTTCAGCTTTAAATTTTTTGTGCGGCTTAATGGTGCCTTTAGCAGCCAAAACTTGTCCGCGCTCGACTTCTTCTTTTTTGGTACCGCGAAGGAGACAACCGATGTTGTCGCCAGCCATACCTTCATCGAGAAGTTTACGAAACATCTCAACGCCAGTAACGGTGGTGAGTTGTGTCGGGCGAATACCGACGATTTCGATCTCTTGGTTGATCTTCACAATTCCGCGCTCAACACGGCCGGTAACTACGGTACCGCGACCAGAGATGGAGAATACGTCTTCGACAGGCATCAAGAATGGTTTGTCTGTCACACGAACTGGCTGCGGAATGTATTCGTCAACCGATTTCATGAGAGACAAAATTGATTCTTCACCTTTCGCATCGCCTTCCAAACCTTTCAAGGCAGAGCCTCTTATGATTGGAATTTTGTCGCCAGGAAATTCGTATTTGCTGAGGAGCTCACGAACTTCGAGTTCAACGAGATCGAGAAGCTCAGGATCGTCTACCATGTCGACTTTGTTCATGAACACAACGAGAGCGGGAACACCTACTTGGCGAGCCAAAAGAATGTGTTCACGCGTTTGAGGCATCGGACCGTCGGCAGCGGAAACGACGAGAATAGCTCCGTCCATTTGAGCGGCACCGGTGATCATGTTTTTCACATAATCCGCGTGACCCGGGCAATCAACGTGAGCGTAGTGACGATTTTTAGTTTCATATTCTACGTGGCTCGTAGAAATCGTGATTCCGCGCTCTTTCTCTTCAGGAGATTTGTCGATTTGATCATACGACAAAGCGGTTGCTCCGCCCGTTTTTGCAAGCACCTTGGTAATAGCGGCAGTCAATGTGGTTTTTCCGTGATCCACGTGACCAATAGTCCCGATATTACAATGGGGTTTATTACGGTTAAACTTCTCTTTTGACATCGATGTTCCTCCTGAGAGTAGATTCGCTTTTCTTGAGCTAAATCTGTTTTGTTCGACCTTTCGTTTTAAAAACCAAATTCTTTTTCAACTTCAAATTCATCCCAGCTCTTTCAAACTGGAGCCCACGGCGAGAATCGAACCCGCGACCTCACCCTTACCAAGGGTGTGCTCTACCCCTGAGCTACGTGGGCGGAAACTTGGAGCGGGAAACGGGACTCGAACCCGCGACCCTCAGCTTGGAAGGCTGATGCTCTAGCCAACTGAGCTACTCCCGCCTCGACGAGTTTGCTATTCGCAAACTCTTTAACCGCACACTTTTGCCCAACACCTGATCCGACGAGAATTTCTCGAAGGAACTGGTGGAGAGGGAAGGATTCGAACCTTCGTAGGCAGAGCCGGCAGATTTACAGTCTGCTCCCTTTGGCCACTCGGGCACCTCTCCGTAAAACTGCCTTAGCGACCTAATTCGATTCGCCAGAGCACTCACTCATACGACTCAACCCACGCACATAAGACGAATCTTTTGTGCAAGATGGAGCTGGCTATGGGACTTGAACCCGCAACCTGCTGATTACAAATCAGCTGCTCTACCATTGAGCTAAGCCAGCCTGTTTTTGCAACTCCGTACAAGCAGCTGCCCTACGACTTTACAAAAAATAATTCTTCACTTAATGTAAAATCGTTTACGTATTTATTTTGAATGAACAAGCGAGCACGCAATTCACCGAACAAAATTCTTTTGTTTCCGACGTTTTACGACGTACTTCCCCACAACAAAAACATG
>Ga0170475_104914886_pt1 | contig 15566 bp, 15 predicted proteins | sample Soicark_Litter_5_FD_111474 | JGI IMG/M metagenome (GOLD analysis project Ga0170475, IMG submission 111474) | Avena fatua rhizosphere microbial communities from Hopland, California, USA. Combined Assembly of 48 SPs | reverse complement strand
GTGGTGCTCCACCGCGGCGCGCACGCCCGCCCACGGGTCCACGGGCGTCACGGGCGAGTCGGAGCCGAACGCGAGCGGCACGCCCACGCCCGCCAGGTCGGCGAGGGGGTTGAGCGCTGCCGCGCGTGCGCCGCCCAGCCGGCGCGCGTACAGGCCGTCGGCACCGCCCCACGTGGCGTCGAACGCGGGCTGGACGCTCAGCTGCACGCCCAGCAGTGCGAGGGCCGCCAGCGTCGGCGCGTCGATCATCTCGGCGTGCTCGAGCCGGACGCCGGTGCGCGCGAGCGCGGCAGCGCCCTCGACGTCCACGGCCGCGCGCAGCCCGATGAGCAGCTCGTCCATGGCACGGTCGCCGATGACGTGGAACCCCGACTGCACTCCCGCACGCGAGACGGCCATGAGGTGGTTGCAGATCCGCTCGGCGGTCATCTGCAGCGTCCCGTCGCCGGGCGCGTCCGCGTACGGAGCCCGCAGCGCGGCGGTGTGCGAGCCGATCGAGCCGTCGACGTTGAGGTCGCCGCCGATGCCCGTCAGCCCGGGGATCGCCTCGAGCAGCTCACGTGCGTCGTCGACCGTGACGCACGGCTCGCCGCGGTAGGCCACCAGGTGCGGCAGGCCGTCGTGCGCGTGCGCGGTGAGCCCCAGGAGCTCGACGAGCCCCTCGCGCGTGTCGATGAACGGTGCCGAGTGCTCGTGCACCGAGACCACGCCGCGGCGTGCGGCCTCGCCCAGCGCGCGGCGGTACAGCGCGGTGCGGCGCGGCCCGTCCATCGCCCGCGCCGCCTCGCGCGCCGCGTGGTGCGCGGCGAGCTCGACCCTGCCGTCCGCGCTCCAGCCGTCGAGGCGCTCGAGGCCCGCCTCGGCCGCCAGCGCGCTCGAGACGACCGCCGAGTGGAGGTCCGCACGCGCGAGGTAGACGCGCGCCCCGCCTGCCGCGGCGTCGAGCTCGGCGCTGGTCGGCGGGCGGCGCTCGGGCCAGCGCTGCTCCTCCCAGCCGAAGCCCAGCAGCGGCCCGTCGCCTGCACCGTGCGCCGCCGCCGCGGCCCGCACGGCCGCGAGGGCGTCGCCGAGCGACGTCGCCGCGGACAGGTCCACCGACTCGAGGGCCAGGCCGGTCTCGAGCACGTGCACGTGCGCGTCGACGAACCCGGGCGTCACGAGCGCGCCGTCGAGGTCGACCACCTCGTCGGCCCGTGAGGCGAAGCCGTCGGCCGTGTCGTCGGCCCCGAGCCAGGCGACGGTGCCGTCCTCGACGAGGATCGCCTCGGCGAACGGGTCGGCGGGCGAGTGCACGACGCCGCCGCGGTACAGGGTGGAGGTCACACGCGCACGATAGGGCAGGTCAGACCGACGAGTAGGCGACGACCCCGCGGCGCAGCCCGTCGACCGCACGCGCCGCGGTCGCGCGCAGGCGTTCGTGCGGCGCCGCCTGTGCCAGCTGGTCGAGCACGTCGATCACCTGCTTGCACCACCGGACGAAGTCGCCCGCGGTCAGGTCGCCGCCGCGCAGCACGGCCTCGAGGTTGCGGCCCGCGGCCCAGCGGTGCACCGCCTCGACCAGACCCAGGTCGAGCGGCGCGATGGTCTCCAGGCGGTGCGCGGTCTCGAGGTCCTCGAGCTCCGACCACGCGCGCACGGTGCCCTCGAGCGCCACGCCGAGCCGGCCGTGCGGCCCGCCGGGCACGCGCGGCTGCGCGTCCTCCTCGCGGCGCGAGCGGAACACGACGGTCGACACGGCGGCGGCCAGGCCGGGGGCGTCGAGCTCGTCCCACACACCGCGGCGCAGGCACTCCGCGAGCAGCAGGTCGTTCTCGGCGTACAGCCGGCGCAGCCAGCGACCGTCGGCCGTCACCCGCAGCGCCCCCGCGGGGTCGTCGGGCACGGGCTCGAGGTAGCCGAGCCGCTGCAGCACGTCGCACGTCCGGTCGAAGACCACCGAGATCGAGCCGGTGCGGCCCGCGATGCGTCCCACGAGCGCGTCGTGCTCGGTCTTCAGCCGGGACCAGCGCTCGGCCCACCGCGCGTGCTCCTCCCGGTCCGGGCACCGGTGGCACGGGTGCGCCGCGAGCTCACGCCGCAGCTCGGCGACGCGTGCGTCGTCGTCCGCGCGGACCGGCCGGCGGGGCCGCTCGTGCGTGCTGGGCGCCACGTCGCTCAGCGACGCGCGCAGGCGCGCGGCCAGGTCCCGGCGTGCGGCCGGGACACGCGCGTTGAAGTCGCGTGGCACGCGCACGTGCCCCACCACCCGCACCCCGCGCCCGACGTCCGCCACGGTGAGGCGCTGCACCTGCCGGTCCGTCGTCAGGACGGTGGGGCGCGGCCCGTCGAAGCCCGCCTTGGGTCCGGGGTCGACGACGACCACGTACCCGGCCCGTCGGCCGTGCGGCACCTCCACGACGTCACCTGCCGCCAGGCCCTCGAGCGAGGCCGCGGCCTGTGCGCGGCGTGCCCCCGAGGCCGCCCGCGTCGCGTCCTTCTCCGCCTGGCTGATCCGCCGGCGCAGGTCCGCGTACTGCGCGAAGTCGCCCAGGTGGCACTGCATCGCCTGCGCGTACCCCTCGAGCGCCTCGGTGTGCGCCTGCGCCTGCCAGGCGAGCCCGACGACACCGCGATCGGCCTGGAACTGCGCGAACGACGTCTCCAGCACCTCACGCGCGCGTTCGCGGCCGACCTGGGCCACGAGGTTGACGGCCATGTTGTACGTCGGCCGGAAGCTCGAGCGCAGCGGGTAGAGCCGCTTGGACGCGAGCCCCGCGAGCTGCACCGGGTCCAGGCCCTGGTGCGCGAGCACCACCGCATGCCCCTCGACGTCGATGCCGCGTCGCCCCGCGCGTCCCGTGAGCTGCGTGTACTCCCCCGGTGTCACGTCGACGTGGCGCGAGCCGTCCCACTTGACGAGCTTCTCCAGCACCACCGAACGCGCGGGCATGTTGATGCCGAGCGCGAGCGTCTCGGTCGCGAACACGACCTTGACCAGCCCGCGGGAGAACAGGTCCTCGACCGTCTCCTTGAACAGCGGGAGCATGCCCGCGTGGTGCGACGCGACGCCGCGCGTGAGCGCGTCCGCGAGCTCCCAGTAGCCGAGCACGTCGAGGTCCTCGGGCGGCACCGCCGCGCACCGCTCCTCGACGATCATCCGGATCTCGGCCTGCTCGGCGGGGCTCGTCAGACGGACGCCCGCGGCCAGGCACTGCTGCACCGCGGCCTCGCACCCGGCGCGCGAGAAGATGAACACGATCGCCGGGAGCAGCCCCTCGCGGTCCAGCAGGTCCACGACCGCGAACCGTGGCGTGGTCCGCACGCCCCCACCCGGCGCGCCGCGCGCACCCGCGCCGGGCCGTCGCCCGCCCCCGCCGCGGTAGCCGCGGTCTCCCGGACCGCGCCGCTCGTCCTCGCCGCGCCGCGCGAGCAGGCGGCGCAGGTCCGGGTTGATCGGCGGGTCGACCCCGGGATCGGTGGGGTCCACGTGCCCCGCGTACAGGTCCAGGAGGTCGCCGTTCACCAGGACGTGCTGGCCGAGCGGCACGGGCCGGTGCTCGCTGACCACCACGGTCGTGTCGCCCCGGACCGTGGCCAGCCAGTCGCCGAACTCCTCGGCGTTGGAGACCGTCGCGGACAGCGAGACGAGCTGCACGTCGTCGGGCAGGTGGATGATCACCTCCTCCCACACGGGTCCGCGGAACCGGTCGGCGAGGTAGTGCACCTCGTCCATCACGACGAAGCCGAGCCCCGCGAGCGTGGCCGAGCCGGCGTACAGCATGTTGCGCAGCACCTCGGTGGTCATCACGACCACGGGTGCCTCGGAGTTGACCGTGGTGTCACCCGTCAGCAGGCCGACCTGCGACGAGCCGTACCGCCGCACCAGGTCCGTGTACTTCTGGTTGGACAGCGCCTTGATGGGCGTCGTGTAGAACGCCTTGCGGCCGGCCTGCAGCGCGAGGTGGACCGCGAACTCGCCGACCACCGTCTTGCCCGCACCGGTCGGGGCGGCGACCAGCACGCCGCTGCCGCGCTCGAGCGCGACGCACGCCTCGATCTGGAACGCGTCCAGCCGGAACCCCAGCTGCTCGCGGAACCGCCCGAGCTCGCCCGAGTCCTCCTGCGCGCGGCGCCGGCTCGCGGCGTACCGCTCGGCGGGGCTCGGCTCGTCCGACGCCGCGGGACGCGTCACCGGCGCGCTGTGCTCGGCTCCGGAGGAGTGCGACGACGGGCTGCGGTGGCGGCGGCGGGACGGCACGCCCCCACCCTAGGCACGTCCCGCGGCGAGGACCCGCAGCGCGCCCGGCACCACCTCGACCTGCAGCGGCAGCGGGCCGATCCGCTCGCCGTCGGCGAACGCGGCCGGAGCGGCTGCGCCGAGTGCGGCCATCGGCTCGATGAGGACGTGCCGCGCACGCTCGATGCGCACCTGCGGGTGGTGCACGTGGCGTCCGCGGTAGATGCCCGGGAACACGCGGACGACCTCGGCCCTGCCGAGCGGCCCCGCGACGACCACGTCGAGCAACCCGTCGTCGGGCCGGGCGTCCGGGGCGATCTGCAGCCCGCCGCCGAACCACGGCACGTTCGCCACCGCGACGAGGCTGCCCGCCGACTCCCAGACCACGCCGTCGGACGTCACGCGGTACCCGTAGGGGCGGAAGCGACCCAGCTCGGCGAGCAGCGCACGCACGTAGCGCGCGTTGCCACGCGGCCGGCGCAGCGTGTTGGCGCGTGCGTTGACCGCCGCGTCGAGCCCGCAGGACAGCACGCCGACGAACCACTCCTGCGCCGGACGCCCGGGCGGGCCGACGCGCGCGGCGTCGATGCTGCGCGCCCCGTGCGCGAGGCCGCGCTCGATCCGCGCGACCGCGGCCGCGACGTCGCCGCGCGGCAGGCCCAGGGTCCGGGCGATGTCGTTGCCCGTCCCGGCGGCCACGACGCCGAGCGGCAGGCCCGTGTCCGCGACCACGTTGACGCCGAGGTGCACCATGCCGTCGCCGCCGACCACGACGAGCGCGTCGAGCCCGTCGAGCACCCCTGCGCGGGCCCGGTCGGTCGCGTGCGCGAGCGACGGGCCGGACAGGTCCACCACGTCGTGCCCGCCAGCACGCAGGAGGCCGTGCGCCGCAGCCCCGGCGCGGCCGCCCCGTCCCCGACCGGCCGTCGGGTTGACGACCAGGCCGATCCGCGTCACGCGCGCGCCTGCGGGGGCGGCCCGGGCACGGTCCCGTCGAGCTGCGGCAGCCCCGCGGCGAGCCGGCGCTTGTCGACCCGACGGTCGTGCAGCGTGCACACGCCGAGCGCGACGAAGTAGAGCCCGCAGATGGGCAGCGCCACGATGATCATGGTGAGCGCGTCGGGTGTCGGAGTCATCACCGCCGAGAACGTGAACGCGACCACCACGGCCCAGCGCCAGCCGCGACGCCACGTGTCCGCGCGCCCGATGCCCGCGAAGTTCAGCGCGACCATGAGCACGGGGAGCAGGAACGCGAGCCCGAACGCGAGCAGCAGGCGCATGACGAACGAGAGGTACGTCTGCGCGTCGATGATCCCGGTGGCCCCCTCGGGGATGAACTCCGTGAGCAGCCGGACCGCGTTCGGCAGGGCCCAGAACGCCAGCGCGGCGCCCGCGGCGAACAGCGGGACCGCCGTGGCCAGGAACCCCACCGCGTACCGGCGCTCCTTGCGCGTGAGGCCCGGCGTGACGAACGCCCAGAGCTGGTAGAGCCACCAGGGGCTGGAGACGAACACGCCCAGGAACAGCGACACCTTGATCTTGACGTCGAACGACGTCGCGACGCCCGCGAAGTTCAGCGAGATCACCGCGGCGCGGTCCTCGGCGACGTCGAGCAGCGGCTGCTGGAGCAGCTCGAACACCGGCTCGTACAAGAACCACCCGAGCACCGCGCCCAGCACCAGGCCGACGGCGGCCAGGAACAGGCGCTTGCGCAGCTCGAGCAGGTGTGCCCGCAGCGGCATCCTGCCCCCGGGGTCAGCGCCTCGGCGGCTCTTGACTGCCATGCGCGGTCAGGCGGACGTGCCGGTGCCGCCGTCCGGGCGGTCCTGCGGGGTCTGGTCCGCCGCGCGTGCGGCGGGCTTGTCGTCGTCGCGCAGGTCCTTGACCTCGTTCTTGAAGATCTTCATCGACTGTCCCACGCTGCGAGCGAGATCGGGCAGCCGGTTCGCGCCGAACAGCAGCACGACCACGACGACCAGCACGACGATGTGCCAGAACTGAACTCTCATGTCGGCCTCTTCTCGAAGACGGGTCGCCCGATCCTAGACCGACGCACGCGGCGTCCCGTCATCGGCGCCCCGGCACCCGGGTCACGTCCAGTACCGCCGCCACCCGCGCGCGGTCGACGCGTGCTGCTCGGCCCGCGCGGCGCGCCGCGCGGCAGCCTCCTCCTGCAGGCGTCGCCGCTCGCCGCGCAGGACGTCGCGGTCCGCGAACACGGTGGGACCGACGTCGGGACGCTGCTGCGCGAGCTGGTCCTGCAGCGCGTCGACGCGCTCGCCCAGCTCGGCGAGCACGCCACCGGCGCGCGCGAGCTCACGCCCGAGCGCGAGGCTCGACCGCCAGAGCCGGCGGCCCAGGAAGAACGCCCCGACGAGCGTCCCGACGACGAGCACGGACCAGATCGCGAACCACATCAGGAGTCCTCGGCCGTGCGGGCCGCGAGCGGGCCGTACGCCGCCAGCGCGGCCCGTGCGGTGCGGGCCACGTCCGCCGCGACCGCCGCGGGTCGCACCTCGAGCACGTCGTGCGCCGCCTGGAGCACCAGGTGCCGCAGCCACGCGGGGCTCACGACGCGCAGGTCGACCTCGAACGAGCCGTCGTCGTGGTTGCGCACGGCCTGCACGGGCGTGGACTCCGCGATCCAGCGCGCGCGGCTCGTCAGGTGCAGCGTGACGAGCTCGCCGTCGTCGCCGGGCGCGAACTCCCCCGCCCCCGTGGCGCCGTGCTGCTCGGCGGGCTCGTCGAGCACGTGCGCCGCCAGGATGCGGTCCACGCGGAAGAGGCGCTCGCCACCCACGGCATGGCACCACCCGAGCAGGTACGAGCGATCCGTGTCCGTGACCAGCCGGATCGGGTCCACGTCACGCTCCGAGGCGACGTCGGCCGCGTTGACGTACCTCAGGTGCAGGCGCCGCCCGTCCCGCAGCGCCGCCGCCAGCGCGGCCGCGACCGCCGGCGCCGCGGCCAGCGTGAGCGTCACGTCGACCGTGCCCGCGGCGTCGCCGACGGCCGCCGTGAGCTTGCCGAGCGCCGAGCGGACCACGGCCGCGCGCTCGTCGTCCAGCGCACCCGCGAGCCCGGCGTCCAGCGCGCGCAGCGCCGCGACGAGCGCGACCCCCTCACGTGCGCTCAGCCGCAGGGGTCGCGTCATGTTGCGTGACTCGGTCAGGCGCACCACGCCGCGCTCGTAGGACGAGAAGTCGAAGTCGATGAGGTCGTACGGCAGGTAGCCGGGCGTACCGCTCACCCACAGCGTGTCGATGTCGGCCATGACCTGGTCGCTGGTCACGCCGAACTGCCGCGCGAGCTCCTCGACGGACGCGTCCTCGTGCCGGTCCAGGAACGCGACCATGCCCAGCAGCCGCACCACCCGGTCGCTCGCCCGCTCAGCCACGGCGCTCCCCCCGCTCGTCGTCGGGTGCGAGCGCGACCGCCTGCGTGAGCAGCGCGAGCACGTGGTCGCGCACCTCGGGCGGGTCGAGCACCAGCACCGCGTCGCCGTAGCCCACGAGCTCCTCGGCCAGCTCCCACTCGCTGCGGTAGACGACGTGCACCACGTCGCGGCCCGCGACGAGCGGCCCCGCGACCGGGTCCGACGCCCAGTCCCGGGCGTCCGGTGGCGCCTCGACCGCACGCACGCGCGTCGCCTCCGCGCGTTCGGGCAGGAGCGCGAGCGTCGCGATGCGGGACGGTCCGTCGCGCCACGCGGCCATGGCGCGCTCGACCTGCTCGGGTGCGGGCGGGGGGAACGCGCCCGGCTCGCCGAGCGTGCGCACGCTCCCCTCGATCCGGCTCAGGCGGAACGACCGCGGCGCCGCGCGGTCCTGGTCCCAGCCGATGAGCACCCAGCCGCCGCGCCGCGCGATCAGCTGCCACGGCTCGACCCGGCGCTGGCGGACCTCGCCGGTGTTCGCCGCGCGGTACGTGATCCGCACCACCTGACGCGCCTGCGCGGCGTCGAGCAGCGGCGCGAACACCGTCCCGCCCGACCGCACGCGCGGCGCGAGGCCGGTCACGAGCTCGCTGGCGCCCGGGGCCTGACCCACGGCGCGCAGCTTCGTCAGCGCGCGCGCGGTGTCGCCGCGCATCGTGCGGTCCTGCCAGGTCTGGGCCGCGAGCGTCAGCACGCCCAGCTCGGCCGACGTGAGGTCGATCGCGGGCAGCGCGTAGGCGTCCAGGTCCACGCGGTAGCCGAAGTCGTCGCCGTGGCCCGCGTTCGTGACGGTCACCAGCGGGATGCCGAGCTCGCGCAACGTGTCCTTGTCCCGCTCGAACATCCGCTCGAACGCCTCGTCCGACGGCGCGTCGGCGTAGCCGGCGACGGACGTGCGCACCTGCTCCTTGGTCATGCGCCCGTGCGTGTTGACGAGCGCGATGAGCAGGTTGAGCAGGCGCTCCGCGGGGTCGATCTGCGTGGCCATCGGGACCACCGTAGTGGGCCGGTAGCGTGGAGCGGTGATCACGTGGCGTGCGGGTGTCGTGGAGCAGGTCGGGACGTCGTGGCCGGGGGCGGTCGAGCTCACGGTGGCCCTCGACAACCCGTGGTCGGACCCGTCCCTGCCCGCGCGCGTCAAGGCCCTGGCCTACCCGCGGCTGGTCGGCGACCTGGCCGTCGGCCGGCGCGTGCTGCTCAACGTCTCGGCGCTGTCCCGCGGCCTCGGCACGGGCGGGTACGCACTCGTCGTCGCGCCCGGCGACGGCGTCCCGGCGGACCCGCCGCCCACCGTCGGGCACCTGGTCAAGGCGCGCTACACGCCGCTGCAGGCCATGGTCCTGGGGGTCGACGACCAGGAGTCGGAGCACCACGACGTGATGCGCGACGCCGACGCCCTCGACGGCATGCCCGTGGTCGTCGCCGACCTGCACTCCGCGCTGCCCGCGATCCTCGTCGGGGCCCGCCTCGAGGCGGCCCGGTCCGGCCGGCCCGTGCCCCGCGTCGTCTACGTCATGACCGACGGCGGCGCGCTGCCCGCGTGGTTCTCCCGTGCGGCTGCGGGCCTGCGTGCGGCGGGCTGGCTCGACGCCGTGGTGACCGCCGGCCAGGCGTTCGGCGGTGACCTCGAGGCCGTCTCGGTGCACACCGCCCTGCTGGCGGCACGGCACGTGCTCGACGCCGACCTCGCGGTCGTCGTGCAGGGGCCCGGCAACCTGGGCACCGGGACGCGGTGGGGCTTCTCCGGCGTCGCGGCGGGCGAGGCCGTCAACGCCGCCGCGGTGCTCGGCGGGCGGCCCGTCGCGTCCCTGCGCGTCTCGGGCGCCGACCCGCGCGAGCGGCACCTCGGCATCTCGCACCACTCGCTGACCACGTACGGCCGGGTCGCGCTGCTGCCCGCGGACGTCGTCGTCCCGCTGTTCGACCCCGACGACGCCGAGCTCACCGCCCTGGGCACGCGCGTGCGCACCCAGGCGGCCGCGCTGGTCGAGCCGCACGGTCGGCACCGCCTCGTCGAGACCCCGGTCGGGGCCGACGTGCGCACGGCACTCGGGGCGAGCCCCGTGCGGCTGTCGACCATGGGCCGCGGGCTGGACCAGGACGCGGCCGCGTTCCTCACGGCGGCGGCCTCCGGCATCCACGGCGCGGCGCTGCTCCACGCGCGCTGACGCGGCGCGGCGGGTCAGTCGGGCGGGTCAGTCGGGCGGATCGGTCGGGCGGGTCAGTCGTCGGTCGGCGTCCGCGTCCGCTCGGCGTGCAGGGTCGCGAGCCGGCGCGCCTGGACCTGCGCACGCTCGCCGTCCGCGCGCTGCACACCCATGACGGCGAGCGTGTCGCCGTCGGCCAGGTCCAGCTGCACCCACGGCCGGTCGCCGAACCGGACCGAGACGATCTGCGCCCAGCTGACGCGCGTCGTGACCAGCAGGTTCCGGACCGTGAGCCCGTCCTCGTCGGGCAGCGCGGCCACCGACGCCTGGCGCCAGCAGAACCACACGACGAGCGCGCCGAGCAGCACGAACCCCGTGCGGTCCAGGGCCGTGAGGTCCGGCATGAGCACCACCAGCGCCGCGGTCGCGAGCGTGACGAGCGCGATCAGCGCGAACGCCGAGACGCGTGCCAGGTGCGGCCGGAACGGCTCCACGGCAGGACCTACAGCCGGCACGCGTGGATCGAGGTGACGAGGATCGCGCGGGCGCCCAGGTCGTAGAGCTGGTCCATCACGCGGTTGGTATCGTCACGGCGCACCATGGCCCGCACGGCGGCCCAGTCGCGGTTGTGCAGGGGCGACACGGTGGGCGACTCCAGACCAGGCGTCACGGCCACCGCGGCGTCGACCAGCGACAGCGGCACGTCGTAGTCCATCAGCACGTACTGCCGGGCCGTGAGCACGCCCTGCAGGCGGCGGGTCAGCACCTCGAGGCCGGCGGGTGCCGCGACGTCCGCGCGCCGCGCGAGCACCGCCTCCGAGCGCAGCAGCGGCTCGCCGAAGATCTCGAGGCCCGCGGCCCGCAGCGTCGAACCGGTCTCGACGACGTCCGCGATCACGTCGGCGACGCCCAGCCGGATCGCGGTCTCGACCGCGCCGTCGAGGCGCACCACCGCGCTCGGCGTCACGCCGCGCTCGGCCAGCGACCGACGCACCAGCACGGGGTACGACGTCGCGACGCGCTGCCCCTCGATCTGGGCGATGTCCGTCATGGCGCCTGCGGTCGTCGCGAACCGGAACGTGGACCGCGCGAAGCCCAGCGGCAGGTGCTCGACCGCCGCCGACTCCGAGTCCAGCAGCAGGTCGCGGCCCGTGATTCCGACGTCCACGGTGCCCGCGCCGACGTACACCGCGATGTCCCGCGGCCGCAGGAAGAAGAACTCGACGTCGTTGTCCGGGTCCGGCAGGACCAGCTCACGGGAGTCGCGGCGCTGGCGGTAGCCCGCCTCGCGCAGCATCTCGGCGGCGGGCTCGGACAGTGAGCCCTTGTTGGGGACGGCGATGCGCAGCACGGGGGATCCTTCGACCGGCGTTCGTGGGGCAGGGCGGGGCAGGGCTCAGAGGTGGGCGTACACGTCGTCGAGCGTGAGCCCGCGCGCGAGCATGAGCACCTGCAGGTGGTAGAGCAGCTGCGAGATCTCCTCGGCGGTGCGCTCGTCCGACTCGTGCCCGGCCGCCATCCAGACCTCGGCGGCCTCCTCGACGACCTTCTTGCCGATGGCGTGCACGCCCGCGTCCAGCTCGGCGACGGTGCCGGACCCCGCGGGGCGCGTCACCGCCTTGGCGGACAGCTCGGCGAACAGCGCATCAAACGTCTTCACGTCGGCCAAGACTAGACGGTGCCCCCACCGGTGACGGCCGCGGCCCGGTCGCTGGGACGGCCGCGGCCCCGGCGGCGGCGAGCTCCGCGACCCGCAGCCGCCACCACGTGACGAAGCCGTAGGCCACGAACGCCGCGTAGACCAGGTAGAGCACGGCCGACGGGTAGTACCCGGCCGACAGCAGCAGCGGCACGCCGACCACGTCGACCGCGATCCAGATCAGCCAGAACTCGATCCAGCCGCGCGCCATGCCGTACGTCGCGAGCAACGACCCCGTGAAGATCCACGCGTCGGCCCACGGACCCCAGGACCCGAGCCGGTCGAAGACCCACGCGAAGCCCACGGTGCCGACGACCGCCGTCGTCGCGATGAGGACCCAGCCCGAGCGGCCCGCCCAGCGCGGCTGCACCGCGGGCGCGTCCGCGATCCCGGCCTCGCGCCCGGCGCGCCGCGTCTGCCGCCAGCGCATCCAGCCGTACACCGACACCACCACGAAGAACACCTGCCGGCCCGCCTGCCCGTACAGGTCGCGGTGCTGAGGCGTGTCGAACACCGCGCCCAGGAAGACGGTGAACAGCAGCACGTTCCCGACGATCCCCACGGGCCACGCCCACACGCGCCGGCGCAGCCCACCGACCGCGGACGCCAGGCCGAACACGTTGCCGACGATCTCGCGCCACAGGATCTCGTGGCCGCCGATCGTCAGGCTCGCGTCGAACAGCCATGCCAGCGGACCGGTCACGCGCCCACCAGCGGCCGCAGCGCGACGACGGTGGCGACCGCGGCCTGCGCGGCCTCGTAGCCCTTGTCCTCGACCGAGTCGGGCAGGCCTGCGCGGTCGAGCGCCTGCTGCTCGCCGTCGCACGTGAGCACGCCGAAGCCCACCGGGACGCCCGTGCTCACCGCCACGTCGGTGAGCCCCAGCGTCGCGCCCGAGCACACGTACTCGAAGTGCGGCGTCTCCCCACGGATCACGACGCCGAGCGCGACGACCGCGTCCACGCCCGTGCGCGCCGCGACGGCCGCCGCGACCGGCAGCTCGAACGCCCCCGGCACGCGGATCTCCGTGACGTCCTCGACACCCGCGTCGGCCAGCGCGCGGCGCGCGCCGTCGAGCAGGCCGTCCATGACGACCTGGTGCCACGAGGACGCGATGACGACGACCCGCAGGCCGGTCCCGTCGACGGTCAGGTCAGGTGCTCCGGCGCCGCTCATGCGCTCTCCTCCACGGTGGTGGTCGTGATCGTGACTGTCAGGTCGTGGCCCATGGACCGGGCCTTCGTCGTCAGGTAGGCCTCGTTGTGCGGCGTGCGCCCCACCTCGATGCGGCGGACCTCGGCCACGTCGATGCCGTGCGCCCGCAGGCCCGCGGCCTTCGCCGGGTTGTTGGTGAGCAGGCGCACGCGCCGGGCACCCAGGTCGGCGAGCATCGCGGCAGCGGCGCCGTACTCACGGCGGTCGGCGGGCCACCCCAGGTCGAGGTTCGCCTCGACGGTGTCACGGCCCGCGTCCTGCAGCGCGTACGCGGCGACCTTCGCGAGCAGCCCGATGCCCCGGCCCTCGTGCCCGCGCAGGTACACCACCGCGCCGCCCTCGAGCGCGGCCAGCCGCAGCGCCTCGTCCAGCTGCGGGCCGCAGTCGCAGCGTGCCGAGCCGAACGCGTCGCCCGTGAGGCACTCCGAGTGCACGCGGACCAGCGGTTCGGGTGCGAGCCCGCCCGCCGCGACCAGCGCCACGTGCTCGTCGCCCGTGCGCAGGTCGCGGTAGCCGTGCAGGCGGAAGTCGCCGTGCCGCGTGGGCAGCCACGCGGTGTCGGTCGCGTGCACGCGACGCGCGACGGGCGCCGCGGCCGGGTCGGCCACCACGTCGTCACCGTGCGCGCGCCGCCAGGCGATCAGGTCCTCGATCGTCAGGAGCACCAGACCCTCGGCGCGGGCGAGCGCCGCCGCCTGCGGCAGCCGCGTCATCGTGCCCGCGTCGTCCACCAGCTCGGCGATCGCGCCCACGGGCTCGAGCCCGGCCAGCCGGCACAGGTCCACCGCGGCCTCGGTGTGCCCCGCGCGGTGCAGCACGCCGCCCGGCACCGCGCGCAGCGGCAGCACGTGACCGGGGCGGATGAGGTCGCCCCGACCGCTCGCCGGGTCGGCGAGCACCCGCAACGTGCGCGCCCGGTCGGCCGCGGAGATGCCGGTGGTCACGCCCGTCGCGGCGTCCACCGTCACCGTGTACGCGGTGCGCCGCGGGTCCTGGCTGTGCGGCACCATGAGCGGCAGGTCGAGCGCGTCGGCCCGCGCGGCGGGCATGGGCGCGCACAGGTAGCCCGACGAGTGCCGGATGGTCCAGGCGACCCACTCCGGCGTCGCGGACTGCGCCGCGAGGATGACGTCGGCCTCGTTCTCCCGGTCCGGCGAGTCGGCGACCAGCACGGGCCGGCCCGCGCGCAGCGCCTCGAGCGCCTCCTCGACCGTCCCGGTCACGACGTCCGTCACCGCGCCACCGCCCCGAGCAGCCGCTCCGCGTACTTGGCCAGCACGTCCACCTCCAGGTTCACCGCGTCGCCGACGACGAGGCCGCCGAGCGTCGTGTGCGCGAGCGTCGTCGGGATGAGCGAGACGCCGAACGCGTCGTCGCTCACGTGCGTCACCGTGAGCGACACGCCCGAGACGGCGATCGCGCCCTTCTCGGCGACGTACCGCGCGAGCGTGGCCGGCAGGCCGATCTCGACCTCGTCCCAGCGCTCCCCCGGCGTGCGCCGCAGGATCGTCCCCACGCCGTCGACGTGCCCCTGCACAACGTGCCCGCCGTACCGGCCACCCACGGCCAGCGCACGTTCGAGGTTGACCGGGACCCCGGCCCGCAACGCGCCCAGGGCCGTCCGGCGCAGCGACTCGGGCATCACGTCGGCCGCGAACGTCCCGTCGCCCGGCAGCTCGGCCACCGTGAGGCACACGCCGTCCACCGCGATCGAGTCGCCCAGGTGCGCGTCGGAGGTGACGAGCGGACCGCGCACGCGCACACGCGCGTCCAGGCCGCGGTCCTCGACGGCCACGACCGACCCCAGCTCCTCGACGATCCCGGTGAACATCAGGCCTCCCGCACGGGTGTGGCGACGACGAGGACGTCGGGCCCGAGCGGCAGCACGCTCACGGGCTCGAGCCGCACGGCGTCGGCGATGGTGGTGACGCCCAGGTCGGCCACCGCGGCCGGACCCGAGCCGAGCAGCACGGGTGCGACGTACGCGTGCACCTCGTCGACCAGTCCCGCCCGCAGGAACGCCGCCGCGAGCGTCGCGCCGCCCTCGACCAGCGCATGCCGCACGCCGCGGGCCTCGAGCGCGGCGAGGACCTGCGCCGGGTCGTGCGTCCGGACGGTCACCAGCTCACCGCCCGGCCCGCGCAGGCGCGCGTCCGGGGGCACGTCACGGTGCCCGACGACCACCCGCAGCGGCTGGTGACCGGCGAGGTCACCGGCCGCGGTGCGGGCCGTCAGCGACGGGTCGTCACGCAGCGCGGTGCCCGTGCCGACCACGATCGCGTCGACCTCGGCGCGCAGCTCGTGCGCGTGCCGGCGCGCGACCGGGGACGTGATCCACCGGCTGCTGCCGTCCGCCGCCGCGACGCGGCCGTCGAGCGTCGTGGCGGTCTTGAGCGTGACGAACGGCCGGCCGCGGCGGACCGCGGGCAGCCATGCGCCCAGCACCGCGCGGCCCTCGTCCGCCAGCACGTCCGTGACGACCGGCACACCCGCGGCGCGCAGCACGTCCGCACCGCCCGCCGCGCCCGGGTTCGGGTCCGCCACCGCGATCACGACGCGGGCCACGCCGGCGTCGAGCAGCGCACGGGCGCACGGCCCGGTCCGGCCGGTGTGCGCGCACGGCTCGAGCGTCACCACCGCGGTCGCGCCGCGCACCTCGTGCCCGCGCGCGCGTGCGTCCGCCAGCGCGACGACCTCGGCGTGCGCGGTGCCCGCCCCGGCGTGCCAACCCTCGCCGATCGTCGTGCCGTCGCGCAGCAGCACGCACCCGACGCGCGGGTTGGGGTCGACAGCCGGTCCGCGCGCCGCCAGGTGGAGCGCACGACGCATCGCGTCGAGCTCGTCGTCACGCAC
>Ga0170475_105678002_pt1 | contig 15571 bp, 16 predicted proteins | sample Soicark_Litter_5_FD_111474 | JGI IMG/M metagenome (GOLD analysis project Ga0170475, IMG submission 111474) | Avena fatua rhizosphere microbial communities from Hopland, California, USA. Combined Assembly of 48 SPs | reverse complement strand
CTGCTCCAGCCGGGGGTCTAGACCGGCGAGGCTGACGCTGACGCTCGTGACGACAAAGGGAACTGCCAGGCAGGTGTGCGCGAGCACCAGGCCCAGCGCTGTGCCGACCAGCCGGTAGGCGGCGAACACGTAATAGATGCCGATTGCCACCACGATCCCCGGCACGATCAGCGGTGACAGGATCAGCGAGCCAATCGCGGCTCGCACTGCTCCGGTCAGATGCCGCAGCCCGAGCGCGGCGAGTGTGCCCAGGATCGTCGCCACCACAACCACCGAGGCGGCGACGGCGACGCTGAGCCAAGTCGCGTCCCACCATTCCCGGCTACCCAAATACGCGCGATACCAACGAAGCCCGAACGCGGGCGGCGGGAAGGTCAGATAGCTCGCCGACGAAAACGACAAAGCAACGACAATGACGATCGGCAGCGCAAGGAAGACCAGCGAAAGGCTCCAACACAGGGTGAACAACCATCGGCCGATCATGTGCAGTTCGGGACGTCAGCCCGGTGCCCAATCGTGATGGCCCGCCTTGAGCCGGCCATCATCGCGTCGCCACTCGCAGCGCGTCACGCACCGCCGGCAATCGCTGGAAGATCAGGATCAGCAACAAGGTCATCACAAGTAGAGCGACAGAGAGGCAGGCCGCATAAGCCCAGTTCAGCAGATCAACCTGCTGCGCGATCAGCATGGACAGCATCAGGTCGCGCGGTCCGCCGACCAGCGCCGGTGTGATATAGAACCCTAGCGACAGCACAAACACCAGCAGGGTACCGGCTGCAACCCCCGGCACCGACAGCGGCAGAATGACCTCGACGAACACGTTAAGCGGCGACGCGCCAAGGCCAGCAGCGGCGCGTGGCAATGCACCGTCGATCTGTCGCAGCACGCTGGCGATCGGCACGATCATATATGGCAGCAGGATGTGGATCATCGCGACATGCACCGCGAGCGGCGTGTTCAGAAGCCGCAACGGCGCGTCGATAATGCCGGAAGAGAGCAACAACTCGTTGATCAAACCCCGCCGTCCGAGCAGCACCATCCAGGCGTAGCTACGCACCAACACGCTCGTCCAGAATGGCAGCAGGACAATCGCCAATAAGATGACCGCCACAGCATGCCGCAGCCGCGAAAGTGCGAGTGCTACCGGATACCCAAGCAGCAGCGTACCGAGTGTGACGACCAGCGCCGTGCGCAACGTGGTCCAGGACACGGCGAGAAAAACTGAATCATGTGCCAGTCGGCGATAATTCTCCAGTGTCCATGTGGGATCCATGATGCTACGGAACAACATCGACGCCACCGGCAGCGCGTAGAAGAACAGCATGTACAATGCGAGAGGTATCACCAGAAGGATTGGCGTCATGCGTCGCGGCATCAGACGATCGCGGTGTCGCCGGTTGGCCAGAGTACATTGGCGCGTTCGCCACGATGACGGCGACGCACCATGCTGCCGGACGGCTGTTTCAACACGACAGTGGCGCCAGAAGCCGTATGACAGAGATAGCGACAGCAGTCGCCGGCAAAGACCATCTCACTGACGGTGACGGCGATCCGGTTCTCCTCGATCGCGGCTGCTGCATCGGCGAAGCGCAGCCGTTCGGGACGTATCGCAAGCGTCACCGTCTGTCCGGCGATCGGAGTCTGCTGGGCAATTGCACGTACCGTGGTGCCAGCGCAGTCCAGGACGAGCATATCGCGCTCGATCCCACGCACGATGGCGGACAAAAAGTTCGATTCGCCGATGAAGGCCGCGACAAAGCGATTGCACGGGCGGTCGTACAGATCCTCTGGCGTACCAACCTGTACGACGATCCCCTCATTCATGACCGCGACGCGATCCGACATGGTCAGTGCCTCTTCCTGGTCGTGCGTCACATAGATGAAGGTGATACCGAGATCGGCATGCAGGCGCCGCATCTCGAGCTGCAGGTTCTCACGAAGCTGCTTGTCGAGCGCGCCGAGCGGTTCATCCATCAGCAGGAGTCGGGGGCGGAACACGATGGCTCGGGCCACGGCGACGCGCTGCTGCTGGCCACCCGAGAGCTGGCGCGGATAGCGCCGTTCGTATCCAGGCAGGTGCACACGTTCCAGGCTCTCCGACACCAGCCGCGCACGCGTCACACGATCGATGCCGCGCTGTTTCAGGGGAAAACCAATGTTGTCGGCCACCGTAAGGTGCGGGAACAGGGCGTAGTTCTGGAACACCAACCCGATGTTGCGCCTGTACGGCGGCAAGACCACGACAGAGCGACCGTCGATGGCGATGTCGCCAGCATTCGGCGTTTCGAAGCCGGCGATCATCATCAGCGTCGTCGTCTTGCCAGACCCGCTCGGCCCCAGCAACGTCAGGAACTCGCCCGAACGTATGTCGAGTGAGACGCCACGCACGGCACCCACGCTGTCGTAGCGCTTCTCGATGCCGGACAACACAACGGAGGCGCCACGCACCTTGTCACCGCCGCTAACATGCCGACCAGCGCCAGAGACAGATGCCATGACAGATGCCATGACAGATGGCCGACGCAGGGCCGGCCATGAAGTGAAGCGCAGGTTCAGGCCAGGATCCACTTGTTCCAGCGGCCTACCACGACGTGGCGGTTGTCCACCCACCAATCGTAGTTGTACGGCACCAACTGCGACTTGATGGCAGATGCACTGGGCAGGATCCCCAGCTGCTGTTCGTTCAGGTACTCTGCCGACTTGCCGTTAACGAAACCATATGGAATCAGCATCGACAACCGCGCCTGTGGAAGTGCCATCGTGCTGAAGGCGATGAACTTCATTGCGTTGGCCTTGTTCGGTGAATTTTTCGGCACCGCCCAGCAGTCACGCTTCAGCAGCCCTTGCTGCCAGCTGATTGCCGCCGGAACTCCGGCAGCCTGGATCGCCGCCATGCGGCCATTCCATACCGAGGCGAGCACGACCTCATGGTCGCTCAGCATCTGCACCGGGACCGCGCCGGTCTCCCACCACTTGACCACGCTTGCCTTGACCTTGTCGTAGCTCGCAAACGCCTTGTCGATATCGAGCGGATACAGCTTGTCAGGCGGCACGCCGGCGGCCATCAACGCGAACTCCAGCTCCGGTGTCACCGGGCCGGCGCCGGTCAACGTGCGATCCCCAGGAAACTTCTTGGTATCCCAGAAGTCGGCCCAGCCAATCGGCACTGCGCCCTTGAATGCATCGGTGCGATAGGCCATCACCTCGGACCACACCAGCATATCCAGCGCGTAGTCATAGCGATACAGCGGGTCGATATTGTCGACGTCGACCAACTCGTAGTCGATCTTCTCGAAGTAGTCGCCCTTCTTCATCAAATTCTTGACGCTGGAGCGGCCAAGCTGGACGACGTCCCATTCGACATTGCCGGTATCGACCATGGCCTTGACCTTGTTGAGGTCAGCGCCGGGAACATCGATGGTCTTTATGCCGCTCAGCTTCTCGAAGGGCTGGAAATAAGCAGTGCGTTCGGCGTCCTGCGCGGTGCCACCATAACCGGCAATGCGGACCTGGCCGGAGCCCTTGAGCTTGTCAGGAATGGAGGTGATCTCTGGCAATTTCGGCGGTGACGCGGATTGAGCAAGAGCGCGCGTGCCACCGAGTGCGGTCATGCCGGCGGTAGCCCAGGCGGCAAGGCCAACGAAACCGCGGCGATCCAGCTTGGTCATGCGGCACTCCCAGTTGTTACGTGATTCTTTCCCCGGCACCGGAATCCGAGAACGGCGTCGGTATCCACCATTCCTCGCCACGCGCAGTGGTGATGTATTCAGGCCAGCGTAGATCGACCGGCGGAGTGAAGTCGCGCGGCAGCAATGGCGCAACCCATTTGCTGCCACCCACACCTCCGCCGGTGCGCTCATTGAACTCCGCCTTGGCGCGTTCCAACAATTCCGGCTGCGTGAGCAGTTCAAGGAACGACGCCGTCAACGTCTTGGCGCCAAGGAAGAGCCCCGGATCGATCGCTTCCGGCAGTCCCCCCAGCGCATTTCGGCACCATGCGGGGTACTCGAAGTCATCGTCAGGCGGACACAGTGTCGGGCGCATGGTAAAGACGCGCACCGCGGGCGCATGCCAACTGAATTCGACGTAGTCGTCGGCGCCGATATGGAACTGCGATGGTGGCAGGCTGCGACGCTGCAGTGCCTCGAAGCGGTCGGGCGGTGTCAGGCGCTGATTGTCGGCGATGAAGGGATCTTCCATCGGCGCGATGCCCAGATTCGATTGGATTCTGCGCGCGAAGTCCTTTGCCTCGCTGCTGAAGGACGGCGCCCCAACCGCCGTCATATTGCGATACGCGAGGTCGATCATCGTGCTGTTCGGCAATCCGACGCGCGTCTTGGTGACCCAGCGCACCGACGGCTGGCATCCACACGCGGCCGCAGCGTGGCGCGCATTGTTGACCAGCACCTGGTAGATCTGCGCCTGCACCGCAAGCGAGGGCGAACGCCAGGAGTACTGAATCTGGCTGAACCGCGGCGGCAAGTTGTCTGACGTCGCGTCGCCGCCTGCGAGGATGAACTCGTTCAGCGTCCAGGCGCCAGCGTGCGGGTACATCGCCTCCTTGGTATATTTCGTCGTCGTATACATCAGGCAGAGTGCGTCGATTGCGCCGGGACAGCGCGCGGCGGCATGAGCCGAGGTGCGGATCGGCAGCAGCGACTTGTCGATCCATTGCTCGGGCGCCAGGGTTTCGAAGGTGATCACCACACTCCAATACGCACCGCACTGCGTTTCACCCTGCACCGTGTTCATGGTGTGTGGGTGATAGGCGATGAAGGCGTCGCACCCGTCGTAATAGCCTTTTGCTGTATGCACCGGCTTCGATCCGCACACTTTCTCGGCCGGTTCGCCGAAGAATTTCAACGTGCCGCGCAGGCCATGCCGCTGCATCGCAGCTTTGGTCGCAAGCACGCCCGCGAGGGCGGTGGTCCCCAGCGAGGAGTGCGGATCGGTATGTCCGGCCGCCCAAGGATGCAGGCCTTCCCGCGGCACCTTATACGGAACGACCTGCTGCGACTGGCCGGGGACCGCATCGTATTCGGCGTAGCTGCCCAGCACCGGCGAGCCGCTGCCCCAGGTCGCGACGAAGGCCGTGGGCATACCGCCTGAGCCTTCCTCGACAACGAAGCCTTCACCGCGTAGCAACTCGCAATAGGCACGCGCAGACTTGTACTCGCGCCACGCGGGTTCGGCATAATCCCAGATTCTGCGATTGAACTCCGACAGGCGTGCGCGGTTTTCCTCGATCCAGTCGATCGCCGATTGTTGCGTTGCACTGAGCGGCATCGCTTCCTCCCGATCAGAACTCCAGAAGGTTATCGCGAAACTGCTTGTGGGCGTAAGCCGCGCGGACCAGGCCGCGATCCTGCAACGCCGGCACCAAACCGTCCTCGACTTCAGCGAGTGTGCGGCGATTGACGTTGGGCAGAGTGAACAGGAAACCGTCGCCGCCAACCTCCTCCATCACCTCGCCCATCCGCGCAGCAACGCTATCCGGCGTGCCGACCAGGTCTATGGAAAGTTCCGTTGCACTGTGGTCGGTCATCGCCGCGCGCAACGTCTTGCCGGCGGCTTTGCGCCGAAATTCGTCCAGCGTCTGCTGGTGGCCGTTGGTGGTGACGTCGTCCGGCAACGGCTTGTCGAGGTCGAAGCGACCGAAGTCGATATTGGTGATCTTGCCGAGATGCGCCAGGCGCTGTGGAACCTGCGCCGCTGCCCGCACAGCGCGCAGCCGCTGCTGCTCGTGTGCCTCCTGCTCCGTTTCCCCGATGATCGGTGCCACCAGGAACAGGACCTTGCAGCGGTCCGGATCACGGCTGCAGGCCACCATGCGCGCACGCACGTCGTCACGATATGCCTTCATGCCGGCGATGCCCTTGATGTGCGCGACAATGGTATCGGCATATTGCGCCGCGAACTGTCGACCGCGCGGCGAACCGCCGGCCTGGGCGATCACCGGCTGGCCTTGCGGGCAAGGACCCGAGTTCAGCGGGCCGCGGGTCTTGAAGTAGCGCCCTTCGAAGTTCACCGCATGGACCTTGGTGTGATCGACCAGGAACCCGCTCTGCCGATCGGCGATGATCGCCCCTGGCTCCCATGATGCCCAAAGCCGGCGGCAGACCTCCATGTATTCATCGGCCATATCGTAGCGCAGGTCGTGCTCGGGCATGCCCGGCATGCCGAAATTCATCGCCGCAAAATCGGAGCTGCCGGTGACCGCGTTCCAGCCGATACGGCCTTCTGACACCTGATCCAGAGTCGCGACCAGGCGGGCCAGCAGGTACGGCGGATAGGCGTATGTGCCGAATGTCGGCACAATGCCGATGCGCGAGGTTGCCTGTGTCATCAACGATGCCACCACTGATGGATCCTGGCGTGGCACAGCGATCGCGTGCTTCAGGTAAAGCTCGGTCGAGCCGCCCCAGCTTTCGCCGACATAGGACGAGTCCTCGATCAGCACATAGTCGAAGCAGGCTCGCTCCAGCGAGCGCGCGAGATCGATGAACAACTCCGGCACCATCCAGGTAGTGCCGATATGCCCGGTCCAGCTTTCGCCCCAGGCCTGTGCGCTCGAGCCCTGCAGGAACCAGCCAAGATGAAACGGCTTCGCCGCCATCGATCCGCTCCTTCGATCGCCTGCCGCAAGTATGCCTGCAACAAGTATGCAAGCGATGTGCCGTGGGGCAAGGCTGCTTTGATGCCTCAACCCTGGGCGCTTGCCGATCGCCGCCCGGAGACGCGGCTCTGCGCATCGCGTAGAATCCGGAACCGAGGCGTCGTTCATGCGCCACAACTCCCGGAGTAGCGCCATGGAAATCAACCTGCCGGACGTGCGTGCCGAGGTCGAAGCAGCTTTCGCGCGCTATGAGACTGCGCTGGTGACCAACGACGTTGCCACCTTGCAGGAACTGTTCTGGCGCAGTGAGCACACGATCCGCTATGGCATTGCCGAAGTCCTATATGGCAGCGAGGAGATATCCGCATTCCGCGCCGCGCGTTTGCCGGTTGGACTGGCGCGGCGCATCGCGCGCACCGTGATCACCACGTTCGGGCGTGACTTCGCCACCGCATCAACCTTGTTCGAACGTGATACGGTACCAGGCAAGATCGGCCGTCAGATGCAGACCTGGGCGCGGTTGCCGGAAGGGTGGCGCGTGGTGGCCGCGCATGTCAGCCTGATCGACGCCTGACAACGCGGGTCGCAAAACATGAACGAGGACATCGGGGACGCACGTCGGCCGCTGATTATTCGCGGCGGGCTGGTGCTGGACGCGGAGCGGTATCTCGGCTTTGCCGATGTGCTCGTGCGCGACGGCGCTGTGGTGACGATCGGCGATCCCGGCGTGGCCGCACCTGAAGGCGCGCTGGAAGTCGATGCGTCGCGGCGTCTGCTGCATCCGGGGCTGGTGAACGCGCATACGCATGGCCACGGCAACCTGTCGCGCTCGATGGGCGATCGCTGGACGCTGGAAATGCTGCTGGCGGCAGCGCCCCACATGTCGCCTTACGACAGTGTCGAGGAGAAGCGCATCTCGGCGACGATCGGTGCGGCAGAGATGCTGCTGAAAGGCTGCACCGCCTGCTACGATCTGTTCGTCGAGTTCCCCTTGCCGACCGAGGATGGCATCGCTGCAGTGGCGGACGCCTACGCACAGGCAGGGATGCGCGCGGTCATCGCGCCGATGATGGCCGACATGACCTTGTACGAAGCAATCCCCGGGCTGATGGATGCCTTGCCGCAGCACCTGAGAGAGGGGGTCGCGCCGCTCGGTCTGCCGCCATGGGAAGAGACATTGCAGCGCATGCGCGCGATCCTGCACACCTGGCGTGGGGATCGGGCGTTGGTGCGACCGGCCGTCGCACCGACCATTCCGCTGCATTGTCGCGACGAGTTCATGGTGGCGTGCCGTGACCTCGCGGCGGAGTACGATGTCGGCATCCACACGCATCTGGCGGAGTCGAAGGTGCAGGCGGTGGTCGGTGCACGTCGCTACGGCAAGTCGCTGACCGCACATATCCAGCGGCTTGGACTGCTGGGACCGCGCTTTGTGGCAGCCCATGGCGTCTGGCTCGACGACGAGGACATGCGGCTTCTCGGGGCGCATGGCGCCTCGGTCGCGCACAATCCGGCCAGCAACATGCGGTTGGGCAGCGGTGTCGCCGATGCGGTCGGAATGCTCGACGCAGGCGTCAACCTCGCGATCGGTACCGACGCGGCGACGTGCAACGACAATCTCAACATGTATCAGTCGCTGCATTTCGTCGCCGCAGCGTCGCACGCACGCGGGCCGGACCCGGCACGCTGGATCACCGCAGCACAGGTGCTGACAGCAGCGACCACCGGCAGTGCACTTGCCCTGGGGTTCGATCGCATCGGCCGCATAGCACCCGGTTTTGCCGCTGACATCGTGTTTCTTGATCTCGATGCGCCGACGCTGATTCCGCTGAATGCGCCGGTGACACAGCTCGTGCTGGGTGAGGACGGTACCAGCGTGGCAGACGTGATGGTAGGCGGTCGGTTCGTCGTGCGGAACAGACGGCTGCTGACGGTGGACCTGCCATCGCTGGCGGCGCGCGCGGCAGAATTGCGGGCCAAGATCGATGCCAGAAGCGGGGTAAGCCAGCAACGCTTCGACGCGATCGCACCAATCTTGAGCGACTTCTGTCCGGCGCTGGCGCGGACGGAGTGGCACATCGACCGCTGGTGTGGCTGCGAGCCAGGCTAGATGCTGGTACTGGTGGTTGGGCCCAGCGGGGCGGGGAAGGACACTCTGCTTACAGCAGCGCGCGAGGCCCTGCGGCAAGATGCCCGCTTTCACTTCGCCCAACGCGTGATCACGCGGCCGACGGACGCAGGCGGCGAGGAACATCAAGCAATCACCGAACAGGAGTTCGCTGCGCGCGACTTCGCCCTGCAGTGGCAGGCACATGGATTGCGCTACGGGATTCCCGCCGATGTCATCGACAGCCGAGACGTGGTCGTGGCCAATGTGTCTCGGACCGTCGTCGCCGAGGCTGCCCAGCGACTTACGGTACGGGTGATCGAGGTAACCGCGCCGCCCGAGGTGCTCGCAGAGCGGCTGGCGGCGCGTGGGCGCGAGGATGAGGCCGACGTTGCGGCGCGACTGGCGCGCCCGGCTACACTGCCGACGCACGTGTCGATTGAGACCGTGGTGAATGATGGGTCGCTGAGCGACGGAGTTGGACGGTTTCTCGCTGCGCTCATCCGCGCAGCTTCAGCCGCTCCCTGATGACGAACGGTGCGCCCGAGGCAGGCTGCACGAACAGACAGATATCGCTGACCCGGCGCGACTTCGCCATCGACGTCGCAAAGTAAGTCTCGGCTGCAGGCAAGAACACCTGCTTCTCGACGGCGCTCAGTCGGCGCGTCAGTGTCAGGTGGAAGAACCAGGTGTCGAACACATAGGGATAGCCCCAGCGGACCAGCATCGCGTCCTGCTCACGCGTCAGATCGGCGCGTCGCCGTCGCGCCAGTTCGGCTTCGGTTATGGCTGCCCGGAAGCAATCGAGCCGTTCAACACAGGCATCAGCCAGCGCCTGGAGCGGTGCACTTGGCTCGGTTTCCCGTAACGCGAGGAAGCCGAACAGGTCTTGCACCGACAACGGTGGTAGATCGAATGGCGCGATTTTGTCGGTGAGCGCCCTGGCCGCCGTCACAAGGTCGTCCCAGTGGCAACCGGTGGCCAGCCTCATCGGCGGCTTCAGCGTAGCGTGAAATCCGTACAGTCGGGGCTCTGCAGTCACTTCGGCAATATTGGGAATGGCAGGTTGCGGCGGCGAAGTGCCGCTTGCCGGATCCCTGCCCAGCCAACTGGCCGCATCAATGAACAGTGGATCGTCGGCCAGCGGCGCATAATAGACGGCAACCCGTGCGTCTGGCTCCATCAGGCGACGCGTTCTCCGGCACGCCAGACCTGGCGCACCACCGGCAGGCCGTCGTGGAGACGAACCCGCACCAGGTCTGCGCGCTGTCCCGATCGCAGCGCTCCGCGATCGTCGAGCCCAGCAAGCCGGGCTGGGCGCTCGGTGACGAGACCAACGGCCTGCGGGAGGCCGATGCGCTGCGCGCACTGAAACGCCGCCTCGACCAGGCTGTTTGGCACGTAGTCGGAGGCGAACGCATCGACGGCGCCGGTTTCCAGAAGATCGGCAGCGGACACGTTGCCGGAATGCGAGCCGCCGCGCACGATATTCGGTGCGCCGGCAATCACCTCCATGCCGTGTGCCTTTGCCGCCTGGGCAGCTGCCATGGTGACGGGGAACTCGCTGATACGAATGCCGTCGGCGGCGTTCTCGGCGACTTCGTCCTCGGTCCTGTCGTCGTGGCTGGCCAGCGCAATGGCGCGACCAGCAACACGTTCGAGCAAGGCACGACGGTGGGGAATGCGGGTCTGCTCGCGCTGCGCCTGCAGTTCCTTGATGCGCTGTTCGATATAGCTGTCGTCCAGGCCGCCGCGACGGCGCAAGGCGCGGTAGAAGTCGATGTCTGCATATTGTCCCACGCCGGGACTGTGATCCATCAAACTAACGATGCGCACCAATCGATGGTCGGCAACGGTGTCGAACAGCGGCAGCATGTCGAACGCCGGTACCTCGCAGCGCAGGTGCAGAAAGTGTTCCGCCTTCAACAGGTCAGCGTTGTTCAACGCATCGAGATCCACCACCCCGTCCTGGAAGGTGCGGATGCGGTCCTTGTCAAAGCCCAGGTCGCCAAGACAGAGGGCGTCGAAAACCGTGGTGACACCGGCAGCGGCGCATTGCGCGTCATGAGCGACCATCGCAGATCGCGAGGGCCAGCGCGCCAGCGAGCGCGGCTGCACCTGGCGTTCCAGATTGTCCGTATGCGTATCGACGATGCCTGGAATCAGATAGTCCCCATCGAGGTCATACGCCGGAAGTGCGTAGGACCCGCCCTGTTGGACATCCGCGATCTGCCCGTCGCGCAATACAACCGTCCCCTGCAGAATCGCATCGCCCAGGACCAGCACCGCGTTGCTCAGGATCGTCTCGTTCGTCATGCAGCATCCTGCAATGGATCGAGTGCGAACAGGCGGTCAGCGATGCGATCCCGCACGTCCGCATCGTGGCAGATCGCAGTGATGGCAGTGCCGCTCGCCTTCACCTCATTGATCATTTTAACCACGACAGTGCGATTCTCCGCGTCCAGCGATGCAGTCGGTTCATCGAGCAGCAAAACAGGATGCCTGCCGATGAAAACGCGCCAGGTTGACACGCTGTTGCTCACCGCCCGAGAAAGTGGCAGGCGGCAGTGCGTGCAAGCGGCGTGGGATGTTGAGCCGAAGCAGCAGGTCTGTCGCAATAGCTTTGGCTTCCTCCTGCGGCATGCCGCGGCCGATCAGCACCTCTGCCACCACATCAACCGCTGCAACGCGGGGGACGACACGGAGGAATTGGCTGACATAGCCGAGTGTCTCGTGACGGACGGCCAGAATGGTCCGCGGATCCGCAGTCGCCAGATCCATCATCTCGTCCCGATGACGGACGAAGATATGCCCCGAATCGGCACGGTAGTTCGCATAAAGGCTGCGCATCAGCGTCGACTTGCCAACACCGGACGGGCCAGAGAGTACGACGCATTCGCCTCGACGCAGTTCGAGTTCGACGCCGGCCAGCACCGGGATATGCACGCCGCCTTGCAGGTGCAGGGTGAAGCCCTTGGCGAGGGCGTTGGTACGAAGCATCACGTTGGTCATAACGGGATCATGCCTGCAGCACCGAACTGACCAACAATTGCGTGTAGGGATGCTGCGGATCATCCAGCACCTGGTCGGTCAATCCGGCCTCCACAACGCGACCGCGCTGCATCACCATGATGCGATGGGCGAGCAAACGCGCGACGCCGATGTCATGCGTCACCAGCACAACTGCGATCTTCAGCCGCGTCACGAGCGAACGAATCAGATCGAGCAAACGTGCCTGTACAGACACGTCCAAGGCGCCGGTTGGTTCGTCCATGAATACCAGTCGCGGATGGGTGACCAGCGTGCGCGCAATCTGCAGCCGCTGCAGCATGCCGCCTGAGAAGGTGCGTGGCATGTCATCGACGCGGGACGCATCGATCTCTACCTGGGTGAGCCACTCGATTGCCTGCTGACGGATATCACCATAGTGACGCGCGCCCTGCGCCATAAGCCGTTCGCCTACATTGCCACCTGCTGTGACATTCATCCGCAGGTTCTGCCGCGCGTCCTGGTGGACGAATCCCCAGTCCGAGCGGTGCAACGTCCGCAGCGCCGGTGCAGGCATCGCGTGCACGTCGTGCAGACGGCCGATCGGATCGCGATACCAGACCGCCCCCGCATCCGGAGTAAGCCGGCCCGACAACACATTCAACAGCGTCGTCTTGCCCGAGCCGGACTCACCGACCACCGCCAGCATTTCGCCCGGCCAGAGATCGACATCGACATCGAGCAGCGCCGATATCCCACCATAGGACAGCGCCAGTCCGCGCGCTGAGAGCAACGTATCTGCACTCATTCTGCTGCCTCTGGGACGCCTTCGGCGCCGACATGTCCAGCCGCGCGGCGTCCCACGCAGTGATCCGTATCAGAGCAAACAAAAAGCCTGCCGCCCTTATCGTCGATCACCACTTCGTCCAGGTAGGAGTCAGTCGCGCCGCATAAACCGCACGGGTGCGGTGCCCGGATCGGCCGGAACGGATGGTCCTCGAAGTCGAGCGACCGCACCTCGGTCCAGGGTGGAATTGCGTAGATGCGCTTCTCCCGGCCGGCGCCGAACAACTGCAGCGCCGGCATCAGGTGCATCTTTGGGTTGTCGAACGCCGGGATCGGACTCGGCGACATCAAATAGCGTTGGTTCACCAGCACCGGGTAATCATAGCTGATCGAAATCTGTCCGAAGCGGGCGACATCCTCGTACAGCTTTACATGCATCAACCCGTAATCGCTGAGCGCGTGCATCCGACGGGTCTCAACGCGAGACGGCTCGAGCCGAGAGAGCGGTTCCGGCTGAGGCACCTGATAGACGATGATCTGGTCGTCGCGCAGTGCCGTCTCGGGGATCCGATGGCGGGTCTGGATCAGCGTCGCTTCGCTGGTGTGCGTCGTCGTGCGCACGCCGGCTGTGCGGGCGAAGAATCGGCGGATCGACACGGCATTGGTGGTGTCGTCCGCGCCTTGATCGATCACCTTCAGCACGTCGCTGCGGCCAAGCACCGATGCGGTGACCTGAATGCCGCCGGTGCCCCAACCGTAAGGCAATGGCATCTCACGCGAACCGAACGGTACTTGGTGGCCAGGGATCGCGACCGCCTTCAACAGCGCGCGGCGAATCATCCGCTTCGTCTGCTCATCGAGGTAGGCGAAGTTATAGCCTTTCATCGATTGATGAGGGTTTGCACGGCCCCCTCCCCCTGCCCGTTTCCCGCAAGGGGAGGGGAAGCCATCTCATGTTCGCGGCGCATGCGTCTTAGGTTCTCGAGCTCGCTCTGAAAATCGACATAGTGCGGCAACTTCAGGTGTTCGACAAAGCCAGTCGCTTCGATGTTGTCCGAGTGATAAAGCACGAACTCCACGTTCTGCGCCGGCGCAGTCACCTCCTCACCCAACTCTTCGGCGCGCATGGCGCGATCGACCAGCGCCATCGCCATGGCCTTCCGCTCGGAGAAGCCGAACACCAATCCATATCCACGGGTGAATTGCGGAGGCGTCGTCTTCGAGCCTTTGAACTGGTTCACCATCTGGCATTCCGTGACAACCATGTCACCGATATCGATGGCGAATCCAAGCTCTGGCGGCTCTATCTCCACGGCAACCTCGCCCATGCGTATTTCGCCGGCGAACGGGTGGGTGCCGCCGTAGCCCCGTTGCGTCGAGTAGCCGAGTGCCAGCAGAAAGCCCTCATCGCCGCGCGCCAGTGCCTGCAGCCTGACGTCCCGGGATGCGGGGAATGCCAATGGTTGACGCGTCAGATCACCAGGCTCTGCCACGCCATCGCCGTCGGGCTCCATCAGGCCTTCGTGACGCAGAATGTCGGGCACGCGCGGCATCGCCATTATTGGATCGCCGTCCTTCACCGCAGTGCCGCCGCTGTCCTGGGTCAGTTCGAAATCGAGCAGGCGATGCGTGTAGTCGTAGGTCGGGCCAAGTATCTGGCCGCCGGGCAGGTCCTTGAATACGGCGGAGATACGGCGCCTGATCTGCATGCCGGATGTATCGACAGGCAGCGAGTGGGCGAACCGCGGCAATGTCGTGCGGTAGGCGCGCAGCAGAAATGCCGCCTCGATCAGATCGCCCTGCGCCTGCTTTACGGCAAGCGCGGCCAGTTCACGGTCGTACAGCGAGCCTTCACCCATCGCACGATCGACGCTGCGGCCAAGCTGGCTGTCGATCTGCGCCAGCGATACCTCAGGGATTGCGGTATCGCCGCGTCGCTCCTCGGCCAACCAGGCATGCGCATTGTCGATCGCCTGCTCGCCGCCTTTGACCGCAACATAGGCCATCTCAGCCCTCCTCGATCGATACGCTGCGCGGCAGGGCAGTGAGCATGGTCCCGGCGCACAGGATGATATCCACGCCCCGTGGAAACAGGGCGCGGTTCTGCTGCCACTGCGCGATGAACCGCGGCGGTAGGCCGCTCGCGAACAATGCCTCCGGTTTGCGCAGCCCTGGACCGCTCAGTCGATAGCACGCTCCGGAGGAGAGCGCTGGGACCTGCAGGACCACAGTTGACGAGCCCTCCGGTGCCTCATGCGATCCCGCAGAGAACTGAGACAGATCGGGCAACGACAGAGCCACCGCAAAATACGCGGCGTTCGGATCCTGAACCAGCGCAGCGCCGCAATGGAAGGCTAGCCAGTCACGCGCAGGTGCGGCGGAGGCATCGAGCCACAGCGGCGTCTCGTGATCGACCAAGGTCAGGAGCACCGCCGCGGTCGCCTGGTCGAGCGGTGCGGGCGCTGCCAGGCACTCGCCCACGCGGTGTATTGTGCCTGGCCGTGCCATGGCGTCGAGCACAGCGCGAAACGTCGCCTGCGCCTCGATGACCGGATCGACGAAGCCCGGCAAATCGACGCTTGCGCTCATGCGCGCATATTCCGCATAGCATAGAACTGCACGCGCGTGGCAGAGGCCTTAGCGGCGATATTCGCGCAGCGCGCCTCCTGAAGTTCAGCCAGTGGCTCGATCACCTGGCGCAGCAAACCCGGCTGCCGCTCAGGATCCTGCAGCAGCGCATCAACAAGCGCCGCAAGCTCCGCGAGGCGCTGCTTGCGGCCGGCAACGTAGGCATGGCCGACCAAGCCCGTGTCGGTTCGCACCGTGCAACGCGTGACGGTCATCTCGCCCAGATTGAACGGCGCACCGCCCCCGCCGGCGCGACCGCGCACCATCACCAGCCCGGGTTCCGGTCCGCGCAGCACCCTATAGCGCGGCACGTCACCAAGCCGTTCCTGCAAGGCTTCCGCGTCGGCGCGCGCCAGAACAGCCATCCAGCGCTGCCGGGGTGTCTTGGAGCGGTCCGGCGGCAAGGCATCGGGCATCGCACAACCTGCTGATATTCGGATGTCTAG
>Ga0170475_111736154_pt1 | contig 15581 bp, 13 predicted proteins | sample Soicark_Litter_5_FD_111474 | JGI IMG/M metagenome (GOLD analysis project Ga0170475, IMG submission 111474) | Avena fatua rhizosphere microbial communities from Hopland, California, USA. Combined Assembly of 48 SPs | reverse complement strand
GAGTGACACTCGCGATTCGCGAAAAGAGAGCCCTCAGAGACCTTGCGGGGTCGTAGTTCAGTTGGTTAGAACGCCGGCCTGTCACGCCGGAGGTCGCGAGTTCGAGTCTCGTCGGCCCCGCCATTTCCTCACCACAAGGACCACACTCAGTGGCAGAGAGGCTTCCCGTTTAGGCGGGAACCTGCTTGTGAACAGGCCGGACACTGCGCGGCAGTGTAGAGCCTACGGTAGCTCTGAGAGGTGTCTCGGTGACTAAGCAGCCATTCGTCACGACGTGGAGTACTTGCGTCGCATCAACAGTCAGCTCGGGGAGGGAGATGCAGGGACCACAAGCGACACGTGGCCAAGTGCCCGCGCTGCTTGATGATCGGTTCTGGTTCAGGCGCACCAAAGGAGGCATGGTCGATCGCGACGGTTTCTCACCGGTCTTGCCGACCCACAGAACCGGCCGACGAGCTGGTAACGCGCGTCGGGCAAGTCCAAGTTATCAGGAGATCAGGCCCTTCGTCGAAGCGTTCGCGTTTCTCCATGGGTACGCGGCGGCAAGCCGAAAGCGTGGTTTCGAAAGTTTCGTATCTGGGAGAAGCAATCCGGCGGACAGTGGCGTTGTGTGTTTTGGTTCAACAAACCGCTCTGATGATGTCGCCTTCGTTTCTCCCTGGAGATGGGCACGAGCGAATTTATCCCACGTCACGAAGAGCACAATCCACACGATAAGGAGCAGCAGCGCAATCGTGACTGGGATTCGAGTGATGCTGAGCCATGGCCAGTACCACGAACGCAGGCCCGCCCACCTCGCGCTCAACTCCACGGCGGCGTGGTCGCGTTCGTAGTCGCTCATCCCTTCTCGATCTTTGGCGACCCTGCCGGCAGCCGCCGTGGCGCGCTCTCGGTAGACTTCCACCAGCGCCCGGTCCTCGGCGCCGACCACGTACCAGAGCAGCGACACGAAAAATCCCATGGCAATTGGGAGAACAGTCGCATCCCGCGCGGGGTGATCAAACGTGAGATACCCGAGAAACCCGAAGATCGTTAGTTCGACGGTCAGAAAGAAGTGGAATCGTGTCCACAAGCGATCGTACTGGTTCTTGAGATAGTCGAGTTTTATGCGGTAATCCTCGAACAGAAGGTCGTTAGCCATATCACAAGATCAGATGATCCTCCGGCGTCCAGGCCGGATTAGACAGAACCTCTACCCAGGCTGGTTCCCGGGCGCTACGCGCGAAGTGCACGTTTCCAGGCTCGATAGTCAGGGACTCACCCGGCGCGAGCACATATCCCCGCCCTCCCTGCGCCACATACAGCGTCCCCTTGAGGCCGCGATAGATCTCCGTCATCTTCCGGTGGAAGTGCGGCAGGCTGCGCTCGATCACCGCGACGGCCCGTCCCGGCGCAATCTCGGCGACTATTTCTCCACGGTCCGGCGTGATCTTGATCTTCGCGTCCGAATACTGCTGTAACAGTTCGTTCTCGATACGCAACACTTCAGCTTCGGTCATATCGCCTCCACCCCCGACTCCCAATGGACTAGTCTGGAACCTGGGCGGTCAGTCTCCGTTGTAAATCGTCCAAGGCGTCTTGCTCGCGCAGAGTGCTGATGACCTTGCGCTGAATCATCCAGGCGTCTTGAAACGCCTCCTTCTTGCACAACTCCATGGCAGCCATATTGGCTTCCAGGTGCGCGAGATTACTCGTACCGGGAATCGCAATGATCTGCTTCGAGCGCGAGAGAACGGCTGCCAGCCTTGCTACATGCCGCGTCACGCCGTGCTTGAGGCTGACCACGTCAATCAGATCGAGTGCCTGACGACGAAAGAGCTCCTCATCGTCGACTCCGGGAAATTCCGCGGCGGTTCCCAGCGGCTCCCACGCGACAAAGGCCCACTCTCTTAGCTCGCACTCGTCGAGAACGTTTTCCGTGTCTTCGCAGTACTCGCTTGCGCCGTGATGAAACATCACGTTGTAGTAGTTCTGCACTGAGACGAGGAGATCCCCGAGCACTTCGCGTGCCGTGTGCACCTGAGCGCTGGTCACGTTGGAGATTCCGACGAAACGGATCTTTCCTTCCTTCTGCAGGTCCTTGATTGCTTCGAGTGACTCTTTGTAGGGGACTATCGGGTCGGGCACGTGCAGGTAGTACAGCGGAATCTGTTCCAGCTTGAGGCGCTTGAGGCTGCCGTCGAGAGCAGCTCTCAGGTAGTCGGAGCGGCCATTCGGCCGCCATTCGTCGAGGGTCGCGTGTTCGAAGCCTCCCTTGGTCGCGATCGTGATCCCCTCATACGGGTGCAATGCTTCGCACACGACCGCTTCGGCTGTGCCTGGCCCGTACGAATCGGCGGTATCGATGAAGTTTACGCCGAGCGCGACGGCGCGGCGCAGCAGTTGCACAGCGTTCGCCCGCGCCGCGCCGAAGCCACGCTGATCGGTCAGACGGATCGTCCCGAAGCCCAACCGCGTAACCTTGAGTTGGTCGTGCAGCGTAACGGTGTCGGGCAGTATCCCCGCCGTCTGTGTGACAAGTGTCATGGCAGCGGATGCTCGCGCAGATACTTGAGCTGCAGTGCAGGAAGGGGAGGCGTGACCACATTAGCGTCGGCGCCGCGCTGTACATACTGTTCGGGCGATCCCATTACTGCCCATTCGACGGTCGCTCGCGACACCACCTTATGGGGGGCGATGAACCTCAGCGCGCCGAATGCGTTTATCTCGAATCCTCCGCTGAATTCGAAGTAGCCGTTGCCATACGGATCGTACGTACCCTCGTAGTGGTACACGATCGGCCACTCCCGTGGCTCCTTGCCGGGATCCGGGATCGAATCGATGTGGGTAATGGCAATCGTTGCAGACGACTTGGTCCACTCTGTCGATGTGTCAAGATTGCGGCTGATGATTGGCGTCTGGATTTCACCGTACGCGTTCCCGGCCCATTCGATGATGACTTCCGCTGAGGCGGAATTCAGCCTCGCGGAGCCGATGTAAAACAGGCGTCGCGAATAATTTGTCTTCATCGGTGGGAGTGTGGCGCGCCCTTCAGGTGTCAGCAGCCGCTGCGCTTTGTCATAAACCAAGACGAACGAGCCCTGGGATGCCAACGCCTGTGTCTGGAGGACGGAGACCGCGGCCAGCCCGATCTGCGCCGCATCGCCGATTTCGATACCTGCGATGACTGCGGCGACCGGGTTCTGCATGACCGAGAGGCGTGAGGGCAGGCCAGGCGCGACGCTCGGCCCCTCGCTGTAGGTGTTCGAGTACAGGCTGTTCTGCGCGCTCACCGCGCTGCCGGCTGGCCAATGAACGATCGGGAACGGCCACTGGACCGCGCCAGGCAGCTCGTATTTCGCGTTGAAGACAGCGAAGGTGGCCGTCTCCGTTCGGCCGCCGTCCGGGTTGGCGTACGTGATCATCGTTCCTGCGGGGCTTCCGTCTCCGAAAATACCGGTCACGATTACGGCGTGCGTGTTATTCGAAGTCGCCAGGCCCACGTCGACGTAGAGCGGGCCATACTTTTTGAGGAATGACTCCCACCCTTCGATCGTCGGATTGAAACCTTCACTGACTTCGAGTCGCGCATCGTTGTAGAGCGTGCGTGCCGTCCTGGTATCGAGGATATCGCCGCGGTCGAACATGGCACGGTATTTCGGCCCGATTGCCTCAAGTGCGTCGCGGATCGGCAGCGACTTGTTGTTCTTCCACGACCACATCATAGTCATGACCGCCGCCCAGCACGTCAACGCACTGGGCTGCGGAATGATCGGCAAGACGCCGGGGATAGCGAAATTCACCGCGGCAAAGGCGCCAGCCAGTCGGCGTCCGAGCGACAGCGTTTGCGCCGTAACCGGATCCGGTTTCAGGAACAGTTCCGCCTCCGCGTCGCGACGCTTGACGAGCAGGGGCACATCGACCTGCCCGCCATCGGGGCGCTGCTCTTTCGTCCATTTTCGGATCTCTGCGGCTGCCCCGGCGGGGTCACCGGCGTTGAGCTTCTGCAGCAGGGTTGATCCCTTGAAGGCGTCCGCGCCGATGTCGTAGGCAAGGCTGATCAGGGCGTCGCTCTGGTTTTGAGTCAAAGGCACCGTCAGGCTTTCGTCGATCAGCGCGCGCACGTCGCCTGCCTGTTGCGTCAGGAGTTGCGCCGCCACGTCTTCCGAAATGCCGCTGGCGTACGGCTGTTCGACCGGCCTGCCGTCGCAGGAGCCGACGTGCATCACGCTGCCGTAGCCGATCGTGCAGTGGCCATTCTCGTTGCAGAGTCGCGGCGTGAACCCCTCCCACCCTTTCAGAAATTCGCGACCGGCCGGTGAGAGCGGTCGGGTGCGCGGACCCGCCTCGACCGCACCCGCTCCCAGTGACTGGAGCAGGCCGACATGGAGCACAGTGGTCGCCAGGCTGCTCGCCGTGCTTTGCATGGCGGAGAGGTCATCGGAGTTGATCGTGAGGCTGCGCTGTCCCTGGACGACGGGAGCACTGTCGCGAACGAAATCCATGCTCTCGAAGTCGATGGCCTCGGCGAGGGTGCCGGATCCGGGTATCGGCAGGCCGCGAACGAAGCCGCGCACCGCCTCGTTCATCACGTTGATGGTTTTCCGGTACGCAGCGGTGACCGATTCCTCGAACGGCTTTCCCGCCTTCCAGTTCTGCCAGAAGAAGAAGGTTGTTGGCTCGGGCAGATAGTTATTGCGGATTGCACCAGAGGAGACGCGCGCGCCCGCGTCGATCCAAGCCTGGTTCAACGATGAACCGATACAGTTCATCATGTAGACAGAGCGGATGCTGACGGGTGCGCCCAGCTCGTTGCGGATGTCCTTGATCTTCTGACCGCTGATGTTGTCGGTGGCCGAGATCGAGTCCTGTCCACCGTGCGTCAGGATGATGACGTCGATGACCTTGCCCTGCCGTGATTGGCCGATCAGCGTCTGCTTCAAATCTGCATACGACGCGGTGCCGTCGCGCAGCACGACCACATCGCCAAAGTACCGCGGCTTCGAACCCGCGTAGCGGTTGATCGACAGCTCCGCCGTCTCGATCAGCGAGTCCGTCAGGCCCTTGATTTTATTGCGGATGAACTCGACGAGCTCGGGAATACCGAGATCGATGCCGCCGTTGTGGATCAGGATCACGAGGACGCGATCTGCCGCGGCAAGCGGCGTCGCGAAGATCGACTGAGGGAGGGCCAGCTCCTCAGGCACCGACCCACGAGCGCCGGCGCCTCGACGGGGGCGAAGCAGTGCCGGCCCGCGGGTTCTCGCGACCTGACCGAGGTAGTCGCTCATTTGCTGAAATCTGTTTTCCATGACTTCATGCCGCCCTGAGTTTGTGTTCGTTCAGAAGCGTCTGGATCAGCGTGTCGAGTTCGTCCGAAATGATCTCAGCGGCCGCGTCCACCAGGACTTGCGAATCAGGACTCGTGTAGGCGTTCGTCAGCCGTTCAAGTATCACGAGCGATCCGGATGTGGGGTGGGGGACATGTTTCCAGACGCGCGCAAAGAATTCGCCAACGTTCAGATTCGTCGCCATGATGGCCGGATCGTTGATGTTGTCGACAGACTGCTGTACGGCACGCCGAATAATTGCGAGATTGCCGGCGTCCAGGTGCCCGTCGCCCATGAGAGTCCATGTTCCGTCGCCGGCGCCGTTGGTCACCTCGATGCCCGTACTGTTCAAGTGACTGTGGAGCGCTTCCACCGCAAAGTTCGCGATGCGATCGGGCTCCTCCCTTGCACCGGTGGCCAACACTTTGGCCAGCATCGCGGGACTATCAATGTTCGGGCGCCACGGTAAGCGCAGTCCCCATTTCACAACCGGCCGCTCGAACGGCTCGAGCTCGCTGAACCGTCTGGAGACGTTCCCTTTCCACGCCTTGGACGCGAGCTTGCTGAAGAACGACTCGCCGCTTGGCGTCAGATCCGTTCCCTTCATGAATTTTGATTTGAACAGGGCGATCGTGACGTCCTTGTTGATCAGATGCCCGGCGGCAAACGCGTCCGTGAGGAAATGGTCACCAAACGCGTTGATGATGAGCGGCCATTCGTAGAACACGGACTGGTTAGGCGAGGCGAGCAAGAGGCGCTGCGCCTCCTCGATCGCCTGCTTGTGATGCCGTTCCCAGGCGGACTTGTTGTCACCATGTTGCCGCGGTGCGCGCGCAAGCGCCGACTTCTTGAACACGAGGTTCGGGGAAAAGTGCTCGTAATTGTTCTCGGCGAGCTTCAGATAGCGTTCTGTCGTGGCGCCCTGCCACTGGCCGGTGGTGACCTTGGCCGCCGAACCAGTCGTGTAATGCGATGTGTCCTGCTCGATTAGCGACTTCAGACGACTGAGTTCCGCGGGATTCGCCTCCATCATGTCGGTGACCGTGTCGAACAGGTCCGCCATGGTGATGATTTGCCCGTAGGAGAACATGACGCCCGGGGCGCGACCGACCCGGAATCGTTCCGGGTATAAATCGCTGCCTGTTTGTACGTGCTCACCCGTGGTGAACAGCGGCGCGCTGTACGGGCCGGAGGCGCTGAGCGACTGGGCGACCGTAGGGGTGCGAATCTCGTCCAGATCTTTCAGGAATTCCTCGTTGCCGACCGGTGTTGGCGCCGCACCATGTCCCGCCTTCCCGTTCCCAGCCTTACGTGCCGCGGCGACGCGCTCCTGGCGGTCGGACATCTCATCGAAGTCGGCAAACCGGTTCTCGAGATCGATGCTGCCCAGGTCGTACGCGTTCGCGTACTGCATGCTCTGCGCGATGCGGTCGAATATCGCCTGCTCGTTCCTCACCTCAGGAAGCGGACGGTCCGGCGGCGCAGAGGATCCCTTGTCAACCGTCCTCTTTGTGGCCGGATCGAACACCCGCTCGCCCATCAGGATCGACTGCATGTCGGCCAGGAAATCGTTGTCGGTCGCACTCGACGAGGTCGAGCGCTCGGGTGGCAGCACCTCTGGTTGCAGCACCCGTGAGGCTCGGGCGGCGTCGATGGCGCCGTCGGCACCGCAACGGCCGGCGACGTCGCCCGCGTCACGATCCCCGTCCTGTCGGCGAGATCGACCCCACACTCCTCGAACGCCAGCTCAGCGGAACTCAATGACTGCTGCCGTCCCACGACCGGCTGCGAGTGGGAGGCGCGACGCGCCACATATTCGCCGCCGTTGCCGGCGGCGCGGCCGTACTGCGACTGCTGCACTACGTACTGCGCGGCGCGCGCTCGTGTCTCGTTGCGGCCGGGGGCGCCTCGTTGCGGCAGCGTCTCGCCGTCATCGGTCCGCGACAGCACCACTGACATCGCCTTGCTCCCCTGTGGCGGCTGCGATGTCGACGGCACGCCATAGTAACTGGCGAAAAGATCCTCGATGCGAAGCGCAAAACGCGGATCGGCGGCGTCCGTGGCGCCATACCGGTTGCGGATCAGCTCGTCGAATGAAGCGATGAATCTCTGTCCCATAGCATCCAATCAGGCTTTGACATCCATCTTGACGACCGCAAACGGATCGAAGGTAACGATCAGCTCGTTGGTTTGGCCGAACCGGTGCTCCTCTCCGAGCCGGATGATCATTTCGGAATCGCCGCTCGACATTACCTCCGCGAGCTCGCCGTTGACGACCGCCACAGGACGGAACGTGCGATCGACGGCCAGGCGGCGGCCGCGCAGCAGGAGGCAGGGCGTCCCGCTCTCGTCACGCGACAGCGTGACGGCATTGACACGCGGCGGATTCTGGTTCCGTTTCGACTTCTGAATCTGATTCGCCAGCGAGCGGTAGTCGATGTCGTTGTCCGACACCTTTTTCAGATCAACGTTGCGCTTGTCCACTTCTTTCAGGTCTTCCAGCGAGTTGACACCCAGCTTGCGAAGCCGCTTTTTCGTCGTCTTGTCGACCGGGATGTCGCTGATATTGATATCGCCCTTCGCGCCAGGAATCTTCGTGGTGGCACGCACTTGCTGGTCGGTGATCGAGCCAAGCTGGATGCTGACTTTTGAGGCGCCTTGCTGACCTGGTTGCGCGGTAATGAAGCGGATCTGATCACCGTCGTACGAGGGAAAGATATTCAGGTCCAGCGCGAGATCCTTGACGGTGTAGGTCAGCGGCTTGTTAATCGCTTTGACCGCAAGCGTCTCGCGTGTCTTGTCCAGTTCGACGACCAGGGAGTCGACGAAATCCTCGAGCTGCCACGCGGTGTTGTCAGTCGCCATCGGAGTGCTGCGCTGTCTGGACCGTGAAGCGGACGCGATGGAACGAGGGCAGAAACGTGGTGTTGACGTAATAGAGCGGCGGGGTCGAGCCGATCTGCAGCCGGCCGCCGTCGCGCACCACGTCAAGCTCCACCGGCAGTTCGATTTCGCAGGTGTGGACATAGGAACGCACACCCGCCTGTTCGTCGACGAACTCGTTTCGGAATGAGGCCAGCTCCTCGATGATGCGGGCGAACGGCCGGAACGCCTGATCGATCATGGCGTCGACCTCCGCTTGTCCGCAGCTTCAGGAGCCACCGGCGTCAGCACCACGAGATCGGAGAACTCCACCTCGTACCCTTCGAAGGTGTATTCCGGTGTGTCCGGTCCGCTGACGGCATCGAGCGGGCCGGTGTCTTCGGTTGTTGCATCGTCTGCCATGGCTGCTCCTACGACTGCGATTTGAGGCCGATGATGCGCACCGAGATCGGCAGCGGGAACCGCACCGTTTCCTCGGACACCGCAACGATCTGCCCGGTCGTGTCGCTCTTCTGTACGGTGCCGAGCGTCAGCTCGAACAGCTTGAAAACGGGGACCATCCAGACGAGACCGCGCTGACTGGCACGGCCGCGCAGCGCGAGATTGCGCACGAGCTCACCTGCGTTGGCCTTCGCGAACGCGGCGGTCGAGAGCGCCTCGAGCCGGGGCCCGTCCAGTGGTTGTGCATCCCAGAGCGACAGCAGCTTGTTCACTTCGGCCATGCTCAATTCGATGCCGGCCTTCATCCGTCCTTCGATCTTGTTCGTCAGGCTCCCGGGATCGGATTTAACCTTCAGGATCTTCGTCTCCATCAGGCCGTTGGCGTCGTGTTCCGGTGCGAGCAGCACGGTGTACTTCGCGTTGACGTCGAGTTCCCACAGGTACTTCTTCTCGTCTCCAGATCCGCGTGTAGCATCCAGCGACGGCGATTCCCAGACTTTGTTCCAGAAAGCGCGGAACTGATTCATGTCCGCGAGCTCGCGTTGGGGTGAAACCGCGGCGCCCTGACCGACAAGAAAGTACTGATTGACGAAGACAACGTCGCATCCGCCGAGCGCCTGGTGCGCAGGACCGGATTTCGCCGGCCATCGCAGCTCGGCGAGGAGGGCGACCGGCCGGTTGACCGGCAGCCGCGCGGCATCTTCGGGCGACAAGGACACCGACATCACAGCGTTGGCCGCGAGGCCCTTCTGCTGAACCGTCTTCTCCAGCCAGACGGTCTGATCGCCGCTATCCTTGAAGGTCAACTTGAGAAGCGCTTTCGGCAGCAACCGCTGCGGAACCGGCTCTCCGACGGCGAAACTGACGTTGAACTGGATCGGCTGGCTCTTCGCGTACACCAGCTTCAACGAGCCATTCCATTTCACTGGCTCGCCGGTGATGAAGGACAAAACCGCGCGGCTGCTCAACACGAACGGTCGCGCACTGGCGAACCCAACGCTTGACATGGCCGCGGCAGGAAGCGACTGCGGTGCGGAGGTGCCACCCTCGCCGGCCTGTTGCAGCAGCTGAATCAGCTGGTTGAGATCCGGAGCACCGGGAGCGCCTGGCGTTCCGCCCGGCGGCTGCTTTTGCGCCTCGATTAGCTTGTCGAGGAGCAGCCGCCGATTGATGTCCGACATGATGCCGCCAATTAGCGCGTTCTGTGCCTGTTTCATCTCGACGCGCTTCTTGTTCGCGGAGTTCATCAGGTCCGGGAGGATTTTAATGAATGGTCCGAGCAGCGTCGCAATCGCCGCGTCGTCGATGCCGAACACGAACGGGCGTGACAGGCCGCCGCCCTGTACGTTGCCGTTGGCGAAACGGTTGGCGATGACCACGGGTCCCACCGACTGTATTTGCGAACCCGGTGTGGCGTTCGCGGTCTGGCCCCCCTTCGTTGTGGATGCGGCGGTCAGTTGTCCTGCACCAGTCGGCGGCACCGTGGGCGTCGGTGCGTTTTGGGGCGTGACGTTCTGCAGTCCCCCGAGAACGGCCTGGAGCAACTGCGTCAAAAAGTCCGGAGACGAAGCTCCCGGCGCCGACGTGGTGCCCGTCGTGGTTCCGCCTGCGCTTTGTCCCGCGCCGGCAAGCAGCTTCGTTACAACCGGCGTCGCGATTCTGACGACCTCGCCGAGCAGATCCATCCACGACGTCTGATACGCGTAGGCCTGCGCGGCCGTACGGCATGCGACACTTCGCGGCGCGTTGAATGGAGTCGTCATAATTGTCCCCATTGACATCGTCAGTTCCGGCGCCACGTCGCCGAGCAGGTCGCCCGACTCGCCGCTGCCAACGGGCACTTTGATGACGCGTGAAAACGCCGGCGAGCGCCCCTCGGGAGTCTTGAATGTGAACAACTGCACATACGCATGGCCTTGCTCGATACGATCTGTAGGGATCGCAATCTCGGTCGACGAGTTCAGCAACCCGCCACCTGACTCGTTGACGCCCATCTTGGTGGCGTAAAATAACTCGCCGACCCAGTCGATTCCGCCTCTGCGCTCGATACTCCTGCCTACCTTCAGCCGGTAGTACTTGTTCGTGCCCGTGTCGAGCTTGAACCTGAGGCCGCGGCGCCCGAACCCGGCCAGTTCAAGGATGGCGAGCGCCATGGCTCCAGCATGTCCTTACCGCGCCGCCGCGGCTGGCAGCGCCGGTGCTCCCGCTGCACCTGCCGGCTTCAGCGCCGCAACTCCGCCGTCGGCATACATGTTGGCGAAGTTATCCAACTTGAAGTAGTCAGTCTTGAACTTGATGTTGACCTTGCCTTTTAGCGTCGCCGACAGATCGTCGGTGGCCTTCTTGTCCGACGTGTTCACCTGGATGTTGGTGTTCGTCATCTCCATGCTGCCGCTCGGTCCGCCGAACAGGCCGCCGAGCGGAGACTCGTACTCATTGCTCGTCTCAACCGTGCTGATGTTCTGATCGTCGTGGTGCGCTTTGCTCTCGCGCGACGCCTTGACGCTGAACTCCACGCCGGCTTCTATCTCGCCCTTCTCGACGACGAGCCGGGTCACGCCCATTAGCAGCACTTCGCGCAAGGCGGCGCGGTGCTCCTTGGCCATCGCCAGCTTCGTCTCGAGAATGTCGCGCTTGACCTCGGCGTCGTCGTGATCGACCTTATCGCCTGACGGATTCACGAGCGCGAGCTTCTGGCTGCCGTCGGGGTTCTTTTCGGTAGTGACGTTGTATTTGTCGCTCTTCGACTCGGCCAGCTTGGCCAGCGCATCATCGTCCTTGACCTTCTTGATGAAGTCAGCCGTGGACTTCGTCGCCTCCTTCATCAGCTTGATGTACGAGTCGGTCTGCGTCTTCATGACCTTCAGGTTGGCATCGAAGACTGCCTTGAGAAGATCGGCCACAAACTTGGGAAAGTCGACCGAGTCCACAAGCTCCTTGAACGCTCTCGTATCGCCCTGAAAGCCCGGATCGTACTTCTTGTAGCCCATCTCCTCGCCGCTGTCGGTCGCGAGTGGGCGTGCGAGCGCAGAGCCGTTGCCGGCGGGCCGGCCCATGTATTCCTGCACCAGGTCGAAGTAGATCGACTTCTGCTCGTCGATCGGGAGAACCTGGAACGCCTTGCTTAGGCTGAGTACCTGGCGGGCTTTCGCGCGAGCCTCATCCTTGCGATCCACAAACTGTTCGTGATTAGTCATATGCGTTGTTCCCAGCCACGGCGTTAGAAGTCCCAATCGTCACGCGCGTCACCCGCACCCGATGCCGAGCCGGAGCCGTTTGCCGATGGTGTTCCGGAACCGTTCATCGGCCCGAGCGCCGCTGGATGGTCGTCATCGCTCTTCTTGAGGTCGTCGGTCAGTGCCTCCTGCAGGATGCTCTGTGTGGTGATGAACGCGTCGACGTCGCTGATGAACGACGAGAAGACCACGTTGTTATCGAACTTCGCTGCGCCGTATTCAGCGACCTTGCGGATGATCGAGTTGCCCAGCTTCGCCTTGTTATAGAGAATGGTCGCCTTCGGTCGCGTGTTCTTCATCGCCATGTAAAGGTTTTCGACGACGCGCCACCAGCTGCCTCCGGCTGGAGCGACCTGCCGCTTCACCTCGTCGCGCATCAGGATTCGACGAATGACGAAATCGAGCTCGGCGTGAATCAGCGGCGAGATTACTGTCGCCATACCGACGCAGTGGGTCGACAGGTTGTACTGAAGGTCCTCGACCGCCTGCATCACGTTCTGCTTGGACACAAAGACCTGCGGGTTCGGGCTGATCTGCGCGCGCTCGAGATACCGCGCCGACTCGAGCATCAGCACCTTCCATAGCCGCTGGTACTCTTGGTTGCGAACGACCATGTCGTCGGCGGCGGGCGCGTTGCCGTAGTTGAACACTTGGCCGTAGAACATCTGCCGCTCGGCCGGCCGGGTACGATCGACGATCTTGCCGGTCTTCAGATCCGTGAACTTGCCGCTGAAGACGTACATCTGCAGATCGTCACGCAGGCGCCGGTCCTGGATCTCGATTTGGCCCCGAACCAGGTACTTGTGTGTGAAGAAGTTGATGACGTTGAAAATGTCGAGCTCGTCGCCGAGCACCATGCCGTAAAACAGCTGCGCGGCGCATTTGACCGCGGCTTCGCTGACTTCCTGCTGCGGCTCAGCGTCGTCGAACAGATCGATCTCGAAATCCTTCTCCGCCTCGAGCCCGTCAAGTTCTGTCGGTTCCGGTTCCGGCAGGAAGAGGGACGAGCTTCGCGCCTGGGCGATCATTGGCGGAATCACGCTGTCCGCATTGGTGAGGGTGACCGGGACCAGGGAACTCTTGATGTACTTCAGGACTAGCGGACGAATTTGCCTGACCGTCTGATCGTTGGCGATGTCGTTCCTCTTGAGGAAGTCATCAAGGATCGTGGCGTAGGACTGGTGGAAGATGTGCGGATTGATGACCGCCTTGGCCGCGCTGTTGAAGGCGATTCTCGTCAGCGGAATGTTCGCCGCCGGCTTATCTGGGTTCGGCTCCTTCAGTGCCTGGACGACCTTGCTGGCGTCCTGGTCGATGCCGGGGACCTTCAACTTCTCGCGACTGATTAGCACCCGTGCCGTGCCGACTGCGGCATAGTCGACGACGGCGTTGAAGCCGTTCTTGCCGTTCACCACGAAGTTCATTACCGCGTTGATATCGAGCACCTCGTGCGCGTATGCGGTGCCAACCAGGTAGTCTTGGATCGCGGGCCGCTCAACGAGAATCAGCTTGATGTTGTCGTCCAGGCTGCCCCAGGTGCGCTCCAGCCGCTTCTGGAACTCATATTTGAGCGCTGACAAGTGCTGCTGACTGTCGATGTATTCCGACAGCGACATCTGATCCTCGGCCTCTATCGCTTCTTTGAAACGCCAGGCGAGGCTGTTTTTCTGCCAGCGGTCATCCGACTTCGCCCTGGTGTCGTCGGTTTGTGGCGGGGTCAGCTCCGTCTTGAGGAGAGTAACCATGTCCGGAGTGACGCGCGTGGGGTGCGTTGCGCTCTTCTCCTTCGCGCTCTTCTCCTTCGCGCTCTTCTCCTTCGCGTCGCGCACCTGCTGCTTGATGACGGCGATGACGGCCTTGTCCAGGCTGGCCTTGTCGAACGCTGCCTCGAGCGGCGACTTGGTCGCGCGAGCGTTCTGGTACGTGGCGAGAATAATTGCCTGAACGTCTGCGTCCGAGTGCTTGATCGCGTATTTCGCGATCGCCTCTTCCTCAACCTCCTCAACTTTGTGGGCGATGGGCGCTGCTGGCTCGAGCTTGAAGATCGGCTTGCTCAGCAGAGCGTTCAAGTCGTCGAGCAAGCGTTTCGCTACCGGACCAATCTCGGACACGAGGCCGGTTCCGACCGACCGCCTGAGCACGAACCCGCCGTTGCCTTCGTCCATCGTCGTCAGGATGCTCGCCATTCGAATAACCTGCCTTCTATGCCAGCTCGTGAACCAGCAGCTTGAATGCGTCCGCCATGTTAATGAGTCCGTAGCCCGCGTGTTCGCTCCGCAGGCGAGTGTCAATCTTGTCCGAGGTGTCACGCAGGATCGTTCGAATGTCGCCGTTGTTGAGCCTGTTCCCGGTCAGCCGGGCGTACGACCGCATCAGTGCGACCATGCCGCACACGAACGGCGATGCCTGCGAGGTGCCGGATGCGAACGCGTAGGTGTTATGCGCGTAGGAACTATAGATGTTGACCCCCGGTGCGACGACGGCAATGTTCGCGCCGTAGGAGGTAAAGGGCGCCACCGTGCCCGCTTGATCGACGGCACCGACAGCGATCACGCCGGGAAGAGCGCCTGGATAGTAGCGCTCCGCCGTTCCGTCATTGCCGCTCGCCGCCACCACCGTCACGTTCTTGCCTAACGCGTAGCGGATGACGTCCTCGTGCGGCAGCCCGCCACCGGTATGTTTGATACCGAGGCTCATGTTGATGACGTCGGCGCCGTTATCAGCCGCCCACTTGATGCCGGCGTTGATGTTGTCGATGATGCCCGCACCAACAAACCGCGCGCCGCTCTTCATCGTTGCGAGGACACGTACGGCCATGATGGTGCAGTCCGGTGCGACGCCCTCGTTCATTTCGAGACCGCGGCCGGCGACGATGCCTGAGACATGCGTCCCGTGGCCGACCTCGTCCTCGGGCACGTCGTCGTAACCTGCGACGTCACCGATGAAGTCCGACGTATTCAGCCCTTCGAGATCGACGAAATCAGCCGAAGCTGCAACCTTGCCTTGCAGTTCTTTGTGGCTCAGGTTCAAGCCGGTGTCGAGCACAGCCATCCGAACACTCGGAATGCCTTTCGTAAACGACTGCGCGTAGCGCAGATGAATGAGATCGGCGACATCAGGCGCCGCGAACGATGTCTGAGTTGAAACCTCCGGCTGGGGCAGGTGCGCAGACCCGACGGATAGCCGACTGGCCATCTCCACTGAAGGTAAGTGAAGGAGACGATCGACGAGGTCCTCCGGCAGTTCGTAGTCCTGCTGAAACACCACTCGGTACGTGCGATGGAGTCCTTCGCGCCGCTCGTCTGCCGTCCATGTCGCTTGCGCCGATTTGTATTCTTTCGTCACCCACACCTTGAGCCCGAGGTCGTGCAGCACGCGATCGATCTCCGCGTTGACGGTTTCGCGGACAACAGATTTGTCGTTGATGTAGTCCTGCCAGTTCGGCATGGACGCATCCCCCGCGAGCGGCTCATACATCTTGAGGACAACGTGATCTTTCACGACGGCTGCCTCCCGTCCTCGACGTGCGCGTCGACTGCCGTGATCGAGCGCACGAGCAGCGCCAGCAGCTCGCGGCCGTATGCGGTCGTGGTAACGATACGCGTGTGCACGCTGGGCAGGCTGCCGTGATAGCACTGGCCGAAGTCGATGACGACTTCGTTCACGTTGACGCCGACGTCAAAATAGTTGGCGTACTTGCCGTCTGGATCCG
>Ga0170475_123486631_pt1 | contig 15585 bp, 18 predicted proteins | sample Soicark_Litter_5_FD_111474 | JGI IMG/M metagenome (GOLD analysis project Ga0170475, IMG submission 111474) | Avena fatua rhizosphere microbial communities from Hopland, California, USA. Combined Assembly of 48 SPs | reverse complement strand
GTGAAAGCCCCCACGTACACCTGGCATCACGCCATGTTGGACGCGCGTCTCTTCAACCCGCAGCGGTTCATCCTCGGCGAGGTGCGGGATTGAGCTTCCGCCCTCGAGCTCCTCCAAATCTGGAACTCCGGTCAGCCAGGGATGGCGACCATCCATGGCAACAGCACGCGTTCCGCCCTCCACCAGGTCGCCCAGTACACCCAACAGGTCGTCCTCTCGCCGCCCCGAGAGCTCATCGCGGCGGTCGTGAACGTGGTGGTGCACATCCGCACCGACCTCTCGAGACGGGGAGGGCGCTCGCTGTCTGGGCTCGACCAGGTCGTGGGCTACGACGAGCGCGACGGGTGGCAGCTCGAGCCTTTGACCGCGGAATCGTTAGGGAAGGGCAGGGGGGCCAATGGACGTTGAGAAAGAGGACGTCCTGAGCCTTTTTCGTAGCGATAACACGATATGAGCGCGAGAGAGCGGACCGGATGGAAAGGGGAGGGCGGCTTCCTCTACACGCGCCTTTGCGAGGGGGAGCGCGAACGAATCCTCCTGGACTTCTGGGGTGTCCGTTTCATCGTCGAAAAGTTTCCGGTGCGAGGGACAGGCCGGGCCGACGTGATCCTTCGAGCGGCAGCGGACTTCTCGGCGTTCCCGGCGCCACCTCCTCACACCGAGATGCCGCTCGGCTCCGTGCCGTGCGCGATGATGGACGACAGCATGACTGCGAGTACCCCGCTACCGGAGGAGGAGATTCTCATTTCCGAGGAGCAGGACCTCGGCGATGTCACCGCCGTGGACGAGTGCGATCCTACGCTGCGAGCTCGCAGCGCCTCCTGAGCCTTTGTAGACACACGCTGAAACGAACCGAGAGAGGAGAAGCGACGTGACCAAAACCGAAAGGCCCCTGCCGACCACCGCCCTCGAGCCGCGGCGGACGCGCACAGAGCCACCGAAGGAAATTCACGTCGCAGACTTCAAGGACCGTCGCACGCAGGTGCGGGCGTTCCATCTCGCTCACGATCCGTCGCGCCTGCAGCTCGTTCTTGAGTCCGAGGGAACGTACGTACATCTTTCGTTCGAGTGCCTCGTCGCAACCGAGGTCAGTTCCCAGCTTTCCGAGCTACTACCGAGCTTTCGCGACCTTCGTACTGGCCGTTCGACGTGAGCGGGGTCTCGGTTCTTGGTCGGGAAGAATGGCGCGAGCGGCTGCGAAGAGGACTTCACGTTGCCAATCAGCGGGCGTCTTCAGTGTCGTTTTTGGGTCCGCTTCGGACGCTCGTTTGATGGCAATCTCCGCGGCGTCATCCACCCAGTCTTTCTCTTCATCGACGACCCGCACGACGACGCGAGCGGTTGCTCGCGTTCCGGCGCGCGGGGGGCGTCCAGCCTTCGTCATTCTCGCCTTTACTCTAACAAGTTCGACCTCTATATTAGAGGCACACACAATTAACGTCAGCTGGCATCGGAGCTTCTATGAACGTTCTCCCTCTCACTCTCATGCTCTTCGCCGCGGCTCCGGCTCCTTCGCCCCCACTAAAAATCGCCGTTTTGCCTGTGGATGAAGCTTCCTTCGAGATGCCGCCAGAGTTCGGTCCCAACGCTGCCGACAAGGCGCTTGTTGCGGGGGCTCGTGAGGTCTGCATCGACAGCGTGTCACGTCAGTCGAGGCGCCGCAGCGGGCCATGCGAGCCCATCAGCGGGATGCAGTGGGGCTTCGGCGAGACGAACGCGACCGTCGACATCTGTGCGCACGAGGACGTGGCGACGATGACCTCACCGCGAGTCGCTTGTCAGGCGGGGGACGTAGCGCCCGAGGTCGTCGACATGACGAACGTCGACTGCAAGACGGACGGATGCTTCGCGGACGTCGCGATGAAAGCGGGCGCCACTCACACGCTCCGCGTGACGGGCTTCTTCCACGACACTTATTCAATGCAGCCGACGCTGTCAGCTACGGCGGTCATTACTCGGCTGAGCGACGGGGTGGCGCATGTCGTCCGTCCCCAAGACGTCGATCCGGGCTACGACGCGAGTCGACCACGCCCTGCTCACCACGCCATGGGCGTCCTTCGATGGTTCGCACGTTCCGCGGCGGCGAGAGAGGTTGAGATAGCTCCCGCCGCACCGGCAGTTCCTGCGGTGAAGGCCCGGGTAGAGGAATCTCGTCCGATGGCCAATCCAGGTCGTGGCTCATTTGTCCTGCCGTCGCTCCTGGGAGGAGCTGCCGTCGTGACTCTCGCAAGCGGTGTCTATTTCTGGGCCGGGGCCGGAGAGCGTGACTGTCGCGTCAGCGTGTGCGTCACCGACCGGCAGTCGAACAAGCTCGGCGTACCCCTTGTGATCGCTGGTGGCCTGCTCGGTCTCGCCAGCGGCTACCTCTTCCTTTCTCAGCTTTACGTTTCTCCGTCGTCGAACTCCATCGCCCTCGTCGGGAGGTTCTAAATGCGCGCTTCGGTCGTCATCCTTTTCGCCTCACTGGTCGTTGGCTGCTCCTCCGCTTTCGATGTCCGGAACCCCGGTGCGTGCACAGCGGACTCCGACTGCCCGAAGAACCGAGGCCTTCACTGTGGGACGGGCGGTGACTTCGAATCTTTGTGCGTCGCGCCCAATGGCACGTGGCCAGGGGTCTGCGACACGGACCACGACTGTCCCCAGAAGCTGGACCGGCTGCACTGCGAGACGTCTGGGATGTACGCTGGCCATTGCGTGCTCGCGGACGGGAGGATCCCGTCGTACGAGACGGTTCCAGGGGGTGGGGACGGCGGCACCGGCGGCACCGACGGCACCGGCGGCACCGGCGGACAGGGTGGGGGAGCGCAGCCCGACGGCGGAGTTGCTGGCGATGGAAGCGGCACGGGTGGTGGCGGCGGTGGAATGGGAGGCGAGGGCGGCGTTGATGGTGGGCTTAGCTGCCGGACGGGGAGCTTGACGTGTGGTGGGGCGACTCCTGTTTGCTCGAGCTCGGGAGTGTGCGTGGAATGTGCTGCGAGCGCCGACTGCCAGGACCCGTTCAAGCCCATTTGCGCGCCGGCTGGTGTTTGCGTCGGATGTGCAAAGCAGGCCGCGGGCGCGTCGGCCTGCGGGAAGAAGGACGCAACTCGTGCTTCATGTGCAACGTCGGGAGCATGCGTGGAATGTGTTACCAACTCGGATTGCAAGGCGGGGGCGAGTCCCGTGTGCACTGCGACGAATATCTGTGGATTGTGCACGTCTGACGTCGATTGCGTTGGAATCGGTCCTGGGTTGTGCATGGCACATCAGAATGGGAGGTGCGCATCCGACGATGAAACCATCTACGTTCGATCTGATTGCGCGTCCGGTGCGGCCGGGACTTCGTCCTCGCCGGCCTGTTCGGTCGCAGAAGCCGCCAAATTGGTGCGGGTCGGTCGAACGGTTATTTCCGTGTCGGGCTCGGTCCTTGGCGGCACGATCCCCACCACACCATCACAAGTCTCGGTTATCGGCGGTACCACCAGTGGACTCGAGCTCGCGCCGGGCGCCAACGTCTATGTCCGTGGTGTCCACATCGGTCCATCGCCTGCGGTTGGACTGACCGGTCGAAAAGACTCGGTCCTCATTGCCGACTCGATCGTTGTCGATGGGAATATCGGCGGCGGTCTTCTCCTTGATGGCAGTTCCTTCAAGATCAGTCGTTCTACGATCTCGAACAATGGGCCGGGCCAAGACGGCACCATCGTCTGGGGCGGCGTGCTTGTACGCTCGGTCGGGGCGAGCGGGGCGGCTTCGCTGGACCACGTCTCCATCATCAACAACAAACAGGTAGGCCTGACGTGCGACGGCGGCATCTTCGCGACGGGCGTCCTCGCGACGGGGAACGTCGGCGGTGTCGACGTCGCTCACGCGTGCGGAATGTGGAACGCGTGCACGGTCCCTTCTCCTGACTGTGGGGCTCCGCAGTGATGGGGGACTTCCTAGGCCCGTACCCCGTGGTGCGTCGCGTGGGTACGGGCGCAATGGGGCGGGTCGATTTGGTCCTTCGTCGCGACGAGGCCGGCGAGCCAGCCTTGTGCGTGGTGAAGCGGCCGGCGGCGAACGCCGAGCCCGGAATGCGGGAGCGCTTCGAGAGGGAGGCGCGCATCGCGCTCGGGCTCAGCCATCCGAACCTCGCCCGCACTTACGAGGTGACCACGCTCGGAGGAGACCCCTGTTTCGTTCAGGAATTCGTCCACGGAATCACCCTGCACACGCTCGAGGCGCGCCTCTCGTCGCCAATGCCCGCGCCCGTCGCGTGCCTCATCGTTCGTGAGGTCGCACTTGCGTTGGCCTATGCCCACGAGCGCGGAATCGTCCATCGCGACCTCGCCCCGACCAACATCATGGTCGCGTACGACGGGACGGTGAAGCTCATTGACTTCGGCCTCGCGAAGCATCTTGCGCCGCGGTCCAACGAGCCGCCGCTGACTGCTGTAGGCGCTCCCGTCGGGCGCAAGTTTTACCAAGCGCCCGAGATGCTGGAAGGCCGTCCGGCCACGCCCTTAACAGACATTTTCGCTCTCGGTGTCATCCTTTGGGAGCTCCTGGCGCGGCGCGATTTTCCGTATTCCGGAAGTGGCAACACCAATCTCCGGGCCGTTCCCGATCCGCCGTCCCTGACGAACACTGCAGTCTCGGCCGAGCTCGATGCCATCGCGCTTCGCGCCGTGTCCTACGATCCCTCGAGGCGGACGGCGGCCGCAGCCGACCTTGCTCGCGAGCTTGCGCCTTTCTCGTCGTACCCGCTGACGTCCTTTCTGTCGGACGCGAACCTCGACCCGAAGGAACAGCGGGCCCTCCTCGAACGCGACGTCGCATCGGCTGCGGCGAGCCTCCCTCTTCTTTCATCCAACAAACGGTCAACGAACTGGCGCAGATTCGCAGGTCCACTTCTACTGGTTCCAGCTGCTCTCTTCGGCACGTTCTTCGTTCGCTGGCTTCGTCCCCTGCCCACAGCGAGCCCGGCGGAGGAAGCGGCTCCTCGTCGTAGGGCCCTGCCTGTTTCGATCCCAGCTCCGCTGCCGGCGCCCACGGCTGCCCCAACTCTGCCGCCCCCGCCCCGGGCGAGCGCCGCACCGGATCACAGGCACGTTCCACGACGTTCGATAGCGCGACCAATCGTCCCGCCTGCTCCGGCGGCACCGCCCGCAGAGGAGACGAGCGAGCTCATCGACAAAGCGATCGCGGCGGCGAAGGCCCGGAACTACGAGGTGGCCGAGAGCTTCGCTGCGCTCGCCGTCAAACGCGGAGGCGGGCCCAAGGCCGAGGAGCTCCTCGCACGCATCCAGCTCGACCGAGGTTCATCCCAATGAACGACAAAACAACGTCTGTTGACCAGAAGACCCACGACCACAAGACAGAGGTGGCGACGCCGGCGAAGAGCGATCTCGACGTGTGTGTCGTGAAGACGGCATATGAGCCCAAAGGGCACGTCGAGTCGCCTGCCGCCACTGAAATCGATTCGGTTCTGGAGAAGCCAGGCGATCTGATCGCTGGTCGATGGCTCATCCGCGACGCGAAGACGCTTCCCACCAACCGTCCGAAGGACGCTCCGCCTGGCTCCCTGGGGCAGGGTGGGATTGCCACGGTGTGGGAAGCAGTCGACACGAAAGGTGCTCGCGAGGGAAAGAGGGTCGCTCTCAAGATTGCCCGTCCGTCCGGCGCCGATTTCGCGCTCGCCCAGATTCGCAAGGAGCTGCTCGAGGAGGAGGCGCGCCTTCTGTCGCGGCTGGACTGCAACAACGTCGTGCGGTGCACGGACGTCGAGACTACTGACGACGGTCGGATGGCGATCGTCCTCGAGTACCTCGACGGCCCGACGCTCTATCACCTGCGCCACCAGCAACCGGAACGCCGCTTGCCGCAGGCTGAAGCGCTGAACTACGTCATCCAGGCGATTTGGGGGCTTCAGGCGGCTCACTCCGAAGCCATCCTTCATCGCGATCTCAGCCCCCGGAACATCGTCGTCACTCAGCGTGCGGATGGTCCCACCGTCAAGCTCATCGACTTCAATGCGGGAAAGCGCCTCCTTCCCGGCAAAGTCGCACACACCGGGATCGGGACCGCAGGCTACAAAGCGCCAGAGCTTTCGCGTTCCGTTGTTGCCCCGCGGTATGCCACGCCGCAATCGGATCAATGGAGCTTGGCGGCCGTCGCTGTCGAGTGCCTCACTGGATTTCCTTTCGAAAGTACCGCGGAGGAGGTCGTCAAGAAGGCGGGTACGCAGCTCGCCGTCATCGACATCCTTCGCACCCTCGCACCGAAAGAATCTCCAGACGAGCTCCTAAATGTGCTCGCTCGGGCGCTCGACGACACGCCAGATGCTCGCTTCCCCGACGTTCTCGCCTTCGGCGCAGCGCTCTTACCCTTCGCCGACTCGGACACCCAGCGGCAGTGGCATCGGCGGATGACGACACCGCCAATCCCGATCCAGCCCCAGGTCACTGGCTCGATCTTGATTCCTCAAAACAAGCCCCCTAGCCGCGACGTCACGGAATCCCCTGTGGGTACCCCGCGTCCTTCCTCGATCGTCACCACTCCTCCTCAAGGGCAACAACCGAAGGCGCGAATGAGAGCCGCGGTCGCTGTCCCTGCCGTCGTGCTCCTCTTTTGCGCTGGTGCTTTCGCCTGGCGGGCCGTTCAAATTCCGAAGGCTCCGTCGGCGCCACCCCCAGCGTGGATCACCGAGACGGCCCGGCCTGTGGCGAAGCCGGCCGTCAACGCACAGCCCGTCACTCCGGAACCCGCCGTTTCTCCTGCTGCTCCTGTTGCAGCTTCTCGGCCGTCCACTGTCGAAGTCGCTCCATCAACCCCACCACCCGCCGCTGCGCCGCCTGCTCGCCGCGCCCGACCACACCCGAAGCCGGTCGAGTCCAAACAGCCCCTCGTTGACGAGAAGGGCATTCCCATCCTGATGCCGTGAGGACCTTGATGACGATTTCTCGCTCGTTCCGCTTCCTTTGTCCTTTGCTGTTGGTCGTCGCCTGCGACGCCACTCGCCCGGCGAGCCTCCCTGACGGTTACTCCTGCGACGGCGCCGTCTGCTTGCCACGCTCAGACGCCTCCCAAGCAGACGTCTCCCAGCCGGACGCCTCCCAGCCGGACTCCTCCCAACCAGACGCCTCCCAGCCGGACTCCTCTGATGTGGTGGCGGCTCCCGACAGTGGTGGCGACACTGCGACTGCAGACGCCAATCAAGAAAAGGCGCCGCCACCCAAGCTTCAGTTAGAGCTCGTCTCGCCGTCTTCATCGGTATCCACGAACGGCGTGGTGCATCTCTCGGTCTCGGTCACTCCGCCAGTTCCTGTGACTCTGATGAAGGGCTCCGCGCCTCTCGCCGTCCTTGGCGGACCGGCGGATGGAGGCGCCGATGGTGGCGTCGGCGCCTCCGACGGGGGCAGCGTCCTCGCGTTCGATTGGGATACGAGCCTTGAGCCGGAAGCCACCTACGCCATCACCGCGAGCGCGACCTTCGGCGAGCAGATGGCGGCGACTTCACCTCTCTCGGTGACGGTCGATCGCACCCCTCCGACCATCGTCGAGCGCCAACCTCTTCACGCCAGCACCAACGTCCCGATCGCCGATCCAATCCGGCTCGTGTTCTCAGAGCCTATCGACCCCGCGACGTTCACGCCCTCCGCTGTGAGTCTCGTGAACATCCAGACCATCGTTCCGAACTCATCTCAGCTCTCGGCTGACGGCCTGACAATCACGATCAGCCCAACCGCCCCGATCACGTTGCCCGCTTCGCTCGTCGCCACGCTCTCAGCGCCGCTCGCCGACAAGGCTGGGAACAAGGTCGCGATCGGGACGTGGTCTTGGGTCGATCCGATTTGGGTGCAATACCCGGCCATCCGTGCGGTCCCCACGTACCCACCCAGCTTGGCGATCGATGCGGCCACCAGCCGTCCCGTGGTCGCCGCTGTCCAGCCCGACCCTGACGATGGCACCAAGAATCGAATCGTCGTGCAAGCAACGAACGCCAAGGCAACTTGGGCCGCACCCTACAAAGTGCCCCCTTTTGGAGTCGTCAGCAACTCCATCGACTTGCAGCCCTTCCTCGCATTAGGAGCGAAAGGACCAACGCTCGGTTGGCTCAACGACAAAGCGACCTACGTCGCGTCATGGTCGCCCACTACATCGGCCTGGGACACCTACACGAACCCGCCCGGTGGAGCTCGGTTCACTGCATTCGCCGCAGACACCTCCGGAGCGCCGCTTCTCGCGTGGGGCGTGGATTCGACCTACGTCGCTCGCTGGAACGCAACGAACTTTTCTTGGACTCCCCTCTATTCAAATTCTCCCGTCTCCTCTACCTCCGGCACGCAGACGCTTTTGATCGACCCCGCCGGCCAACCTGCCTTTGGCGCGGATGCGCTCTACCGCTATGTGGCCGGGTCGTGGCTTCAGATCGCGTGGCCGGTCATCCCCGGCGGCTTCAGCGACACCGGGCTCGCATTCTGCTTTGATGCAGATGGGCGGCCAATCATGGGGACCACGGCTGCGGGACCCTCGCTCCAGCTCATTCGCTACGACGCCAACGCTTGGCAGCCCTGGGGACCCTCGCTTCCCATCGGAAGGCTCAATCGCTTTCAGATCGCCTCGGGGCCTCTTGGCACCGTGGTCGCCTTCACCGACTCCACCAGCATCGTCGTTGCTCGGCTCACGCCGGGAGGCATTTGGGACTCGTCCTTCTCCCCCTCCCCCGGCAACCCAAACGCCATCGGCGAGCCGCTCAACCTGCGCCTGGTACTCGACGCCGCAGGGAAGCCCTCACTAGCGTCACACCAGTTCGTGCCGTCGCAGAACGGCCACGTTCTCTCCCTCATTCAATCGAACAGGTGATGCATATGCTCAACACGTTTTTTCTCGCAGTCCTCTACGCGTCGGCTCCCTCAGCGCCTTCGCCGGCGCAACAAGCCGAAGCCCTTCTTCAGGAAGCCATTCAACTGCGCGGGCAGCACCGTCCGGAGGACGCTCTAGCTCGGCTCGAGCGAGCCGAGCAGCTCGCTCCTTCGCCAAAGCTCTCCGCCAACCGTGGCCTCGTGGAAGCTACCCTTGACCGCTGGGTTGCTGCAGAACAACACCTCGCGAGCGCCCTGTCTTCCCAAGACCCATGGGTCGCAAAGAACCGCGACTCGCTGAGTATCACGCTCACCAAGGTTCTCGATCACCTCGGTCGCATCACTGTGACGGGGAGGGCCGGGACTGACGTGACCATCGGCGAAGAGCACGTCGGCTTGCTCCCCATGAAGAGTGCGTTGTCCGTCCTTGCCGCGGACGTCACGATCTCCGGCCGTCTGCCCGGCTTCCTGCCCGTCGTGCGAACGATCGCGCTCAAGCCGGGCGACAACATCACCGTCCCCTTGGTTCAGGTCCCTGAGCCGACGGCCGTCGCTTCGACAACGCCACCCACCTCGCCAGCGTCGCTCTGGGGCGGCACCCCGTCATCCCACGAATCCGCTTCGAGGTCCTGGCCCCTCTGGGCAGCTGGTGGCGCTGCGCTCGTTGGGGTGGCCGCCGTGGGCACGGGCGCGTGGCTCGTCCACCGTGATGGTCAGGATGCCTGCGCGAGCCTTCCTGGCGGAGCTCGCTGCGGGAAGGTCTACGACACCGCGACCGTTGGTTGGGTAGCCGTGGGGACGGGCGCCGCCGCGCTGGTGGGCGCAGGGGTCTTTCTCTGGTTCGGGCTCACACACGATGCGGAGTCGATTGCGCTCGGCCCTGGGACCATAGGCGGAACGTTCTAAATGACCGAGCTGACCGAGCTACCTGCTCGCTCCGCCACCGATGTGTCGTCGGGCGCGCGCCATCTCGCCATTTCCATCGCCTGGCACTGGGACGTCTCCCGCATTGGTGAGACCGCCATCATCAGCTCGGGCCAACCGATCAACCGCAACACGCGACCTTTCGCTCCAAGCGATTCGATCGTCAGCCGAGAGCCATTCTTCGTCGCTCGGACTCCCAGAGGAATTGTCGTTCGGCCTTCGCCGCGCATGACTCTCGAGACGAACGACCGAGTGATCCAGCAGGAGACGCGCTTCTCAGCCGAGGAGCTCGACCACGGCATACCGTTCCTCGTTAACAACAGGTTGTTCTTCGTCCTGCACGAGATCGAAGAGCTGCCGCGCACGGACAGCGTTCCCATGATGGTGGGCGTGAGCTCCAACGTGTCGCACGTCCGTCGGTTCGTCGAGAAGCACCGCGGGACCATGAGTACGATCCTCATTCGAGGCCCGTCGGGCTCTGGCAAGGAGCTGGTGGCGCGCGCCCTCGCCGAAGGCCATCCACCCCTTTGGAACCAGAATCTCGCGCAGGTCACCGACCAGACGCAGGTCAACTCGATGCTCTTCGGCCACGTCAAGGGGGCCTACACTGGTGCATCTGACTCTCGCCGGGGACTTCTCCAGCGCGAGGGGACGGTGTTCCTCGACGAGATAGGGGATGTCCCCCCCGACGTTCAAAAGAGCCTTCTCAAGGTCCTCGACGAGGATGGGGTATTCACGCCCCTTGGGGCGGAGCGGCCGGACCGTCTCAAAGCGCGCATCGTCACCGGAACGGACGCTGATCTCGAAGCCCGAATGGCCGACGGGACCTTTCACCCGGCACTCTTCTACCGGCTCGATCAAGCTACCGTACGTCTTCGCCCCCTGAGGGAACGACGCGCTGACATCGGCCCCATCTTCCGCAAGCTCCTCGACGAGCTCCGGGTTGCCATTCCCGCTCGTACCCCTCGCGACGAACCGTTCATTAGCGAACACCACTTCTTCGCTCTCTTGCGGCTTCACCTCTCCGGCAACGTCCGCGAACTGAGAATGTACGCGCGCGCGGCGGCCGAGGCTTGGTCAGGGACGGGGCCTTTTCCGCTCGGGACCGTCCTCAAATCGCCGCCTCCCCTGATTGCAGAACCGGCTCTCCTTCGAAAACGTTCGATCGCAGACATCAGTGACGATGAGCTTCGGGCCGCGCTCGAGGCCGTGAGTGGCAACCAGAAGGCCGCCGCCGAGGACCTCGGCGTCAGCCGCAGCGCTCTCCAACGCCGCCTCGGACGCTCCACCAAATGAAGCTCCACCGCGCCTTTCGCTACCGCATTTACCCCGCGCCTGAGCAGGAGCGGCGACTCCTCGCTTGGCAGGATGCGCTGAGGTTCTTGTGGAACCTCGCCCTCGAGCAGCGGCTCTGGGGCTTGGCGCGGGAACGGGCCGAGCGGCGGTACTACACCTTCGTGGACCAGTCCCGACAGCTGATGGAGCTTCGCAACGAGCTGCCTTGGCTTCGCGAGGTGCCCCGGCATCTCTGCGACAAGGTCCTGCGAGACCTCGACATCGCGTGGCGACGCTGCTTCAGCTGCCTCGCTCGTCAGCCCCGTTGGAAGCGGAAGGGGAGGGACGCGGTGGGGCTGTGCGAGACGGATGCTGGCGCGTGGTCGCTCGCAACGACTACGCTTACCTTTCCTAAGGTTGGAGGCCTACGTGCTCGGGTTCACCGAGCGCTCCTCGGCAAGGCCTCGAGCTGCACCCTCATGCGGGAAGCCGACCAGTGGTTTGCGGTCATCCTCTGCCAGATCGAGCTGCCGGACCCTTCGCCCAGGCTCGAGCCCGTCGTGGGACTCGACCGCGGCGTCGTTAACCTGGTGGCGGACAGCGACGGACAGCTCGTCAGCAATCCTCGCAACCTGCAACGCTCCCTCCGGCGTCTCGCCCGTGCCCAGCGAAAAGTCGCCCGCAGAAAGAAGGGAAGCCTCAACCAACGAAAAGCCCGTGAGGGCGTCACCAAGATTCACCGAAAGATTCGGCGCCAGCGCGATCACGTCCTTCATGCGATCTCTGCGACCTACGCCAAAAGCCACGGTTCGGTCGTAATCGAGAAGCTTCGCGTGAAGCAAATGTCAGCATCGGCCGCCGGGTCTCTCGAAAAGCCTGGCACGAACGTCAGAGCGAAGAGCGGTCTCAACCGCGCAATCCTCGACGCGGGGTGGGGGAGGCTCGCGTTTCTACTGCGCTACAAGCTCGAGGAACGCGGCGGGCGCCTCGTTGAGGTCCCGGCCGCGTGGAGCTCGCAGACGTGTTCGTCTTGTGGTGGAGTCAACTCGGCGAACCGCAGAAACCAAGCCTCCTTCGCGTGCGTCTCTTGCGGCTACGCCGCACACGCGGACGTGAACGCCGCGAAGGTCATCAAATCACGCGCCGTGGAAGCCACGGTGTCAGGCTGTGGAGGCGTCTCCATCGGGAGGCCTGTGAAGCAGCAACGGAAGCTCGTGAGGGCCTCCAGGCAGCACGCCTTGCGCGCGCTGCCATAAGACTTTTTTCTGGAGCCTTTCCCATGCTTTGCTTGCTCACCTTCCTCCTCCCAGTCCTTCTAGCGTTGCGGACAGCGAACGCGGAGCCGCCCACTCGGATCATTCCGACCCGAGGCCGTCTTCGAGCGTCGAGTCCCACTCCTGTGCAGCGTCGCGTTCTTCTATGAGTTCGCCGCGCTTCATCTCTCGGCACGCTCGTTCCATCGCCATGAACAGGCGCTCTCTCGTGCAGTTCTCGTCAGCTTGGCCGTTCATGGTTCACCCAACCAGCCTGACTACCTCGCGCCGTTTCGCACGCAGCTCTTTGTCGGCTTCCGCCGTCCGCAGGGCGTAAGCGCTCTGCAGATTCAGCCAGAACTGCGCCGTCGTTCCGAAACCTTCCGCGAGGAGAAGAGCCGTGTCGGCTGTGACGTCGCGGTTGGCCGCAACGATCTCAGAGATTCGGTTGGCGGGCACGCCCAGCGCCTTCGCGACGCGATTGGCGCTCAAGTCCAAAGGTCTCATGAACTCTTCCGCGAGAATCTCGCCAGGGTGGATGGGACGCATCTTGTTGGTTGGCATGGAAAACTCCTTTAGGCCTCACCGGTGGTAGTCGACGCACTCGACTTCCGATGGCCCCTTGTCGGTCCAAACGAAGCACAGACGGAACTGATCGTTCACGCGGATCGAATGCTGGCCTTTGCGGGCTCCCTTGAGCTCTTCCAATCGGTTTCCAGGCGGGACTTTGAGATCGGAGAGGACCACCGCCGCATCGAACATCTGCAGCTTCCGCTCGAGCACGCTCAGGATGTTCGCGAACCTCGGACACGACCTCCCTTCGAAGACCGCCTCGGTGTCGCGGCAGCGAAACGACGTGATCACGCACTCCTCATCTTGGGCAGTTGTACGTTGTACGTCAAGCGTACAGCGGTCCTCCGACGCGCTTCGGGCTTGTGCGCGCCGCGCGTAATCCACCTCCTCGCGTCTCACTGCCGCGCCCGGTCATGATCCAGTCGGATCACAGGCTGAAGAACAACTGCGGCGCGTCAGTTGACCCCGTAACCCCTTGTGTCTTACCCACTTCTGGCACTGGCAGAGGCGGCGCACGTCAATGGTGCATAGCTCCGAAACCGCAGCTTCGAGCGGTGGGCCGACTAGGCGAGTACCCGGACGGCGCAATTTCGCGCCCGCCCGGGTCCACTCGAACCTGGGAGACATAGATGCCATTGGATTCGCCCGATCTCTTCGAAGCAGCTCAGTCAGCCGCAGATACCTGGTTGTCATCAGTGTTCCGCTTCTCCGCTTTTGCCCTCCTCGTGGGTTCCTTCATCTGCGTCGCCAGAGGCCTGTGGTTGCACTTCGACGAGAAGCCTTCAGGCCGCATGGCGGTCGGAGCATTGCTGTCGCTCGCCTTGGCGATCGGCTTCTTCATAAGAAGCTGCTGAGCGTGCCCGGGCCTGCCCGGGCACTGCCCGGGCAGGGTTTTTGAGGCCTGTCCCCTCGTGATTTCTAGGAGTTAGACGGCTCTTCCGCGTGGCATGACCCATGCGGAAGAGCCTGGCATGCGCTCGCAGGCCTTCGACAAACGACAAGCCATTCTCGACTACCTCCCGCAGCTCGAGCCCGTGGTCAGGACGGTCACCCCTCGCAGCCACTTCAACACCGAGCTGTTGAGCATCGCCCGCCTCGTGCTGGTCGAAGCCGCCGAGCGATACAACCCGGCCAGCGACGCCCAGTTCTCCTCTTACGTCTACTGGCGCATCAAGGGCGCCGTTGCCGACTTCTTCCGCGCAAACGCTCGCCTCGCCGAACGGTTCCTCAGCTTGTCCAATGCCGCCCCCCTCGTCGAGGTGGACGGCGAGAGGCTCAGCACCGAGGAGGGCTACGACGCCTTTGATGGAGGTTCTCCCGATCCGGAGACGCTCCTCATCGCGCGCGAAGAGGCCGAGGCCTCGGCCGCCCTGCTCCGTGCATTGCAGCGTCAGCTCTCCAAACAACCCGAGCGCGAGCGGGAGCTCGCTCGCGCCTGCTTCAGCGCGGGTGAGATCACCGCTCGCGATTGCGTGGCCCGCGGCGCCAGCCCCCGCAGGACGCGCAGCTACCTGCGGACCCTCGTCGAGTCTTCCGCCGGGTTCAGACGCCGATGCCTATCGCCCTTCGTTGGCCCAGAGCCGCGACAGAAGCGCGGTGGCGGTGCTGCAGCTCGACCTGTTCGCTCCATCTCCCTACTGCAGGCGCTTCGCGCTCCATCCGGACCATCGGCGCCAAAGAGCGCACCTTCCCAGCTAACGCTGCTCCCTTCTCCGTCGCTCCGAACGCCAGCACAACCCGCCCTCCCTTCACGTCCGCCAGCGCGTGCGCCAGGCGCTTCTCCGATTCAGGCGTCAGCTTCCCAACCGCCACGTACACGCACGTCTGCTGCCCTTTGCAGCTCTCGTACGCCACCGCATCCATCCGCCGCTCTACCAGGACGAGGGCCTGATCGCTCGGCCGGTGGCGGCTCGCCCACAGCCCCGACTCCTCGACGTCAAGCAGCTGAGCTCGTTCGGGTGTCAGCCGGCCGAAGCGCCACTCGTCGAACGTCCCCCGCGGGATGCCTCTCACCTCGAGCGCTCGATCGGCGAGCTGGTTGCTCGCTTCCCGTTTCGCCCAACCAGCTTCCGCTGCGCGGAGTGCTGACGGGCGCTCCCGCCTGCATCGCTGGTACTCGGTTGCGAGAGGACCTCCCGTCATCATCTGGAGCTGAGCGAGGCGCTCGAGCGCCTGAGGCACGGGCAGGCCCTCCTTCTCTCGCAGGAAGTCGCCTGCTCCTCTCCGCCGCGACGGCGGCTCCGCTTCATCGCTGAAGGTCCACCGGCCACCAGCGTCGCGAAAGAGCTGAACCGACTCTCCTCCCTTCTCCATGCCGATCCCGTCGTGGCCTGTGCATCCCGGCTTCACGGTGAAGCCTCTCGCAAGCAGGTACGCCGCCAGGTCGACACCCTTCGCCAGTTCTTCGATCCCTTCGAGCATCAGTTTCTGTTCCACGGCGAGCCCTCCTGACTACTTCTCGTTCCGAAAACGGCTCAGGACGTCCCTCGTGCACAACTCCTCTCAATCCCACGCATTGGAGCCCTTCAATGCACGCAACGGAGACCCTTCATGACCTCAATTCGATTGTCACCGCTCACGATCTGCCTGCTGCTCGCCGCCTGCTGGCCCACGCGTTACGCCGAGCATCAGAACGGCCCATCCGACGCCGGTACCGACGCAACTTCCGACCTTTCCTCGAACGACTCACCCAGTAGGGGAGGGGAGGGCGGAGGCCTCGCCGGCTCCGGCGCGGG
>Ga0170475_131698821_pt1 | contig 15599 bp, 14 predicted proteins | sample Soicark_Litter_5_FD_111474 | JGI IMG/M metagenome (GOLD analysis project Ga0170475, IMG submission 111474) | Avena fatua rhizosphere microbial communities from Hopland, California, USA. Combined Assembly of 48 SPs | reverse complement strand
CTGAGAATCTTTGCGAAAACGTAAGGTGAGCTTACCCCCGCCCGAAGGTAACAAGGCAAGGCAAGGATGTCCGAGCATTTCGCCCTTCCGCGTTTCGAGATCCTAGACACGTGTCTGCACGCTGTAGACCTAGCCCTCGCGAAGCGTGTCTTGCAGTCATTCCTAGCTGACGATGCCGAACGGCAGCTGATGACCGTCAACGTTGACTTTCTCGCGCTCGCCAAGACCAATCCTTCGTTTCGAAGCGCTATCGCATCCTCCGACTTGACGCTTCTCGACGGTCGTCCGCTGATCTGGATGGCGCGTTATCTCGGGCTCCGGCATTGCGAACGAATCACTGGGCCAGACTTTATCGAAGCGGCCGCTGCACTCTCCGTCCAATTTGGGGCTCGTATATTTCTTCTAGGCGGAAGTCCTGCCGCGGCATACGGAACACGACGGTACCTTGAACGAAAGTTCCCCGGTGTTCAGATATGTGGCGTACTGTCGCCGCCTCCCGTGGCCTATCCATTTCCTTCCGAAGTCGATAACGCAATTTGCCAACGCATTTGCGAAGCCAATCCCGACATTCTGCTGGTGGCCTTTGGCGCACCGAAGCAAGATCTATGGATCAAAGAGCATCTCGGCCGGCTTGGCGTAAAGGTTTCAGTCGGTGTAGGAGGCTCGTTCAATTTCCTGTCAAAATTGACGCCACGAGCACCACGTCTTCTACAGCGATTGGGTCTGGAGTGGGCATTCCGGCTCTGCAGTGAACCAACGCGGCTCTGGAAGCGTTATCTAGTACATGACCTTCCTTTTGTGATCAGCGTCATTGCGACTGAGTTGACCTCGATGCTGCATTCTAGCGAGGAAACGAGAAGTCTAAGGAATGTGGATCCGGAGCTATTACAGCTATGAATCTCTTTGACGCTAGCAAACAGGAAATAGTTCTGAAGAACCTCACCCTTAGTTCAGCTGTCCTTGCTGAGCCGGGCCGATTGGTCCCAGGTTTCGTTCATGACTTGAAGGCGCCTATCTCCACGATAGTCAGTTCGGCGGAATTACTCGAGGAAGAACTCGACGCTAGCATGTCCCATCATCTTGTTAGTGTTATCCAGAGGCAGACCGATCGGTTGCATGGCCTCGTTCAAGATCTTACTGACTATTTCGGTGTGGGCGTAGAGAAAACGCTGATTCATCCCGGAACGATTGACCTCACTGAGACTATCCGTCAGATTTGTAATGACTTCCAGGCGGCAAACGCGTCTCACAAGCTTGACGTGCGTTTGCCTGCGGCCCAGATTCTTATACAGGCAGACTACTCCAAGGTCAGGCGCATCTTGGAGAATCTTCTCTTCAACGCTTTTAAGTATTCGGCGCCACAAAGCACGGTACTGACAAACTTGCGCAGTCAGACTGAAGATCGGTACGGTGCGATCATTGAGGTTGAGGATGAAGGTCCCGGCATCCCCGAGAAAGACCGCACCCGTATTTTCGAGCCTTTTGTGCGACTCGCGCCGGCGGCCTGCAAGGGCCAAGGGCTAGGCTTGAATATCGTCAAGCAGCTGGCTGAAGCACACGGCGGCCGCAGCTGGGTTGAGCCGCGAAGCCCTCGCGGCTCCCGGTTCTGCGTTGCATTGCCGGCTCGTCACGCGACGTAGTCCAGTTCAAGCCCTAGTCTCAGTTTACTGAGACCTCTGCGTAACTCCACCTAAATCTTTATGCGCCGTCGAGCCATTGCCCATTGAGCGTGGGGAGCCCCGCACCATTCTCAGCGTGGGCCCCAGTTGCTTTCGATGGAGGAGCATCGCCTCCCGAGGCCACATTTTGGTAAGCACTCGAGGTTTCGAGACTGGTCGGGGCGCTTACGATTCGCGGCTTGTTCTGATCCACGCCGGTCTAGAGCGACGCGGCAACTCTCCGACGAAGAGCCAGACCTTCCATGCCATGTAGATGGGCGCATAGAGAAGCGATGCGTACACGCGCACGGGCACCGGAGCAGTTGCTAGGCCACAGGTCACATAGGCTCCTAGCGCCACGATGGTAATAGCACTAGCAATCAAGGCCGTAGGTCCGAGTGCGACGAACGCCACGAAGCCCAGCGCCACAGCGAACGCTATGTGTAATGACAAAGGCATGAGGAGGAGCTCGAAAAGAGCGGCAACGAGAACGATGCTGCGATCGCGTACCACTTCTCTAGCGAACTGGATGCCGTAGCTCCTGACAAGATACAGCTTCCCGCCTTCCCAGCGGCGCTGCTGATCCTTCGAGGCCCGGAATGTGGAAGGCATATGTCCGTAAATGTGCGCTTCTGGCACAAAGTCCGCTTTGAGGCCCTTTAGCAACAATTGCAAATGTTGCTCTGCGTCTTCGACAGCAGATAGGCCTTCCCAGGAAATCAGGTTGACGACATCTCTCGAGAAGGCCATGCCGTTGCCCCAGAGTCCGCATGAGAGTCCGAGCCGGCTCTTACCCTTGCCCCGCAGGTCATGCATCAATGCGAACGCCAGCGCGCGCAGGCCCACGAGAGCGTGGGAACTGGCATCTCTAACCTGGTAGCTGGCCTGAAGGACGCAGCGTTCGTCTTTGAGCCGACCACTCATTGCTTCAAGAAAGCTCGAATCGACGATTGAGTCGGCATCCATGAAGACGAACGCCTGAATGCTTCGGTCTTCCCGGAGTTGTTCCAAGAACCAGCCAAGTGCTTGGCCCTTTCCGGGCCGTAAGGGATCGTTCCGCTCGTAAACCGCCACGCCGTGTGAGCTTACGATCTCGGCTGTGGCGTCACTGCAGTTGTCTGCGATGACACTGACTGAAAACCGGTCGCGAGGATAATCCTGAGCTTCGAGGCTCCTCAGGAGGTCTCCAACCAGGGCCTCCTCGTTGTGAGCGGGGATCACAATTGCCAGAAAGGGTAGCTGCCCCATTTTTCGTCCGCGTTTCTTGGCTGGTAGCAGCGCGGCCAGGGCCAGAATGAACAAATACAGGCTTGCGCAGAGCGTGCCGGCCATTAGAGACCAATAGACCATTGGAATTGCTAACACATTCTCCCATCCCCTCGATGTACATCCTAGGCGGCGTTGGCTTATGCGATGCTTTTTAGCAAATGAAGCACCTGCAGGGCGTTTTTTTCGCAGTCGAACCGTTCTTCGGCCGCTTGCCGACCCGCTTTTCCCATTAGCCGACTCGTCTGTGGGTTGTCCACGAGGGTCTCCAGAGCATCGCCAAGCTGAGCCGCATTGCCCGGTTCAACAATCAATCCGTTCTCACCGTGCGTCACGGCCTCAGGATGAGCTCCTACGGATGTAGTGATAATGGGTAATGACGCCGCCATGGCTTCACCCAGAACGAGTGCCAAACAATCCGACCGTGTCGGCAACACGAAGATGTCAGCGGTTTCAAACAGGTGCAGGAGCGGTTTGCTATTGGCCGTTAGACCCCTGTGTACGGAGACCCCATCGGCCGGCTGTACTTCCTCAGAGCCGCTTACGATGTCAAGGACTGCGCGTCCTTGCAAACGTTCACGGAAGCACTCCAGGAGGAGATCGCCCCCTTTTCGCGTGAAGTCATTGCCTACAAAAAGGATGCGGACCGGTCCTTCTTCACGTTTGGCCGGGGACGTCGCGAAGAGACCTAGGTCTGCGCCCGGCGTGATTACAGCAACACGCTGGGCGTCAACGCCGTAGTCATCCACTAGAGATCGCTTGGCCCAGTCGGACCATGCCACATAAGCCTTCGCCTGCTGCAGGACCTGCTTGGTCAACCGAAGCTTGAGAGCCTCAACTGGTTCGGGAAAGCGGCGGTGTTGATACGCAGCCGCGAACTCGTCAAGGTTGAGCGGCGTGGCGTCAACAGAGAGGACCGTGGGGATCTCCTGGAATATCGAGCCGCTTAGCATCCCCATCATTAGTGTGTGAACGAACAGGGCGTCCAACTCGGAAGTTTGGAGTGACCTGAGCATAGAGCGAGCATAGAAGCTGCCGCGAAGAGTCCAATTCACTGACAAAGGAGGCAGACGGTATTCCAGACCTTGGGGACGAAATGGCACATCGATCCAGGTAGGCGTACAGGACTCTTCCTTTTTCAGTACACGCTTAAGATTAACGCCGTGTGTTACATGACCGAGAATTTGTTCCACGACAAAACCCGGTTTAAAAGTTTTTGCGCTGGGGAACTTGAGAATGGTCTCCCCAGCATACGGACTTTGGTGACTAGTAAGCGCCATGGCCACTAGTTACGGCAATTGGCGTCCGTGCAAGGATCGAGATATCGTGCCATAGGGTCCAGCTTTCACCATAGGCGATATCCAGCTCGACCATCTCCCTGAAGCTTAGCTTGCTACGGCCGCTCACCTGCCAGAGACCCGTCATTCCTGGTTTTACGCACAGCCTCTGTAGCTGCCACTCTTCGTAACGCGCGACTTCACTTTCGAGCGGTGGCCGGGGGCCAACCAGGCTCAAATCTCCCTTCAGAACATTGAGTAGCTGTGGAAGCTCATCAAGACTTGTCCGTCTAAGAAAGCGTCCAACCTTAGTCACTCTGGGGTCGTCTCGCCACTTGAATATTGGACCATCCTCGATCTCGTTATTCGCCATAACCTCCGCAAGCCGCCGGGGGGCGTCTTTGCACATCGAACGGAATTTGAATACGGTAAAGGGCTTACCGTAGAGACCAAGGCGCTCTTGAGTGAAGACAAATGGCCAACCACTCTCAATGCATATGGCCACAGCTATCGCCACCAAAACTGGGCTAAGGACAATCACACATAGGGCACTCAGAACTACGTCCAGGATCCTCTTGGCCGCCCCGCTGAGCCCGGTTTGGCGAGAGGGCCAGGTCAAATGCAGGCGCAGGGAGAGTGAGAGGGGGCATTCTTCGATAGAGGTGGTGGTACTTGTGGCAACCGCGTTCATTGTCCTGCCCTATTTTCAAGTCACAAAAATGCCCGATGCTGAGCTCAACGGCGGGCCACTGGGTACGGACTAATGATCAGCGACAGGCGTTGATATGGGGTTGAATAAGTGTCTTATCGAAGCTCAGACGGACGACAGGTCCAGCCTGTAGCCCGCACCCGGCATGGCACGGATAGTCAGCGGAAGATCTGATACATCCTTTATCTTGCGCCGGATGTGAGAGAAGTGGGTTTTGAGCAGAGAGACATCGCCCTCACCATCCATGCCCCAACCGAAGTCAATCAGCTTTGAGGTTGAGACGACTCGTCCCACGTTCGCAGCCAGGCCATAGAACAGTTGAAATTCCAGCCTGGTAAGCCGAACGGCCTTGTTCTCCACCGTGAGTTCGAAGGCATCGAGATCGATAGCTAATGGTCCTACGACTAGATGATGAGGTGTGACGTCCGCGCCCCGTGCTCGCGTCCGCCGCAGTATGGCGCGCAAACGCATGACGAGATGCTGGACGCTAAAGGGCTTCACAAGATAGTCGTCCGCACCGGCAGCGAAGCCCTTGACGATTTCGCTTTCGTGGCGGTTACCACTCATCAATACAACTGGCATTTGTGAAGTGTCGCGGATTCGTTGGCACGCCTGAATGCCGGCCAAGAACGGCATGTCGACATCAAGCAGGGCAATGTCCGGCTCCTCTTCAACAAGGCAGTCCAGGGCCTCTTCGCCGTTAGTCACGGCACTAACCGTAAACCCGGCACGTCGAAGACCATAGGCTGTCACGTCGAGGAAGTCCTTGTCGTCGTCGGCAAGAAGTATGCGAATGCTCACTCTGTCCATCTTTCAAGAATTGCAAGCGCCGCCAGACTATGGCGCAACAGTAACTCAGGCTAGGTCTCTGCCGAAACAGTCTGGTTGCGTTGCCGAGCAGAATAGGTAGAGGTACGCCCCGTGAAGTGGAGAATCGGTCACCTAAGCGACTGGTTCCAGGATGTAGCCCACACTCGGGACGATCCTGATGGTTGACTTGCTGCGAATCTCCGAAAGTTTCAGTCGGATGCTTCGGATGTGGCCCTTAACGACGTGACTGCTAGCCTCGCCGCGGTAGCCCCAAACCCTTTGAATCAGGTCGCTATGGGGCACGACTTGGCCGCTGAGTAGTGCCAACTCCTGCAACACGCGGTGCTCAAGTCTAGTTAGTCTGACGCTCTTGTCTCCGCAGATGGCCTTTCGCCAGCGTCCGTCGATGGCAAGGTCACCTATGGTGAGACACCCCGACGAAGACGTTCCGGAATTGTCTCTTGTCTGGTGCCTGCGGAGAATGACGCGCACACGCGCTTGGAGCATACGGGGGCTGAAGGGTTTTGCGACGTAATCTTCGGCGCCAAGCTCAAGCCCGCGGACCACTTCTTCTTCGGCGTCAGCTCCAGTGACGATGATCACCGGCGTGGATGATTGGCTGCAAATCGTTCTGCAGACGTCCCACCCGTTGGTCTTGGGCAGGCCGATGTCCAGGAGTACCAACTCCGGACTTCGCTCCTTCCATAACCTCAGCGCCGTTTCCCCATCATGCGCAACAATGACATCGTGCCCGTCGCGCCTCAAGAGGTAACTCATCAGGTCGGACAAGTCCGCTTCGTCTTCAACCAAGAGAATGGCCACTATCATTCCTCCTTAATATTTGCCGCTAACATATTGCCCTTCCACGCCAAAGCCGCGGCCTGGACCCGATTTGTCACATGGAGCTTTTGCATGATCCCGCGAAGGTGGGTTCTAACGGTGTGTTCCGACAAAGAAAGGTGCGTCGCAATATCGCGATTAGTGCGGCCCTCTGACAATAGGCACAGCACTTCCTGTTCCCGTTGAGTAAGGCAATCCCCTTTTGCGGCGGACCGCTGAGGCCAAGGGCTCCTGGCATGGAATTGGGCCAGCCGGTGCGCGACCGGAGGGGAACAAACGAATTCTCCTTGGGCGACACGTGTAATGTGGCTCAGTAGGTCGTCCGGAAAAGATAAACCCAGCGCCACGCTCTCATCGATGATGCCAGTTGCGCCGGCACGAACTGCCGCCACCATGGCTGCATCATTACTGTCAAGAAAGAGGCAGGCCACCTTTGCGTAGGGCCAGTGCTCGGAGAGCTCTTGAATAATCTCTTCAAGTTCGTCGATCGAGGTATCGGAGTCAACAATGCAGACGATGACGTCAATTTCCGGAAGCCCTAGGCAGGGCAGGTCGGAAAAAGCACCGCCGTAGACCTGGAGGGAGCCAGCGTCTCGCAAGATGTGAACGATGCTTTGACACACCAAGCGTTGGTTACCGACGACAAAAGCAGTATGGAGATCTCGCGCGCCGTGCATTGTGACGTCCTTGTCCAACTCGCATCATGCGAGGACCGGGCGCCTAAGACAGCAAGCGGAAACAAGCACAAGGTTGCGCCTTGCAGCCACGCAAGATGCGACCCGCTAATCGCCTCTCCCCGCCCGACCAGCCAGAGGCGTACCTATTCGTTGAGTTCTGAGCTTACATCCTGCTCACCCCTACAAGAATAACCGTCCCATAGCACGAATGTTGCAGGGGCCTAGATAGTAGGCGGCTCTCTTATAGAGTGTCAAGTGAACTCGTCCTGTTTGCTTTGATGGCCCTTGCGGCTACCTCTTCGCAATCCTGAAAGAGGCCGAGTGCAAGTGCCCGAATCCGATGCCTCCCATCAACCTAGTCTTAACCCGCATTCATTAGCGTGCACTCTATGAAACGACTGCCGGGCACCGAAGAACGAATCGCCATCATTGGAGCAGGTCACGTTGGCTTGGTCACAGCCGCTTGCTTTGCCAAGCTCGGCCACCTTGTCATCTGTATGGACGTAGAGCAGGAACGCATCGAACGTCTAGAACGCGGCGAAATGCCCTTCTTCGAGCCCGGCTTGAGTGAACTTGTTCTGGCGGGGTGCGCTTCCGGTCGGCTGCGCTTCACGTCGTCGTTTGAGGAAGCAGTTGCTGAAGCCCAGTTTGTTTTCATCGCTGTAGGTACACCGACGACGGTGGGTGGTTTGCCCGATTTGCGAAACGTCCGCGCTGCCGGACGGGCAATTGCTACGGCGGGACTGCAGGAGGGCGCCATCCTGATTAGTAAGAGCACAGGGCCCGTGGGTATCAGCCAGGCTCTGGAGCACCTACAGGAAGTACGGGGTTTCAGCCCTCCGATCGTCGCGAACCCGGAGTTTCTCAGAGAAGGCACGGCGCTTGTCGATTTTCTCGAACCGGACCGGGTAGTGCTAGGCTCTGACGACGCAGCTGCCGCTGCCGCCGTTGGTAAACTGTACGAACCGCTTGGAAAGCCCATTCTCTATACCGACATGAAGTCAGCTGAAATGGTGAAGTACGCGTGCAACGCATTCCTCGCCACGAAAATATCATTCATTAATGAGATTGCCGAAATTTGTGAACGGGTCGGGGCCGACGTGCGTGATGTGGCAAAGGGCATGGGGCTAGACCACCGCATTGGCCGCTCATTCCTCAATGCCGGTATTGGTTTCGGCGGTAGCTGTCTACCGAAGGATGTGAAAGCTCTCGCCTACTTTGCAGCGGTTTACGGGTCTCACCCCCAGCTACTCAACGCAGTACTCGAGATCAATGCCGAGCAAAGGCGCCGTTTGGTTGGCCGTCTTAGGGACGCACTTGGTAGTCTCCGTCATCGACGGATCGCACTCTTCGGACTGGCATTCAAGCCGGACACTGATGACGTTCGCGACGCGCCCGCCCTTGACCTCATCAGCCTCATGGAATACGAAGAGGCACAAGTTGTCGCCTGTGATCCAGTAGCGATTCCAAATACTCGAGTCATCTTGCCCAGCCTCCAGTACGAGACCGATCCATACGAAGCTGCCCGTGGCTCTGATGCCGTTGTTATCGCTACGGAGTGGGACAACTTCCGTGACCTGGACTTCACACTGCTTCGCCAGGTTATGCGTACGCCGATCATCGTGGACGGGCGTAATGCTCTGGATTCGGAGACAATCCGCGGCAACGGCTTTATCTACTTCGGTGTTGGCGTGCCGGACCAGGACAAGACCCCAGTGGGCGCTACGGTTGAGGTGTAAAGGCCTTCAGCTTTCAGCCGTCGCTACCACATTCGTCGGTCGGCGTCGTCCGCTAAGGAGAACATGTCAGATCTCTCGTGTTCGGTCATTGTTGCTACCTACAACCGGTCAGCCCTCTTGCAGAAGCTGTTAGCCTCTCTGGCTAAGCAAGATATTGGTCCGGCGGCATTTGAGCTCATCATCGTGGATGATGGTTCGCAGGACGATACTCCCGCCTTTTTGGAGTCGGTTCGGCTGCCTTTCAAATTTCGCCATAAATCCCAGGCTAACCAGGGGCCGGCAGCCGCTCGAAATGAAGCGATCGCCGATGCCAAGTCGGACCTGATTGTTTCGCTTGACGACGACGTGATGGCCGCCCCGGACCTTCTGCGTCAGCACATTCGGGCTCACCAAGGCAAGGAACGCCTTGCGGCGATGGGCGTCATGTTAGTGCCGCCTGAGAAGCAGCTGCGGCCCTGGCTGCAATGGGAGGCGGTGACACTCGACAAGCAGTACCAGCAGTTGAGGCGAGGCGACTGGGGTGCCACTCCGCGCCAGTTCTATACCGCCAACGCATCCTTTGGGCGCCGGGAAGCCATTTATGCCGGTCTCTTCGATACATCCTTCCGTAGAGCGGAAGATATTGAGTTCGCCTACCGACTTCAGGATCAAGGCGGCACTTTCCAATTCTTACCGAATGCCGTAGTGCATCACGACCCCAATCGCACTTACACGGAGTGGCTGAGAGTCCCTCTGCAATATGGTCATTACGACGTCATAATGGGGCGCGATAAGGGTCGCCGCAGCGTGCTCATGCACGCGGCCTGGGACTACAGCAGACGTCGGACCGCCCTCAAGGTAGCGGCTCACGCACTTATTGGCCGGCGTCGCCTGGTTCGTGGATTCAACGCGACGGCAGCGGCGATTGCTTCTGGCGCGTCAGCCCTTTCGATGCCGAGAATTTCGCGCGCCGCCTACAGCGCTATTTTTAACCTGCAGTACTGGCAAGGATTAAGTGAAGGTCTGGGCAGCCGACAGGCCTTCTGGTCGCTGACTGATACCGAGAAGCAACCGCGCGTACCGGCCTCGTCCTGATTCGCGAATGACGCTGACGCGCTCTGCTCAAAATGGTTTCTGCTCTCCGTGTTCTTCACTATCTGCACCCCAACTTCACCTTCCTCAGACCGCACAGAATTACGATCGGGAGGTCACACCACTACACGGGTGCGGCACGTGAATATGTCTTGAGCCATCGCGAATAGGCACGGCGAGGCAACAGCTGAGATTCAGGCGACTGTGAGTAAACTCGATTCCAGACTGCCGGCGCGCTACAAGGTCGATCATCTTGACGACGGCGTAAGCGTCGTAATCTGCACCAGAGACCGCCCCGATGATCTCCGGCATGCCTTGGTCAGCGTGTTGAACTCAAGCTATCGCGATTTCGAGCTCATTGTTGTTGACCAGAGCACCACCGAGCTAAGTAAGAGTCTCGTGGAAGAGTCCACGGCAGTCGACAATCGAATTCGCTATATTCGCGACCCTGGAAAGGGTCTGTCTCGCGCACGCAACATCGGGTCGATGAGGTCAGGTGGCCAAATCATTGTCTTCACAGATGACGATTGCCGAGTGAACTACGACTGGCTCGAGTTGATGGTCGCGGGCCTGCGCGAGGATCGCTCAGCGGGCCTCGCATACGGCACCGTTGAGCCTGTTCCTCACGACACGAGGACAGGTTTCATCGTCGGCTTCGCGCCCATGAGGCGGCGCAGGCTAATTGGGAGGCTCGGCAAGCTCCATGACTCAGGCATTGGCGCGAGCATGGCAATTCGTCGAGAAGTACTAACCAGAGTTGGTCCCTTTGACGAGATGTTAGGAGCTGGAGCCTATCTGAGCTCAGCTGAAGACTGCGACATGGCGTATCGCATTCTGGCCGGCGGATTTGCCTTGCTTCACCTGCCAGAGGCGAAGGTCCTGCATTACGGCTGGCGCGACTTCCAGTCCGGGCGGAATCTGATGCGGCGAACTTACGTAGCCGTAGGCGCGGCATACACAAAGCCTTTGCGCACCGGTGATCTCGTGGGGGCTCTGCTTCTTGGTCGCGAGCTGGCAATGGCGATAGGCACGGTTGCTCAGGCGCTCATCAGACGGCAGCGGCCCCTCGGGGTCGGCCGGCTGGTTGCCCTATTCGTTGGCATCCTGAAGAGCTTCGAGTTGCCTGTCCAGAACCGTCCCCTGGTCTACAAATCGTTGGAGACTCCATAAGGTAGCCCCAAGGGTCTGTCTGCACGAACGTGCCCTGGAATGTTGCAATGTTCAATCCTGTTGCTCGAGTATGATGTTTCGAACTCTACGCGGGCGGGATCGACATAGCTTCTTGTGGGCCATCCGGGCGCAGATTCGGGCGGTTTACGTTGCGCGAGGCGCGGCTCGACAGGAGCCGCATGAGGCTCTTGCATTCAGCCACTGTTGTAGCCTTGAGGACGAAGGCCGAGGCTACATAGATGATGGCCCCGGCCAGAACGAGCGCGACCAGCGGAGTTTGCCGGAACGGTAGGATCGCGATCACCATCAATAGTCCCGCCAGGACCGTTCGAGCGGAGGCCTCCAAGGCTGGGCGTCCCAGAATGTTCTTCGGCAGAAGCGCAAGGCCCCCAGCCAGCATGAAGATCTCGGTCAACAGCGTGACAACGGCCGCGCCAATGGCACCGTTGTCGTAGAGCCGTTGGGTCACTGGCACAAGGGGGAAATTGAGTGCTGGGTTCAGGACAGCAGCGGCGACACCGACTTTGACCCAGCTCCACTGCCGGTCGATCGCATTGAGGCAAGAGGCGACAACGATTGTCACTGCCACAATTGGTATGTGCAGTGCGAGGAGCGACACCAGCGGGACCATGTTTTCGAAGTCCACCGGGTAGTGCAAGGCGTCTACGAGCTGGCTTGAGAGAACTGCAGTTCCGAAACTGACCGGCACTGTGATAGCGAGGCAAGCCCTCAAGGCCGCTCTGGCCAAATGCGAGACTCGATGCCAGTCCCCTACCGCCGCGGCGGAGGAGATAGCGGGGAAGGCAGCACCGCCAATGATTGTTGGCGCGAAAATGGGCACGCTAATCAGGCGGTACGCCGCTGCATACCATCCCACTTCAGAATGTGAGGTCATCACAGAAAGGATGAGAATGTCGATCTGACCGTAGATTTGCAACGACGCCTGCCATACAAGGAAAGGCAGTCCGCTCATCGTCAATGTCTTCCACGTCGAGACCGAAATAGGAGAGGTGAAACTGAAGCGACGGCGGAAGGCTACGCCGCTGATCAGGAGCGTGACCGTAGCCCCGATAACAGCAGCTACGCAAACGGCTTGCACCCCACGTCCAGTAAGCAGAAGCCAAGCCATCAGGAGAACGGTTAGGCAGCGCCCGGTACCGTCGGCCCAAGCGATTGGTGACATGTCCTGTGCGCCGCGAAGGGACGCTGACGTGCGGATAAACAGCGCCTGCAGCGGCACAAGTACGAGGATGATGAAGAAGACCGCGGACGTGGCTGGATTATCGATTAGCAAGGTGACTGCCAGTGCCGCCACCGCGGTGACCCCGGCCGACAATGCGAGGCTCAGCCCTATCGAGTTCCAAGCGAGCTTCGACCCTTCGCGGTGGCCTTCCCTCGGGATCTGTTTCGCCAGGTAGGTGGCTACGCCGAGGTCAACACCCAGGTTCATGATGGTGGCAGAAAGGAGTGCTAACGAGTATCTGCCAAGGTCTGCAGAGCCTAGATATCGAGGCATCAGCAGGATCGCTACGGTTGACGCAGTCCAGGTAATGCACTGGGCCACTCCAAGGGCAAGGATGTTGCGCATGATTGGCGATGCGCTACGCGTAGTGGCTTGGTCAGTCATGCGGGACCTAGTCCTCTGCTGGGGATCGGAAGATGGTGTCTCAGCGGCAGATTCTCTTTACTGTCGCAATAAGAATGGCCGGCAGGCCCTTGCGACCTGTTCAGCCAAAGCACGCTTCGAAATAGGAAAGGTGGCCAATATCGTGAGACAGCCATTCATAAGGCGGGCTAGAGTACCGGCGTGTAGAGGCGCTTGTTGCGGTCAATGTTGTAGCGGAGGCTAAGTCCAATGCCCTTAAGGCACGACAGTAGATAGGCTAATTTCGATGGCTTTCTCCGCAACGGATTAATAATCTCTCGTGCTGCGCCTCTAAAGATGATTCCGGCAAGCAGTTTCATCGCGTAAAAGTCGCCACAGCGTACGTGTTTCATGTAGAAGGCCCCGTCACCTACACCGTATGCCTTGAGGGTGGCAGTCCAGTCGGCGCCTGCGCGCAAACCGTAGTGATTGACGCGAACGTCTGGCGACAAGAGCGTGAGAGCTCCCGAACGCCAGGCTCGAAACAGGAAGTCGAAGTCCTGAGATGACTTTAGGGGCCCGCCGCCGCCAAGTGCTTCGTCGAATCCACCGATCCGCGAAATCAGGCTCTTCTGGATGGCAAAGTTAGAACCCATGCCTGCGACCTGGAACCCCAGACCTTGGCCGAGCACTCGCTCCTCTGAGATGACAAAGCTGGGTACGACGCCTGGTGTATGAGCCAACTCGGGTCCCACCAGGGTCTGACCGTAAAGCATCTCAACCTCTGGATAACGCCCAAACGCAGCTTCTACGGACCGCAGCCAATCCACGGGAGCCTGACAGTCATCGTCTGTGAAAGCCACAGTCGATGCTGATGCTTCGCTTATTCCGAGGTTATATGCCGCCGATAGTCCTGCCTTCTCGACATGTATATATTTCAGCCGCTGGTCTAGAGCGTGGGCTTTGAGAACCTGCTCCGTCTGATTGTCGGTGCTTTGATCGACGATGACGAGTTCAAAGTCCGGATGATCGTTCGCCAGGACGCTCGCAACTGCTTGCCCGATGGAACGGGGCCGGTTCCTGGTACACATGACGCTTGAAATGGCTGGCATATCTGCTGCCGATCTCCTTCGAGTTACTGGCAAAGTTGGGTCTGTTTACCTTCTCAGGTTGGGCCCGAACCGTTGCGAATCGGTTGAGATGCCGTCCTATAGGCGTCATCGGCACCGCGCAGCTTGCACTCATCTCTCTTCGGCAGATCCAGGTGTCTCTGCCTAAGGCCGAAGGCAATCTTCGTAGCCTTCAGGGGTCTGAGGGGTGAACGACAGCTGGGGAGAACGCTTGCTTCCAAAGCCTTTGCGGGGATTCAGCCGAATCAACACTTACGGTCCATACGTCGGGACGTATGGTTGCCGGCGGTCCATCGTCACGCAGGTAGTAAAAGACATGCGAATTGTCTGCCCATTCCGCCTGGTCATCGACGTTTCGGGACTCGCTCAGCGGTCGCTCAGTCATCGTTGCGAGGTCGAGGACGTACAGGCGCCACTCCACTTCCTGAAGCACACCGCGGGTGAACCTCTTCTTAAAGACGAGCCTGGTGCCATCTGGAGACAATGAAGGGCATTCGACATCTTGCTTCAGCACTCTTGCCTCGCCCGTACTCATATTTCCTTCGACCAGATATGTTTGACCACCGCTCCCGAGGGTTGCGTAGAACCGATCGCTGTTCTGAGCGAAGGTAACGCCCCAGAAGTTAAAGTCGAGTGCCGTGAACCGCCTGCCATCTCGCGTGACCTTAAGGTCCTCGAGGTTGTCTATGAGAAATCGTCCAGTTGCCATGTCGATGATCGTCGTGCGTGTAGAAAAACCGGCTTCGGCATAGGAATGACCGGCGACGAAGACCGTGACACTGCCATAGCGGCCGTCGGGTGAAATACGCGCTCGACTGGGGATGCCGTTGATGCTCACGCGATGCAGCACTCGGAAGGTGTCATCAAAGATGACGAGGCGTCCGCCATACAAGTTGGAGCCTTCACCGAGGCAAAGACCTCTGTTGTTGGCGTAGTAAACGCGCTGGCAGATGAGATCCGTCGGCAACACTGCTCCCCCGGGTGCGAGAGAAGTCAATGAGACTCGCCGATAGGAGTCTCCATCACTCTGGAGAAAGACCAAATAGGGCTCGGTGCGAAGCGCGGTCAGAGACGACACCTGAACGGCCGGCTGCGCAGCGATCGCGCTCTGGTGAGTCTCGCTATGACTCGAAAGGAGAGCCCAGGCTACGTACGCTATAGTCGCTATTATCGATACGAGACTTATTGACACAAACAATAATACTCTGCGCGCGTAGTTTGACTGCTCGCGGGAAGCCGAACCGTAGGTCCGCTCGTGTTCTCTAGGACGGCGAAGAGGCATGTACCTGATTTTCCTTTACGAGTGTTAGAGCCCCAATCGTAGCAACGCTGAGACCGCCGAGGAGGAAGGCTATGGCCACCTTTTCGCCGTACATGGTCCAAATAAGGCCAAAGGAAACAGATCCACCGAATCGCCCCAGGCTCGTCACGGACGTCAAGACTGCCAGACCGCTGGCACGAAGGTCATCGGGAATGGTCGTACTGGCTAAGGCCATTAGAACGCCGTCTGTCGCAGCGTAATAACCGCCGAACAGGATCAAATACAGGCCAACCTCAAGAAAGTTGCCAGCCGGTTGCAGCAGGACTGTATACGTGAGCAGGAGGAGCACATAACCTCCGGCGAATACCTTGACGCGCCCGAACCGATCGGCCAGGGCGCCCGCGGG
>Ga0170475_105286811_pt1 | contig 15602 bp, 30 predicted proteins | sample Soicark_Litter_5_FD_111474 | JGI IMG/M metagenome (GOLD analysis project Ga0170475, IMG submission 111474) | Avena fatua rhizosphere microbial communities from Hopland, California, USA. Combined Assembly of 48 SPs | reverse complement strand
TCTGGAGAGGGCCTACGACGGGTTTTACGAGGCGTACAATGTCGATGTAACGCGGCTGTTTGTAATGGAACAAAAGAAAAATACTCGAAGTCCTGGTGCTCGCCAGGCCATTGAAGACTGGGAAATCCAGCAGGCTGAATTTGAGGGGGTGTAATGGGTACATGTCACAGGTGTAAAAATAGTACGTTAATTGATTGGGACACGTCGCAGGACATTTATGAGCTTATATGCTTCGATTGTAGCGTCATTTTTTGGGAAGATTACAACCATGCCATTCAACGGAAGTTAGGGGGTATAACGGGTACATGTCGTACGTGCCAAAAAAGAAAACCTATTGATTGGGACACAACACTAGAAATTGCTGAGGTTATGTGCTACGATTGCAGTTTTCTTTTTTGGGGGGATTACAACCGTGCCATTCAACAGAGAGAAGGGGAGAACAAAGCTATGCTGCCATTCAAGCTTGGGAGTAAGGTAAGGGTCAAATCCACAGGAGAGGTATTGGAAGTACGCGAATCCATTACCACGAAAAAATATGTTTTATACGACCAGGGTACGGAGACATATCACGGCATGTTTTACCAGAGCGAGCTTGCTGAGGTTGAAGTAACCCCAGAAGAGGCCTGGGAGCGTGTGCGAATTTATGTGGGGCAACGCTCAGTAAAGAATTCTACTGCATCAGAACAGAAGGAGACCCGAAGACAGTGCTACATCTTGCTTTCTGGTGCCTCTGTCAATATTGTCCCTTCAGTAAAAGAAGAGGTTCGTAGAATCATGACCATTGCAGAGGAGGTATTAAAAAATGGGTAAGGACATATCCATCGAGTTTACTATCTACACAGAAAATCTATTAAGGGTAGAAGATACTGTAGAGAAGTGTGGATGTGAAGTAACAGGCGAGGTAGCCAGCACAAAGAAATTCTCTAATAGGCGGATAACCGTGTGTACTGTAACTGGGTCGAAGCAGGCCATAGATAAGGCGTTTCTTGCTTTGAAAAATTGGGGGTATATCGTATGACTATCCGCTTCACTCCTACTCCAGACGTAGACCACAATGATAATCGTCTGTACATTGCAGAGAGAAAAATAGTAGGTCAAGATTACCGAAATGTAGGTATCACACCTATGTGTTGCGCAGACCTGAAAAAGAAACTGCTCCTGCTTTTCCCTTGGGAGATCTTGGTGGATGAGTTTGTAGGAGATTGGGATAGCTGTTCCCATTAAGGAGGAAGCATGACGGACAAGAAGCTACGAAAGCCCGACTCACTGATCCCACGCAAGAAGCATACCATAGATGTTACCGCTGAGTTTTACCAGGAACATGTAGTGCCTCCTGCAAGGTTTGCGTACAATGATAGTGTGGTGGTGAGGGCCAGGGACATGCCTCTATGGGATGGCATACAGGCGGTGATAGTAGATGGGTGGTACGACCAGGAAATGGGGGGATGGATATACGTGGTAGAGCGCAAATGGAGGGGGGAAAACGGCAAGATGCACACGAAACGGATGCAATTCTTTGGTAGGCAACTACGAAAAGTGAAAGGGTCATGGAAATGAAATTAAGTACTGCAATCAGGGAGTCTATTGGAGTTACGGGTCCTATAAAGAATGATTGGTTTGCTTTTAAGGAGGCTACTGATGTATATCCAGAAAAAGCGTGCATTCTCGGTTGCGCATGGCTGTTTCTGGTAAAAGAGTATCAGGGGGAGTATCCAATACGGTATCTTAACCCACTCAGTGTAATGCGTACCCACTGGCCAGAATTGGAGGAGCTATGTGAAGATCCAGTTACGAAGAAGCAAGATGTGCTGTCTTCAGTCCTGGTAAAACTCAACGATATCTATGGCTGGGAGCGCTCAGACGTAGCAGGTTGGGTGGATGGATTGGGGTACTAATGCGTTTAAGTGAAGCTATTCTCAAGGGTGCAGAGAGCACGCTACCCTTGAAACAAGCACTTTTTCAGGGAATTGAAAACGACTGTGTTACGCATGCCTGTGTGCTAGGGTGTGCCTGGATGGCGTATGCTTGGGATCATGGCACCGCGCTGGATACTTTGGATATAAAAACTGCCCCAGTGTTGCGTCGAATGGCTAGTACCTGGCCAGAAATATATGAAGGCTTCTTCAACCCCACAAGCGGGAAAAGAGAGACGCTATGCACTATTCTCATACGCCTCAACGACGAGGAAGACTGGACCAGGGAGCAAATAGCAGCTTGGGTAGAAAAGGAAGGATTGTAATATGGCAAGACTGACGAGAGACATAACAAAAGAGGTACTGGAAGAGAGGTACCAGGAAGCGTACGAAGGCTCCCTGACCACCAAGCAGGTAGTCAGAGCGGTAAGAGCGGTAAATAAGGATGCCAAGAAGGTAGGTATCCACAAGGCTATTGAAAATTATGGCCCTATAGGGGTAGGGGATGATGCGTGGCGTGACTCTGCTGCCAAAAAACAAATAAAACCACGCTTCTATGACCCGAAGACGGGGAGGCCACTAGATGTCTAGCTCGTACATTGCTCTAAACAAAAGAGGCGACAAGCTTTACATGCTCGCAGAACCAGGAGACGCGCAGGAGACCGGGGTGTACGATGTGATCTGGTATGGTTTTGAGGGAAGTACCTTCGTATTGTTCCAAGTAGAAACGCAAGAGCAGGCGGAGGACTTACTCATGTCCCTCGCCCAAGTGAAACATGTAGAACACGGTAACTGTTAAGTAAGTTAACAGGGTGTTAAGCTACTTAACATGTACGGTACTTGTACTGTTAAGCTACTTAACACCTACTGTTAAGTAAGTTAACATGTATGGAACTTGTACTGTTAAGTAAGTTAACACCACTGTTAAGTAGCTTAACATTTGCTGTTAAGTAAGTTAACAGTTGAAACAGCGAGATAACCACAGCCTTTATCGAATCGTTAGGCGTCGTTTAGCGGGTTTAAGGCAGTAAGCTCTGCCGTGTGGATCGTGAATCGGGTATAGTTAGTTAGAGAGATATAAGACACGATGAGCTTATTGTTAAATTACTTAACAGTGCCTCACCACCCTACCCAACCACCCCAACCATGTCTTCGGTTCAAGTTATTTAGTAGCCCTTAGGTTATAACCTAAGAGTAAGAGTAGGTACCTATATGCAAGGTAGAAACATTCCATCTCTGTTCTTGTTCTTGATCTTCGTATTCTCGATGGTCTACCTGGCAACAGGCTGGGGAGGTGTTCTAGTGCTCCTGCTCTGCTTTCTTTTAGTATCGTCTCTTACTGTGTTAGTGCTCGCGTTATTACAAATCAGAAAGTAAAACCATGAACAGTACCTTGTCTTCACGGATCGTTGTTGAGTTTTCCATCCTAGCCTCTATCCTGGCCCTACTCCTGGTGTCTTCGCATGTAGGTGATCTCGTTTGGGTAGCCGTAGTCCCTCTAGGTGTTGTGTCGCTGATAAACGCGGTGAGGTATCATTCTCTCCGTGTAGGTCTGTGGATTTGTATAGCTGCCCTTTGTTTGTATCTGTATGAGGGTATAATGTTTTTCACAACATAGGGGCATCTATACTGTCGTTTTAGGGGGTTAAATTGCCCGTCTACTCGCAAAATGGTATGCAGATGTGTAATTTTCCATCCTGCATTTTAAGGCGTGCTGGCGGGCATTTTAGAGGCCTTTCCGAAGGTCGGGCTTAAAAACCTCGAAGCTTGCAATTTCTTGAAGTTTGTGGTACACTTTTGAAAAGTCAAAAAGAAAGGTCAAAACCAAATGATTACTTTTTTCGCGGTCGGTGTCATGTCCCTGTTGTTCGGCTACCTGCTAGCAGTGATGCTTGGTATCCCTGGTATGCTGGGTGCGTTTACTGTACTTGGGATAGCACTTGTGACTTTCTACGCATTTGCAAGAATTTCTAAGCGTGCTCGTAGACCAGCGCGTACAACCCCCGTATATAGCTATGGAGACGATGAAGAGGAGGATCTATCATGAATAGCATGAATCGCGTAGTGTTACAGATCATCCTGCTTATTGTATACGCGGTGATCGCTCTCCTTATTGTCTTCAACTTCGGGGCTATCGCTCTTTTTTCGCTTGTCGTAGGGAGCATCCTTACACTGTCATACACCTCACTGATGACAGAATGAGCATGATACGTTTACTAGCTATCACGCTTGTGGTCATTGTGTATGTGACAGTATCATCAATAATGCTAGGACCTATCTATGCAATAATAGGGTGCATGACAGTTCTGGCAGGGTATGCTTTGAAACGTTTATTCTCTTAGTGTGTGAGCACGCCGAGCGGTGCTATCATCGTGACAGGGTAGGTATAACTTCAGTGATAGGTGACACATGACAGATGCACAGTACACCCAGCTAATAAGGCGTATAGCTGACACCCAGGCAAAACGTCATTACAAGTCAGATCGATCAACAACAAACACCTTTCTCAAGATGCTATACATCGCTATCTATCAAGAGTGCAGCATAGCACTGCTTGATGCAGGCATGCAAGAAGAAACGTTATGGAATATAGAGGGGCTGGGGGATGAGGTCGTCTCAGCGATGTTGCGAAACGGATTTCATGTCCCTAATATGTTCGACAAGTCTTTTTGAGGAGAGACAGTATGCATGTAGCAAGTGACGTACTCATTATTGGTGCCGGTCCTGCTGGACTTTCCGCTGCAATACATTTAGCGAGTAATGGCAGATCGGTCATGTTGATAGACTCGCATGATAGGGTAGGGGGGCAGATATCCTACAGTCATTGGGTTGATAACTATCCTCCTTTTTCCGTTGGCTTTAGTGGTGCGTACTATAGCAGTGAATCACGTGCGCAGCTTGCAAGGTTTGGTGTAGAGGTAGTACTTGACACCCCTGTCACTCACCTGAAGAAGCATGACGGCATATTCACGGTGAATGACAGGTACCTATCAAAAACAGTTCTCGTCGCTACAGGACTCAGCCCAAATGTCCATGATTTTCCGGTATGGAGTGACGGGGCGTGCAACATCGTGACAGGGCCAGAACTGACACCTACACTGCATAAAGATGACAGGGTTGTTGTATATGGTGCAGGCAATTCCGCTGGACAGGCGGCGAATTATTATGTTTCACAAGGTGCGCAGGTGATAGTCATGTCACGTAGACCTGCCAGTGAATCTATGGATTTGTATCTGATTAACCAGTTGCGTGATAGGGGTGTCACGTTCATTGTTCAACAGATAAGACAGGTATCAAAGGATGGATTCTTGCTAGGTGACAGGTGGTCAGGATACCCTAGCAGGTTGCACGTCTTCACAGGATATATACCTGCATGCAACTTTTTGGGCTACTATGTCACGTTAGATGAAGATGGTTACATCCTTGTAGACCACGATCACATGACAGTCACAGATGGTTTGTTCGCAGCAGGTGACTGTGTTCATGGTAGCACACATAAACTATCATGCGCAGTAGGTGACGCTACAATTTGTGTCGAAAGTATTGACATATATCTGGATGAGAGGGTATAATGCAAGCAGATAAACACGGTTACCTGGAAAAGATGGTAACCGCGCTGGGTGACAGGGTGTCAATCTTGGATGCTGCAATTGCTGCACTTGAGAAGGTCGTGAAAATTCAAGATGCGGCTATGACATTGATACTTGCGGAGTTGCAAGGTATAAGCGGAGTAAACTCTTTGACCTGCGTGACAGGGTAGATAATTTGGAGGAGATTATATGACAGGTGAATTCAAATCACTTGATTCCCTGAGTAGGGGAATTAACTATGTGCAGACTGCAATAGCTCGCCTATCAGGACTGCTACTCATGCTAGGTTTGGTGACAGCATCAGCCAATCTGCTGATGAAGGACTTTCTGTTTGGTTCCGTCGCTCCCTGGTTGCAGCATGCGTGGGCTGTGGACCAGGCCCTCGCTGTTGACGCGAACCTGGCACTAGTATTCTCAATGCTGTTCGCTGCAATAACTGCAAGGAACTGGGTGAGGACGGCGATCTACTCTGTGGTTGGGGCGTTGCTCCTGTTCGTGAGTGCTATCATCATGGATATCGAGTCTGTCCGACAGGCGCTTGATATCTCACTGGATGCGGCAGCGCTACAGGTTCATGTAACGGTTGCCTTGCTGACCCAGGTAAGATCCGTTGTGGTTGTGCTGCTTGTAGCTACGAGTGGTCTATCAGAGGGGGTTCTTTTGCTAGCACCGAAGACACGGGCAGCCGTACAGAGCGCTCCGGTAGCAACGACAATCGCAGAGAGAGAGAACCAATCGTGTCTCCGGGTACTCAGCCCAGGTCCAAGCGCGTAAGCTCCAAGAAACAACAGAGCAGTGGGTATGGGGCTTATAAAGATTACGTCTCAGCAAATGGCCCGAAGACAGTCAAGGAAATGGCGGTGGCTCTTGGTGTCTCCCCAGCGACGGTGCAACGGTATCGTAGAAAGGCAAGTAGCAATGGATTTCAAGGAGTTGGCTTCTCTGTACAGCAAAACACCTCCCTCGCGCCTGGAATGGCTGAAGTACTTAGTCCTGTCGGGGTATAGGCCGTACCGTTGCCGCGAGACAGGAAAGGTTGTTTGGGCTATTACAGAGTACCATAGAGTCCCAGATGCATTTCCCCCTACGTACAACAACAATAAACCGCTACCTACTGACGGGTTAGAACCTGATGAGTCGGCAACTAAGAAAAAGATAGCTGATCTATTACTCTCTTGTAGTTCCGCCACCCGCATGGAGATCATGCAGGACACCCCTCAAGATTACTTCATCGTTGAGCAAGACTTGGGCAGTCGGACTTTGAGGAGTTTTGAGCAGCCTTTGAAGACCTTGACAATTTGAAATGTTTGTGGTACAATTTTTGAAGTTGAACGAGTTTGAAAGGAAAAGGAAAATGTGCAACCCCAAACCTTTGACACAGCAAGAGTGGCTGGAAAAAGTATCAACCGTCCTCAATTGGGAAGGTAACCCGCGCTACACATCCACGGAGTACTTCAATGCAGCCGGTAACCGCGCCCTGCTTATCTCTGACTCTGGTTATTGGTTCTATATTGTCCTTGATGCAGAAGGTTCGCAAACCCTTGAGGTCCTAGACGATGATGATGCCTACGAGATAGCGATCGCGCACCTCACAGCACACGGGTATACTCTGACATCGCCAAATCTTTATCAGGGGAAGACTATGGAGGAGTGGGCCTCCATGAGCGAGTACAACCAGAAGCACCCAGGAGAGCACGTACACCCTGAAATGCCGCATAACCTGGAGGAAATGGGACTATACGCCGAGGCATTCCTTGCGAGCGCCACCCCGGGTGAAACTACGGAATTGATGATGCACGTTTTGATGGCACCCCTACTCTAGCTTGCCTTTTTAGTACTGTTCCTGCTGAGTTGCAAGAGTACTTCTCGTAGCTCAGCAGCATCCTCTGGCTCTGTAGGCTTTCCCTTGCTACGTAGCTTTCTCGTAGCATTTAACTGGTCCAGCAAGGCTCTCATGTTCACGGCGGGGTGTTGCCTTGCCATTGAAATGACTTGGTGGTTTTCCAGTTCACTCGCGGCGACTCTGAGATATTTAATGTACTCAATACCTGCCAGGAAAAGTATTCGGTAGTCCGTAGGGGTCATATCGGGGTACTCGGTAAGGTACTCCTCAATGAATCCATTAAAGAAGATCTTCTCCGTTTCTTCCATTGGCATTAGTGGCATAGGGGCCTGTCTTTTTGGTCTGCCCTTTGTGGGGGAGAAGCGGGGTTCCTCTAGCTGCGTGATAGGAGAGGTGTCTATGCTTGGGTTAGCTCCGGTGCGGGGCTGTGTTTTCTTCGTAGGGGTTTGCAGTACTTTTGTTGGGGAGGTTTCCATAAATGAGTATGCCTTACCTTCTTACTGGAGGAGATGGTGTGGTGCGCGGAGAACTAAGTGGAGAGACGGTAGATGAGATTTTAAGGGCTGGCGGGCAGATATGGGCAGATAATGGATCTTATAGCTATGACAATGGGGAGTACGTGTATCAAAACTTTGGTCACTGTGGGGCGTATGCACCCCTTAGTGCGAATTGCCTTCGCTGGCTGGCCCCGCCATTTGAGCGGCGCTTCCCTGATCTCCTTTCTCTTGCACTCTACGCTGCTTTTGATACGGAAGAGTATTCGTAGAGAGAAACAAGTTCCTGTATAATTCTATTCCACGAAGGAGGTGTAACTTGGCTTGGTGGCAGAAGGGTCGCAAGTCTCAGCCCTATGGCGAAGACCGTAATGACCCTGTGTTTGATCTGCTTAACGACGCGGATAATGAAGCGAGCTATATCGAGGGGGAGTCCGAATTTGAGAGGCTTCGTAGGTGGTTGGGTCCCCTTGTTTCTGACCAGGACATATGGGACTACTTGACAACTTGAGTAGCTTGTGGTATACTACTGGAGTGCTGAGTGGTGGTCGTGTAATGAACCGACTAAGTACGCTGCCCCAAGACTAGGGTAAGGAGCCACCCGCAGTACTCTTGGGGTTGTAGCTCAGTGGATAGAGCATCGGCTTTCTAAGCTGCTTGTCGGAGGTTCGATCCCTCTCAGCCCCCTCCTACCTGTCCTCTAACAGCTTGGGTATACACACTTTGGTTTAAAGTTGTCTCTTTTGACCCAATGAACTAGGACAGGCGGGACCTCAGGACATGAGAATCGAGAGCACTTCCCTGAGATGCATAGCAGGAAAGATCAGGTGCAAGTCCTGGCGTGTTCACCAGGCTATTGAAAGGGTTTCCGATATGAGTTACGTGGCACTCATCAACATATTCTGGATACTTCCCTTACTCGCCTTTGGAGTATTGTATTTTAGTGGTGAGGATAAGGATTGCCCTCGGTACACAAAGACCAAACCAGGGGAGTTCGCTTTCTATCTTTGGCTGACCTCTGTGATTATGTGGGTGGTGGGTCTGGTGGCAGCTTTTGGTGGGCTATACCAGAATAATGCGGAGCCTGCGATCTTTTGCGATATAGTCATGCTGGTCTTTCTTCTTCTTATTATTGTAGGTTTTCAATATGAGCAGCGGTTATGACCCAGTAGATTCTTGGAGGATTGGTGTAATGGTAGCACAGCAGACCGCTAATCTGTCCGGGTTCGTCGCCCGTAGAGGTTCGAGTCCTCTATCCTCCGTGTGCGTGGTGGAAAAAGTAGACACTAAGAAAAAGACCCGGCCTATTACTTTCCTTCGGGGGAACGTGAGTATCTACGTAGTGAAAAATCAAGGTGCAACGCCGGATAGCACTATGCAGGGTGTAAATCCTTGCCGCACATGGCCCTGTAGCTCATCGGTTAGAGCAGCGTGCCTTATAAGTCGTGTGTAGTTGGTTCAACTCCAACCGGGGTCATTGGTACCGCTACGAGCATAGTGGTTAAATAATCCGAAGCAGGATAGCCAAACTATATACTGAGTAATTGGTGTAGTGGTTATTACCTTGTACCACCCCAAAACAAGGAGGAGACCTGAGTAGTCTATAAATGGCTCATGCTTTCCTGATAGAGCATCGTAGTATCAGGTGTGCAACCACGATCCGTCAAGCGTAAACGACAACAAACGAAGCCAGCAAGGGGCCTGGCAAACGTGCGCCCCTCCTAAACCCAACATGCAAGGAGATTATTAAGCATGGGCTTAACCACAGAACAATGGGCCATACTGGAAGCCCCTGTACCAGCCAGTGAGATCAAGTCCTACCCTGGCAAGGGTGGAAAGGAGATGAGGTATACCTCCGTTGAGTTTGTAGAGGGCAGGCTTTCAGAGGTTGATCCAAACTACTCAAAGGAGATATTCCTAGGACCTAAAGGAATTACTGTCCACTACACATTGTTGGGGGTACGTCGTGGGGGGGCCTTTGACTATGATGAGGAGGGCAAGTATGGTACCCCGGTTACCAATGGGGAGGCGCGGGCGGCAAGGCGAGCCGGTAAAAACTTTCTCGTAGCGAAGGAATTATGGGCTAACGAGGTCGTGACTGAGGATGCTGAAGAGGAAGAGGAAGTTGTAGCCCGCCCACGTAAGCAGGTCAGCAAGGCACAGCAAAGTAATGGAGGGGGTGAGAACTACAAGTCCCCTACGGAAGGCCAGTTAAAATATCTTGTAGAGGGTCTGAAAGTACCTCCTAGTACTGCGAAGGCCTTGAACGGCTGGGGAACCAAGAATGCAGATGGCACCTACCAGCCGAGCGAAGTATCCAATGTTATTGAGGCTTTGAAAAGGGGCAGGGGTAATGACCCCGAAGCTTACGACGCAAATCCAACGAAATTCATTAGTGCCGCCCTGAAACGTTTAGCCCCCGCGCTCAAGTTGAATGTGACCCCTATTCCGGCGCGAAGACGTGACCCGGAGTTTGACCCATTTGAAGATTACGACTTAGATTAGGTCTGACTATGGACGAATTTATAGTTTCTAGACTGTCCAATAAGGCGGGGAGATTGCTCTTCGCCTTATTGATTACCATAAACCTGCGGGAAACAAGAACCGTAGACATGACTACTGAAGACCTTGTAGCTCGTACCGGACTATCGCGGCAGTCCGTGTACCAGGCGACTGATGAGCTAATCACAGGAGGGTACATTGCCAGGGATCGCGAAAGCTATGCGGTTCTCTTAGCAATGCCTTCACCAGCCATGTCTTCGGGTCATAGTCCTGTGGTGGTCCCTGTAGAAGACTCTCAAGAGGAGCTTACGACAGAAGATCTTTGTAGGGTGGCGGATGAAGAGAACAACGCTTCTGGAAAGGTAGAGGCGTTGCAACACATGTGGGAAGATCTGTTCCCGCAAAAGGACTACCCCTTACAGAGGCTACAAACACCTGCTGCAAAGCACTTTCTCGCTATTGCAGGTGGCTCGGCCCTGGAGGTCTACTCCCAAGTAACAAGCGGAGTAGGAAACAAAAAGATACAGTATCCTAAATCTTATGTAGAAGCCATTCTCAAGGCAAGGGCTAAAACAAAGGCAGATGCCGCGCAGTCAGAAGCCTCCGAAAGCCGTGAAATTGAGGGGTATAGGGATTTGGCGAGATGGAGTAACGAGTATGGGAATAACTCGCTCAAGCGACGTTTCGAGACGCCTTCGTGAGGAGTACGAGGCAGCCAGTCTCAATCCAAAGGAAGTATTCGGCTATGCAAACTTTGGGGAAGCGTTTCCCGCGCTGAATGCGATGACTGCGGGAATACATCCGAATACGCTCACCATTCTTGCTTCCCGTCCGAAGGTGGGCAAGTCACAATTTGCTAGCTCGGTGCCACCAGAAATTGCGCGTCAGGCTGTAGGGACGGGGCTGTATGTTAAGATCATTACACTCGAAACTACAGTGAAGACCTACCAACGACGTATGGCCGCAACCGCAGCGGGTATCCCAAACCCAAAAGCAATACGTGCGGGGATGCTCAGTCCTGCTCAAAGAGATGCCTATTACAGGGCGCTGGACTGGATAGGGGAACTGCCCATAGAGTACCTATCGAACGAGGGTGACCTGGATGAGGTAGAGGCATTGCTTTTTGGCAATAGTAATGTTACACTTAGTAAGATCCGTGAGTTTCTTTCTAAAGATACTTTCTGGTGGTTGCTTGACCATATGGGGTTGGTGTCCGACCTCAAAGGAGGTGATACCACAACCAAAACACTGAATCTGGCCAATGATTTGCAACGGATCGCGAATCAGGTGTGCGCAGGGATGGTAATAACACATTTAACACGCGATTCTATGGGTAAGGGTGTGCCAGGTATTGAGTCTATCAGTGGGTCCGATCAAGTAGGGAAGAACGCAGATGTGCTCCTCCTGCTTCAACGCCCTTACTTTGAAAATCGTAATTTGTCACCGGAAGACATAGAGCTTGTGAAGGAGAGAGAGCCTGCGATACTTGTTTTCCATAGTAGGGATGAGGGTAGTGGTATGGTCTTTATGATTTGGGACAAGGTGAAGGTCGGGTTTTATGAGGTGGTATTGCCCGACGGGAAGACCCCGCCTTTCCCACGATGATACTACTACACGGCGAAATGGTAGAGGGATACCACGTGGAGGCCGTCCCTCAGTTCAACACTGATGATGCCTTCACGTACGATGCTCTCAGCGAAAGGGCTGGTATCAGGGCTATCTGGCTGCTCTATTACGATAAGCAGTGGGAACACCTGGAAGATATAGGCTGTGAGAGAAGCACTTTAGAACCAGCCCTTCTACGGTTTTCCTATGGCCGTCGCCTAACTATTCGACAGGTCCAACAACTAAGAAAAGTACCAGCAGTCGTAGCAGCCAGCCGCGAGTTGAGGTTGGCTTACGCACTCAAGTACTACGACAAAAATAATGAAAGGCTATAGAAAGTGGCAACTCAGATCTACCAGGCAACAGTGCTTGACGATTCTACAGCGTTAAAGTTACAAGAGAAATACAAAGTGCAGATAGAGGCGGCGGGAGGAACGGTTCATTGCGGGCGCAGTTATGGACACGGCCCCGCGTATATTGTTGTATCTCTACCGAGTACCCCTAAAGTAAACCCAGAGAACATTTTGCAAGGGGAAGGGTTAAAATTTATGACTGTTCATGCACAAGTCGTACCCATGCCCAAAGATAATATAGAGGAGTAGCATATGTCTATTACCCTGGCTATCAAAAGAAGGGGTACAGACATCGAACAGGAGATGGCTCGTGTCATGGGATACGGGCTATCAACTGGTTTCGACCTTGAGACCACCGGTATAGATCCGAGGAAGCATAAGCTGGTAAGCGTAGCATTCAAACCACAGGATCGGAAGCCTGTAATCATAGACGCTAGAGACATGGATAGGGGGTTTTTGTGCGACCTTCTGACCCCTTACTTTGCTGACAAGCACAATAGGTTTATTGGGCAGGGCCTTGCCTTTGACTTGCACTGGCTGATGAGCTACGTAGGAATTCCCTGCACCAAAATCCAGGCGCGCTTTTACGACACCTATATTGTGGAGTTACTTATTCTTGGTATGGGTGTGTCGGAGGCTCGAAATGCAGGGATTGGTATGGGACTGGGGGAAATAGCCGCACGTTACGGGCTAGAGGTAAGCAAGGAGGAGAGGAATTGGTTCATTGATTTGGACAAGCGCCCGGATGAGTGGAATGCCTCCTTTCCGTATGAACAACTTCAGTACATACGTCAGGATGTATCGGTTGTGCATCTCTTAGCCCGTGAGCAGGATAAAATCATCAAGCAATATGGGCTTGAAGAGGTGGTCGAACTGGAGTCTAGAGTTATCCCCGCTACTGCTGCCATGAGCCATTTTGGGGTAGGGGTTGACAGGGCAGTATGGAACTCAGTTATGGGTCCTATTAATGAGGTTATAAGTAGATACGAAGAGGAGATCCATGAGAAGTTTGACGTTCCCATTCTGCAAGATAGAAGAGAAAAATATATGGCAAAGTACGAGCCATATCGTGCCTGGATCAAGGAGCGTGATGACTACATTACCGATGCTCGTGAAGCATGGGGAGATCAGAAGTTCTGGGGGGAAGAAAAAAAGCGTGTTATAGAGGTGTTCAAGAAGGAGTACGGGGTAATGAAGCCTCCTCCCGCCATGAAAGACGGGGTAAATCTTGGGTCGTGGAAACAGGTACTCGTAGGTTTCCAAGCTATGGGGTTTGATTTTTCAAGTGTGAAAGAGGAAGAGTTGGCTCCTTACGCCGGACTGAACCCGGTAGTTCAGCTATATATGGATTACGTAGCGCATACGACAATAGCGAAGAGGTACAATCTTTCATTCCTTGAGAAGTTTGCGCCGCTGAATCGTCTTTACGCCGGGTGGTTCCAGCTAGGAACGGGAACTGGTAGGTACTCCAGTCACAGCCCTAACTTCCAGCAATTCCCAGACAACGGACCGGGTGCAAGGTTGCGCCAGGCCATCATTCCCAGCCCAGGGTATTGTTTCGTAGACGCGGATTTCTCTAACGTGGAACTTAGAATAGGTGCAGAGCTTAGTGGGGATGCGTTCTTGTTAGAGGCCTTCGCTACGGGGATTGACGTGCATGCTCACACGGCAATCGTCATGTTCGACCTGAAAAACAACCGAGAGTTCTTGCGTGCTACCGAGGGGGGTATGACAATTAAGGGCTGGACAGACAGCAAGAATGCAGTGGTAGGGGGTAAGGAGATAGATAAGAGTTACCGTCAGGTTGCCAAGAAAATTAATTACATGCTGCTCTATGGAGGGGGAAGGAAACGCCTCGCTGCTGAGTTGCGTGTGTCAGAGCAGGATGCAAAGGCCCTGCTAGACCTGCACTTCCAGGCATTCAAAACTATTATGACCTGGATCAGAAACCAGGGGGGAGCACTCGATGAGGCGGTGCGGAGACAGCAGACCAGAACATACGGGTCAACTCGCTCAGGCCGAAGACGCTGGTTTTCCATCCCCACACTTGCACTTCCGAGAGATGTCACTGCCGAAGACGCCCTGGAGGCACAGCAGGAGTGGCGTAAGCAGATGGCAGGGATACGAAGGCAGCTAGTCAATGGTCCAATTCAGGGGCTTAGCGCAGATATTAGCAAGTTTGCAATGGCAGAGTGGCATGCGAAGTACAACTCGGAGGACATGCACATGGTTGCCGCTATCCATGATGAATTTTTATTAGAGGTGAAAGACGACCCGGCCACAGTTTCGCGTGCTCAAGAGGCGCTAGCGGAGTGCATGCTGGCGGGTCTGCACCGATACTTACATGTTGTTGACGTTGGGGAAGTACACCCCACAGTAGAAAGGTATTGGAATCACTAATGGATGGTTACAAACCTAGTCGGGCTACTTTCAACTCCTTGAAACCAGTAAGACTGTACGAGCCTATAAAGGTGGACGCAGCGCACTACCCCACACTGGATCAGGTTATGAAAGATCTAGAACTGTTCAAGTATAGCATGCCCATAAAGGAGGAAAAGGATGAGCATCGTATCGCAGGGAAGTAACGTTGTAATAACCCTCCCTGGTGTATGGCTTGGGGTTGCAGCTATTGTAGTGCTCTGTTTCCTAGTCGCTGGTGTGATGAATAGGAAACACTGATGAAAGCAGAAAATACACCTGTGCTCTTCTTTTCTGCCGAGTTTGCTAGAGGGGCAGCAGCGGGGCGTGTGGGCAGAGGAAGTGATGACGAGCTAGAGTACCTGGAACAAGGTCTACGAACCTCTGATTGGTACGCCGGATGGATAGCAGCCTATCGCGCAAGGAGAGCAGAGCATGATAAGGATGCCCGATCTCAGAACAGTAGTGGGACAGCCCTGGGGGGACAGCGCGGTAATGGTACCGTGTCCACTACACAAGGACCCCAGCAGTAGCCTTGCGGTGTATGCGGATCACCTGTACTGCTTTGGGGGGTGTGGGTACTTTCGCCGCTACGAGGGGCTGGCCCTTCTACTGGGGATATGGGATGGCAAGCAAGAAACAGTAAGGGCAGCACTCTACGAGGTTATGAAGAAGCTTGGGGACTTGAAGCCGGACCAAACACTGTCTTCGGGTAGGCCTAAACAACCACCAAAGCCAATTGATCTCTCAGCCCCTCTGAGTTTTCACCGCTTCTTGCTGGCTAATCAAGAGACCCTGGAGTACTTCATGCAGTGGCGTGGTCTGAGCATTGAAACAATAGTAGGCAAGCGCCTGGGGTATACAGGGACACATTTTACAATCCC
>Ga0170475_108084066_pt1 | contig 15605 bp, 1 predicted proteins | sample Soicark_Litter_5_FD_111474 | JGI IMG/M metagenome (GOLD analysis project Ga0170475, IMG submission 111474) | Avena fatua rhizosphere microbial communities from Hopland, California, USA. Combined Assembly of 48 SPs | reverse complement strand
GGTGACTTTGCGTTGGAAAAGACGACGAGCACCGGACCCGACCATGTGCTCGGCAACGGTGACGATGTGACTTCAGTCCGCGTTGGTGTTGCGAACCTTTCGATTGGACTCGGCGACGGCACGACGGACTTTGTTACCGTTACAAATGGTGAAGGCTCATTCCTTCTCACCGCGGCAGGCATGGCCGGTCAAATTGGTGGCACCGTGAATGTCAACGTGCCTGGCGTGGCGGTGACGGGAACGCTGAAGCTTTCGATTAACAATACGAACGCCGCGGTTCAGGATTCCTTCCAGGTCGGCGCAACGACGATTGCGATTAATCTGCCGATTGGGCCGTACGTGCGTGTTGATGGAACTGGATTGTCGGCGACTATCTCGGGATTGGCGGTTTCGGGCGATTTCGCGTTCGAACGCCTGACGAAACCCGACGGGCAGCGTGTGGTTCGCGTCGCGGTTTCCAATGGCGCCGTTGCTTTGGGTGACGCGGCGAGTCCGTTAGTGCGCGTCACGGCGGCGAGCGGTCGATTGCTGGTCAGCTCGGCTGGTGTCGCAGGTAAATTTCTGGAAGCCTGTCGCTGAACTTTGCGCCTGTCGTCACGTTCACTGGAAACATTGTTGCAGCGTTCAACACCACCGCGAATGCCGTCAGCGAAGATTTCACGGTTGGCAGCGAAACGGTGCGGCTTGATTTGCCGGCCGGTCCTTACACCCGTGTCGAAGTGCGCGGAACCGATGCGACTCATCCGGCTACCTTAAAGGTGCTCGGCCAGAGTTTAAGCGGGAATTTCGCTTTCGAACAAATCACCAACACAGCGGGGCAACGTCGTGTGCGCCTCGCCGCTTCGAGCGTGTCGCTATCGCTTGGTGGAATTGTTTCGGTGACGAACGGGCAGGGGATGTTGCTGGTGAATAACGATGGTCTCGCTGGATCGTTTAGCGCGAATGTCGCGCTAACGTTGCCCGCCGGAATCAGCCTGTCGGGCGACTTTGCCATCGCCATCAATCAAACGGGCCGTTCGATCAACGAATCTCTGAATATTGGCGGACAAACCGTGACGCTGACAGCGCCGGCCGGACCGTATTTGCGCGTGGAAGCTCGCGGCGCGCGTCTCTCGCTTGCTGGTCAAACCTTGACCGGAGATTTTGCTTTCGAACGCACGACTTCAGCGGGGCCGGATCATGTGCCGGGCAACGGCGACGATGTGCAAGTGACACGCTTGGGCGCGAATCATGTTTCGCTGAATCTCGGGGACGGCACGACGAATTTCGTTCAAGTCACCGAAGCAAGCGGCAGTTTGCTTGTGGCTGCGGACGGAATGGCGGGTCAGTTTACCGGTGGCGTCGCGGTCGACATTCCCGGTGTAACGGCCAGCGGCACGTTCTCGCTCGCGATCAACACGACGAATCACACCGTGCAGGATACGATTGTGGTGGGCGGTTCGAATGTTTCGCTCGATTTGCCGGTCGGATCGTTCGTGCGCGTTACCGGCACGAATCTGGATGTCCAGATTCTTGGACAAACGATCCGTGGCAACTTTGCTTTCGAGCAATCGACCAACACGGCAGGCGCGAAAGTGGTGAAGATCGGGGTTTCGAACGGCGAAGTGCATTTGCAAGCCGGTTCGACGAATTTAGTGAACGTCACGAATGCAGTCGGCGCGTTCATTATCGCAAACGGCGGCGTCGCGGGAACAATTTCCGGCGACTTTAACTTAGGCCTGGCGGGAATCACGTTCGTTGGCCCTGTTGCGGTAGCGGTGAACACAACGAACACCGCGGTGAACCAAAGCTTCACTGTGGGCGGCACGACAGTACCGGTTTCAGTTCCGGCTGGACCATATTTCCGCGTTGAAGTTGGAAATCAGAGCCAGGCTGCGACTCTGACGGTTCTCTCGCAAACTTTGGCCGGTAAGTTCGCTTTCGAACAAGCCACGCGCACTGATGGCACAAAGATCGTCCGCATTGGCGCAACCAGCGTGGGGTTGAAGTTCACCACTGGCGCGACCGACATCTTAACATTGAGCGGCGGCCAGGGATTGTTTGTTTTGACGACGGCTGGCCTGGCTGGCGAGCTGTCGGGAAATGTTGCTGTTCCGTTGCTTGGTCTCTCAACCAACCTGCAGTTGAAGATCAACAATACGACTGTGGCTGTTCATGAACATTTCACGGTCGCGGGAACGACTCTGGCGCTGGATGTGGACGCTGGACCGTATATCAAAGTGCAGGCGACCGGCCTGCGGTTGACGATTGCAGGACAGACGCTGACTGGCGATTTCGCGTTCGAGAAAGTGACGAGCACGCCTGCCGCTGGCCCGGCGCGTTCGGTTGTGAAAGTCGGCGCGGCGAATGTGAGCCTGCGCCTGGGCGATGGCGCGGCGGATTTCGTGCGCGTGACCGATGGCAAGGGCGCTTTGATCCTGAGCGACGCCGGACTTGCGGGCACAGTCAGCGCCACTGTGAATGTCAGCGTGCCGGGCGTTACGTTCAGTGGTTCGTTCAGCGTCTCGATCAATAACACGAATCAACTGATCCATGAGGTGTTCACGGTCGGTTCGACACCGATCACGATTGATCTTCCGCAAGGTCCTTACGTCCGCGTGCAAGGCACGAACGTCGGCCTGCAAATCCTCGGTCAGACATTGCGCGGCAATTTCGCGTTCGAGCGCATCACGACGACGACGATTGGCAGTTCTGCCACCAGCCAGGTTGTGCGTGTCGTTGTTAACGGTGTGACGTTGTCGATGGGCGACGGTTCCACTGAATACGTGCGTGTGACGAATGGCCAGGGTTCATTGCTCATTACCAGCGCGGGGTTGGCAGGTGAACTGAGCGCGGGCGTGGCGATTCAGAATATTCCCAACGTCAATTTCAGCGGGACGTTCAAACTGCGCATCAACAACACGAATGCGGCGGTTCACGAACGTTTTGCGGGCATCGGCGCCGGCTCGCCCGCGGTCACGCTCGATCTGTCGGCCGGTCCTTATGTCGCGGTGGCCGGAACGGGCATTGATCTGTCGATTCTCAGTGTCACGTTGCGCGGCGATTTCGCATTCGAACAAATTCGCAATAGCGCGGGCGCAACGATTGTGCGAATCGGCGTGGCGAACGTCAGCCTGAGTCTGACCACTGGCGCAAATCCGATTGTCAGCGTCACGAATGGCCGCGGCGCTTTGATCATTATGCCGACCGGCATCGCGGGCAGCCTGCAAGTTGATGTCGCTGTCAATTTCGGCAATCCAGGCGAATTCTCGATCACGGCGACGTTCGGTCTGGAGATTAACAATATTGCGTTGCCGGTGGATCAGACATTCGCGGTCAATGGCACGAACGTTCATCTGAATTTGCCGGCTGGTCCGTATCTGCGTGTGACCGCCTACAACGCGGATGTGACAATTGTTGGAATTCATCTGCACGGCGATTTCCTCTTCGATCAAGGCCAGCGCACCGGTGGAACTGTCACGCGGCTTGGAGTTGCGAATCTCAGCATCAACGGAGTGCCGGGCGATTCGCGCGGACTTACCGATGGCACGGGCGCGTTGATTATTTTCCCAACGGGCATTGCCGGTCAGATTACCGGCAAAATTGCAGCGTCGGTCGGTGGTTTGAGCGTGGGTGGCACTCTTGGTTTCCGCATCAATACGACGAAAGCGGCCGTTGATGAGACGCTGGATATTAATGGTACAACGGTTGTGATCCGCTTCACCGCGCCCGATCCGGCGGGCACGAATGTCTATTCATTCTTCGTCACTGACCTCACGCTGAACATCGGTAATTTCGTTTCGATTGAAGGCAATCTCGCTTTCGAATCGAATGGCTCATTTGCCGGTGAAGGTTTGGAAGTGTTCATCGGCCAGGGTCCCGCGCATCTGCCAAACAATGCGCTGAATCCGGCCGCCACTGGTGTGCTCCTGACCAACGCTTCGATCGGTGTAGTGAAGGTGGGCGATGGTGCGTCTGCGACATATGCCATCGACGCGACGGGCACGATTCGACTGATTGGATTGGACGGCCTCGTTGTCGAAGGCACTGCGCGGATTCGCTTCAACAACACCGGGCAGGCAATCAATCGAACGATCGTTATTCCGAACACGCCGCGCAATGTTGTGGTGAATTTCACCAGCACAGGCACGGCGTTGGTAACGTCATTCACCGGAACGGGAATTCGCTTCGCCGTCGGTGATGTGTTCTCAATTACCGGCAACGTCGCATTAGGCAAGCTGCCCAATGGCACTGTTCAGTTGGACATCACCAACGCCGCAGTGTCGATCAAGGTGGACGGACGCGAAGCCTTCAACATCAGCGGCAGCGCGACGTTTATGATCGGCGGCGCGGATGGATTCCGCCTCGATTCGATTCGTGTCAATGGATTTTCGATCTTTGGCGTTGGCGCCACGATTAATTCTTCGGCCAGCGCGACACGCTTCCTCAAGGCCCACATCGGCAGCCCGTTTGCAGGCGCCAATATCGATCGGGCAACGCTCAACGCGCAGCATTATATCGATGTTGTCTTCGACGATCCGAATGCGCGGGGCTTAACCGGCATCACCGACGATGCGCAGGAATTTACGTTTACGATTGATGGCGTTGCCGCCGCTGGACTCACTATCAACGGCGCGCCGACGCCCGTGCCAGGCCAGGCGAACACATACCGTTATCAGTTCACCGGCTCATTTATCCAGGACGGTGAAATTGGCGTCTCGTTCATCCCGCAATCGTGGACGGACAATAACGGTACAAGCAACTTTGGATCGATTGAACAATTCACGGTGGCGACAAAGCTCCCGAATGGTCAGTTGCCGACGCAAGGTCCAACGGCGCAACTTAGCAATCCGACCACGGGCGCGTCACTGACCGCTTCTGCGATCAATTCGCGCCAATACATCGATGTCACATTCCGGACGCGCAGTGGTAGCGCCATTGATCTGACCAGCATTGATGGAAATGAAATTTCGCTTTCTGGCCCGGGAGTAGCGGATGTTGCGCTCCTTGCCGATGGACGGCCTGATCTTGTTGGCGGTCGTCCGGTCCTAATTTCTGGCACGACGTTCCGTTACTACCTGCGTGATTCAAATCCGAACAACGATGTTGGCTTGTTCCGCGCGGGTGAAGTGGAAGTAAAATTCCTCAAAGCGACGGCGGCGAATCCGGCGCTTGGATTCAAGACGGTTGATGGAACCGCCAACGTCGCGGGCAATGCCAAATTCACAGTTGATGCGGCGGCGAACAACAGTGCGACGGCCAGCAACACCTTTAACCTTGGGCCGCTTTCAATCCAGGGCCCGAGCATCGGCATCGAAGACATCGGATTTAAAGATGGCTTGCTGGTGTTGACGGTCGGCATTGGCGCCGATCGCGCATCGCTGGCGTTCGGCGGTTCGAGCGGTGGCGCGCAGCAATCCAACAGCGGCATCACGGTCGATCTGCGCGGCATTCTCGCGACATTCGACGTGGGCGTGGATGTGTTCGGGTTGTTGAGTGGCAATGTCCGCATCGATCTGCCAGGCAAGTTTAGTGTTCGCGTTGCGCAACTCGAAGTGACTGTGCCGGACGTATTCAAGGCGACGGCCACGGGCGTCCAGATTAAATACGATCCGAGTGATGACACGGGCGCGCAGGAATTGGTGCGCATCGAAACGGCTTCGCTCGAGTTCCCGAAATTCGGCATCGCTGGGAACATTCGGCAGTTCGATCCAGATGGCCCTACTGGTCCGCAGCCTGCAAAACCGGGTCTGATTGTTTGGGAGAATGGATTTGCGCTCGGCGAAGCGGAACTTACTTATGGTGTCGAACCGACCAATCCTGCGACCGGTGGCAGTGTTGCGCCAACTGATCCAAATCAACGCACGATCAATTTCGGTTCGATTCTGGAACTCGATGACATCCGCGTCGGCGTCCAAAACTTCGAAGTTCGCTTTGGTTCGAGCACCACGTTCAGCGGCGGGATCTTTGTCGCGTCGGGCGGCGCTCGCTTCCTGCCGGGCAAACCGATCAGCGCGACGATCACGCATCGTCCGAATGCAAACACGCAATCTGCCGCTGCTGAAACGGAAGCGATCCGCCTCACGCTCACGTTCGCAAACGGTCATGTCGATTCGTTCAAGTTCGACATCGACCAGGTCAAGATTCAACTGGGCTCGTTCCTGACCCTGACCGGCGTTGATCTGCACCTCGACACTGGCGCGGCTGATAACCAGGAAATGCTCCATGTCGGCTCAATTGCGGCCGAACTCAGCATCGGTTCGATGAAGATTGGCGGCGAAGGACGCAACTTTGCGTTCATGGGTGACGGCTCGTTCAAAACGCTCCCTGGATTCGGCATCTTCCTGACGTTGGGTGGCGCGGATGGATCAGCGTTCCAATGGCCTTCATGGCTGCCGATCCACATCAACACGATTGGCCTCGAATGGGCCGACATCGAACATCATCCGGAAGAATTTGTTCTCACGCTGTCGGCGAGCGTTACGGGCATTCATGGAATTGCCGGTTTGGAATTCTCCGGCTCGATTGAGGGCATCAAGATCGACATCGGCAAGCTGCTCCACGGCGAATTCCCGATCGTTGATATTGCGTCCATTGGCGTCACGGTCCGCGGCAACATGTTCGGCGGCGAGATCAATGCCGGACTGATCGGCGGCATCCTCAAGATCGACAACAGTTACAACATGATCCCGGTGACGGACAGCACGACACCGGTGAAGGCGCGCATCTTCTTCATGGCGCTGCAAGGTGGATTCAAATTTGCCGGTATTGGCGTGAACATCCGCGTCGCGTTGTCTGAACTCGGTCCGCTCGGCTTGTTCCTCAACGCTTCGATTCCGGGTGGTGTGATGCTCGTGCCGCAAGCCGGCCTGGTGATGAATGATTTCTCGGCCGGCGTTGAGTTCTTCAAATCGTTGCCATCGATCGATGATCCATTCCTCCTCCGCGGACCTGACTTCGATATTCCACGCAACGTCGATGCCGAGACCTGGCTGGCCGGCGTGAAGTCGCAAGTCGTCCAGCAATATCGCGCCATTCAAGCGAATCCTGGAATGAGCGGATTCGGCGCAGCGTTCACGGCGCCGATGCTGATCACGGGCGGCGCCAAGATTTACTCGCTCTATACATCGCAGGAAGTCTTCAACGCCGAAGTCGTCGTCAAGTTCAGCACTGATGGCAAACTGTTGATCGTCGGGAAACTGAACTTCGCCTCGAATCAATTGAGCATCAGTGGACGCCTTTATGCCGACTTGTCGAAGATCGCCTCCGGCCAGGCCACGATCCTGTTCCTTGCCGATATTCCGGATCAAGTGCGCTTCCTGACGATTTACGGCAAGCTGAAGATGGGCTTCCGCAATGCTTCAGGCGAAGAAGTGACGTTTGATGTAGTTGACCCCGGCGCTGCGGAGGCCACGCAACTCAAGCCGAGCGTTTCCATCGTTGATCCCTCCGGCGATCACATCGACTTCAATGCGATGAACGGTCGCAAAACTACGGTGACAACTGTTTCGGGAACGACGCTGACCAACAAGACGTATATTGACGTCATCTTCACGCCGCCCGCAGGCGCCAATCTCGATTACGATTCCATTCTCGATAGCGATCCGGAATTTGAGCTCCTCGTGGCCGGACGCAATTCACCGGTAACCATCACGGGAGATCCAGTCCCGATGGAAACGGTAATGAACGACGACGGCACGATGACGGTGCAGGCGCTGACAGCAACCTCGGAAGAATCGACCGGCGTCAGCGCGCGCGTGGCAATGGTTGCTGCGTTGACGCGGACCGGAACGAAACGATTCCGTTATGTCATCACCGATGGTTCATTTACCCAATTCCCGCGCGGTGAAGTTCGCCTCCATTTCACCGCTAATTCGTTCAAGAACGCCAATGTCACTCTACAGAACGGAAACGTGGTCACCGGCACCGCAAACGATGAAGCCACGCTTAGTTTTGTGGTCGATGGATCGACCGCGTCGCTATCCAATCCGGGCAACGGTGGCAGCATCGATATCCACGTCCTGAACGGCCGCAATTATCTGGATGTGGATTTCACGGCGCCGAGTGGATTGCGTATTGATCCGGATTCAATCACTGATCTCGATTCCGAATTCACTCTGTCGGGCGCTGGTCTCGGCAACGTGCGACTCGATCTGACACAAGCGCCCACTCTGCTCACGACCGACGGCGCCGCTGCGACACAACGTTTCCGTTACTGGCTAACCGGCAATTTTGCCACGGGCGATGTCACTCTGACTTACCGCGCGGGTTCATGGGCATTCGTCAATGCATCAGCCGGCTCGACTGGAACCGCAACGTTGAATTCAACGTCTGGTGGCTCAGGCTCGACCGTCTTGCCGGGCGAAGTTGAAATTACGCTGCCCGCGCCGCCTGAAGGATTCTCGATCGATCCAGGTTCGGTGCTGGACGTCGGTCACGAATTGAACCTCTCCGTCACTTCGGGTGACTGGACCGTGACGCTCGATGACGAGGTTGCCCCGGTTCGCGTTGGCAATACCAATACTTATCGCTTCTCGATCATCGCCACGCGGCCGACCGGTTCGAGCACGACTTCTGCGACGCTCAGCTACACGTTCGTGGCCGGTTCGTGGTCATTGCTCGATCAAGGTGGCGCAACGGGTGAGGGGGTAACGACTGGCGGTCAGGCCATCAGCCTCAGCAATCTCAACAACACAAATAACCGCAGTTACATTGATGTCATCTTCGCGCCGAGCAAAGGATTAGGCAGCGACAGCCAGCGGTTCCAACTCGATCGCGCTTCAATAATCGAAAGCGGAAGCGAATCGCCGGAGTTTGCTTTGACTGGCGCCGGCGCGGCGACTAATAACGTCACGGTGGTCGGAACTCCGACGTACCTTGGCAACAATACTTATCGTTATTATTTGCAGGGTGACTTTGTGGCCGGAGATGTGTCCGTTGATTTCATCGAAGGCAGTTGGACTGATTCCGGTGGAAATTCGAACGCCGCATTCAGCCGCCACTTTATCGCGCAAGGCGCAAGCGCCGAGGTGACGAATCCGAAAGCCGGGACTGCCGTCGGTTCGGGCGTGATCAATGGCAATCACTACATCGAAGTCACATTCCGCGCTTCGAGTGGCTTCTCGATCAATGCAGATTCAATCGACGGCGACGAAATCGTCCTTAAGAACGCGGCCGGCCAGACGATCACGCTGCATACGCCAACGCGCGTTGGAACGACGGACCGTTATCGCTACTCATTCGACGGAACGCTGGCGACCGGTGCTTACACAATCGAAATTCGCGCGGCGAGCTTCCAGGACACCGGTGGCCAAACCAATCTTGGCTCCAGCCAGAAATTTACGGTCGAACAACCTCGTGCCACCTTGGTCGATCCCGCGCCCGGCAAGATCATGGATCGCGAGACGCTCAACAGCCGTCACACGATCGATATCATGTTCACGCCGACCACCGGCCATGTCCTTGATCTTGATACGATCCTGGACTCGGGCGCCGAATTCACGCTGACGGGCGCCAACGGCGAAAACGTCGTGGTCAACGGCACGCCGGAAAATCTCGGCAATAACACCTTCCGCTACACCTTCAGCGGCACGTTCGACACCGGCAAATTGACCGTCCACTTCACTGCGGATAGCTGGCGCGACAAGTCCGAAACTGATGCGGCTGACCCCGGCAATGGCGGCGCTGCTTCGCAAGACCAATTCGGCCTGATCACACAGGCTCCGAACTTCTTCATCGAACTTTCCGGTGGTGTTGAACTTCGCCTTGCCGATCTGCTTGATGAGCCGCTCATGTCGGTGAAGGCGACGGTAAGCCTCGACATCGACTACGCGCGCCACGTCTTCATCCTGCAATTCAGCGGTCAGCTAAAGATTTACAAACTCGGCACAGTCGGAGCGAGCGCTGGTCGCTTCGTGCTCGACATGAGCTACACGCTCAGCGACAAGCCGCTATTCTGGGGTGTCGCTACGCTCGAAACCAATTTCAGCGTCCTGGAGCAATACGGTGTGTTCCTCTATGCGAAGGGCGTGCTGCAGATCAACACGAGCAACATGCCCAAGACGGAAACCTTAACACTGCCCGGCCTCGGCCCGAACGGAACCGACGCCACGCGCACATTCAACCTCGCGCCGCAAAGCTTCTCACTCGAACTCGCGGGCCAGGCGAAGATTCGTCCGCCGGGCAGTTCGACTGACTTGTTCAAGATGAACGGCGGCTTCTTCTTGAAAATTAGCGCCCAACGTTTTGAACTCTTCGTCACCGCTGAACTCTCCTTCGGCATCGGCGATTCGCAGATCACTTACTCGAAAGTTTCTGGGCTGCTGATGATCATCGGCGTCCCCGAACATCCGGAACTCGGCGAGATTCCAGGTGTGGCTGGCCGCTTCAAAGTCAGCGCCTCAGCCGGAATTGGGTTGCCGAGCGTCGGCGATCTCTTCCAGGTGTCGGGCTCGGTTTCATTGATGTTTAACACGACGATGGCCGATCAGGATTTCACCATGCCTGATTCGTTCGTGCCGCTGCTTGATCCGGGCGAACCCAGCGTCATTCACATCTACAAGTCCGCTCCGAAACTCGACGGCTCGCCATCCGGAAAACCGGGCGAAGTTTATTTCGTCGCGACCATCCAGGCGGAAATCAAGATTGCGTTCATCACGCTGACCGGTTTCCTGCAAATTTCGCTTGGCAGCAACAGCGGCTTGATTGTGACTGGCGCGGTCGGAACTGAAATCTCGTTCCTTGGCGCGCTTTCGGGAACGATCAATTTGGTTGTCGATGGTCAAGGCGTTGCGGGGCGCGTTTATCTTGCGCTTGCCGCCAATCGCATTCCGGGTGTGCAAATCGAGGGCGAATTCAATCTGGAAATCAACACCGGCGCCCAACGCGACATTGAAACGTTCCAAATCGACGCTTCGACAGGCAAGTTCGTTCGCAATGCTGATGGAACATTGCATGTGGGCACGGTCACGCTCGTGACCGGCATCAAATTCTCCGTTCGCGGCAAATTTATTATCGCGGAAGTCATCGAAATTCGCGGCGAGTTCACATTCTCTCTCGTCCCGGGCGAGCTGAAGATAGATGTGGACGGCACTTTAAGTCTCGTGCATTTCGGCGAGGTCGCGGTCCATGGTCATTTCCTCGCGAATGCGGAAGGCGTTGTTTTGCAGGTTCGACTAAGCCTTGCGGCCAGTTTCGGTGCGGATATTGGCCTCAAGTTCCATGCCGATGCCGTGTTTGAAATCAACACGACCGGGCATGAGAAGACATTCGACACGCCGCTCGATCCGAACGCGCCAGCGGTCCAACCTGGTGTTCACATCTTTATTGGTGGCGGTGTCGAATTCCTCGGCTTTGTTGAAGCCAGCGGCAGTGTCGATATTCGCATCAGCAATATCGGATTCCGTCTCGAGTTCCACGTTCACATTGCAATCGGTGAGCTCGAATTCGCTGTTGATGGAATCGGCGCTGTCTACGTTGACGACCATCCCGGACTCGTGATGATGCTCCATGTCGGCATCGATTTGGATGGAACGATTTTGGATATCCAGGCTGATGGAACATTCCAACTGAACACAACTGGAATCCTCCGTGACGGCGTTAATCCCGGATTCCTGCTCGATCTTCATGGTCATCTCGAAATCCTGGAAATTCTCAAGTTCGACACCGGCGTCAGGATCGAGGTCGGTGATCACTATTGGCGGTTCGATATTAATGCCGACATGGACTTCTTTGGCATCGTAGTCCTCCATGGCAAAGGCCATATCGATTCGATTGGCAACTTTGAACTTTCATTGAGCGGCCGCATGGTCATCGGCAGCGACTCGTTCGGTTTGGTGGGCGAATTCGAATTCCATGTTAAATCCGAGGTCACTGAGGATGCCACCGGCAATCCATATTATGTGTTCGATCTTGGCGGCGGCGCTAGGGTGCGCGCGCGTCTGTTTGGCATTACTCTGGCCGGCTTGGGATTGAGCTTTAACTTCCACGCTGAAGGCAATGGCGCCGTCCCGGTCACTCTTTCGATCCGCGTTGAAATCGAACTCCTGTTCTTCACGATTACCAAGACAGCGACGTTCCAACTCGGTGTTCTGCAATTGCCGCGACCGGTCTTCCTCGCGGGTGATGCTGGCAATCCTCAAGCGTGGAACGGCGGCGAATTGGTTTTGAACACCGGCACGCGCGCCTCCTCGCGCGGTCTCGGTGAAGATATTGGCGATGAGTCGTTCATCATCGAACAGATCGGCGGAACTGCAGGCGACGCGACGATTAAAGTCACCGGCCTGGGTAAATCACGCCGTTACGAGCACGTCACCAGCATCCGGGCCGAGGGCGGCGACGGCAACGATTCGTTGACCGTAATGCCGAGCGTCAATGTGCCCGTTACAATCAGTGGTGGCGCTGGTGATGACGTGTTGATCTATAACGGCGCTCGCACGGTCACCATCAACGGCGATGGCGGTGATGATTACATCGAAGTAAACACGAAGGCTGGCACAACCGTAAACGGCGGCGATGGGGATGACTTTATCCTGAGTAAAGGCCAGGGCTCGGCGGTTGTGCATGGCGGCAACGGCAATGACCAAATCACTGGCGGCTCGGGCGCTGACCAAATCTTTGGCGATGCCGGAGACGATGTGATCTTCTGGAATAAAGGCGGCGGCAACGACATTATTGACGGCGGCGCCCAGGCGACCGCGAACGGTGACCAATTGATGCTGACCGGTGACAATGCGGATGAAACGGTCGCGGTCGGTCCAGCGTCGGGCGGCGGCGTTCTTACGAACTACTCCGGCGCGTCGATTACGGGCCGTGGATTTGAAACTCTGGTTCTCGACAATGGCGCCGGCGCGGACAAAGTCACGATGACTGACGCCGGTGCGGGCGCTCCGAAGATTACGATCAAGGCTGGCGACGATAACGCGCAAGACACGATCACCGCACGCGGCGGCGCTGGAAACGACACCTTCCGCCTTTCAACCGACGCGACCATGCCGACTGATCCCGACATCACGCTGACGTGGGGCGCGATGAACGTGAATATTCAACAGACGCGCGCCGGCACGGGCAATGACACCGTCGTGATCGAAGGCCTTGGTGGCAATGACACCGTTAATGTTCAGAAAGTCAAAGCGGGCACGAGAGCGATCGTTAATCCCGGCCTTGGCACGAACTCGGTGATCGTTGGCACGAATGCTCCGTCGCTGAACGGTCGCATCAATGAAATCAAAGGCGCGCTGACGATCAATAGCACAGGCCGTGACACGATCACGATTGATGACAGCGGAAACACCTCGGCGGCGACTGGTGTCATGGATGCCTCCTCGATCACGGGTCTTGGAATGGGCAGTGGCAAGATCAACTTCGGCGGCCATGACATTTTGAATCTGCGCCTGGGCTCGGCAGCGGACACGTTGACGATCAAAAACAGCCCGCGCGGCGCTACGACAAACGTCTTCATGGGTTCGGGCAACGACACGTTAAACGCGCAGGGCGTCACGGGTGTAACGAACGTGAACATGGGCGCCGGCACAAACGTGATCAACGTTGGCACCTTGACTCCTGGCACAGGCGGCTTGATCTCTGGCATCCAAAACGAACTCACCGTCCAGGGCGGCGGCAGCGATTCATTGCAAGGCGATGACACTGGTAATACTTCCGGCCGCAGCGGTACGCTCAGTTCGACGTCGATTTACGGCCTCGGCATGCGCTCAGGCCGCGTCAATTACGCTGGGATCACCACGCTCACGCTTTCGCTCGGCTCCGGTGACGACACGCTCGATGTGTTGGGCACCTCGTCCGCGATCACGACGATCAACGCTGGAAACGGCGACGATGTGATAAATATCCGCGGGACGACTGGGCCGCTGTTGGTGCATGGCCAGGCTGGCGACGACACCGTGAACATGGGCAGCAAAGCGCCGGACATCCGCGGCAACCTCAATGCAATTGGTGGTTCAGTCACTGTGTTTGGCGAAGCCGGATCCGATACCGTGAACATGGATGACACGGGCGACACCGGCGATAACAACGGTCGTGTCACCTCGACGCAAGTCACCGGCCTTGGCATGGGTGTCGGTCTGACTTATTCAACCATCGAAGCATTAAATATCAATCTTGGCACCGGCAACGACACATTGCTCGTCAACGGCATCTTCACGAACACCGTCACGACGATTCACGGTAACCCCGGCAACGACACTGTGAACGTCGTGGTTGATGAACGCGCCGCTGGTCCGGCGTTTATCTTTACAGACGCGGGCGCTGATATCGTGAATGTCCAGGCTTATACCGGTCTGTTGGCGATCGATGGCGGCTTAAGCGACGATACGATCCATCTCGGCAGCAATGCGCCCGCGAGCAACGGCAAACTCAATCGCATCACGGGCTCGGTCACGATCGAAGGAAATGAAGGCGTCGATACAATCACCGCCGATGCCACCGGCGAAACTGCCGACAATCGCGGCGTTGTTACTTCTACGCGCATCACGGGTTACGGCCTCTCGATCATGTTGATTACAACGCCGTTGAACGCATCGACATCAATCTCGGCCCTGGCAACGACACCAGCGAAATCAATTCCACCAATCCGAGCACGGTTACGAACATCTTCGGGAATGACGGCGATGATCGCTTCCTTGCGCAGACATTGAGCGGCCAGTCGTTCTTCGACGGCGGCAACGGCGATGATTTCATTAGCTCGGTTGCGGGAAATCTCCTCGTGCGTGGCGGAGCCGGTCAGGACCGTGTGTTTGCAGGCGCTGGCAATGACGATATCGACGGCGGCCCGGGCAATGACGAACTTCACGGCGGCGCTGGCAATGACCTCATCGTCGGCGGCGAAGGGAATGATTCGATCTTCGGCGATGACGGCAACGATCTGCTCTGGGGCGGCTTCCCATTCCGCAGCGCCAGCTTCTTCGATCTGAGTGTCGCATCGAATTTCGAAGCGCCGCCTGGCTTCAACACCGCTGAAGCCGATCCAATCACCACGTCCGGATTCGTCCTGCCGAACAACGGCATGTCGCCGAAGATTCTCGTTGGCCTCTCTGTTGACGGTCAGTTGCTCGATGGCGCTGACAACATTCAAGGCGGGGCAGGGGACGACTTCATGTTCGGCGGCAGCGACAACGACCAGATCGATGGCGGCTCCGGCCATGACTATGCCGACGGCGGTCTCGGTGACGACCTCGTGTTAGGTGGCGACGGCAATGATATCGTTCGCGGCGGCTTCGGTAACGACGAATTGCATGGCGGCGCCGGCATCGACCAACTCTACGGCGATCAAGGCTCCGATTATCTTTTTGGCGAAGCCGGTCTGCCGAATCATTCGCAGGCGGGCCAACGTCTGTGGGGCGGCGACGGAATTGATTATCTCTACGCGCATGCCGAAATCGCGTTGCCAACTTCCGTCACCATCGGCGGCGTGCCGACCTCGGTTGATATTGATCACGTTAGCGCTGCGCTTGGTGTCGCGGTTGCGAACGCCATCGCTTCTGAAACGGCGCTGCGCGGCGATGAAATGCACGGCGGGGCCGGCGGCGACTTTATCTACGGCAACCTGCGGCGCGACATCGCGTTCGGCGACGACCGCAACGATTACATCCACGGCGAATACTCGGCCGGCC
>Ga0170475_101041737_pt1 | contig 15617 bp, 12 predicted proteins | sample Soicark_Litter_5_FD_111474 | JGI IMG/M metagenome (GOLD analysis project Ga0170475, IMG submission 111474) | Avena fatua rhizosphere microbial communities from Hopland, California, USA. Combined Assembly of 48 SPs | reverse complement strand
TTCAGCAACGCCCCCAAGCGGACCTCCTATTATAGCGGCTGTTCGCCGTCCCCAGAAACTGTGGGACGTGGCTGCGGACGAAGTCAACAGGTGTGGTAGGAGTAGTGCGTTGCAGGGGGACGCCAGGAAAATGACCAGCCAGCTTGAACAGGAGATCGAGGATCTCTGCACTGTGGCGCGGCGCTACGATGCGCGTTACCAGCGTATTCCAGAGTTGACCTGGCCACATGGTGCTCGCATTGCGGTCAACTTCACCGCCGATTTCGATGCCATGCTGCTGCGCCGACTGCTGAACGAGCCGCCGATGCAGCTTGCCAAGGGTGAGTTCGGGGGACTCGTCGGCATCTGGCGGCTGATAGAGCTGTTCGATTCGCATGGTATCAAAGCGACGGTTTTTGCGCCGGGCAGGATATGCGAGCTGTATCCACAGGCGCTGCGCGCGGTGGCGCGCAGCGGGCACGAAATTGCCGATCACATGTGGGAACATCACGTCCCAAAGGACCCTGCCCTGGAACGGGACCACCTGCTGAAGACAGCGGCAGCGCTGGAGGCTTTTGCGGGACGGCGCCCGGTCGGGACGCGAAGTTCGCATTCACTGGGGTTGCTGCGTCAGGAGGGGTTCCTCTACGTCTCGGAAGATTCTGCCGATCATCGGCCGTATTATGTGCGCGACGCAGCAGGGGCACATCCGATGCTGAACCTGCCATTCCATTACGCGATCGACGACGCGATGTTCTACAGCTTCGCCTGGTTGGGAAGTGGCAACGCGGCGCAACGGATCACCGACCCGGACCGGGTGTTCGATCTGTGGTGGGCAGCATTCTGGCAGCAGTACCGCGCCGGCGGCTATCTGAATATCGTTGTGCACCCATTCGTGTCCGGACGCGCATTGCGTATCGAAATGATGGACCGGCTGATCACCAGGATGAAGACACTGCCGGGCGTGTGGTTCGCGACCTGTGAGGATGTGGCACGACACTGCCTCGCGCATTACCCTGTCACGGAGGCCGAGTGATGCCGTGGAAACAAGGCTACACAATCTCTGACGAGATCGCGCTGCGTGGCGACGAGGTGCGCTGGCCCGATGGCAATCGATGCTGCTTTACCGTCACGGTGGATCTCAGCGTAGCGCCAGTCCGCAAGGCATTCGCGCGGAAGACCTGACGCACCCCGATGCCTACTTTGCTGCTCATGATGGGCTTGACCAACTTATTGCTCTGCTCCGTCGCTTCGCCATCCGGGCGACATTCGCAGTCCCGGCCGTCATCGCGCAGTTGCGGTCGGAACGGCTGCGCGATCTGCTGGCGGACGGGCACGAGATCGCCGGGAATGGACTGAAGCACGAGGACGTCAGCAGCTTGAGTGCGGTCGACGAAAAGAAGCGGCTCGACCTGGCGACCGACATTTTGACCCGAGCGACCGGACAGTGCCCCACCGGCTGGTTCTGTCTGCCGCGGCAGGAGGATCCGTTTGCCGGAGGCACCATCAGCCCCAACACAATGGATCTGCTGATCAACGCCGGTTACGAATACATGGGGAATGGCCTGGCGGACGACGTGCCGCATTACTGGGTGACGGATTTCGCTACGCGGCGGGCTTTGCTGACCTTGCCTTACTACTACCACTTCGACGACCAGTGGTTCTTGCTGTTTCCACGCCGCGGTACTGGGCTGGAGCATGCCGACGATCTGTTCCGCAACTGGCGGGCCGAGTTCAACGCGCAGTACAAGCGGGGACGGCAGTTCAACATGGTGCTGCATCCGGGCATGGTGGGATGGGCGCACAGGTTGCAACTGCTGGAGGATTTCCTGGCTCACGCACACGCGTTTCCTGGTGTGTGGAATCCTTGCAGCGCAGAATGCGCGAGATACTGGAAAGCGACCTACCCTCCCGGTGAATATCTCAGGCTGGAGCCCAGCATCTGGCGCGACCATGCCGGAAGCTTGAGTTAGTCGAACAGCGCCAAGTCGATGATATCGCCCATCCGGTTGTAGCCGGCATCGCTCGGGTGCAGGTGATCGCCGCAGTCATACACCGGCAACATGCTGGTCGGATGTTCGGGGTCACGAACGCCGGCGTCGAAGTCAATCACCGCATCGAACGCACCGCCGGCACGGATCCAGGCATTGACCGACTGTCGCACTGCCTCGCGCGCCGGGGTCCAGGCGCCGACCAGGAAGGTCTCGTTCTCGAATGGCATCAACGTGCCACCGAAGATCTTGATGCCACGCGCGTGCGCCCGCAGCGCCATCTGCTTCAACCCGGCGATCATCTGCTCAGCCGTCGCCTCTTCCTCGGGCTTCGCCCAGCGGTTGCGCAGATCATTGGTGCCGAGCAGCACGATTGCATGGGTCACCCCGGGCTGCGACAGCACGTCGCGATCGAACCGACGCAGGCCGCTGTCGCCGCGGATGTCATGCAAAATGCGGTTGCCCCTAGTCCCTGGTTCATGACACCCAGCTTCCTGCCACCCCGTGCGATCAGTCGCCGGGCGAGTTGATCTGGCCATGTGTCGAGATGTTGGCGTCGGTCAACGAGTCGCCGAGTGCGACAATTCCGCCGGTATCCGTTGATGCCAATACGTCAATGCCGTTGACGAAGAACCAGTCGTCAGTGACGCGGCCCACCGGCATAACGCCTTCGGCGGAGAAATCCCCAGGGGGCGAAATGTAGTTGGTCTGCCTGGCGTAGCGACCGGTGATACCGAAGCTTGGCGGCACATCGGTTGGGAGCCAGAAGGTGATTACCAAGTCGGACAGCGGCGCCGCGGACAATTCGGTCGGATCGCTCAGCAGCAGTGCGCCCGCTGCGATGGTGGCCGACTTCTCTCCTCCGAAGGTGAGCGTCCGTCCGGAACCGGCAATGATGGCCGGACCGGAATCACGCAAGCCAGTATGCGCGGCACCAATCGTGAGCGGGCGCACGCCATATGCGTTCGACAAGCGGACGCGCAACATGTCGCCGCCAATGCTAAGTCGTGCGTTCATGCGCAGAGTCTGGTTGCTCAGCGCAACGCCTTCGGCCGGAGCGGGCGCCGCCGTCCAGCTGCCGACCCAGTGCTTGCCATTCGTCATGGTCTGACCTCGGTTGAACTGGTAGGCTCGACTGTGCCACGCCGTGCAAGGGGGGAACAATGCGTCCAGCAATTGCAGCCCTGGTCGCGCTGCTGCTTGCCACTGTCGCAACGGCCCGCGCGGCAGAGCCGATCACCATCGGCTTCGCCGAGGCACTGACCGGAGGTTTGGCAGCGGTTGGCAAGTCCGGAATACTCGCGGCGCAGATCTGGGCCGACGAGGTCAACGCCAAGGGCGGTCTACTGGGGCGCCCGGTGAAGCTGGTGTTCTACGACAACCAGAGCAACGCCGCCAATGTGCCCGGCATCTACACCAAGCTGCTCGATGTCGATCATGTCGATCTGATCATTTCCGGCTACTCCACCAACATGACCGACCCGGCGATGCCGGTCGCAATAGGACACAACAAGCTGTTCGTCAGCCTGTTCTGCCTCGCGGTGAACAGCGAATTCCATTATCCACGCTACTTCTCCATGTTGCCCACCGGCCCGGATCCAAAGCACGCATTTTCGCGTGGTTATTTTGATCTTGCGCTGGCGCAGAGTCCCAGACCGCAAACGGTTGCCATCGTCGCGGCCGACGCCGAGTTCGCAAAGAACGCCTCGGATGGCGCGCGTGACAACGCCAAGGCGGTGGGATTGCGCATCGTCTACGATAGTACCTATCCGCCGACCACCAGCGACTTCACCCCCGTGGTGCGCGCAGTTCGGGCAGCGAACGCAGACGTCATCTACGTTGCCTCCTATCCGCCTGACGCGGCAGGCATCCTGCGCGCGGCAAACGAGATCGGGCTGACGGCGATTCTGTTTGGCGGCGCGATGGTGGGTCTGCAGACTACCGCGCTGAAGACGCAGCTCGGACCGCTGCTGAACGGGATAGTGGTGAGCGAGAACTGGCTGCCGGCGCCGACCATGCAGTTCCCCGGCGTGCTCGACTTCCTCAAGCGCTATCAGGCGAAGGCGCCGAGCGAGGGAGTCGACCCATTGGGCTACTTCCTGCCACCCTGGGCGTATGCACGCATGCAGCTCATGGCGCAGGCGATCGAGGGCACTCAGAGCATCGACGATGGCAAGCTGGCCGACTATTTCCGGACCCATACCTTCAAGACAATTATCGGCGACGTGACGTTCGGCAAAGACGGCGAGTGGGGAACACCACGCGTCGTGTGGACCCAATTCCAGAACATCAAGGGCAATGATCTGGAACAGTTCAAAGACCCCTCGATTGAGGTCGTGCTGCTGCCGCAGGAGCTCAGGTCGGGAACGCTGCTGTGGCCCTACCGGTCGGGAAGGCAATAACGCACGACCGCCGGTTGACGCGAGCGCCGCAGTCGTCAGACTTGGCACCGACAATCGGCGGGGGAACGGACATGGCAGACGTGCGTATCGTGGCAAGCAATTTTGGCTTTCCCGAGGGCCCCGTTGCCATGCCCGACGGCGCCGTCATCCTTACCGAGATCGCTGGCCGCTGCTGCACACGTATCGGCGCAGATGGTGCGCGCGCAAAGGTCGGCAATGCAGGCGGCGGCCCGAACGGCCTGGCGATCGGCCCGGATGGCGCGCTGTACTGCTGCAACAACGGCGGCGGCAAATATCCATCCGGCCATTGGATGGCGGTAGGTCCGGCCGACGACTATGACGGCGGCTGCATCCAGCGCATCGATCCGAAGACAGGCGACACGCGCGTGCTCTACACGCATGTCAACGGCCATAAATTGTCAGCGCCCAACGACCTGGTATTCGACACCCATGGCGGCTTCTACTTCACCGACCTCGGCAAACGCTTCGCCCGCACGCGCGATCATGGTGGCCTTTACTATGCACTGCCAGACGGATCGAAGGTCGTCGAAGTGGCGTATCCGATCCTCAGCCCGAATGGATGCGGCCTGTCGCCTGACGGCAAGATCTTGTATGTCGCCGACACCGAGCCGGCCCGCCTGTGGGCGTTCGACATTGAATCTCCTGGCGTGGTGAAGAAACAGGGATGGCCCTCGCCACACGGTGGCCGCATCGTTGCCGGCCTTGGCGGTTTCCAGCGCTTCGATAGCCTGGCCGTTGAGGCGAGCGGCAACGTTGCCGTGGCCACCCTGCATGCCGGCTGCATCACGGTCATCGCGCCCGATGGCAGCGTGGTGCGAAAGGTGACCATGCCGGATGAATTTCCGACCAACATCTGCTTCGGCGGCCCTGACCTGCGTACCGCGTATGTCACTCTGTCGGCTACCGGGCGGTTGGGAGCGCTCGACTGGGAAGCACCGGGCCTTCGCCTGAATTTCACCTGACGAGAGGGAACCCGCGCACAAGCCGATCGTTACAGTCGCCTCTTTCATGGAGGCATCCAATGAGCGAGTTCAAAGGCACCGTTCGTGATATGGGCGGTCGTGCGCAACAGAAGGTGGGCGAGTACGCTGGGGACGCGAAAACCCAGGCGCAAGGGCTGTACAACCAGGCTTCCGGCCAGGCGGAGCAGCAGATGGCGCGACTGAGCGATGTGATAAAGGATCAGCCGATCACCTCTGCTCTGGTTGCGATCGGTATCGGGTATCTGCTCGGCCGTTTCACCTGACCAAGAGTTGTCTGGCGTGATTGGCCTCTGCTGCCACATTGCCAAGTGACAGCAGGGGGAGAATGCATATGCCAGCGATCCGCAAGTCGCGCGTCAGCGAGGGCTCACCGAACCCACGCGGCGCGACGTGGGACGGGTTGGGCGTCAACTTCGCCCTCTTCTCGGCAAACGCAACGAAGGTAGAGCTGTGCCTGTTCGACGACGCCGGCCGCACGGAGCTGGAACGCATCGAGTTGCCCGAATACACGAACGAGGTCTGGCACGGCTATCTGCCTGAAGCGCGGCCCGGTACCATCTACGGTTATCGCGTGCACGGTCCCTATGATCCGCGCAGCGGTCACCGCTTCAACCCGCACAAACTTCTGCTCGATCCCTACGCCAAGGCCTTTGTCGGGGCGTTACGCTGGGACAATGCGCTGTTCGGTTACACCATTGGCGCGCGCGACGGCGATCTCAGCTTCGACCGGCGCGACACTGCGCGCTACATGCCGAAATGCCGGGTGATCGATCCGTCTTTTACCTGGGGACGTGAGCGCCGCCCTGACGTGCCGTGGGACCGCACCATCGTCTATGAGACGCACGTCCGCGGCTACACCAAGCAGCACCCGGCAGTGCCGGGAAACCTGCGCGGTACATTCTCTGGTCTGGGACGCAAAGAGGTCATCGACTATATTCGCTCACTAGGTGTCACCTCGATCGAACTCCTGCCCATCCACGCCTTCGTCAACGACCGGCACCTGCTGGAAAAGCACCTGACGAACTACTGGGGCTACAATACGATCGGCTTCTTCGCACCTGATCCGCGCTATTCCGCCGTTCCGGCTTTTGTCTTCTCCGAGTTCAAGGAGATGGTCGCACGCCTGCACGACGCCGGCCTGGAAGTGATCCTTGATGTCGTCTACAACCATACAGCGGAGGGCAACGAACGGGGCCCAACGCTGTCGTTCCGCGGCATTGACAATGCGTCATATTATCGGCTGCTACCCGAAGAACCGCGCTATTACATCAACGACACCGGCACAGGGAACACGTTCAACCTGAGCAATCCCAATGTGCTGCAGATGGTAACCGACTCGCTGCGATATTGGGTAACCGAGATGCATGTCGACGGCTTCCGATTCGACCTCGGCACTATCCTTGCGCGCCAACCGGATGGGTTCACGTCAGAGCACGGCTTCCTGCAAAGCTGTATGCAGGATCCGGTGTTGTCGCAGGTGAAGATGATCGCAGAGCCGTGGGATATCGGCCCAGGCGGCTATCAGGTTGGCGGCTTCCCGCCTGGCTGGGCGGAATGGAATGACAAGTTCCGCGACACTGTGCGCGCGTTCTGGCGCGGCGACGAAGGAAAGCTGCCGGATCTGGCAACGCGCCTTGCCGCGTCCGCTGATGCGTTCGGCCGACGCGGCCGCAAACCGTGGTCCAGCGTCAATTTTATCACCGCGCACGACGGCTTCACGCTCAGTGACCTCGTCTCGTACAACGAGAAGCACAATGAGGCAAACGGCGAGAACAATCAGGACGGCCATTCCGACAACCTGTCTTGGAACGGTGGCTCCGAGGGGCCAACGGACGACCCCGAAATAATAGCCGTGCGCAATCGCCAAAAGCGCAACCTGCTTGCGACGTTGTTGCTGGCGCAGGGTACACCGATGATCCTGGCCGGCGATGAATTCAGCCGCACACAGCAAGGCAATAACAATGCCTATGCACAGGATAACCCGCTCAGCTGGGTTGATTGGAACATACCGGAGGACGGCGCCGCGCTGATCGAGTTCGTGCGGCGGGTGATCACGTTGCGCGACGCTTTCCCGATCCTACGCCGTTCCCGCTTTCTCACTGGCGAATACAACGCCGACCTTGACGTGCGCGACGTGCGCTGGCTCAGCCCGGCCGCAGTCGATATGGAGCCAGAGCAGTGGCAGGACGGGAACGCGCGCTGTCTTGGCATGTTGATGGACGGACGAGCCCAGGCGACCGGCATCAAGCGCCGGTCAATGGATGCGACAGTGCTGCTGGTGCTGAACGCCTACCACGACGTGGTGAAATTCAAACTACCCGAGGTGGTGGGCGGCCAGACCTGGCGCTGTCTGCTCGATACCAACCTGCCTGATCGCATGGAAACCCCGCGCTTCCAGACCGGTGACGAATACGAAGTGACCGGTCGTTCCTTGCTGCTGTTCGGGCTGCAGCCTGACAATGCGCAGTCAATCGCGCTCGCGCGTGCTCGACAGGCGTTGCGCCAGATCACCGCTGCACCGCTCCCCGCAATGGCTGAAGAGCCCGCCGAATGACCATGTCCGATCCGCCAGCACCACCTGGTCGGCCGCCAGAGGAGCCTGATCCAGACGATCCGGTGCCGATCGAGGAGCCGCCGCACCCCATACCGGTGCCGCCAACCGAGCCTCCTCCCGAGCCGCTGCGAGCTTGACAGATGCGCGGCGCGTTGGGAGATCAGCCCGATGTTCGTCATCAACGATGTGCCGCAGCCAGTCGATCCCGCGCTGATCGCGCTGCTGCGCCGAGCCGAGCCCGCAACGATCGGTCACTTCCGTCACGTGGGGTTCATGGACCCCGGCGTCCGATCGCTGCTGACCGGTCACCGCATCGCCGGCACTGCCGTCACCGTGCGGTGCTTCGGTCCTGATACCGCAATCGTTCATTATGCGCTTGGCAAGTTGCGGCCAGGCGATGTGTTGGTGATCGATCGCGCAGGCGACATGCGTCACGCCGCGTGCGGCGGCGGCGTGGCATTCGCGGCCCGCGAGGCAGGCTGCATCGGTATCATCATCGACGGCATGGCCACCGACATCGATGAATTGCGCGACTATGGCCTGCCTGTGTGGGCGCGTGGTCTGTCGACCGTCACCGGCAAACGTCTTTTCCTGCACGGCGAGTTCGCCACACCCATTGCCTGCGGGGGTGTCGCGGTCGCCCCCGGTGATGCGATCCTGGCGGACGAGAACGGTGTGCTGGTGATGCCGCCGTCCGATATCCGGGCGTCAGCCGAGCGTGCCATTGCCATGCAGGAGTCAGAAAAACACTCGCTCGCCCGAGTCGCCAAGGGCGAGCGACTGCCTGACATCAACGGCACCAACGCCCGCATCGCCGAAATTTTGGCGCAGCAGAACGACTGAACTCATGCACGTCTGATGTTCCAGAAAACTGGACTGCTGTTCTCCACACGGCCGACCAGGCTCTTGCGTAACGCCGTCGGTATCTGGAACTGTCCCAGGGTGACCGTAGGCACCTGTTGGTAATTCTCCTGCTGAATCGCCGCCGCGATCTTCTTCCTTCCCTCATCATCCTTCGCGTCAAGCCACTCCTGCGTCATCGCCTCGATCTTCGGATTGTCGTACCAGCCGAACCAGCCCGCCGCGCCTAGCCCCCGAAACGGCGCGCTGACCACCGGGTTGATGATGAAGCCGCCGGTGAACCATGTGTGGAACACCGACCAGCCACCCTTCTCCACTGGCTCCTTGCTCGCACGACGTTGCACGACCGATCCCCAGTCGGTCGCCACCAGTTCGGTGTTGATACCGAGCTTTTGAAACATGTCATAGGTAATGTCGCCGAGTGGCCCGATGGTTGCGAAGTCGGTGGGGTTGATGATCACCACCTTCTGCCCGTTGTACCCAGCCTCCTTGATCATCTTCTTTGCCGCCTCCAGGTCGCCCTGCTGCACCGGCAAATTCATCTCGGTGCCATAGGTCGTGCCGCAGGGAAATTGCGATTTGCAGACGCGCCACTCCGACGGATCGTTGCCGGTTATTGCACCCATGTAATCCGCCTGGTTTACCGCGGTCAGGATTGCGCGGCGCAGACGAACATCGTTGAACGGCGGGTGCAGGTGATTGAACCGCAATCCGCCGACGTAGCCCTGCGGGTTCGAAGCGGCGAAGGTGATATCGCTGCTGCGCTTCAGCAGTGGCACGAGGTCGGCCTGCACCTGCTCGTACCAGTCCACCTCGCCGTTCTGCAACGCAGCCGAGGCCGTCGCCGCGTCGGGAATGATCTTCCATTCGATGCGTTCAAAATGCGCAACCTTGCCGCCGGAGGTCCATTCCGCTTGCTCCTGCCGCGGCACATAGCCGTCGAACTTCGCCCAGGCCGCACTGCTGCCGGCAACGAATTGGTCCATCACAAACCGGTACGGGCCGGAGCCGACGATCTCGGTGATCGTCTTGAACGGATCGGTCTTCGCCACCCGCTCCGGCATCATGAACGCGATCTGCGCGTCAGGTTTGGCGATCGCCTCGATCAGCAAAGGAAACGGCTGCTTCAGTGTGATCTTGATCGTGCGGTCATCGGCTGCACCCCAGGTATCGACGACCTTGGCGACGGTTTGGCCGAACGTGTCGCGTGCCGCCCAGCGCACCAGGCTTGCGGCGCAGTCCTGTGCCCGGACTGGCCCGCCGTCGTGCCACTTCAGGCCATCCCGCAACCTGATCAGGTAGGTCCGCCCATCGTCAGAGACGGTATAGCCTTCCGCCATCTGTGGTTTCGGCTGTTGCGCAATATTCACCCCGAACAGCGTGTCCCACACCATCCAGGCGTGGTTGGCTGTCACTGCGGCCGTGGTGATGATGGGATCGAGCAGCGTCAGGTTCGCCTGCGGCACGAACCGCAGCACGCGCGTATTCGCCGGCTGCGCTATTGAAAAACGCGGCAGAGCCGTTGTCATTCCAACCGCCGCTGCCTTCAGCAATGTCCGCCGCCGCATAGTCCACTCCTTTTCTGGTGGGCCGCAGGATAGCGACATCGATCAGGGGGGAAAGCCGCTCTAGTGCTGCGCGATGCCCGAGCTGCTATGCAAAAGACGTAGACTATATCAGTACTGCAACGCAAAGTTGCGCAGGCGCTGCGGGAGCGGGCGGGCACACTTTACTTTGGCGACATGGTGCCTGACGCGAAATGATCAGCGCATGGTCCGACACGGAGAGGTTACCGTATTAACGACGCAATCTTCTAATCTGTTTAAGCCACCGTACGGCTCGCATCAAAAAGATAAATCACGCGTTCCAGGTCAGCAGCGCCTGTGCGCAGGCATCCAGGATGGCGTCGCTGTCCATCCCGTACTCACGGTAGAGGTCCGGGATATCGCCACTCTGACCGAACCGGTCTGGCCCGAGTGGCACCACGCGTTGCCCGCGTACCGAACCCAGCCAGGCATGGGTGGCGGGATGCCCGTCGAGCACCGTCACCAAGGCGGCACCTGGTGCCAGCGGCGCCAGGATCCGCTCGACATGCGGCGTCGTCACCTGTCCGGTGCGCCGCGATCGCAATGCCCCTATCCAATCGGCGTGCAGGCGGTCCGGACTGGTGATCGCCAGCAGCCCTGCCCCCGGCTCCTCGTTCACCAAGTGCGCAAACGCCTCGGTCGCCTCCGGCGCCACCGGTCCCTGGTATCCGATCGCGATGCGCGCGCCCTGCGCCGGAGGCACGACCCAGTGCGCTCCCGCGATCACTGCCCGGGCATCCAGCGCACGTGCCGGCTGTTCCAACTGGCGCGTCGACAAACGTAGCCACACAGCCGAGCCGTCGAGTTGCTGCATATGTTCGAATGCGTGGCGCAGCAAAACCGCGAGCTCGTCAACATACGCCGGCTCGAAGCTTGCCAACCTATCGGCGGCAATACCGATCAGCGGCGTGTTGATCGATTGGTGCTGCCCGCCCTCAGGAGCAAGCGTCAGTCCCGAAGGTGTCGACACCAGCAAGAACCGCGCGTCCTGGTAGCAGGCGTAGATCAGCGCATCGAGTCCGCGGTTGACAAACGGATCATAGACCGTACCGATGGGGAGCAGCCGGGCGCCCGTCATCGCCGGCGTCAGCCCCGCTGCCCCCAGCAGCAAAAACAGATTCTGCTCGGCTATTCCCAACTCGACGTGCTGGCCCTTCGGCGACATCCCCCACCGCTGCGCACTGGCCAGTTTGGCATCGCGGAACACGTCGTTGCGCGTGTGCCGGTCGAAGATGCCGCGCCGGTTCACCCAGGGTCCCAGGTTGGTCGACACCGTCACGTCCGGCGAGGTAGTGACGATATGCTGGGCCAATGCCTTCAATTCACCCTGCCCTCGCCCGATCTCGGCAAGCATGTCGCCGAACCCGGCCTGCGTGGACATCCGCCGTCCAGCAGGTCTTCCCAACGGCAGCGCCGCAGGTATCGGCACTGTGGGCGCGTCGAGCGCGCGACCTTCCGGCGTCAGTGGCGTCGCAAACGGACAGGCGGCGACAAATCCACGCAATTCGTCTGCCGGCACATCCAGGCCTTCGAACGGGTCCCACTCCTTGCCTGGCCGAATGCCCATGGAGGCACGGAAGCCCTCCATCTGTTCCTTGGTCATAAGACCCGCGTGGTTATCCTTGTGGCCCGCGAATGGCAGGCCCATGCCTTTGATCGTGTATGCAATAAAACACGTAGGCTGGTCGGTCTCCGTCTCTGTCCGCAGCGTATCGATCACTGTCTCGATATCGTGGCCGCCGAGATTGGTCATCAGCGCACCAAGGTCCTCATCCGACAGCGGATCAATGATCGCCCTCGCCTTCGACCTCCCCAGATCCGCCAAAAGTGCCTGACGCCACGACGCGCCACCCTGGAAGGTCAGCGCCGAGTAAAGCGAGTTCGGGCAGTCGTCGATCCACGCCCGCAGCGCCTCACCGCCTTCCTGCGCGAACGCAGCCTCCAGTTTGCGGCCGTATTTGATGGTGACGACGTTCCAGCCCATGTCACGGAACAGGCCTTCGATGCGGCCGAACAGCCGATCGGGGACCACTGAATCAAGGCTCTGGCGATTGTAGTCGACAATCCACCAAAGATTGCGGACGTCGTGCTTCCAGCCTTCCAGCAGCGCCTCGTAGATGTTGCCCTCGTCGAGCTCTGCATCTCCGGCAATGGCGATATGACGCCCAACCGGCAGGTCGCCGCGGCCAAGGTCATGCAGCCGCACATAGTCCGCCATCAGCGCCGAGAATGTTGTCATCGCAACGCCAAGGCCGACTGAGCCGGTGGAGAAATCAACCTCCGGTCCGTCTTTCACACGCGAGGGATACGACTGCACGCCGCCCAGCTGCCGCAGGCCTTGCATCTTTTCCAGTGTCTGACGACCGAACAGGTAGTTGATCGCATGAAATACCGGACCCGCGTGGGGCTTCACCGCAATGCGGTCCTGTGGCCGCGCGATGTCGAAATACAGAGCAGTCATAATCGAGATGACGGACGCACACGACGCCTGGTGACCGCCAACCTTCAGTCCGTCTCGATTTGGCCTCATGTGATTGGCCTGGTGGATCATCCACGACGACAGCCACAGCAGCTTCTTCTCCAGCTGCTGCAGAATCGTGATCCTGTCAGCCGCCGTCGCCGACCTTGGTGCGGCAATTGCCAGGTTGGGATCGTTCATGCCGTTGGTTTCCTCCCGAGTCCCGAAGCGTCAGGCTGTCATGCCCACCCGCGTGCTAGCCGTCGCACGGTCGTGGAGGCGTTGCGCTTGCCCTCGCCGGCGTAATCCTCGTGCCAGTCCTCGATCTTCTGCGGATCATACAGGTAATTGACCATCAGCGTCGCGCTCTCCTTGGCGCCCTTCTCCGAGGTATCGCCCAGCATGTTCAGCCGCTCGATGCGCGCCCCATTTGACAAATGGAAATGTGCCACTGGGTCGCGCGCGCGCCTGCCGTTGGTTTCGATCAGCAGGTAGCGCGCGCACAGCCGCAGCAGCACCGGCTCGACGGTCTTGCGCAGCCCGGGTTCTCGCCACCAGCCTCGCTTGGCAACGATGGCGGCCAGCGCCTCGACACCGGACTGTGCTGGCATCGCCGAGATCAGGCTCGCCGACTCATCATCTGACAGCACACGCGCCTCACTCTCACTCAACTTCCCATCCAGCCAGGAACGGAAGCCTGGGATCGGCGACAACGTGGCAAAAGTGCGGAGGTTGCGGAATTCGGCGGACAGTTCCTCCACCACGCGCTTGATCAGGAAATTGCCGAAGCTGATCCCCGCCAGCCCACGCTGGCAGTTGCTGATCGAATAGAAAATCGCAGTGTCGGCCTCGCGCGGATCGAGCAATGGCGCCTTCTCGTCCAGCAGGCTCTGCACGCTGCCGGCCAATCCCTTCACCAGCGCAACCTCGACGAAGATCAGCGGTTCGCCCGGCATCCTCGGGTGCAAGAAGGCGTAGCAGCGGCGGTCGGAATCCAGGCGGTTCTTAAGGTCGCGCCAGGACCGGATGGCATGCACCGCCTCATATTCGACCAGCCTCTCCAACAGCACTGCGGGGCTGTTCCAGTCGATGCGCTGCATCTCCAGGAAGCCGATGTCGAACCAGGCCGCGAGCAAGCCGCGCAGGTCCGCCTCCAGCGCGGCCAGCAATTTGTCGTCCTTGCGGTTGCGCAGCAGGAAGGCGCGGAGGTCGACGAGAAACTTCCTGCCGTCCGGAATGCTGGTGAACTGCGTCAGCAGGCGCGGCCGCGGCGGTTCGAGCGCACGATGCAACGCGGCTTTTGCGGTCGCTCGTTCCGCCGGATCCTCCGCTGCCTGCACCTCGGCATAGGCGGCCGCGACCGCATCGGGATCAGAATCGAAGCTGGCAAGGCTACGCAGGAACTCCCGCCGCCCGCCGTCGTCCAGCCGCAGGTACGTCTCGGCCAGCTTCGCGGCCCGATTGCGGGCGCTCACCTCGCCGCCGCGCGCTGCGAGACAGGCGCGCATCTGTGCCGCGATCGACTCGTCCTCTACCCCTGCAGCCATTTCGCGCCACACCGTCGTGATGCGCCGGATTGCTCGGTCGAGAAGACCAGGTGTGGCGACTTCACTCATGGATTGGGTCCTCGCGCGAGCCTTGCGGTGAGAGATGTGTCGGTGACCCTGTTTCGACCAGGGCGGTTGCGACGGCGGGCAGCAGATCCTCGGCGATCAGACCCTGTCCGGCGATGGCCCCAGCGCGCCCGTGCAGGAACGCTCCCGCCGCTGCGGCATCCCATGGATGCATTCCTTGCGCGAGCAGGCCGGCAATGAGCCCGGCGAGGGTGTCGCCTGAACCGGCAGTAGCCAACCACGGCGGCGCGGACACATTGATCGCAAGCCTGCCATGAGGCGCTGCGATCATCGTATCGGCACCCTTCAGCAGCACGGCCGCACCGGTGCGCACGGCCGCCGCACGTACCGCGGCGGCACGATCGGTGCCAGTGTCGCCAAATGCGCGGGCAAACTCGCCGGCATGCGGCGTCAGCACGGCGGCTCCACGCAATGCGTCAGGCGCGCCAGCGAAGGCGGAGAACACATCGGCATCAGCCACCACGCGGCGCCCGGCAGACAATAACAGGGGCAGCGTGTCCCTCGCCGCGTCGATGCCGAGCCCCGGTCCGCATACCCAGACCTCGCGGCGCTTATCCTGCAGCAGTTCCGACAGCGGCGCATCGCTGACCAGCACACCAGGCGATCCGACGCGATAGGTGTCACCATCCCCGAGCGCGGCGATCGTCACGAGGCCTGCACCAGCACGGCGCGCGGCATCGGCCGCGAGGCGTGCTGCACCGGTCATGCTTGCGCCACCCACGATGGTTACGTGGCCGCGGGCATATTTGTGCGACTGCGCGTCCGGCGCGGGCAGACGCCACAGCTCCGGCAGATTGACGAAGCAGTTGCGCCGCACCTGGTCCCACACGCCTGCGGGCATGCCGATATCCGCCAGCACGATATGGCCGCACAGCTCGCGCCCGGGCAGCAATAGGTGTCCTGGCTTGAGCCGAAAGAAGGTGACTGTCAGTTCCGCCCGAGGCGCGAAGCCACGAACCGTGCCGGTCGTGCCATCGACACCGCTAGGCACATCGACGGCGACAATTCGCCGGGCGGCCCGCAGCACATCGGCAACAACACCATCGACATCGCGCGCCAGACCAGCGCCGAACACCGCATCGACCACCAGCGCCGCACGCGCTGCTTCATCGGCAGCAAAGCGGACCGTCGGGCCACGCCAATGTGAC
>Ga0170475_111418979_pt1 | contig 15622 bp, 16 predicted proteins | sample Soicark_Litter_5_FD_111474 | JGI IMG/M metagenome (GOLD analysis project Ga0170475, IMG submission 111474) | Avena fatua rhizosphere microbial communities from Hopland, California, USA. Combined Assembly of 48 SPs | reverse complement strand
CCTACTTCGGGGGTCCAGTCAAAGACGGAACTAGATCAGACAAGTAGCTGGCGTGCGAGGTCGCGCACTTTCCTCTGGAATCCGAGATCGGGTCAGAGGCGATCGCGACTCGCGCCGGCAGTGAGGGAGGAGGGAGCTGTCCGGGGAACAGCAAACCGAACGCACAGAGTATTCAGACCTCAGCGCTGAGCCTGAATCCAATCAGGCAAAGGTCTGGCTCTGGCATGGATTTGCCACTTGGGGTATCTGCTCTTGGCCTTGCCGTCGCCGTGGCGGTGGGCCTGACGAGCAACGCCCAGACAACCGATGATCTGTCTGCGGTTCCCGACACATCACCGACGGTTGCTACCGCTCCTGTTCAAAAGGCCGACAAGCAGTCGGCGCCGAAAGACCCAGCCCTTGCTGCGTTCGGCCAACGCACAACGTCGGCGGACAATCGTTCGTCGAGAAGTGCTGCAGTTCGGGACGCTCTAGTGAGAGAGCAGGCGGCGCAGCGGGATGAGCTCTTGGCCAAGACCGCTGATGAGATCAGTCGAGCGGCCGAGTCAGCAAGCAGCGATGCACGGCAAAAAGAACTCCAGGTGGCGGATCGAGCTACTCGCGAAGCGGCAGCCCGCATCGCGGCGGAAAACCTACGTCGCGCGATCGCGGCCCGCGTTGCGGCGGCCAACAAGCGCCAAGAGGCGGAGAGTCAGTCCAGGAGTCCTTCATCCAAGCCGGAGATCGCCAACAGCAATAACGCAGGCAAATCCGGAGGCGGGGCATCGGATCGGAATGGCAACGGCTCCACCAATAGCAGCGGTTCGGGCGATGCCGGATCGGGTGGTGGAGGATCCGCTGGCGTGGCGCCGGTGCCAGGAGCCGTGATTGGCGCGCACTTTGGGGAGTATGGCAGCTGGTCCCGCTACCACACCGGACTTGACTTTCGCGCCAGTTACGGCACGCCGATTCGCGCCGCCAAGGCCGGAGTCGTCCTCTATGCCGGCAACTCTGGTGACTGGGCTGGCAACCATGTCGCAATCAAGCATGCAGATGGCATGACGACCATGTCCTCGCATATGTCGTCTATGGCGGTAAGGGCTGGTGAGACCGTTCGTGCCGGGCAGGTCATCGGGTACGTCGGCCAGACTGGCCGCGCCTTTGGTGCCCACCTGCACTTCGAGCTCTACCCAGCGGGTGTGAAGTACGGCGACGTCTACAAAGCAATCAATCCGCAGCCCTGGCTCGCAAGCATCGGAGTCAGCACGCACTAGGCCATGCCTACGGCGTGTTCAAGGCGACGCGCGGGCAACTGAAAAAACACGTGCCGAAGTTGACAGATGGGCTTGAAGCTCGTTACAAATCCGTTATTGTCGTCGTCAGCGTCCAGGCGTTCCTCACAGAACGCGGGCCTCCACAGCAGACGAACACCGATATTCAACTGCGTACGGGGGCAGGACCGGGGAACCTGTCATCGTCGTACGAGGAGATTCGGGGTGTCTAGCTCGTCGTCGGACCGTACACGCGCGCGCCGCGCTTTGATCGAAGAGATCAAAGAGGACAAGAAAGTCTGGCTTCGCCACGGGGTGGCGGCGTTGGCAGTGTCGCTTCTTGGACTTGGCGTCGCTGGGTCGGTAGCCCTCACGGGGGCAGCCCAGCACACCACATCGGCAGCAACGGTCGCGACGAGCGATCATGCCAAGCAGATCAGCCGTGCAGCCGAGCGGCCGCCGCTCGATCCGGCAAAGGTCAAGAGCCTGGCTGATCAGCGTGCCGAACTCCTCAGCAAGATCGATTCGCAGGTCTCCGAGGCCTCCATGGATAAGTCAGCGAAAGCACGCGAGAAGGCCCTTGAGGCAGTCTCCCACGCGACTCGGAAGCAGGCGGTGCTGCTGTCACGCGGAAAGAGCGCCCCAACCAACCGCCTTCCGTCAGCTCAGGGCGGCGGCGCATCCAAGGGCTGCTTGCCTATCACCAGCGGTTACAGCATCGCCGCTCGCTTCGGCCAGGTCGGGCCATGGGCGCGCTACCACACTGGCTTGGATTTCTCGTCTCCGGTCGGTACGCCACTGCATGCTCCTGCGGCCGGCGTGGTAACCAATGCCGGAATCGGACCGGCCAGTGGCTGGGCGGGGAACTATGTCGCCATCAAGTACCCAGACGGCACTCAGACATTGATGGCTCATATGTCGACTACTTCGGTCAGCGTCGGCCAGGCAGTGTCGGCGTGCCAGCTCGTCGGCACGGTTGGAGTGACAGGTCGGAGCTTTGGACCTCATGTCCACCTTGAGGTCTATCCGGCCGGTGTCGCACCGGGCGATATCTATCGGGCGGTTAACCCGGTTCCCTGGCTCAACGCCCACGGCCTCAAGCTGTAGACGTAGTCGCGCGCCGAGTTGTCAGAACTCCATTGGGTTGTAGCTCAACGTGGTTCTGACGGGTAGCTAAAGCTTTTCCAGTGGCGCGTACCGCAGCGCCAGCCGCTTCAGCCCGGATGATCCAAAATCCACATCTGCCATGGACTTGTCGCCCTCTCCGGAGGTTGCGATGACCTTGCCCATTCCGAAGGCGGTGTGCAGCACTCGATCTCCGGCAACCAAGGATGGGATCTCTTTAACTTTCGGCTTCGCGCCGTATCCCACTCTGTTCCGCCATTCCTGGTTGGCAGCTGTTGCGGAGGTGTTCCGCCAACTACTTACTGCGGCCTCGGTTCGTCGCCACTCGATCAGGTAGTCCGGCACCTCGTTGAGGAATCGACTCGGCGGATTGTGCTGCGGCGAGCCCCAGGCCGATCGGGCGATTGCCCTGGAAATGTACAGCCGCTTCCGGGCACGGGTAATGCCGACGTAGGCAAGCCGCCGCTCTTCGGCGAGCTCGGCGCCGCTGCGCGCGTCAATCGCTCGCTGATGAGGAAAAACGCCATCCTCGCAACCGGTCAGGAAGACGGTGTCGAATTCCAGCCCCTTCGCAGTGTGCAGCGTCATCAGGGTGACCACGCCAGCATGTGCCCTGTCAGGATCATCTGGAATCTGATCGGAGTCGGCGACCAGCGCTACTCGCTCCAGGAACGCACCTAGTGAGGCGTCGGGTTGGGCGGCCCCAGCCGCGAGGTCTGCCTCCGGATCGAGGACGGCTCCCAATTCGCCTTCCGAATCGGCCGGCGGTTGGGACTCCTCATCCGGCGCCAGATCGTCCAGCTCCTCCTCCGGTACCGTCAGTGTTGCCACGCCGCTGACGAACTCGCGTGCGACCGTAATCAGCTCTTTGAGGTTCTCCAGTCGAGTCTCATCTTGGGGATCGGTGGAAGCATGCAACTCAGCGAGATAGCCCGACTTGTTGAGTACGCTGGTCAAGATTGCATCAGCTGGCATATCAGTTGCCACCATTGCCTCGTGTTCGTCCAGGAAGTCTGCGAATGACTTCAACTGATTTGCCGAACGCGTAGCGAGACCGGGAATCTCGTCAATCCGCCGTAGCGCGTCCCCGAAGCTGATGCCTTCCCGTGTGGCCAGATCCGCGACCGCCGCCTCGGCACGATCACCGATGCCACGCTTCGGAACATTCAGGATGCGGCGGAGTGAAACATCGTCGGTCCGGTTCGCGATTGCCCGGAGGTAGGCGATCGCGTCGCGGACCTCGCGCCGCTCGTAGAACCGCACTCCACCGACAACTTTGTACGGCAAACCCGCCCGAATGAATGCTTCCTCGAAGGCTCGGGACTGAGCGTTGGTCCGGTAGAACACTGCGGCATCGCCGTAACGGTGACCTTCGGCTTCGGCAAGCCGGCGAAGCTCGGATACTACGAACTGGGCCTCATCGTGCTCGCTGTCAGCGACATAGCCAACGACCTGCTCACCCTCTCCGGCATCAGACCACAGGTTCTTCGGCTTCCGGTCCTCGTTCCGTCTGATCACGCCATTGGCCGCGTTCAAGATCGTTTGCGTCGACCGGTAGTTCTGCTCGAGCAAGATCACCTTCGCGCCGGGGAAGTCGTACTCGAAGTCATTGATATTGCGAATGGTTGCGCCCCGAAAGGCATAGATCGACTGATCGGAATCTCCCACCACCATGAGCTCTGGCGGATCGATGGCCACAACATTCGGATCCGGGTGGCGATCGGCCGCACAAAGCTCGCGGATCAGTACGTACTGAGCGTGGTCGGTGTCTTGGTATTCATCGACGAGCACATGCCGGAACCGCCGCCGATACTGTTCCCGAAGATCGGGGAAGGCCTGCAGCAGGTGCACCGTTGTCATGATCAAATCATCGAAATCCAGCGCATTGGCGGCGAGCAAGCGTCGCTGGTATTCCCGGTACGCCTCGGCGTAGCTTTCCTCCTGCGGCGTACGTGCGCGGGTAGGTGCCGACTCATAGTCGACGAGCTCATTCTTGCAATTGGACACCCAGTTCATGATCGCCCGCACTGGAAACTTCTTCGGGTCAAGATCAAGATCGTGAGCCACCAGCTGCATCAGCCGCTTGGAATCAGCATCGTCATAGATCGAGAAGGTCCGGGACATGTTGAACCGGTGAATCTCTGATCGCAGGATGCGCACACAAGCGGAGTGGAAGGTGGACACCCACATGAGCTTGGCTCGATTGCCAATCAGATCCATGACCCGGCCGCGCATCTCGGCAGCTGCCTTATTGGTGAAGGTAATGGCCAGAATCGACCCTGGATGTGCCCGGCGCTGGCTCACCAGATAGCAGATCCGGCGAGTCAGTACCCGAGTCTTACCAGAACCAGCGCCTGCTACCACGAGCACTGGTCCACCTTCGTGCAGCACCGCCTCCCGCTGCGGCGGGTTGAGCCCCTCAAGCAGTCGTTCTGCCGTCAGCGCACTATGTGGGGCCCCATGAGGGCGGGCCGGCTTGGCCTCGGTAGTACTCGTCATCGCTCAGACCACCTTAATGGCGTACCACGACATGCATTGCGCACTCAGTGGGCTCTAAGGGCCCCAGCGTAGATTTGGGGATGTGCCGGTGCTGCCGATCTCGTTTGGGACGTTGCTCAAGCGCATCGTGCAGGCAGTGCTTGTCGTACAGGGAGCGACGCTGGCAGCCTTGTTCATCGTCGACCACCGGCGAAAGAAACTTCGCAAGCCAGCGACGTTCCCGCGACTGCCGCCTCGCTCGGTAACCGTTGGCGGTTCAGAGGTCACCGTCTATACCTACGGTGAAGATCTTTACCGCGACATGCTGAACGCCATCAGCCAAGCCAAGTCGCGAATCTTCTTCGAGAGCTTCATCTGGAAGGGCGACGCCGTCGGGCAGGCGTTCAAAGACGCGCTGATCGATGCGGCCAATCGCGGAGTCAAGGTCTATGTGGTGTTCGACGAGTTTGCCAACCTCGTCGTCCCTCGCTCCTTCTTCATATTCCCGAAGAACATCTCGGTACGCCGGCACCCCTTGATCGTGTCGGGGTTCCGCTTCCCTCGCAATACCGGCCGCGATCACCGCAAGCTACTGGTCGTCGACGACGTCGTCGGGTTCGTAGGCGGCTACAACATCGGAAGCCTGTACGCGACGGACTGGCGCGATACTCATGCCCGGCTCACCGGCGACATCGTGTGGGACGTTCAGAACGCCTTCATTGACTTCTGGAATCTCTGGGCGCGTCGCCGAGCAGCACTGCCGGATATCGGCAGCGCTACTTGGCAACCCGACATTCGGATCCACCGCAACATGCCGCGCAACATGGTCTATCCCATTCGCGGCATGTATCTGGATGCCATCGACCGAGCCTCCCACCACATTTATCTGACGCACGCATACTTCATCCCCGACACAGACATCCTGTCCGCCTTGGTCCGGGCGGCTCGTCGAGGGGTCGACGTACGGATCATCATCCCGGCTGCGTCCAATCACATTGTGGCTGACTGGTTGTCCCGCGGCTTCTACAGCCACTTGCTCCGCAACGGCGTACGGCTGCTGCTGTATCAGGGCGCCATGGTGCATGCGAAAACGGCGACTATCGACGGTCAGTGGTCCACGATCGGCACCGCGAACATCGATCGACTAAGCCTGCTTGGCAACTATGAGCTCAACATGGAAGCCTTCAACCGCGATGTCGCCAAGCAGATGGAAGAGATCTTCGCCATCGACTGCACCAACACTGTTGAGCTGACCCTGGGCGACTGGCAGCGGCGGCATGCCATGGTGAAGTTCTCCGAGACCGTCCTAACGCCCTTGCGGCCGCTGCTCTAGCAGGTCGGCGCTCTAACACACACCTCTCTTACAGCAACCCATCTCGCAAGGGGTCCATGGCCCCACCACATTGGCTCAAGCGTTGACCGACTCCAATGCCATTTCGGTCGAGGAAGCTGCAGCCCTCCGCTTACCCCGCATCGCGGCGACGTACAAGCCGACCCCAGTAACGAGCAGGACGCCGACATAAGCGGCAATGCGCGCCGATCCAGGCACCTCGAAACTGCTGAAGATCGTACGCAGGTTGGTCAGCAGGATCATCCCGCCAACGGCCACCCCGAGCACATACGCCGGCGCGATTTTAACCAGGTATGCAGCAAGCGGTGCTGCCACAAGCCCGCCGGTAAGCAGCGCCAGCGCGAATCCCCAGTGGATTCCCGAGGCGCCGATGCCGAGAAGAAAGCCCAGGCTGGCCGCGGCACTGACGGCAAATTCAGCCGTGTCAACCGAACCAATGACCCTTCGCGGCTCCAGTCGCCCGCCGCTCAACAAGGCTGGAGTGGCTACCGGACCCCAACCGCCACCGCCGGTAGCGTCAACGAAGCCGGCGAACAGACCGAGCGGTGCCAGAAAAGGAGTAGTGAGACGCTTCTTTAATTGCGGGCGGACGCCGACAACGAATCGGAGGAGGATATAGACGCCCAGCAGCGCCAGGATCACCGACATCAAGGGTTTCGCCCACTCAGTCGACAACACCGACAGCACCGTCGCCCCGAGGAACGCCCCAACCGCGCCGGGCCCGGCAATCCTGACCACCACGTGCCAATCCACATTTCGCAGCCGCCAGTGCGCCAGGCCGGAGGCAAGGTTCGTGCCCAGTTCGCTGAAATGCACTGATGCAGAAGCGGCCAGTGGTGTCAGGCCGGCGAGAACCAGCAGGGTGGATGACGTCACCCCATATCCCATCCCGAGGGCGCCGTCCACTAATTGCGCGACCAAACCCACCAAGGCGAGAACGATGAAGTTTCTCACTGAGATCCTTGAAGACTATTACTACCGAGTCCCTAGGGATTAGCGAGAATCCTAACGAGCAAAAACGCACTGCCAATGGCAGGTCTCAGAGGTCGGACAGCCGTCTTCCGATCATCAGCTCCAGGCGGATGGATTTGCCACCAAGGCCGCAACCGGCTTGGGCATGTCGCCAGACACCACGTGAGCCAAGGTGACGCCCTCCAGAATCGCTCGCTCCGAGGCTCGTAGCGCGATCCAGACCTCCTGCAGAGCAGCAGCGGAGCCGACATAGGCCAGGTTCTCCGGGCGACTGCCGCGGACGTTGGCCAGCTCACCGTCGAGTGCCCGGATTACGTCCGCGATGCTGATCTCATCGGCAGGTCGGGCCAGCCGATAGCCACCTTCGGGGCCTCGCTGGCTTCGCAGCAGACCGGTACGACGCAGCTCACCCAGGATGCTTTCCAGGTACTTGTTGGGAATTCGTTGCGCTTCGGAGAGTTGCTCAACGGTACGTGGTGCGTTGGCAGCTGCCAACTCCGACAACGCCCGCAGCGCATAGTCCACGCGAGCCGAAAGCCTCATCTCAGCAGACCCTCTATGGCGACGTAATCTTCGGTCACAACCTCACCTCACGATCGACCTTACTGCCACAGCACGGCCACTGCTGCATTGGCAATCGTCAGACCGCCGATCAATCCCCACAGTCCACGGGGAATCGTGGCGAACTTACGGTTCTTGGCCACCAGCACGACGATCACCAGCGTGATAAGCAGCTTGATCGCAATCTTGACGTGGTTTACCGGCTCTGCCCCGACCTCCTCCAACGCAACCAGCGCGAGCCCAGTGATCAGAAGCGTGAATGACCCGTTCAACATCGACGCGTTGACCTGGGGGTCCTTCGACCTGACCTGGACAAGAAAGCCGCCGAACAGGGAGCCAAGCCGATCAGGTGAAAGAGCACCAAGATCTGATGCGCGAATTGCATGGCCTGACCTTAATGGCCGCGGCTCACGAATTCGCGAGTAACGACCTGGTGTTACACGAGCCGGCGATCGGTTGCCCAGCGGGTCAGCTGATGGCGGTTGGAGAGCTGGAGCTTGCGCAGCACGCTGCTGACGTGTGTTTCGACCGTCTTGATCGAGATGAACAGCTCCTTGGCCACCTCTTTGTACGCATAACCGCGCGCGATCAGCCGAAGCACCTCACGCTCACGCTGCGACAATCGGTCCAAGTCCTCATCCACCGTCGCAAGATCAATCGATCCTGAAAAGGCGTCCAGCACGAACCCGGCGAGGCGTGGCGAAAAGACCGCATCACCCTCGGCGACTCGGCGAATCGCGTCGATCAGCTCTGTGCCGCTGATCGACTTTGTGACGTAACCCCGAGCACCAGCCCGGATCACGCCGATGACGTCCTCGGCGGCGTCGGATACCGACAGCGCGAGGAACTTCTGCTCGGGATTCTTCTCATGCACCTTGCTGATCACCTCGACGCCGCCACCGCCCGGCAGGTGCACGTCAAGCAACACAACGTCTGGTTGCGTCTGCAGGATGACCGCGATGGCGCGCACGGCGTCGGCGGCCTCACCGACGACCGCTACCGACCGGCCGATCTCGGCCTTGACGCCGGTGCGAAACATCGCATGATCATCAACGATGACGACCCGGTACGGTCCTCGCTCGGCGGGTGCAACCTGCGAGCTGGGCTGATTCGTGGTTTCAGTCATCTCTTGATCTCCAGTCGTACTTCGGTGCCGTCGCCGGGTATGGAACGAATCGTTGCAGAGCCGCCATGTCGTGCCATGCGATTAATAATGCTGCCCTTGACGCCGAGGCGGTCCTCCGCCACAGCGTCTACGTCGAAGCCCTTGCCGCGATCGCGGACGAAGACCTCGACCGACTCATCATCGACCTCCGCATAGACGTCGATCTTGTCGGCTCCGGAGTGCTTGACGGCGTTGACCATGGCTTCGCGAGCTGCGCGTACCAGAGCCTGAATCGCCTCGTCACTATCGCAGTCGCCAACAGTCACCAGCTCCACCGGTACGCCGCGCTCATCCTCAACCTCTGCAGCAGCAGCGGTGAGGGCGGCCTTGAGCGTCGCCTCGTGCAACTCATCGCCGTACAGCCAGTTGCGCAGTTCACGTTCCTGGCGACGAGCCAGCTGCTGAACCGCCTTCGGGTCGTCGGCCTGCCGCTGAATCATGGCGAGCGTTTGCAGCACGGAGTCATGCAGATGGGCCGCCATATCGGCGCGAGCGTCGGCACGTACCCGTTCGGCTCTCGCTTGATTGAGGACCGTACGCGAGCGGTGCAGCCATGGCGCCAGCACGATCGCCACACCTGCCAGCGCCAGCATCGTCATCGCCATGACTTCCGGCAACTGTGAGATCTGTCCTCGCTGGGCGAGCACGATGCCAGACGCCGCACCGACCAGCCCCAGACCGACGATCACTCGTACCAGCGACGGCCAGCCGCCACGGGCCACAAAGGGAGCCAGCCACGCCTTGCCGCCGGCCTCCTCACGCCAGCGTTTTTGCTGTGCCGAGTCGGCCTGGCGCCATACCAGTGCGGCTCCGGCACAAGCGAAGGCCACCGGCCAGAACAGTTGTGAACTAATACCCAGCCCGGTGTTTTGCATGATCCATATCAGACCGACTCCGAGGGCGATCAGTGCCAACAACATGCCCCAGTCGATCCTGCGCTTCGGCTTGCTCTCGGCCCGCAGACCTGCCCGACTTGCAGACTCCAGACCCGGAGCCTTGACAGTGGACTCGGGTGGCAGCAACAGCCACAGTGCGCCGTACGCGATTACGCCAATGAACTGGAAGGTCGCCAGTGCGACGAAGGCAACTCGAACTGCCAGCAATGGCCAGCCGAGATGCCTCGCCAATCCCGTGCAAACACCACCCAACCAGGCACCCTCTGCCACTCGGGTGGCTCGCGGCCGCTCATCGGTGGCTGCTGGGCCGGGGCCTGCCGCCGCATCCAATGGTGCTCCCGCCGCCTTGGCTGGCTTTGGCGATTCAGCTCTCGCTGGATCAGGTCTTTCGACGGTCGGTCCCGCAGTCTGACCGTCGGCGCTGGCCTGCTCCAACGGCTCGCTCTCGGAGTGGTGAAGGTCAGGCTCGAGTTCACTCGAGTCCGTGGCGGTCATGAACACAGCTCGCCGCTGCGGCTCGTGGTCGCTGCGCTCCCGCAAATTCATTGTCTTTTAAGCCTCACACGCGTCTTGGCGTACGACCAGCAGGGTCGCCCCGGACTTGTCCCCGAGCCGAAAGAACTTGGACGGAGCTGCGGGACGAAAGGTTCCGCCTTCAGCCCAAGAGCCGGGAGCATTTGGGGGGCCTCCCTGATACTTCGAGAGTAGCCCGCTCGGCAGGATGGAGCGCATGAACTCAATCTGGACGCTCCGCCGTAGTGCGACGGACGCCAAGCTAGCTGGCCTGTGTGGCGGTGTAGCTCAACATTGGGGGATTGATCCGGTGCTGGTTCGGGTCGGTTGGGCTTTGCTTGCGCTGAGCGGTGGAATCGGCTTGGTTCTCTATCTTGCTGGCTGGTTGTTGATCCCGGTCGAAGGCAGCAACAAAGCCCCGGCTGATGATCTCTTCGGCGAATCTATCCGGCGCTGGCCACGGGAGCTGTGGATCACGCTCGTCGTGGTGGCCACTCTTGCGACGTTTGCGGTCTTTGGTTGGCTGAGCCCGTTTGGCATCGGACCTGCAATCGTGATTGCCGTCATTTGGTACTTCGGTTTCTACAAGAGTCGGCAGGGCAAGGCCGCTAAATCAATACCGGACTCTGCTGCCGATTCCATTCCGGCTCCCACTCAGCCCGTGCTCCCCGAGTTCGTGCACTATCCAGGCCCGCCGACGCCGTTCACAGAAGCCGCGGCAGCATGGCAACGACGAATTGAGGAACGACGAATTGAGGAACACAGTCGCCAGATTGCGGCCGGGCAAACGTCAACCGGGCCCCGGGAGGACTGGCCGACTCCGCCACCGCAAGATTTGTCCCAGGCGCCATCTGTTCCGCAGGGCACGGATCATCCACAGGCTGTAGAGCACGACGCCTTCCTGGCGGAGCCGCATCCGGCCGGCCTTTACGTTGAGCCGCCGCCGGCGGCGCCCGTGAGGATGTCTAACAGCAGGTCAGCCAAGCGGTTGCGGCTGATCTCCTTGATCGTTCTCGGGCTGACGCTGTCTGGGCTGGGAGTCGCTCAGGCGCTGGGTCTTGCTATCCCGGTCGCCGGTTATCTAGCAGCAGCGTTGCTCGTGATCGGCTTGACGCTGCTGGCGGCCACCTGGTTTGGCATGGCGCGAGGTCTGCTTCCGCTCGGAATCGTGTTAGCGGTCGCAGTTGTGATCGCTACGGCGGCCGGACCCGCAATGCGTACACCACCCCTTGGGACCACTTCAGCTCACGCCTACACCAGCCTGGCTGAGCTGCCGGCTGCCGGGGACTCGGAGGACCTTGGCAAGCTGTCGGTCGATCTCACTCACCTGGCTATGACGAGCGACGCCACTTATACAGCCCATGTTGATCTCGGTGAGCTTGTCGTGACGGTGCCGAAAGACGCGGACGTCGTGATCAACTATAGAGCTGATCTTGGCGCGGTACGCGCGTACGGTACAGAGGTTCAAGCAGGCTCCGAACTCAACGGCCGAGTTCCCGATCCGCAGCCAATCCAGTCAGGGCGACACACATTGACCCTCGACCTCTCCGTAGACGCCGGCAACATCGAGGTGCAACGATGAGAAAAACCTACGACGTCGTTGCCTTGATCTTCGGCCTACTGCTCAGCTGCGTGGCGCTCGGATCGCTGTGGCTAACTTTTGTCGGACCTATCAATTGGCAGGTGATCAGAATCGTGGCTCCCATGGGTTTGGTCGCCGTCGGTGTTCTCGGCCTCGTCCTTTCTCGGAACCGTCAGTAGCTATCCCCTAAGGAAAGGTGTGTCATGAGCAGCCCCTACCCGCCGCAGGCCCCAAAAAGATTGGAGCGAAGCAAGTCCAACCGAGTCTTGGGCGGTGTCTGTGCTGGAGTCGCGAACTACCTCAACATGGATCCCACGCTCGTGCGGGTGCTCACCGTGGTGATCTCGCTGTTCACCGGCGTTCCGATCGTCCTCTACATCATCGCGCTATTTGTGGTGCCCGAAGAAGGCTCGCAGCCCATCCCGCCGGCGTATCCGCCCGTAGGCGGTCCGCAAGGCCAGGCGAGCGGTTTCTCCGCAACGCCGCCGCCGTCGAGCCAACCGGCGTACGCCCCGCCCTCGACAACGGCGCCTGGGCAGCCGCCTCAGGCGGCTGGCCAAGCTTCAGCCGAGGATTCCGTTTGGGGTGGCGAAGGCGCACCTTGGGAGCAGCGCCAGCAAGAGACGACCTCTCCGCCGCCGCAATCTGGATCCGAGCCGGAGGCGACGGCTCCGTCCGAGCCTGAGGCCCCCGTGGCTCCAGCGGCTCATGAAGAGGACGCCACTGAATGGGCCGCCGAACCTGAGGGTCCTGAGCAGCGCCCCAGCGGAACCGAGAGCGGGCCGACCGAAGGAGCGCCCGGAGCCCAATCTGCCAGCGAGTCCGAGGGCGAGCAGGGAACCGGTCGCTCCTGATTTTCCGCAATCAGTGCGCCTCACGTACTAGTTCTATGAAGTAGCGGTGTATCCGGAGGTCGTCTGTGACCTCCGGATGGAACGAAGTGGCCAGCACGCTCTCATGACGTACCGCGATGATCTTCGACTCGTCTAGACCAGGCGGTACTACGTCGCCCAGAATCTCAACTCCATCGTCGATGGTCTCTACCCACGGAGCGCGGATAAATACCGCATGAACCGGACCGCCGCCAATGCCGTCAAGATCAACGTCGGTTTCGAAGGATTCGACCTGACGCCCGAAAGCGTTTCGGCGCACGGTGATATCAAGAGCACCAAAGGTTTGTTGATCTTTGGTCCCGTCCAGCACGTTCTTTGCGAGCAAGATCATTCCGGCGCAGGAGCCGTATGCCGGTAGCCCGCCCTGCAAAGCCGTGATCAAGGGCTCGCGTAGCTCGAAGATCCGCGAGAGCTTGTCGATAGTGGTGGACTCACCGCCGGGAAGCACGATCCCATCGAGGCCGTCCAAGTCGGCCGGGCGACGTACCGGTCGGACGTCGGCGCCGCACGCGTTCAGCGCACGGAGATGCTCTCGTACATCACCTTGCAGGGCAAGCACGCCGACAATCGGCGAGCGGCTCACCAGCCGCGCTGCGCGAGACGATGTGGCTGCGGAATGTCGTCTACGTTGATGCCCACCATCGCCTCACCAAGTCCCCGCGAGACTTTGGCGACCACGTCAGGATCGTCGTAGAAGGTGGTCGCCTTCACAATGGCCGCGGCTCGCTCGGCTGGGTTGCCGGATTTGAAGATTCCCGAGCCGACGAAGACGCCTTCAGCGCCCAGCTGCATCATCATCGCTGCGTCAGCCGGCGTTGCGATGCCGCCAGCTGTGAAGAGGACCACTGGCAGCTTCCCGAGCTGTGCAACTTCAGCAACAAGTTCGTAAGGTGCCTGCAGTTCCTTGGCTGCCACATACAGCTCGTCAGGTGCCATTGAGGTGAGCCGCGCGATTTCGCCTCGGATCTGGCGCATGTGCGTGACGGCGTTGGAGACATCACCGGTGCCTGCCTCGCCCTTTGATCGGATCATGGCCGCGCCCTCAGCAATCCGGCGCAGCGCCTCGCCGAGATTGGTGGCGCCGGACGAATGGCACCGTGAATCGCCACTTGTCAATGTGGTTGGCGTAGTCGGCCGGTGTCAGTACCTCGGATTCATCGATGTAGTCAACGCCCAGCGACTGCAGCACCTGTGCCTCGACGAAATGCCCGATCCGGGCCTTGGCCATAACCGGTATCGAGACCGCCGCAACAATGCCGTCGATCATGTCCGGATTACTCATCCGCGCCACGCCGCCCTGCGCACGGATGTCGGCGGGCACGCGTTCCAGCGCCATCACAGCAACCGCCCCGGCGTCCTCAGCGATCTTGGCCTGCTCTGGTGTGACGACGTCCATGATCACCCCGCCCTTGAGCATCTCGGCCATGCCGCGCTTCACGCGGGCAGTGCCGGTCAGGCCGGTTGGCGGGGTGGGGCTGGTGATCTCGGACACGGTCAATCCTTCTTGATACGCGGTGTTTCCCGACAGAGCTTGCTGCGGCGGAGCCGCACGCAGCGATGCTTTTCTTACTCAGTCTAGGTGCGCTCCGGATGGCATCGATGTGGATTTCACCACGGCGAAATACCGCTCTTCCACGGTGCTCGTTTCCGCCATTCTGGTGGGAAACCTGAGCCGCTGACGCCTTAGAGGCGTTCGTTTTCGCCCCTTTGGTGGCAAACGTACGCCCCGCACGCGATCAACACGAATACGCTCCGGATATGACGCAAGCGCACCACATGTCCAAGCCGACGGAGGCCGGGCTGGCTCGATTCGCGACGCTGCTCGAGGACCTGTCAGGCGAGCGTGATGGATCGCCTGCTGGGCGTTGGGGCGGGCCTTCCGGCACTACTCCCATTCGATCGTCGCGGGCGGCTTGCTGGTGATATCCAGCACGACCCGATTTACCTCATTGACCTCGTTGGTGATTCGAGTGCTGATTCTCTCCAGCACCTCGTACGGTAGCCGGCCCCAGTCAGCGGTCATGGCGTCTTCGCTGGTCACCGGCCGCAGCACGATGGGGTGTCCGTACGTTCGACCATCACCCTGTACGCCGACCGAGCGAACGTCGGCTAACAAGACCACCGGAAACTGCCAGATGTCGCGATCAAGGCCGGCTGCCGTCAGCTCGGCTCGCGCAATGGCATCCGCCTCGCGCAACACGGCAAGCCGCTCACGGGTGACCTCGCCGATGATTCGAATAGCCAAACCCGGCCCCGGGAACGGATGCCGCCAGACGATTCCGGCAGGCAAGCCGAGCTGCGCACCGACCGCCCGTACCTCGTCCTTGAACAATGTGCGCAGTGGCTCGATCAGCTGGAACTGTAGATCCTCGGGCAATCCGCCGACATTGTGATGACTCTTGATATTGGCCGCACCCTGACCGCCACCGGACTCGACGACGTCCGGATAAAGGGTGCCCTGAACTAAGAACTCGACTTCTCCGGTCTCACCCACCACCTCGCGAGCCGCGGTCTCGAAGGTTCGGATGAACTCCCGCCCGATGATCTTGCGCTTCTGCTCCGGATCGGTGACGCCATGCAGCGCCGACAGGAACTGCTCTGAGGCGTCGACAACCTTCAGGTCGACGCCGGTCGCGGCCACGTAGTCGCGCTCCACCTGCTCGGCCTCTCCCTTGCGTAGCAGGCCGTGATCGACAAAGACGCAGGTGAGCTGGCTACCGACCGCACGCTGCACCAGGGCCGCCGCTACCGCGGAGTCAACTCCGCCAGACAGGCCACAGATGATGTGCTTGCCACCCACCTGCTGCTGAATGGCCAGCACTGACTCTTCGACGAT
>Ga0170475_101618015_pt1 | contig 15629 bp, 12 predicted proteins | sample Soicark_Litter_5_FD_111474 | JGI IMG/M metagenome (GOLD analysis project Ga0170475, IMG submission 111474) | Avena fatua rhizosphere microbial communities from Hopland, California, USA. Combined Assembly of 48 SPs | reverse complement strand
GGAGAATCGGTATGAAGCGGATCTGGATCTGGGCACTGCTCGCCGTCGCATGCGCGAACGTGCGCGCGCAGGACGACAACATTCAGGAAGTGCGGACGCAGGCATGGACGCAAGCCCGCGCCATCGTGGCGGACCTCGATAAAATCGTCGCGCCGCACGGCGTACAGGAATCGTACAAGACGCGCATCGGCGGCATCGACCAGTGGCTCACCGTGCGCGGCCAGGAGCGCGACAACCCGATGATCCTGTTCGTGCACGGCGGCCCCGCGTCGCCCGTCACGCCGACCCTGTGGCAGTTCGAACGCCCGCTCGAGGAATACTTCACGATCGCGAACTGGGACCAGCGCGGCGCCGGCAAGACGTACGGCGAGACCGATGCCGCGCAGGTCGCGGACACGATCCACATCGACCGCTACGTCGACGACGCCATCGAAGTGGCCGAGCACCTGCGCCGGCGCTACGGCAAGAAGAAGCTGATCCTGATGGGCCACAGCTGGGGCACCATCGTGAGCATGAAGGCGGCGCTGAAACGTCCGGACCTGTTTTATGCCTACGTCGGCATCGGCCAGGTGATCAGCGTGCGCGAAAACGAGCGGATCAGCTTCGACTACGCGCTGGCACAGGCGAAGGCGCACAAGAACGAGGAAGCGCTGCGCGACCTGCAGTCGATCGCGCCCTACCCCGGCAACCAGCCGATCACGCGCGAACGCATCATCGTCGCGCGCAAATGGCCGCAGTACTACGGCGGATTGAGCGCCTACCGCAGCGAGTCGGCCTATTATTTCGACGGCCCGCGCCTGTCGCCCGAATACGATGCGCAGCAGGTGAAGGACATCGACCAGGGCAGCCTGCTCACGCTGGGCCGCATCCTGCCGGAGTTCGTGCAGGTGGATTTTTCGAACGTGAAAAGCTTCCCGATCCCGGTGGTGATGTTCCTGGGCCGGCACGATTACACGACGCCGACGGCACCGACGGAGGCGTGGCTCAGGCAGGTCAAGGCGCCGAAGAAGCAGGCCGTGTGGTTCGAGCGGTCGGCGCACATGGTGCCGTGGGAGGAGCCGGGGAAAATGCTCGTCAGTCTGTTAACTTACGTGCGCAACTTGTGCCCGGACGGCACCGCAGGAATCTCATCCCTCCAAAAAGGCCACCGGCCCTAGTCGCCTGGAACAGCACGCGCATTGCTGCGTTCTGTCGACAGACTCGCTACAGATCGCCATTCGGCATGTGTGTTAGTGCCCTTTTGCGTTTTCGTAATCATGCGTGTAACCCATGGCTTCCAATCGTCCCGTGCTCTCGGGCGTGCGCTCGAAATTACATGTGTGCGTCGGCTGCGACATGTTCAAAGTTTGCCTCCGCATTCCCAGTCCTCGAACATTGACCTCGAATACATGCTTATTACCTTTTGATCTGAAACACAAGAACGGCACTCTGCAGCATATGCGTCTTATTTCAGCCATAGAATCCACAGTTTGAACCCGTTAGTCCCTAACGCAACGAACAACGGCCTATGACGCTCCTGCAAGACTTACTGCAAGCGCACCAGAACAAGCGCCTGCTGCGTTTATCTTTCCCGCACGACGATGCGCCCCCGAGCCGGCTCATGGTCAATCGTTTTAACGGCAGGGAATCGTTGTCACGGGACTTCGAATTCACCGTCGAACTGCTTAGCGACAATGCAAGCATTGGGCTCGAAACGATGCAAGGCAAGTTGCTCTGCATTTCCTTGGTGCAGGCAAACGGTAATCTGCGACCATTCACGGGCTACGTCTCCCAGTTTAAGCTCGTCAAAACCAACGGCGGTGTCGCCTTTTACGAAGCAACACTCGTGCCTTGGCTGCACTACGCGCGATTGCGTCAAAATAACCGTTTGTTTCATAACCAGACCCTTCAGCAGCAAACTGCAGAAATCCTGAAGGGATATGGACAGCTTCCTGACTGGGAATGGAAAGTCCTGGGTGAACAGCCGCAATACACCATGTGCACTCAATGGTCGGAGTCAGACCACAATTATCTTTCCAGACGCTGGGAAGCGGACGGCTACGCGTATTGGTACGACCATACGAACAAGGGACATACGCTGACGATCACCGATGACACGCCAAGTCTCGAGCCTATTGACACGTATCCCCCTGACATCCGCTATCACAGCAAGGAAGGCTCTCAGGAAGAAGATGCGATTGCGCATTGGAGCACGGTGCGGCAAGCGGCATCAGCGCAGTCTGCCATCAGCGGATTCGACTTCAAAAGTCCCCATCCAACGCATGTGGACACCACCACTATCAATCAACAAGGGGACATTCCCCGATTGGAAGTGCATAGTTACGAAGGTCATTACGGCTTTAGAAAGCGGACAGGGGCATACCGTCTTGCCCGTCAACGAATGGAAGAAATGGAGGCGCGCGGCACGTATTGCCTAGCGCGCGGTAACAACAGGAGCGTCGCCCCAGGGAAGTGGTTTCGACTGGTTGATCACTTCAATTACACGCCAAAGGACAACGAATTTCTGATCCTGGAGGTGTATCACGAAGCCAGCAACAATTACCTGCACGGCAAAGACACGGCTTCCGAATACAAGAACAGCTTCATTTGTCAGCCCAAGAGCGTCCCGTGGCGCCCGGGGCGTGGTTTTGCGAGCACCGATACCAAACTATTGGCGCTGCAAACCGCGCTGGTTGTCGGTCCCGAAGAGAGGGGCAGCCTGAATGTCGACGAATACGGCCGTATTCAAGTTCGCTTTCATTGGGACCGCGATGAAACAAGCAGTTGTTGGGTGCGGGTTGCGACCAACTGGGCTGGCGGCGAAAAGGGACTGACGAGCCATCCACGGGTCGGCTCAGAGGTCGTTGTGCAATGGCTCGACGGTAATCCAGACCATCCATTGGTGACTGGATGTGTGCACAACCGGAGCACGATGCCCCCCTGGAAACTGCCGGAACAACAGGCGTTGACGGGCTTGCGCAGCCGGGAGTTGACCGCAGACGGTGGCAATCGGCCGGGCGGACGCAGCAACCATCTCGTGCTCGACGACACGGCCAACCAGATCCAGGCCCAGCTCAAAAGCGACCACCAGACCAGCCAGCTTAGCCTCGGCTATATTACCCGCATCGAGGACAACGCCGGACGCCAGGACCCCAGAGGCCAAGGATTCGAGCTTCGCACGGATGGGCACGGCGCCGTGCGTGCGCAACAGGGGTTATTGATCACCACCGAAGCGCGCCCCGATGCGGAGGCGCACATCACGGACATGGCCGAAACCCTGGCCCGTATGACGCAAGGCCACGACCTGCTCGACAATCTGTCCCAGGCAGCACTGCAGGCGCAGGCCCATCAAAGCGGCGATCAGGATCAGGTCGCCCAGGCGATTCAAGCTCAGATCAAGGCAATCCAAGGGCAGAAAAAATCGCGTGAGAAAGGTCAATTTCCGGAGTTTCAATCGCCTCATTTGACACTTGCCAGTCCCGCCGGCATAGAAGCCAGCACGGAAGGCTCAACCCATGTGATCAGCACCGAGCACAATGCCCTGACTTGCGGTGGACACGCCAGTATCAGCGCCGGGAAAAGTTTGCTGGTCAGTGTCAAGGAGGCCGTGCGCCTTTTTGCCTACAAGGCAGGCATGAAATTGGTGTCCGCCGGTGCCGACATCGACATCACGGCATTGAAGGAAAGTGTCAATGTTCTTGCCAAGCTGAACATTACGCACTCTGCCAATCGTATCTCGATTACCGCCAAGGAAGAAGTCGTGATCAACGGCGGAGGTAGCTATACCCGCTGGAATGCATCGGGTATCGAAGAAGGCACCAACGGCACTTGGCGCTCACATGCGGCTCAGCATGCCATGGTCGGGCCAGCCAATGGCCCCGTTCCCGAAGTAAAGCCAATCGAGGTTGCGTTGAAGGAGACTCCGCCTGAGCATCAGGTGGCATTTTCGGTCCAGCACATCCCGGGGCCATCCCCAGCGCTGTTTGCAGGGCAACCTTATACGCTGTTGAAAGACGGCGCGGAAATCAAGAAGGGTTTATTCGATGAGTACGGGCGCCTGACGGTGGACAAAGCCGAGAAGGGAGCGACTTATCAGGTGCGTCTACATAATGGCACGCTGCACGATGTGCCGATAGCTCGAGAGCAGATGGAATCCGATCCGGATAGCCCCGAGTACAACGAACAACAGTTATCGAATAAAGGTTATCGGGCCGACGGTGAAGATGCCGACAAACGGCTATCCCAGCGTAACCGTGGTACTTCCTATTAAGTACAAATCAATAGACACCCATCGATATGAAGTTCTCTCAGCCAACCGATCTAACCAAACTTCTTTCAGAGATACAGAATCCTGAAAAGAGTCACGTCGACATGATCAAGCGACGCGCCAAAGGCAGCCTGCAATGGTTCCTTGAAAAGGACAGCAAGACTCATCCTATTCATGACAACAATCACCTGGAGTTTCATATTTGCGGGCAAGACGCATTTACTGCTATCGAGAAAGACATTCGCGCGGCGGTCAGTAGTATTGACCTGGTGCTTTGGGGGTTCGATCCTGGCATGGAATTGGTGCGCAAAGGAAACGTATGGCCACGTGGTACAACTTATGGTGATCTGCTGACCGCAAAGGCGCGTGAAGGGGTAAAAGTTCGTCTCCTGGTCTTTTATGCACAAACCCCCTTCGTCGGGTGGGTTCCAGGTTACAACATTGCTTCAAACCTTGTTAACAATGTCCCAGACATTGGAAGTCTGAGCGGTATCCCATGGCCGGCGTTGCCGACGGAGTTGAGCGCCCCTGATACTGTTGGCAAGTCAGTGTCAAAGGTGATGGAACTGCGGCAGGAGTATTGCCGTTCATGGTGGCGTATTGCGCTTCGTGGAGGTTTTACCAATTTGGAAATTCGCCTGCGCAAAGCGTATCCAGATGCAATCGGGAAAAATGTGGGGAAATATCTGCCCGGCTCGGTCAGGACTTTGACTGAAGCTGCCGGCATAATGGAAATTGGTACACATCATCAAAAACCGATTCTCATCGATTATGCCCCAGATAAGACAACCGCCGCCAAAGCCAACTCGTGTGGTTATGTCATGGGTCTCAACAGTGTAACGGACTATTGGGACACGAACGAGCACCGCTTCAACGACCCCCTGCGCGAATACAGCCCCGAAGGCGCCTTCTGGACGAAACCTTGGCGCCTGAAACCCTTCCGAGATTACGCTATTCGTGTGCAAGGCGAAGCACTGTACAGCCTCAATAAAAATTTTGTGGAAGGATGGGATAACGCCAGCGGCTATGGCATGGCGAACGGCGCTTCGATTTTCAGCAGTAGCCTGGAAAAGCAGCGCAAATCGGTCCATCCCAAGGATCTGCCCGCTGCACGCGGTGCTCGATGCCGGACACAGGTGGTGCGTACCTTCCCGGAAAAAGAAGATGCTACCATCCTCAAGGCGTATGTCCTGGCCACGTCGAACGCCGTCAATTATATTTATGTCGAAAACCAGTACTTCCAGCTGGACGACTGGCCCCGCATGATCAAGAAACTGCGGGAGCAGTACTGCCAGGCGATGATGCAGGCTGGCGCAAAACCGGCCGATATCGCGCCGCTGAACATCTTCGTGGTGATCCCACAGCCCGAGCGTGCCGAGATGGTGCCGAATACCTACGACACCATCAACCAGCTGGGCCAAGGCCAGTCAATCGGCGCCTACGACACACTGGTGCAGGGCCGGCGCAAGGGTGATCCCAAAAACTCGGGCGGCCTCATTGTCAAGGATTCGCTGAAAACCGCTCCCGCCAATCCACAAGCCGAACTTGATGCATTGGGCATCAAGGCCGTTGTCGCCATGCTGATGACCTATGATGCCGGCAAGGAAGCCGAGAATATTCGGATCAAAAAGCGCGACAACAATGCCCAGGAGGCGGAAGCTAAAGCCAGAGCGAAAGAGAAAGCGGAAACTAAAAATAGATCTAACAATAATACTGAAGTCGAAATTAACAAAGAAAAAGACGACGATCTGGATGCAGGAAATTACAGCGAATACAACATTACTCCGCGCTCCTACCGGGAGATTTATATTCACAGCAAATTGATGTTCGTGGACGATGTGTACACCACGCTGGGCAGCGCGAATCTGAATGCCCGCAGTATGGCTGGCGACAGTGAATTAAATATTTGCACTGAGGAATGGGCCTTTACCAAGGCGGCGCGCAGAAGAGTTTGGGCGAATTTGGCTGGTGATGATTTCGACGGCGGAGAGGGCAAAAGGAAAGATGTCGAAGCAACGCTTAAAGGATGGCAACAGCGCATGGATCTTAATAAAAAAAATAGATTTGCTAAGCAACCACCAAAAAATAATAGCTTTATACATCCCTTTGAAGACCCACGAGGAGAGCCGTTAGTCAGGCTCGCATAATGTGAAAGAAATGACCGGCGTTTCGATGCGCAAACACCTATTTTTAGCTGCCGAGGCGACAGTTCTCGCGTTGGCGATTCTCTTACCGGGCTGTTCCATGAAAGACAACTCACATGATATTTCGCTTCCACGCTTTACGAAGCTCGAAGCGTTCAATCCTCACCGTGCGGAGTTTGTATGTAAGAATGAAGCGGATGTCACCCCTCCAATCTCGGCAGAAGCGGATGCCCTCTTCCAGCAGGCCCTAACGCTGGACAACCACGACCTGTGGCCCGCGCAGCGTGATTACGCGAAGATCGCGGCGCTGTACGAACAAGCAATGAAGCTGGGCCATTGGAAAGCGCAATTCAATCTGGCCGGACTGTATTTGAAAGGAATAGGCGTTTCACAGGACATTGAAAGAGCACTTGCGCTGACCGAAGATCTGATGCGGAAAGGTGTGCCAGCGGCTTGGGACAATATGGGCACCTACTACATGGGTGGCGTCGGACCGCTCGAGCAGAATGCAACCGTTGCGTATGCATTCTGGCAGAAGGCCGCTGACATGGGGAGCATGGCTGCGCAGACCTACATCGGGGCGAAGCTGCTCGCCGCTAGCGATCAACCACCGGAAGCGTGGGCCAACAAAAATGTGGGGATGAAGATGTTGGAATGCGCGTATGCTCAAGGATATGCCAGAGCGGGCTATGAACTGGGCCTGGAGTACGCAACTCTCGCTCAGGATGACAAGGTAAAAAAGTCACCCGCGCTTCAATACTTTCAACAGGCAGTAAAGTTGGGAAGCGAAAAGGCAGCGAATTTTCTTGGTGTTGACTTTGGCGCGAAGTCATTGAATACGGCAAGCGTCGTTTCGGAACTCGACAATTTCCGTTCCGAACGTTACATGGTCCTTGGGGACGCACTTTCCAGAAATCCCGACCTGCGCTTCCCCAACCTCGACAAGATATTGCCGCTTCCGCCTGCCAAACTGCCAATGTAGAACGGGGACAAGGAAACCCTCATCAATGCCGCCAAAGCGGTCGTACCCAAACCTGTAACGCCGTCCAAACCCGTGCCGTTTTCGACCGGGCCGCGCACCGGAAAAGCCTATATTCCCGAAGGCTGGACCCTTCCCGCCGAGCCGCAAACACGGGCGGCAGCCCAGTACGAAAGCACCGCCGCGTCACTCGACGGTTATTGGATCGCGCGTCTGATGCATCCCGTCACGGACCGCCATCTCGCCTGGAATGCCGCCCAGGTTCCCCTCCATTACAACAAAGGCGAACTGTTCGATCGCAGCCGCCCCGGCTTGCGTGACGAAGACGGCCGCATCCAGTTTCATTATCTCGGCCAGCCGGTCGAGCAGACAGTGCCGATTGCGGTCGCCGAACATCCATTCGTCGCCCGGGGCATTGGCCGCTATGGCGACGTGCCCGTACTATCGCGCCAGTGCAAAGGCCACTTTTCGTGCCCGCTCACCGGTATATGGCGCGCAGAGGTACCACAAAGTCATCCATCGTCCTTCGTATTCAATCAATGGTATCGCCAAGCTTATGTGACGCAAGGCCAGCATTTCCCCGATCCCAAAGAACAGCATCTTGACATTGGCGCCCATGAGGTTACCTGGCATTGGCTCGGCAATGCCAACGACACGCGTGGCGACCTGGAATATGTCACCTTGGGCGCGCCCGTGACCGGGGCAGGTACTGACGGCGACACAACGACCTCATCGTCACATAACACGGGCCGCGATGCGTAACGTCATCCGCCTCGGTGACGCCACCTCGCACGGCGGCAAGGTCGTGAGTGTAAGCGCATCCCACGTCACGGTTGAAGGCATTGCGGTCGCACGCCTCGGCGATGTTTGCAGTTGTCCCATCAAGGGACATGACAACTGCACAATTGCGGAAGGCGATCCGCACCACGTCGTCGACGGTGTTCCCGTCGCCTACGCAGGACACAAAACTTCGTGCGGTGCCGTCCTGATTGCGAGCACGGGAAACCTGGGCAGGCCATAGTGCGACGTTCACTTGTATGCAAAAATGACTTGCTCTGTGAATGCGGCGATGTTCGTGCAGGCCGCAATACGGGCCGTACACTAGGTCCTGAAAAGCCGAACGGCAACATTGTTGGTAGTCTCAAACGTCCAATCATTTCGAGAGTGACGGGGCTATGCTCAGCGAAAAACAAAAAGTTTGCATCAAAATTGCGGCCGTACTCGTCCTGGGGCCGCTAGTCGTGAGCGCGCCTTTCCATATTCCGATCAGGGTGTGCTATTCCGAATGGAAGGACAGCAAGGGAGTCCCTATCAAAGACGCCCCAATCAGCTGCCCGGCCAATGTCAAACCGCGCCAGATTGCCGGCAACAATTACCGCATCATCGCAGGGAAGACCTACCGCATCAACGTCTGGCATGTCCACGAACCGGCCAGCCTTTGGCAGTGCATGACTGGCGTCGCATGTATTCCGATACCGATTCGCGCTCGCAATACCACCACGATGTCCTTCACGCACGTGGATGGCGACCCCGATATCGGCCGGCTGCGCGCGCTCGGTGTCGGTGACTACATGACCGACGGACGTTCGCTGTTCAGTGACACGCGCCGGGTCACAGCCGACGCACCGCAGGTCAACATAGGCACGCTCAAAATGCTGACATGTCCGTCGCACTTTGGAACCGCGTTGACCTCGGAAACCGAGCCATGCGCGTGGTATGCCAGCGACGGTCACTATGTGCTCTATGGTGCAGACGTTGTCGAGGGAGCTGATCTGGCGACGTTCAGGGCCGATCTGCCGGTGCGAGAGCTGGACGGTAGAAATACGGACGATGGCGTCTTCGCGCGTGACAGGAACGCCGTTTATGTCGGCGCAACCCGACTGGCCGGGGCCGATCCCGCGACGTTTGGCGCCTTCAAGTCGGGTTCCGCAGGTCGCGATCCCATCTACCTCCTCGACGCGCAACACACGTGGCGCTTGGGAGCCAATGGTATCGAAGAAGTGGAACTTCCGCCGCAAGAACTGGCAAAATTCCGTAAAGCCCTGCAAGAGACGCTAGCCAAACTCGCCATGCATTCGGCCCCTTGACGCCTTTGCAGCGCCCCATGCCCACGAGGTTGCGGGGGGGGGAAGTTTTGCAGGTCTGCTTTGGGCCGTAGAGATAGTCAATGCGTCAACTCGGTCTGCTGAACACCCGCCTTGTTCAACCGGCTGTTCCGCATCCCATACCCGAAATACGTGAGAACGGCCACCGCCATCCAGATGGTGAACACCGTATAAGTCGTGCTGGACAACCCCCCGACGAGATACAGGCACGCGAGGATCGACAGCCCCGGCACGAGGTAAGGCCCGAACGGCACGCGAAAGCCCTTGCGGCCCGTCTCGCCCTGCTTGCGGCGGATGACCGGCACCGCGATCGACACGACCATGAACGCGACCAGCGTGCCCATGCTCACCATGTCCCACAGGAAGGTGGAGTCGACGAGGCCCGCCACGGCGCCCACGGCGATGCTGACGATCAGCGTGTTCGTCACCGGCGACTGCGTGCGCGGATTGACTTTGCGGAAGGCGTTCGGCACGAGGCCGTCCTTGGCGATGGCGTACAGGATGCGCGTCTGGCCGTAGATCGTCACCAGCGTCACCGAGAACACGGAGATGACGGCGCCGGCCGACAGCACGAGCGCCGGCCATGCCTTGCCGGTCACGTTCTGCAGGATCACGGCGAGGCCCGCTTCCTGGCCCGCGAACATCGACGCCGGCTGGGCGCCGAGGGCCGCGATCGCGACCAGCATGTAGAACACGGTGACGATGACGAGGGCGGCCAGGATGCCGATCGGGACGTCGCGCGTCGGATCCTTGACCTCTTCGCCGGCCGTGGCGATGGTGTCCAGGCCGATGAACGAGAAGAACACGGTGCCCGCGGCCGCCGTCACGCCGGCCAGGCCGCCGACGCCCTTGCCGTCCGCCGGCCAGACGAACGGGTGGAAGTTGTTGATGTCGAAGCCGGACAGCGCGATCGCGGAAAAGAACACGAGGATCGCCAGCTTGATCAGCACCATGATGGCGTTCGTCGTCGCCGATTCCTTCGTGCCGCGGATCAGCAGGACGCAGCACAGCACGACGAGCAGGATCGGCGGCAGGTTGATGTGCCCCGTGTGGAATTCGACGCCGCCGTGCTTGCCCGCGACGACCAGCGGCGAGCGCAGCGCGTCGGGGATCTGCCAGCCGAGCGCGTTCTGCAGGAAGTTGTTCAGGTAATCGGACCAGCCGATCGCGGTCGCGCTGGCGGCCAGGCCATACTCCAGCAGCAGGCAGGCCGCGACGATGAAGGCGGCGAACTCGCCCACGGTGGCGTAGGCGAACGAATACGAGGAGCCGGCGGCCGGCACGCGGTTGGCCAGTTCGGCATAGCACAGCGCGGTGAGGCCCGCGGTGATGGCGGCCATCAGGAACGACAGCACGACGGCCGGACCGGCCTTCGGCACGGCTTCCACCATCGTGAAGAAAATACCGGTGCCGATCGTGGCGCCGACGCCGATCATCGTCAGGGGAAACAAGCCCAGCGAGCGGCCCAGGGCATGGGCATGGCCGTCATCGAGCTTGTGCTCGGACGTCTTGGTACGAAAGAGCTTTTGGCTCAGTGTCTGGTTCACGTCGTCGTCCTCTTGGCGCGGGTAGCGCTGTTGTCTTGTCCAAAGTCCGCGATTATAGGGCCAGTTCCCGGCACTGCTTTCACCGCGGGAAAAAAATACTTCCGTTAAACCTGCATTTTTAATGCAGATTTAGATAGAATACGCCCATGGAGTTAGAATACGCTCGTACCCACTGAGCTGATCCGATGCGACTCACCCGATTTTCCGATATTGGCCTGCGTGTCCTGATCTATCTGGAACGCGCGGGAGAACGTATGCATCCGGTAACGGTGGCCGAGATCGGCAAGCAATTCAACATCCCGCTGAACCACCTGGTCAAAGTGGTCGGGCAACTGGCCAAGCTGGGCTGGGTGCAGGCGACCCGCGGACGCAACGGTGGCCTGCGCCTCGCCGCCGATCCCGCCACCCTGACGATCGGCCAGGTGCTGCGCAAGCTGGAAGGCGAAGACGACGAACTGGTCGACTGCGACGGCACGGACTGCGCGCTGAAGATGGATTGCCAGCTGCGCGGCATGCTGCGCGCCGGCATGCGGGCGTTCTACGACGCGATGGACCGCTACACGCTGGCCCACGCCACTGCCGGCAACACGGGTGAACAGGTCGTGCGCATGCACCGCATTTTCTTGGATGGCGCCGCGGCGAGAACCGCCGTGGCCCCGCCCGAACCGGTGAGCGAGGACTAACTTCAAATTTGATGGCAAGCCCGCCGCGCGGGCCTTTTTTTGAATCTTAAATCTGCATTTTAAATGCATAATTAAAGGAACCACCATGATTTCGGAAGCTTCCCGCCCCTACATCGATGCCAGCGTCCCCGTCCTGCGCCAGCATGGCCTGACGATCACCAAGCTGTTCTACACGAACATGCTGGGCGCGCATCCTGAACTGACCCGCATCTTCAACATGGGGAACCAGGCCAGTGGGGCGCAGCAGCAGTCGCTGGCATCGGCGGTGTTCGCGTACGCGGCCAACATCGGCAACCCGGGCGCGCTGGGTCCCGTCGTCGAACGCATCGTGCACAAGCACGTGTCGGTCGGCATCCGCGCCGAGCACTACCCGATCGTCGGCAAGCACCTGCTGGAATCCATCGCGGCCACGCTGGGCGACGCCGCCACGGAACCGCTGCTGAACGCATGGAAGGAAGCCTACAACTCGCTCGCCAAACTGCTGATCGAAGCGGAAGCGAACCTGTACAGCACGGCCGGCATCCAGCCGGGCGACACCCGTCCGATGCGCGTCGTGGAAGTCAAGACGGAATCCGTCAACGTGCTGTCGATCCGCTTCGTCCCCGCCGACGGCAAGCCGGTCCCTGCGTTCAAGCCGGGCCAGTACGTCAGCGTCGCCGTCGACCTGCCGGGCGGCCGTCACCAGCTGCGCCAGTACAGCCTGTCGGATGCGCCGAATGGTGAAGACCTGCGCATCTCGGTGAAACGCGAAGATGGCGTGGACAATACGCCGGCCGGTGAAGTGTCGAACTGGCTGCACGCCAACGTGAAGGTCGGCGCCACGCTGCAGGTGTCGCACCCGTTCGGCGAGTTCCTGCCGGAGACGGAAGGCGACGCACCCCTCGTGCTGCTGTCGGCCGGCGTCGGCGTCACGCCGATGGTCTCCGCGCTGAAACGCGTGGCGCAGGTGAATCCGCAACGCCGCGTGATCTTCGCGCACGCCGCTCGCGACGCCGGCCACCATGCGCTGCGCGCGGAAGTCGAAGGCCTGGTGTCCGTGATGCCGAACCTGTCCGTCGTGACCTTCCACGAAGATGCACAAGGCGCCGCCGGCGTGATCGAAGGCCGCATGGACGTGGCGAAGCTGCCGGCATGGCCGCACGACGAGGCGTCGGTCTACCTGTGCGGCCCGCACAAGTTCATGCAGGTCCAGTGGCTCGGTCTCCTGAACGCGGGCGTGCCGGCCGGCCGCCTGTACCGCGAGGTATTCGGACCGGAGCTGCTCGACCACCTGCTGTAATCGAAACGCCGGCCTTCGCGCCGGCGTTTTTAATTCACGACCTGGACGAGCTTCCCGCTCACGGTCCGCTGCGACGGATTGCCATACACGCGGATGCCGCCGGAACCGCCGTTCTGCGCGACGAGCGACTGGCGCACGTTCGCGGTCATGCCGCCGGATCCCGTCGACGACAGGTCCGCCTGCTCGCTGACGAGGTCCGCCAGGTCGAGGTGGCCGGAGCCGTTCGAGCGCGCCGCCAGGTGGCGCACCGCACCCGTCACGCGCAGCTGGCCGGATCCGTTCAGGCTCGCCGTCAGGCGCTCGCCCTGCATGCGCCCCGCGACGACGCGGCCGGAACCGTTCAGGGTCAGGTTGCCGCCGCTGCTTTGCAACGTCGTCGCGTCGATGCTGCCCGAGCCGTTCAGTACCGCGTCCAGACCGGCGACGCGGCCCGTCAGCAGCACGGAACCCGATCCCCGCTCTTCCACCACCAGCGGTCCGCCGTTCAGGTCTTGCACGGACATGCGGCCGGACCCATTGTGGCGCACGTCCGTCAAGCGCGGCACCGTATAGGTCACGCGCACGGGATTGTTGGTGCGGAACGAGCGCTCCTTCTCGATGACGAGGCGGTCGCCGCGCAGCTCCGTGCGGATGAACGGCAGCAGGTTGCTGTCCGCCTCCACGACCAGCGACGTCGCCGGGCCCACGCGCACGTCGACGGTGATCGTGCCGTTCACTTCCAGCGCCGGCACGGTGGCGATCGTGCGCTCGTCGCGCCCGGGCACGCCGTTGCCTTCGATGGAATCGCTGGAGAATGGCGTGCGGACCTGGTAGTCGCCATCGCCGCCCGGGGCGACGATGATGGCGCAGCCGCCGAGGATGGCGCAGGTGAGAGCGATGGCGAACGGAGTACGCATGGTGGATGGCCTTGTTGTTATTGACCGTGCCACTCTAGCAAGGGTACCCGGGGTCGTCCGCCTGCATGCGACGGACGGTGTAAAACGCGGAACGAACGGAGGAAAACCTGCGACGACCGTCAGCGCTGGCCCAGGCGCGTATCGCCGAACAGATGCTTGTACTCGTGCGGCTGCGAGCGCCAGTACTGCGGCGGCGCGCTGACCGTCGCCCCCAGTTCCGCCGCCGCATGCCACGGCCAGCGCGGGTCGTACAGCATCGCGCGCGCCAGCGCCACCATGTCCGCCTGGCCGGTCTGCACGATGGTCTCGGCCTGCTTCGCTTCCGTGATCAGGCCCACGCCGATGGTCGGCATTGGCGTGTTCGCCTTGATGCGCGCGGCGAACTCGATCTGGTAGCCCGGACCGACAGGGATCTTCTGGTGCGGCGACAGCCCGCCGCTCGACACGTGGATGAACTGGCAGCCCAGTTTTTCGAGCGCTTTGGTCAGCACGAGGCTCTGTTCCAGGTCCCAGCCGCCCTCGACCCAGTCGCTGGCCGAGATACGCATGCCGACCACCATCTCGGGCGACACGGCCGCGCGCACGGCCTCGAACACCTCGAGCGGAAAGCGCATGCGGTTTTCCAGCGAACCGCCATATGCATCGTCGCGCCGGTTCGACAGCGGCGACAGGAACTGGTGCAGCAGATAGCCATGAGCGGCGTGCAGTTCGATGGCGTCCAGGCCCAGCGCATCGGCGCGGCGCGCGGCGGCGACAAAACCGTCCTTCACGCGCTGCAGGCCGGCGGCATCGAGCGCCAGCGGCACGGTCTCGCCCTCCGCGTGCGGGATCGCGGACGGCGCCACGGTCTGCCAGCCATTCTCATGGTCGGCAGGGATGTTCGCGCCGCCCTTCCAGGGCACCTCGCTCGATGCCTTGCGGCCCGCGTGCGCGAGCTGGATGGCGATCTTGATCGGTGCGTGCTTGCGCATCGCATTGACGACGGGCTCCAGCGCCGCCGCATGCTCGTCGGACCAGAGGCCCAGGTCGGCATAGGTGATGCGCCCCTCTTCCGTCACGGCGGTCGCTTCGATGATGAGGAGACCGGCACCGGACAGTGCGAGGTGGCCGAGGTGGATCATGTGCCAGTCGGTGGCGAAACCGCGGTCGGCGGAGTACTGGCACATCGGCGCGATGGCGATCCGGTTCGCCAGATCGAGCGGGCCGAGCTGGATCGAAGAAAACAGCTTGCTCATGGGTGAAGACTCCCCTTTGTGTTTCAAAGAGCCAGTCTAGCGCGCATGGCGCAAACGCGCTTTCAACCGGCGCGCACCACCATGATCCCTGCCCGCAACCCCACGCGCACGTCGGGATTCGGAAACACGACGCACTCCTCGTCGTGCTGAACGGTATAAACGGTATCGCCGTCGCGCGCGATCACGTCACCCTTTTTCAGCGGCGTGAAGTTCTCCGTGTCGCGCCCGAAGCTCATCGTGAACGCATCGGACAGCTTGGTGATCGACTGGGCCGTGTTGAACACGATGGGTTGGTTGCCACCCGCCTGCGCTTGCCCGCGCAGCAATCCGTGCAGGGCCGACGCCATCGCCGCGAACTGCGACAGGTCGTTCTGCCCCAGCGTGCCGATGCGCCCCAGCTCCACCGTGCTCGAGGCGGCGCCATGCTGTTCCGCCGTCCAGTACGAATAGGTGCCGGCCGACTTCGGGTTCATGATGACGGCTTCGATGCCGCCCTGCCCCAGCCACCCGATCAG
>Ga0170475_132459245_pt1 | contig 15636 bp, 18 predicted proteins | sample Soicark_Litter_5_FD_111474 | JGI IMG/M metagenome (GOLD analysis project Ga0170475, IMG submission 111474) | Avena fatua rhizosphere microbial communities from Hopland, California, USA. Combined Assembly of 48 SPs | reverse complement strand
GCTCTGTGTTGTTACGATCCACCCCTTGCGCGGATCGTTTTCCGCAATTTCATTGTTGCGCATAAATATGGAGAACACTAACCTCACCGAATACGTCCCTATCGGACTTATGTTCCTGGTCGCTACGGGCTTCGTGGCCGTCATAATGACGCTGACTCACGTTCTGGGGCCAAGGAGAAAGAGTAAAACCAAACTCGATGCCTTCGAATGTGGTATCGAATCGAAAGGAAATGCTCGTATTCCATTCAATATCAAGTACTTCCTTGTCGCAATCCTCTTCGTCCTCTTCGATGTCGAGGTGATATTTATGTACCCCTGGGCCGTCAATTTCAAAGACCTGAAAATGACCGGCTTCATCGAGATGTTGGTGTTCATTGTCCTGCTGATGGTTGGTTTCTTCTACATCAAGAAAAAAGGAGCCCTGAAATGGGAAGATTGAAATGGAAAATGTGATAACAACACAGAGCGGATCGAAAGTTACCCTCGGGGAAAAACCGGAGGGCTACGAAGGAGCTGGCTTCTTTGCAACAAGCCTCGAAAAAGTGGTGGGGATGGCACGCAAAAATTCCATCTGGCCTCTGCCCTTCGCTACTTCCTGCTGCGGTATAGAATTTATGGCAACAATGGGCGCGCATTACGACCTGGCTCGTTTCGGTTCGGAACGACTCAGCTTCTCGCCGCGCCAGGCCGACCTGCTTATGGTCATGGGTACCATCGCTAAAAAGATGGGTCCTATCCTTCGCCAGGTCTACGAACAAATGGCCGAGCCACGTTGGGTGCTCTCCGTTGGAGCTTGCGCCAGCAGCGGCGGAATATTCGACACATACAGTGTACTTCAAGGCATAGATCGCATTATACCTGTCGACGTTTACGTGCCCGGATGCCCTCCGCGTCCCGAGCAGATCATCGACGGCGTGATGAAGATCCAAAGACTGGTGGAGACAGAATCGCTTCGCAGGCGTGACTCACCGGAATACAAGGCTATGCTCAACAAATACGGAATCGAGTAAAGAAAATGGCGGATAGTCAGGAAGAGAAATTAGTAAGTATCATCAAAGAGAAGTTCGAAGACCAGGTGGTCCTGGTTGAACAGCTTTACGATTTTCTGACCATTACTTTAAAGAAAGATAAGATTGTCGAGATCATTCGTTTCCTCTACGACAATCCCGAAACGAAGTTCCAGTTTCTCACCACGATCACTGCGATCCACTATCCCCACACCAACGAGAGTCGCACGGTGATGGGACAGGCATCGAACATCGTAGTAGATACACCTGCGCCCGAAGGCAAGATCGCGTTGATGTACCAATTACATAATTTGTACAGCAACGAACGTGTACGTCTTAAGATCTATTTGCCCGAAAGCAATCCCGTTGTTCCCACACTCACTACAGTTTTTTCTGCAGCGAACTGGATGGAACGCGAAGCTTACGATTTCTTCGGAGTGATATTCGAAGGACACCCGAACCTGAAGCGCATCCTTAATGTTGAGGACATGGTTATATTCCCCATGCGGAAAGAATATCCGCTCGAAGATCAGACCCGCGACGACAAGAGAGACGAAATGTTTGGACGATAGCAAACAATGGACAGCACTACCACAGATATCGACAAAGTAATACCGGAAGAGAAACAATACTCTTACCTGAACCTGGGGCCGACACACCCGGCAACACACGGCATTTTCCAGAACGTATTGAAAATGGACGGTGAGATCATTGTCGAATCTGAACCAACCATCGGCTACATCCACCGTGCTTTCGAAAAACTGGCCGAAAGAAGACCTTATAACCAGATCACTCCCATCACCGACCGTCTCAATTATTGCTCAGCCCCGATCAACAACATCGGCTGGCACATGACGGTAGAGAAATTATTGAACGTAGAGATCCCGAAACGTGTGCAATACCTGCGTGTGATCATCATGGAACTCGCACGTATCACCGACCACCTCATCTGCAATGCAGTTATCGGCGTGGATACGGGCGCACTCACAGGCTTCGTGTACATGTTCCAGCAACGCGAACTTGTTTACGAGATCTACGAAGAGATCTGCGGAGCACGACTCACTACCAATATTGGCCGTATCGGCGGCTTCGAAAGAGATTTCTCTCCCAAAGCCTGGGAGAAGATCAATAAGTTCATGAAAGAATTTCCGTTGGTACTTAAAGAGTTCGAAAACCTTTTGAGCCGCAACCGGATCTTCATGGACCGTACGATCGGTTGTGGCGGCATTAAGGCCGACCGCGCACTGAACTACAGCTTCACCGGACCGAACCTTCGTGCTGCCGGCGTCGATTACGATGTGCGTGTTGCGAAACCTTATTCATCCTATCAGGATTTTGATTTCACAATCCCTGTTGGATTGAACGGAGATGTGTATGATCGTTTCATGGTTCGCCAGGAAGAAATGTGGCAGAGCCTGAATATCATTAAACAGGCGATGGACAAATTACCCGAAGGTCCTTTCCACGCTGAGGTCCCCGAGTTCTACCTCCCTCCCAAAGAGGAAGTTTATAATAATATGGAAGCTCTCATTTATCAATTCAAGATTGTGATGGGAGAAACCGATGTGCCGAAAGGCGAAGTATATCATTGCGTGGAAGGTGGTAACGGCGAGCTTGGTTTTTATTTGATCAGCGACGGAGGACGTACACCCTTCAGGTTACACTTCCGCAGGCCGTGTTACATTTTCTACCAGGCGTATCCCGAGATTATCAAAGGATCTATGTTGTCTGATGCTATTCTCACAATGAGCAGCATGAATGTTATAGCAGGAGAATTGGATGCATAATATGGAATTTAGTTCTGAAGCACTCGCATTAGCAAAGAGGATCATTGCCCGATATCCTGAAGGCAAGCAGAAGTCTGCATTGCTTCCATTGCTGCACCTCGCACAATCGGAATTCGGAGGATGGCTGAGCACTGAAACAATGGACTACGTTGCTTCACTGCTCTCGATTAAACCTGTTGAAGTCTACGAAGTAGCGACGTTCTATACGATGTTCAATCTGAAGCCTGTTGGCAATTGCCTCATCGAGGTTTGTCGTACAGGTCCATGCTGGCTTCGCGGTGCCGACGATATCGTAGAACATTTTGAGAAGAAACTTGGCATCTCTGAAGGCGAAACTACCGCCGATGGGATGTTTACATTGAAAACTGTAGAGTGTCTCGGATCTTGCGGCACAGCGCCGATGCTTCAGTGCGGAGCCGAATTCTACGAGAATCTTACCAACGAGAAGGTCGATGAGCTCATCGTTAAATTAAAAGCTGCCGGTAAAAAAAGCAGCTATATGAAGGATCAAAGAGTAATGAATTAAAAAGTTAGTAGTTAGTAGTTATTGGTTATTAGCGCCAATAACTAACAACGAATAACTAATAACTAAATATGGGCAGGCAGTTACTTTTGGAACACATCAACGTACCCGGTATAGACACTTTTTCTGTGTACCGTGGTAAAGGCGGTTATTCATCGGTCGAAAAGGCGTTGAAGACCATGACTCCGGATGCCGTCACCGAAGAAGTAAAGAAGTCGGGACTTCGCGGTCGTGGCGGTGCAGGTTTCCCTGCCGGCATGAAGTGGAGCTTCCTCGATCGTAAATCGAACAAGCCCCGTTACCTCGTTTGCAACGCCGACGAAAGTGAGCCCGGTACTTTCAAAGACCGTTACCTCATGGAGAAGATCCCTCATATCCTTATTGAGGGAATGATCACTTCGAGTTTCGCCCTTGGTGCAAACACTTCTTATATCTATGTGCGTGGCGAGTACATGTACATCATTCGCATTCTTGAGAAAGCGATCCAGGAAGCTTACGCTAATGGTTTCCTGGGTAAAAATATTTTAGGCACCGATTACTCACTCGATCTGTATGTACATCCGGGTGGCGGCGCTTACATCTGCGGCGAAGAGACTGCGTTGCTCGAATCGCTGGAAGGTAAACGTGGCAATCCAAGATTGAAGCCACCTTTCCCTGCCGTTGCAGGCTTGTACGCCTCCCCTACTGTTGTTAATAATGTTGAGACTATCGCCGCTGTTTGTTCTATTGTGAACATGGGTGGCGATGAATATGCAAAGATCGGTATCGGTAAAAGCACAGGCACTAAGTTGATCTCTGCCAGCGGGCACATCAACAAGCCCGGTGTTTACGAGATCGAACTCGGTCTGCCTGTCGAAGAATTTATTTATTCAGATCAATATTGTGGTGGCATCTGGAAAGGTCGCAAGCTGAAGGCAGTTGTTGCCGGTGGTTCGTCGGTCCCGATCCTTCCTGCCGACCTGATCCTGAAAACAGTAAAAGGTGAATCGAGAGTGATGACCTACGAATCGTTGGCCGATGGCGGATTCGTGAGCGGCACTATGCTCGGCTCCGGTGGATTCATCGTGTACGACGAAACAGCATGTATCGTTCGTAACCTCTGGACGTTCACGAGATTCTATCACCACGAATCATGCGGCCAGTGCAGCCCTTGCCGCGAAGGCACCGGTTGGATGGAAAAGGTCCTTCATCGCATTGAGCATGGTCACGGGCATATGAGCGATATCGATTTACTTGTAGATGTTGCCAAAAAAATTGAGGGTAACACCATTTGCCCGTTAGGCGATGCAGCAGCATGGCCGGTCGCCAGTGCGATCAGACATTTTAGAGACGAATTTGAATATCACATAAATAATCCGGAGAAGGTTAAGAATCCTAAACATTTCGAACTGGAACCGGTTTTAGTTTAAAGTTTGCAGCCTGAAGGTTGACGTTCTACTTCGAACTGACTTCAGACTTTAAACTTCGGACTTCAAACAAAAAGAGATGGCAAAAGTAACTATAGATGGAATTGAAGTAGAGGTCCCCGACGGAACCACGATACTCAACGCCGCAAGGCAAATCGGTGGTGAAGTTGTTCCTCCTGCTATGTGTTATTATTCAACGCTGAAAGAAACCGGCGGTAAGTGCCGCGTTTGTTTAGTGAAAGTAACACAAGGTTCCACAAAAGACCCTCGTCCCATGCCCAAGCTCGTGGCTTCATGCCGCACCCCTGTTATGGACGGCATGGTTGTTCAAAACATTACGTCTCCCGAAGTTCTCGAAGCACGCAAAGGTGTCGTTGAATTCTTGCTGATCAATCACCCGCTCGATTGCCCTATCTGTGACCAGGCTGGCGAATGCGATCTGCAGAATCTCGCCTACGAACACGGTGTTGCCAAAACACGCTACGAAGAAGACCGCAGAACATTCGAAAGGATCGACATCGGTGATAAGATCAAATTGCACATGACGCGTTGCATCCTGTGCTATCGTTGCACATTCGTTGCCGATCAGCTCACCAACAATCGCGTTCACGGTATACTTAACCGGGGCGATCATTCCGAGATCAGTACTTATATCGAGAAAGCGATCGACAACGATTTCTCAGGTAACATGATCGATGTGTGCCCGGTGGGTGCCCTCACCGATAAAACATTCCGATTCAAGAGCAGGGTGTGGTTTACCAATCCTCTCGACGCACATCGCGATTGCCCTAAATGTTCCGGCAAAGTTGTGTTGTGGACAAAAGGCGATGAAGTGCTGAGGGTTTCAGCCAGGAAAGATCAATACGGTGAAGTAAAAGAATATATTTGCAACGAATGTCGGTACGAGCATAAAGTGATGAGCGACTGGGTGGTTGAAGGACCACGTCACATCGAGCGGAGCTCGGTGATCGCGCAAAATCACTACGAGTATCTCGACATGCAAAAGCTTAAAAAAGAGATCGATCGGCAGATTGTTTTCCAGAAAGGCAAACAGTTACCCGAATCAACACAGTCAACCGAGGCATGACCGAGTTTTTAATTTACAAGCTGATCATGTGTGGTGCCATCTTCGGCATTACATTGGGTGTTGCTGCTTATTCCACTTACGCGGAAAGAAAGGTAGCGGCCTTCCTCCAGGATCGCATTGGCCCCGATCGCGCGGGCCCATACGGCATCTTTCAGCCTCTCGCCGACGGACTCAAGTTCATGATGAAGGAGGAGATCATTCCCGTTGTATCGAATAAATTCTTGTTTGTATTAGGGCCGTGTATCGCCATGCTCACGGCACTCATGGCCGGTGTATTGATCCCATGGGGCAATACGATCGTCATCAACGGAACTGCATATCCTTTGCAGATCGCAGACCTCAATGTAGGGATTCTCTATGTGTTCGGAGTTGTGTCGATCGGTGTGTATGGTATCATGATCGGCGGCTGGGCTTCGAACAACAAGTTCTCGTTGCTGGGCGCCATTCGTGCTTCTGCACAAATGATCAGCTACGAGATCGCCATGGGTCTTTCGATCATCGCCCTTGTGCTGATGACAGGAACACTGAGCCTGAATGAGCTCAGCGCACAGCAGGCCGGTGGTATTGGCAGCGATTGGAATTTCTGGAACGTGGTGTATCAGCCTGTTGGCTTTTTGATATTTCTTGTTTGCGCTTTCGCGGAAACCAATAGAACTCCGTTCGATCTCCCTGAGTGCGAAACGGAATTGGTTGGTGGGTATCACACAGAATACAGCAGCTTTAAACTTGCTTTCTATCTCTTCGCAGAATACATCAATATGTTCGTGTCATCTGCGGTGATCGCCACGCTGTATTTCGGTGGATATAATTTTCCTTTCATGAACGACCTGGGCCTGGATCACAACATGATCACGACCCTCGGTACGATAGCATTGTTTTTGAAGATTGCATTCTTCATCTTCTTTTACATGTGGATCCGTTGGACGATACCACGTTTCAGGTACGACCAGCTCATGAATTTGGGATGGAAGGGATTGATTCCTTTGGCAGTGGTAAATATTTTGGTGACAGGTTTCATTGTGTTGATGACTAATAACTAATGCTGACTAATAGATCAAAACTGGTAGTTAAAAAGGAAATGAGTCTCTCTGAGAGACTTTATATTCCTGCAATCCTTAGCGGCATTGCGATTACTTTCCGCCATCTATTTAAAAAAGCGCCGACGGTAAGATACCCCGAGAAGACACGCGAGATCAGTGCGGTGTGGAGAGGTCAGCACGTTCTCAAACGCGACGACAAAGGCGCCGAAAGATGTACAGCCTGCGGACTCTGTGCCGTGGCCTGCCCTGCCGAAGCCATCACCATGACGGCTGGCGAAAGAAAGAAAGGTGAAGAGAATCTTTATCGCGAAGAAAAATATGCAGCCACTTACGAGATCAACATGCTGCGTTGCATCTTCTGTGGATTGTGTGAAGAAGCTTGTCCGAAAGAAGCCATCTTCTTAACGGATCGTATCATAGAGACGGACTATTCAAGAGATAGTTTTATCTACGGAAAAGACAAACTGGTAGAGGGAGTGACTGAGCGGATTGACGTAACCAAAAGACAAACGCAACAGGTGTTGGCGTTCAAACAACACAAGCAGCTAAGCCATAATAAGTAACGTGACGCTTAACTTCTTCTATTTCCTCTCATTCCTGGCAATACTCGCGGCCATCATGGTCGTATTGTCAAAGAATCCTATTCACAGCGTACTCTATCTCATAGTTACGTTCTTCTGTATCGCGGGGCATTACGTCCTCATGAACGCGCAGTTCCTCGCTATCGTGCACATCATCGTCTACGCCGGCGCCATTATGGTGCTGTTCTTATATGTGATCATGCTCCTCAATCTCAATAAGGAATCGGAGCCACATAAGTCCAATCTTTTAAAGGTCACAGCCACTGTTTGCGGTGGACTGCTCCTGATCGTCATTATCGGTTCGTTGAAAGGCACAGAGCAATTGGTAGAGCAAACGGCCGCAACAGGCGAGATCAGCCTCGTGAAGAATTTAGGAAAAGTAATGTTCAGCGATTTTCTGATACCGTTCGAAGTCACCTCCCTGCTGCTATTGGCGGCAATGGTGGGGGCCGTGATGTTAGGTAAGTCAGAAAGTGCCGAAACGAAGTAGTTATTAGTTATTGGTTATTAGTTATTGGTGGCTCAAATGGCTGCATTTACTAATAACCGCTAACGAATAACTAATAACTGAGAACAATGATTAACTCTATACCAATAGATTATTATCTCTGGCTGTCGGCCGTCCTTTTCGGCATTGGCGTCCTCGGAGTACTCTATCGCCGCAATGGCATCATCATCTTTATGTGCATCGAGTTAATGCTCAATGCTGTTAATCTTTTAATGGTGGCTTTCTCCACTTATCTCAACGATGCTTCGGGGCAAGTTTTTGTGTTCTTCATCATGGCAGTAGCAGCTGCGGAAGTTGCCGTTGGCCTGGCAATCCTTGTGGTGATGTACCGCGGCACGAGAACCATCGATATCAACATTCTTAACCGGTTGAAATGGTAGCAGCAGCATTCATACCGTTATTGCCTTTGCTGGGATTCCTTCTCATCTCCCTGAACGTTAACAGGCTCAGGAAGGAGATAGCCGCGTTTATCGCGTGTGGAGTAATGCTGGCCGCATTTATCGTTGGGGTTATAACATTCTTCGGGCCCGATACAAATACCCAGCTCTTCACCTGGATCAAAGCAGGAAGTTTCGTTTCCGCTTTTGGTTTCCTTGTCGATCCGCTTTCAAAAATATTCATCCTCGTCATCACCGGCGTCGGTTTCCTTATCCACGTCTACTCCATCGGCTACATGCACGACGACGAAGGACAAAATCGTTTCTTCTCTTACCTCAACCTCTTCGTTTTCTTCATGCTCTTGCTGGTGATGGGCTCCAATTACCTCATCATGTTCGTGGGTTGGGAAGGTGTTGGTCTCTGCTCTTACCTGTTGATCGGATTCTGGTTCAAGAACCAGGAGTATAACAGCGCAGCGAACAAAGCATTTATCATGAACCGTATCGGTGACCTTGGTATGCTCATCGGTATCATTTTGATCTTTATCAACTTCGGTTCGATCGAATATGCCAACGTTCTCGGCAGCGAACCGACAGTTCCCGTAACACTGATCACCCTGTTGCTCTTCGTTGGCGCGATGGGCAAGAGTGCGCAGATCCCATTGTACACCTGGTTGCCCGATGCGATGGCCGGTCCGACTCCCGTGTCTGCCCTCATCCACGCCGCAACGATGGTGACCGCCGGTATCTACATGGTTGTTCGCAACAACGTTCTATATTCAGCCGCACCACTCACCATGGATGTAGTGATGATTGTTGGACTCGCAACGGCAATCGTTGCTGCGACTATCGCCATCAAACAGAACGACATCAAGAAAGTGCTCGCCTACTCTACCGTGAGCCAGCTCGGACTGATCTTCGTAGCGCTCGGTGTCGGAGCATTCTCGACGGGTATCTTTCACGTGGTAACTCACGCGTTCTTCAAGGCATTGTTGTTCCTCGGGGCAGGAAGTGTTATTCACGCACTCGGCGGCGAACAAGACCTTCGCAAGATGGGCGGGTTAAAGAAATATTTACCGATCACGTATTGGACATTCTTTATTGGTGTATTGGCCATCTCTGGCATTCCTCCATTCGCAGGTTTCTTCTCGAAAGATGAGATCCTCGCTAAAGCATTCGAACACAATATGATCGTATGGGCGTTAGCGGTATTCGCTTCGCTGCTCACATCGTTCTACATGTTCCGTTTGTTCTTCCTGGCATTCTTCGGCAACGAAAGGGCAGGCGAACATGCCATGAGTCATATCCACGAATCACCCAGGAGTATTACCATTCCTTTGATGGTACTCGCAGCGCTGAGTGTTCTCGGTGGTTTCCTGAATGTTCCCTCGGTATTGGGTGGCAGTCACAGGATGGCCGATTTCTTAGGGATCCATGAAGGTCATGCCGAAGCAAATCATTCTACCGAGTTGATGTTGATGGCGGTTATCGTTGTCCTCACGCTCGTGATGATCTTCATTGCCTACACCCGTTACGTGAAAAACAATTCGGTTCCGGTAGAGCCATCGGAAACAACAGGACTTCAGAAAGTACTCGCCAACAAATATTACGTCGACGAGATCTACGATGCCATTATCGTAAAGCCACTCAACGGCCTTTCGAAAGTCTTATCAAACTTCGTCGAACGGTTCGGCATCGATGGCATCGTGAACGGCCTCGGTAAAAGCGTTGTTTACGGCAGCCGCGGACTTCGTTTCTTCCAGGACGGAAGCATCGGTTATTACCTGTTCGTAATGGTTGTTGGAATTATTTTGATCCTTGGTTTATCAATCAACTGGTAGCATGTTCCTGACGGTATTTCTCATATTGTTCCCGATGTTCATGTTCCTGCTGCTGGTGGGCATGCGGCACAGGAACCCGAAGTGGCTGGCCCTCGCCGGCGCCGTTGTCGAGTTCGGTGTATCAGTTTACATGTGGATCAAGTTCATTCCCGAAGGCGACCGCCAGTTCGCTGTCAAGATCCCGTGGGTCAACAGTATCGGTATGTCATTCAACGTTGGTATCGACGGCATCAGCCTTCCCCTCGTTCTTTTAACAACCACACTGATCCCGCTTATTATCCTTTCGTCATCCGACAAGAACTTCAACAGGCCGGCGCTGTTTTATGGATTGGTGCTGCTTATGCAGTCTGCCCTTATCGGCGTCTTTACTTCGTTCGACATATTGTTGTTCTACATCTTCTGGGAACTCGCGCTCATTCCGATCTACCTCATCTGCCTGATCTGGGGCAGCGAGAAAGAAGGCAAAGTCACTATCAAGTTCTTCATCTACACACTCGCAGGAAGTTTGGTAATGCTGGTGGGGATCATCTTCGTGTACATGTCGAGCCAGCCTGGCATTACTCAACCTGGTTTCAGTCTCAATACATTCTACGAACTTGGCCGTCACCTCGATCCCCAAGCGCAGGGATGGGTATTCTGGGCATTGTTCCTGGCGTTCGCTATCAAAATGCCTGTATTCCCTTTCCATACATGGCAGCCTGAAACGTACACACAAGCTCCCACACAGGGAACCATGCTTTTGTCTGGCATCATGCTGAAAATGGGTATCTATGGAGTTATCCGTTGGCTGATCCCCGTAGTACCTGCAGGCGTTGCACAGTGGGGCAATGTTGCGTTGATCCTTTCTGTGATCGGCATCGTGTACGCATCGTGCATTGCGCTGGTACAAAAGAACATGAAGACATTGGTGGCTTACTCTTCGATCGCTCACGTCGGATTGATCTCTGCCGGTGTATTCACGGGAAGTATAATTGGCATCCAGGGAGCGATGATCCAAATGTTCAGCCACGGGCTCGTCGTATTCGGTTTGTTCTACGTTATCGACATCATTCAGCATAAGGCCGGCAGCGCGGAGTTCAAAGATCTTGGTGGTATCAGGAACGTAGCTCCGAAGTTCACAACAGCTTTCCTTATCATCATGCTCGGAAGCGTAGCCCTTCCGTTGACCAGCGGTTTTATTGGTGAATTCCTTTTGATCAACTCATTGGTTCAATACCAGGTCTGGATCGGCGCGATCGCAGGGCTCACGATCATCCTCGGTGCCGTTTACATGCTCGTTGCATTCCAGAAGGCGATGTCGGGCGAAGCACAGCCGCACCTCGCAGCATTCCAGGATCTTTCCTTAGGCGAGAAAGCGGTCCTCTACCCGCTCGTTGTTCTTATTATATTAATCGGTGTGTTTCCTGCGCCGCTGATGTCGATGTCGGAACCTGCAGTTACTGCTCTTGTGAATTCTTTGTTTGATCTAACCTCATACATCCGGCCATGAATACACTCTTCGTAATCGCCGGTGTTGGAGTTCTCGCCCTCGTTGCCGAGATCGTTAACCTGAAAAGATGGCTGACGATCTTTGTGATGCTTGGCCTTGCGGGAGCTCTCGCATTCCTTCCATTGTATACCGATCACAGCCCGAGCGCCCCGGTCTTCAACCGCATGATGTTGTTCGACGGACCCGCCGTTGTTTTCACATGGTTGATCGTTATCATTTCTGTTTTCTGGTTGTGGATGTCGGCCGGTTATTTAAGGCAAGGCGGACACCAAACCGATAAGACTTCGTTAGTCGTATTCGTGATCCTCGGCGCCGTTATCATGGCAGCATTCAACAACATGGCAATGCTGTTCCTCGGCCTCGAAATACTTTCATTGTCGCTTTATACGCTCGCAGGAAGCAAGAAAGACAGCCTGAGCTCGATCGAGGCCGCATTTAAATATTTCCTCATGGGATCTTTCGCCACCGGCTTCTTATTGTTCGGCATCGCATTGATCTACGGAGCTGCTCACTCATTCGACCTCGGTACGATCTTCGGATACATCACACAAAACCCCGAAACACTGCCCGGTTATTTTTATGCGGGCGTACTGCTCATGATGGTCGGACTCGCATTCAAGATCTCTGCAGTTCCATTCCACTTCTGGGCTCCCGATGTTTATGAAGGTTCGCCCACCGCCATTACGTCGTTGATGGCAACCGTGGTGAAGATCGCCGCCATCGCCGCTTTCTGGAGAATATTCGGTCTCGCGTTCAGCTTCGCATCTGCCGGGTACGTCAAAGTCATATACGGACTCGTAATCCTCACGCTGTTCATTCCTAACATTACTGCTATCTACCAAACCAAAGCGAAACGCATGCTCGCGTATTCCAGCGTTGCACACGTTGGTTATATCCTGCTTGGATTTCTTTCGGCTGTACAGCAAGGTTATGTAAACCCGTTGTTCGTCATCTTCTATCTCGCAGCTTACTCGATATCGTCACTGGCAGCATTCTCCGTATTGATGAAAGTCGAAGAGAACGGCGGATCATTCGCAGGTCTATATTATCGAAACCCGATGCTCGCCGTAACAATGGTGATTGCATTGATGTCGATGGCTGGTATTCCCCCGATGGCGGGCTTCGCAGCAAAATACTTCGTGTTTATCATCGCACTATCGGCGCAACATCCTTTCCTGGTCTTGTTCGCTGTTGCGATGTCGCTGGTAAGCGTGTATTACTATTTCCGCATCATTATCACGATGTTCGATAAGAACGCTGCGGTAGAACCGATAACCGTTCCATGGTCTGCACGGATCTTCCACATGGTGATGCTGGCGCTTATGCTCGCCCTGGGGCTCTTTCCGTCAATCGCCCCCCTGGCGAGGATTATGACGTTTTAATCATTTTCTGCACAATTATCTTTTGGAAATTAGGTCAAAAACCTTATTTTCAATCGATTGAATACCAATTGACACATGGGAAAAGTTCGCAACATCCTCGACGGCAAAGGCAAACAGGTCTTCTCTGTCGACCCTGATACAATCGTCTACCAGGCCATCGAAATAATGGCCGAAAAGAACATTGGCGGCCTGCTTATCTGCGAAGGCGGAAAGCTGGTGGGGATTTTCACCGAACGCGACTACGCGCGTAAACTTATTCTCAAAGGGAAATCGTCGAAGGATACCACTATCGGCGAACTGATGACCAAAAATCCCTTCACGGTCAACATGGACAGCAGCATTGAAGAATGCATGGAGATGATGTCCAATAAGCGTATCCGGCACTTACCTGTTGTCGACAACGGCAACGTGGTTGGTGTGATCTCGATCGGCGACGTGGTGACGTTTATCATCCAGGAACAGAAGTCGACCATCGCGCACCTGGAAAATTACATCGCAGGCCAATAGTTTAATTATTGGCTTTCACTCCTTCCAAAGTCATCTCTACCATTACTTTGCCCGGATAAAACGCATAGAGCAATTTCACCAGGTCTCTATTCTGCAAGTCATTCGCCAAGTCAAAGCAGAACTGGAATCCTTCCGGTTTCTCCTTCAGTAAATCAACAACGTTCCAGATCGTTCCTGCTTCGCCGGTTGCGTTAAGGAACTCTCTTGTTTTGCGATCAATGTAATCACGGTCTACCAATCTCATTCCTTCGATAGAGATCGAACAACCTACTGTATGGCCGTCGCTCTGGATGTCGTCTTTGATCAGCCCGCCTTTCAGGAGCTTGTTGGCGATCATGAGCGCGTCGTTGCCGGCTACGGGTTTGATATCATAGAATTTATTAGAGTCCTTCTTTGCTGAATTGAAAAGAAAATTAAGGACCGCGGTAGCGGCGTTCGGTTGTTGCTGCTTGTCTTTCTCGTTCATTTATAAATCTAAGCATTCTCCGATAATAGTCTTTTGATAAGAGTAGACCATTCGATTGGAGATATATAGGATAATTTTTTTGAGACTTCAGGTTTGGTGGGCTCGTGCACGATAGCCGTCACGACATTGTTATATCGTTTGATCTCCAGGAGTTCTTCGCCGTCGCCGGGACCGTCGGCTAATTCTATAGCCATGCTTTCGGCTTTACCCGACGGTTTTTTGAAACTCACCAGTCGCGATACTTGCAGCTCATCGTTGTTGATACGAAGCTGATCGTGTGGACGGGCTTTGCGATTGATGATGCGGCCCGTCTCGTCTGCGAGCCTGAAGATCACCGACAAACCGCAACACCACCTGTTCCACTCACCGATGCTTAGCAACCTGTTCGTTGCTGCCCGGAATAATCTTTTAGCTTCGTTGATGGAGGATGCGGTTATGCTATACTCCACCGGGATTACTGACTGTATTTCCATCACGAAACCATTGCCTCTGTCATTTCGCGGCATTCCTCTGCACAACGACGGCATGCTTCCGCACAGCGACGACAATGCTCGAGTTCGCCATTCCGTTCACATTCAGCAGCACACGCATTGCATATGGCAGCACATGGCTGGCACAGCAATGTTGCATTTTCTCCACCCATTGCCATCAACTGGGCTGTGGCCATACACGCAACCGCACATTCGCGAACGAGCGAAATACAAAGCGAAAGGCTCTTAATGTCGCTTTCCTTGAGGCATTCAGTCGCACAATGCTGACATTCGATAGCGCATGCTACACACGCATCGATACATGATTTCATCATTTTACTGTTCATCGTTGCTTCGTGCTAAACGTCATCCAATGGAGATGGTCTTCCTTGCTTTGCTTGTTTCCTCCTTTTTTGCGATCGACAGCTTCAATATTCCGCCATCGTACTTTGCCTGCACGTCCGAGTGGCTGGTACCTGCCGGTAAATTGAATGAACGAGTAAATGACGTGTATCCAAATTCACGATGAGTATACCTGCCATCTTCTTTTTTATTCTCGGTCTTTTTTTCACCTGAGATGGTGAGCACGCCATTGTTTACCTCGATACTAAAGTCTTCCTTCTTAAATCCAGGAGCGGCTACTTCTACTTCATAATTCTTATCGGTCTCTTTCACGTTTACGGCGACACGACTGTCGCCCGAAAAGAACCGGTCTTCCGGTGCGAAAAAATCGGAGAGTAATGAATCTCCCCATGGACGTCTGATGATTGACATAGCTTGATGATTTTGGTTAGACGATATGAGTTCAATGCCCTTAAAAAGTCTAAAGAGGCCACATAATTTAGATGCGGCCTCTTAAGTCAATCCCTCTCCTTCCGCTGGCATTGTCCAGCTCAAGTTCAAAGGATGTCTCTCAGATGCTACTCGGAAACCTAATCGGAGTCTTCGTAAACAACACTCCCTGAGCGATCAACGATAAACCAGTTTGTAAATATCATGCCAGCTACCGCATCCATTGGTAATATGGATTTGTTGTTGAGTTCGTGGAATACTCAACACAATGAATTCCCCAATGCATGTGCATGAGTTGTGGTGATCTCAATACAAATCTGTGATGGCAGAGTTATTGTTATCCTGATGATAAGTGTAAAACGTACAGAAGTAG